>Ga0335077_10000206_pt1 | contig 62601 bp, 59 predicted proteins | sample Lox_Sample_31_FD_207151 | JGI IMG/M metagenome (GOLD analysis project Ga0335077, IMG submission 207151) | Soil microbial communities from Loxahatchee National Wildlife Refuge, Florida, United States - Lox_Sample_3.1 | ecosystem: Environmental > Terrestrial > Soil > Wetlands | place: USA... | reverse complement strand
CGCTCATGAACTGAAGCCGCTTGGCGGGAAACAGAATAAAGCCACCGCCCATATGGATCTGGTCGGGTAGAGTCGCGTCGTTCACTCCGCCGGAGCGCGGATTGGTGGTGAACTCATACCCAAAATCTCCCGCCACTAGAACCAGATTCAAGAAATTCCGGCTGGCCGCTACCATCGCCATATCTGCGAAAGCGCCCGTCTGCGTGCCGTTTCCCAACAGCGACTTCAGCGAATATCGGGTGGGAATGATCGCGTCGTTGCGTATGGAAAGACTCACCGGCGCCCCGTGCCGCTCGGACAGCAGTCCAAATTTCGCTCCCAGGGTCAAGTTGCCGGGGCCGGAGTCGCTGCGCGACACGAAAGGGAAATCCTGCACGTATGCGGGATTCTGACCCGGCCCTAGCGTGCGGTAGACGCTGTTTTGAGATTGCGGAAACTGCGTGAGATTGGGAGGCGTGTCCAGGCTCAGTTGGCTCGCATTGCCGACCTGTGCGGCCACCTCCGGCTGAAAAACGGAGTAGAAGTTGACCCATTTCCGGTACGCCCACCCCACGTTGATGCCGTAGTTCGATACCACCACGCTGCCGGGCATGCGCCCGAAGCGATTGCCGTAAATCGACAAGGACCATCCCGTTTCCAGCATTTCGCCCGTCTCTACGGTAAAAATGCCGATGGTTCCGCTCGTGCCCGGCATGGGATTCACGTCGGAGTTCGGCAGCCGCGTAGTTCCCACAGGCGCCCGCTGCGGCGTTTCGGCTGCTTTCGCGTCGGGCACAGCGCTATTGGGCTCCGCCGGAACAGTCGAGAGCGCGACGGCCTGTGCATCGGCTGGACTCTGAGCCAATGTCGGGACTGCGCTTGCCGCCAGAAGCCCGCCAAACGCCACAACAAAAGTTATATGCCGCGCGGCAGCTCCAAGGATGAGCCGCAACCTCCCGGGGGCCGGCCCATCACTCATGAGCATAAGACCGATGACTCATGGAGCATAAGAATGGGCTGGCCGCATCGATTCGGGCGGTGCGTTCACGAAGAGGTAGAGAATGGCAGCAAAAATGAGGCCACAGTATATCGCGATATCGCCATACAAACCTCCCGAATTTCCATTCATCCAAAACCAATGTGCCCTTGCGGACTGCGATTTGGCACCGGGAGCATATTGGAGCTGTGCCCAACTGCCGTTACCTCCTTGCGAAAGCGCAGGTTAAGGCCGAATCGCCCCCTGGGTTGGCATTCTTGCCTTCCTGCTGGTAGATTCAAATCATCACCCTAAGGGTCTATGCCAGCAGATTCCAGTAAGTCAGCCGATCGTGTGCTGATCGTCGAAGACGAAGAGAATGCACGGCGCGGCTACGAGGCTTTGCTCCAGCGATGGGGCCTCGACGTTCTGGGCGTCCCCAGCGCCGAAGACGCCTTGGCGCGATTCTCCGACTATCACCCTTCGGTTCTGATTGCCGATGTCGAGCTTCCCGGCATCGACGGCTTGACGCTCCTGGAGCGTCTGGGCGACGAGCTCGCCTCCGTGCCGGCCATTATCATCACCGGGAAGGGCAGCGAAGAACGCGCCGTCGCCGCCATTGAAGCCGGCGCGTTCTGGTACATCGAAAAGCCCCTCAAGGGAGCGGTCCTTCGGGCCTTGCTAAACCGCGCTCTTGGAAAGGTCCACGATCAGCAGCAAGTGGCCGCCCTGCGGCGTCAGTTGCGCGAGGCTGGCCGCATCGGAGAACTGGTCGGCGCCGCCAAACCGATGCAGGACGTCATGCGCCTGGTCGAGCAGGTCGCTCCCTCCTCCGCCTCCGTCCTCATTACCGGCGAGACCGGTTCGGGAAAAGAGATTCTCGCCCGCACCCTGCATCAGCTTTCGCCGCGTGCCGACCGGCCCTTCGTGGCTATCAATTGCTCCGCCATTCCCGAATCGCTCATGGAAAGCGAAATTTTCGGCCACGAGCGCGGCGCTTTCACCGGCGCCGCCGAACGCCGCATCGGCTGCTTCGAGCTTGCCGATGGCGGCACGCTCCTGCTGGATGAGATCGGCGAAATGCCCGCGCCCACGCAGGCCAAGCTCTTGCGGGTGCTCGAGGATCGCAAGGTCCGGCGTTTGGGCAGTAAAACCGAAACGCCTGTGGACGTGCGCGTTCTCGCCGCCACCAATAAGGATCCCGAACAGGCGGTCGCCCACGGCCATCTTCGCCAGGATCTGTATTTCCGCTTGAACGTCTTTCACATCAATCTGCCGCCGCTGCGCGACCGCAAGGAAGATCTCGGCTTGCTGGTCGAGCACATCCTGCGCGATCTCAACGCCAAGCACGGCCGGCAGGTTCGCGGAATCAATTCGGAAGTGAGCGAGCTCTTTCAGAGCTACACTTGGCCGGGCAACGTGCGCGAGTTGCGCAACGTTCTCGAGCGCGCCGTGATCGTCTGTGACCGCGACCTCATTGGCCGCGCCCACCTTCCCGCGGATTTCGGCCGCACCCATGCCGCGGCCGCCTCCGAACTTTCCTCGCTGCGCTTTCCCGTGGGCACCACGGTGGACGCCATGGAACGCGAGCTGATCATGCAAACTCTCGCCGCTACCAACAACAAGACACGCGCCGCTGAACTTCTCGGAATTAGCCTCAAGACGCTGCATAATAAGCTGAAAGAGTACGAAGCGGACCGGGCAGAGAGCCGTTGAGACGCGACCATGCGCCTGCGTTTGAAGACCAAAATCACGATCATCATTGCCCTCCTGGTTTTGACCGTCGTCGGAGTCACCTCCTGGCTCCACGTCTTGACTCTGACCCGCCAGGTCATCCAGCAAGCCGATGACCGGGCCAATCTCGTAGCCCAGCAAGTCTTTTTCCAGGCCCAGAATGCCTTGGCGGACGCGGCCACCGAAGGCGGCGTGCCGAAATCGAATAGCCCCGAGGACTTGCGCGAATATGTGCGCACCGCCCTCGATCAGAACGCCGCGCTCACTTCATTGATCGATGCCGAGGTCGGCAACTCCCTGCTCGTCTATGAAGTCACCATTGTGGACCTGAACGGAACCGCGCTGATTTCGAGCGACTCTTCCCTTCCCGGACGCCAGGTTCTTCCCCGACCGCCCCTCAGCCAACTGCTCAACGCCGGCTTCATTCAGCAGCTCCGGCTGATCTACGGCTCCCCGCAGGCCTACGATGTCTCTTATCCCTTTAAACTTGGTCCTCCCGGACGCCAGTCTCCCTTCGGCGATATTCGTGTCGCCCTGCACACGGGCTTGCTGGCCATCGAGATCACCCCGGCTTTGCGTTCCGCGGTGCTGTTGGCGCTGATCTCCGTGCTGGCCTCCGTCTTTCTGGCCGCCGTGGTCAGCAGCGTCCTTCTCGCTCCGGTCGAACGCATCTCCGCGCAACTCGACCGCATCTCACGGGGCGAATTCGATCAAAAGCCCCTCGAGCGCGGCGACGAGTTCGGACAAGTGAGCACCAAGATCAGCCAGATCGGATTGCAGTTGCGCGGCGTGCGTGAAATTTTCAGCACCCTGCGGGAGAACCTGGATCAGATCCTCGGCGGTTTGGAGGATGGGCTGCTCCTCTTCACCCAAGACGGCCGCGCCGTGATGGTCAGCCCCGCGGTCGAGAATTTCCTTGGTTCGCCCGCCGACCAGCTGCTCGGCCGCACCGCCAGCGAGATTTTTCCCCCAGGCCATCCGTTGCGCTCCGCTCTCGTGATCGCCGGAGACCAATTCGAGCCTGTCGCCGCCGCTGAGGTGACCGTTCCCCCAGCCGATCCCAGCCTTCCCCCGCAGCGCATCGGCGTAAGCGTGCAGGTGATCAACGAAGGCGGCACGCGCATGGGCGCTTTGGTCACTTTGCGCGATCTGGAATCGCTCGAGACCATCAGCCGCCAATTGCAAGTTTCCGAACGCCTCGCCGCGCTCGGGCGAGTCACCGCGGGCGTGGCCCACGAAGTCAAGAATCCGCTGAACTCCATGCGCCTTTGGCTGGAAAACCTTAAAGAAAATCTGCCTGCGGGCGATGGCGTGCCCCGCCAGGCCGTCGCCGTTCTGGACAGCGAGATCGACCGTCTGGATTCAGTCGTGAAACGCTTCCTGGATTTCATGCGTCCGCAGGAGTTGAGGCTTGAAGAGACGCGCCTCGACGAACTGCTCGACGAAGTCGCCGCCATCGTTCGTCCCCAGATGGAACGTTCCCACATCGAGTTGGAGAAAAAATACGCCAAGCTGCCCCCCGTGCGTGTCGACCGGCCGCTTCTCACCCAAGCCCTGGTCAATCTGGTTTTCAACGCCATTCAGGCCATGCCCGCCGGCGGCAGGCTCACGCTTGGAATCGAACGCCGCGGCGAGTCCGCGGAGATTCGCATCGGAGACACGGGGCAGGGCATCGCCCCGGAACACCGCGCGCGCATCTTTCAACTGTTCTTTACCACGCGGCCGGGAGGCAGTGGCATTGGCCTGGCCAGTTCCTATAAGACCGTACAGTTGCATGACGGCTCCATCGACTTCGATTCTCAGGTAGGACGAGGAACCACGTTTCGCATCGAATTACCGCTGGCTCACCCTATGGAAACGGCGGCCTCGCGCCTCCGGGATGCCAATGGCGCCCTGGCGCGGAATGCATCATGAAACTACGGGAGATCAGTCTCGGGGTCCTTTTGCTCGCGGCCGCTGGCCTTTCCGGCTGCCGCCGCAATATTGTTCGCGCCGAGCCGCCTTCGGTTACCACGGTTCCCGATAGCGAACCGTTCCCGCAGCCCACCGCGGGCCAGCAGCCGGAGAATCCGCCTGCGGTGCCGCCGGAAGTGACGCCTCCGGCCGAACCTGTCCCAACAGTCGCGGGACAGCCGCGCCCGCGTCCCCCTGTCGAGGTCGAGGCCGCCAAGCCCAAGCCGGAACCCGAGCCTCAGCCTCCCCAGATTGCGCCGCAGCTTTCGGCTAAGGCCCAAGCCGCCGCCGTTCGCAGTACCACCGACGATATCCGCGTCGCGGAACGCAACTTGCAAACCGCCTATGGCCGCCAGTTGAATGCTTCACAGAGCGATCTGGTCGAGAAGATCTCTGGATTCCTTTCTCAAGCCCACGAAGCCATTCGTACCGGCGACTGGGTTCGGGCGCAGAACCTGGCCCAAAAAGCTCAGGTCCTGTCCGTTCAGCTGATCAAGTCCTTCTAGGATTTTGCCGGCCCCAGAAGCGCGGTCGCCGTGCTGACGGAGCGTGCGTTTTCCCGCTGTCATTCCGAGCGCCAGCGAGGAATTTGCTTTTACCTGTGTGACCTTGGGCGGAGCGCCCGCTTTTCCTTGTGGCCGCCAGTTAGCGGCGTCATCACGAGGGGCCGAGGGATCTGCTTTTCGCTTTCCGCCCCAGATGCCTTTGCGGGGATTCCCGCATTGGCTGATAAAATAGCCCCATGCCCTCCCCTGACGTCATCGTCATCGGCGCTGGCCTGATCGGCTCAGCCATTGCCCTGCGTCTGGCGCAGGATGGCTTACACGTTGCCGTGCTGGAGAAAAACGCGCCCGGGCGCGAAGCCTCCTGGGCGGGTGCCGGCATGCTTTCGCCCGCGCCCGATAGCTCGGCTTCGATTCCCCTGGTTCCCTTCGGCCGAGCCGGCCTGAGCCTCTATCCGCAGTTTGTCGCCGAAATCGAGGAGATCTCCGGACGCCGCGCCGGTTACCGCAAGGACGGAGCCATCGAGCTGTTTTTCTCCGCCGACGCCGAGCGCGAACTGAGCACCCTCATCGCGCTGCATCGCGCTCTCGGACTACCGAGCGAGCCCCTTCCGCTTGATGAGGCGTACCAGGCCGAACCGGGCCTCACGCGCCGCGCGCGCGCCGCGGCCTATCTCCCATACGAAGCTTCCATCGACAACAGGGCCCTTATGGAAGCTCTCCTCGCCGCGGCCCGGGCAAAAGGCGTGAAAATCCTCGCCGATTCGACGGCGCGCGAAGTGATCGTCGAGGGAGGGCGCTGCGCGGGCGTGCGCGCGAAAAACGGAGATCTTTTCCGGGCGCGCGAGGTCATCGTCGCCGCCGGCGCTTTTTCCGGATTGCTCGAGGGCGTCGTCCCCAAACCGCCCACGCGTCCCATTCGCGGCCAGATGGCGGCCCTCAAATTCAGCGAAGCGCCGATCGGGCACGTCGTTCGCAGCCAGCACGGTTATATCGTTCCGCGCGATTCCGCGGCGCCGCAGGCCTTGGTGATCGGCAGCACGCTCGAAGACGCCGGCTTCGATAAGCGCGTCACTCCGAGCGGTCTGGAAAAGATCTTTTCGCTCGCGCAGGAGCTCGTGCCCAAACTCGCGCACGCCGAAGTCTCCGAAACCTGGAGCGGCCTGCGTCCTGATACCCCGGACCATCTTCCGCTTCTCGGCCCCGCTGGAGTGGAGGGGCTCACCATCGCCACCGGCCACTTTCGCAACGGCATTCTTCTCACGCCCATAACCGCCAAACTGGTGCGCGAGTGGATCGTCGAGAAAACCGTCTCCATGGACTGGGAAATTCTTGGTCCGCTTCGGTTTGCAGGCGCGGCAGGCAATCCCTCTTCCGGCAATCCATCGGGCGCCTTCGCTCGCAAATAGATCTACTGCAGGCAGGCTGCAAAACTCGCGCCTTCCGGAGGGTTAGAAAGGCCGGGTCCTTACCGGCTCGCGGCTCGGTGGTCCGGGAATCTGCGAAGCCCGGCCGGGATCGGTGAAATTGATCTTTGCCGCGTCCAGGTAAAGCGGACGGTCCAGCATGACGTCCAAGCTGCTGCCGCGCGGGAGTTCGACGTCCGGACCGCGCGTGGAAAAAACAGCGGCCAGACCCACAGTGGCTCCCACCGCCGCGCCAACGCCCGCCCCTTCCACGCCCTTCGCGATCGCTCCGACTCCGGCGCCCACGCCCGTGGCCTTGATCACCGTGCCGGCGTCCGCGGCTTTGTCTCGATCGTTATTGATTTGGCCTTCTTTGTCTTTGTCGGCATATTCGCTGCCGCCCGTTCCGGCGTTGGTCGGCACGGCGTCGAACTTGGCGGTGTAGCCATTGGGCAGGACCAGCGTGGTCAATCGAATGCGCACTTCCGCTCCACCTTTGCCTTTCGGTGCGCGCTTGGCTTCGGTGATTTCACCTTGGACGAAGGTGCCCGCGGGAACGACGATGCGATCGTTCAGCATGATGGGAAAGGTGGTTTCCAAGTAGACCGGGTCGCCGACTTTGGCACTCCGTGTGGTGACGGAGTTGTGCAGCACGAGAGGCAAACGCGTGCCCGCCGGAACGACGATTTGAGCTGCGGCTGGGGCTGTGGACGCAGCGGAAGAGGGCGCAGCCGGAGCGGATAGGTTTTGTGGATCCGCCCGCTCCGCCTCGCGGCCGGAACTTCGCGCGAAAGCGGCGGTAGCAATCAGAGCGGCCATCGTCAAAAAATGGACGAACGTTCTCCGCGGGCTGTAGTTCATAGGAACCTCCTGCGCAGATGAGACGCGGCCGTGGAAGAGAGTCCCAGTATACGCCTATGGCGCTGGATGAGCTTACCCGAGTTCAGATAATTCGGCCGAAAAAGTGGGGTATCATGCGCCGGCGGGAAGCCCAAAAAAGCTACGGGCAGGCGACGTGCTTCGCGTCGCCTGCCCGCATAGAAGCTGTTAGATTTGCCTGCTTCCGCAAACAGAACTTATGAGAGTACCGGAGCCAAACTACCTTTGCGCCGCGAGTGACAAAATAACGCCATGAGTCCGAGTCCCATCAGCAACAGCGTGCTCGGTTCAGGCGTCAACACGATGTATTCCTGATACGCGCCGCGCCCGGCACTCTTCTCGTTCACGTCCGTGAGAATCTCGAAACCGGAGGCCGCTACGTGGTTCGCCGCCCAGGTCTCGTATCCGGTGACCGCCCCCTGAAAAGTCCCGCTGGGTACGCTGGGAGGACTTGGAAAGGTTAGGTAGGGTTGATTGGACGCATTGAAGCCGTCCGACAGTTGCCAGATTGCGCCCTGAATCTCCTGGTCCGTAAGCGCGGAATTGGAAGGATTGTCCATCAGCATGATGAGTGCGGCCATTTCTCCGTAGAGCGTATTCGCCGCGCTCGCGCTAAGCCCGTTGTTTATCACTTGGGAGGTAGTGGTCATGCTGCCGAGATTGCCGGGGGTCGCGACATTCACCGTCCATGTGGTGCCTGCCGGCGGTGCATCGTGGTCGGGATCGACGCACCAGAGCAATACACTCTGCGGACCGATATTTCCATTATATGGATCGATGTAGCCGGTTACGCTTCCTAGGGCTGCATCGTTTATGTTCAGAGTGGGATTGCTACCGGAGACGCCGTCGTACGTCACATTAAGGGTGCTGGCATGGGCTGTCGCCCCCGCCAGCAGCACCAATGCAGCAAAAAGAATACCGACAACTAAAGATCGCTCGATCCTGGTGAGCATGATGTCCCTTTTTCGATATGGTCATGGCACCGATCCCCTCAAAATCGAGCGCCCGATTGAATGCGCCACTAAGAATGCAATTCGCGCACCAAATCTTACGCCAGTGTGACTGCCCGAGCTGGTTGTAAATTGGCTTTGTTTCAGCAGTCTACAGACGATGCACCGGCGCATCGCCGGTCTGAAGCCTGCACTTCGACGAAACCTGCTTGCACATACTCGGAACACTTGCAGAACGCTTTCCCCAATTTCCTTTCGCCATCAGGGCGTCGGGATAGTTGCCGACACCTGTGTGGAATCGGAACTCTCTACGCCGCCGGACGCGACCGAGGTCACTACGTAATAGTAAGTCTGGCCCGCGGTCACCGTGGAGTCGACATACTGAGTTGGAGTGACCACCGATGAATTCAGCTTCGTGTATGGCCCGCCGGATACCGTTCCGCGGTAGACGTTGTAGCCAATCACGCTTGACGTACTGGCGGTCCAGTTCAGCGTCGCCGAATGCGAGATTACCTGCACGCCTATGCCAGAGAGGCTGACCGTGACCGGGGAGTTCGATGCGTTGCTCGTCACCGTCACGCTGCCCGTAACGCTCCCGCTCGCGGCTGGAGCAAATGTGACGTTCAGAGGCACCACTTGTGCCGGCGTGATGATCTGCCCGATGGAGATGCCGCTGGCCGTGAAGCCTGCGCCGGAAATCGTGACGTTGGAGACCGTGATATTGGAACTGCCGGAGTTCGTAAAGTTGACCGGCAGGGAGCTGTTGCTGCTCACATTCACATTGCCGAAGCTCAGGCTGGTAGTGCTGGGAGTAAGAGCGCCCGGGGGCGGTGCGTTGACGGTGAGCGTGGCCGCATTGCTGGTGGCGCTGCCGGCGGAATTGCTGACCACCACCGTGAATTGCGCGCCATTGTCAGAAGTGGTCTCCGCGGGTGTCGTATAGCTCGCCGAAGTTGCGCCGCTGATCGATGTTCCATTCTTCTTCCATTGATAACTCAAAGGCGCCGTGCCCGTAGCCGTCACCGAGAACGTGGCCGTCTGCCCGGCAGTGATGGTTACGCTGGAGGGCTGCGTGGTGATCGAAGGTGCCACCGGAGCAGGGTTGACGGTCAGCGTCGCCGCGTTGCTGGTGACGCTGCCCACGGAGTTGCTGACCACGACGGTGAACTGCGCCCCGCTGTCAGCCGTTGTCTCTGTCGGCGTCGTATAGCTCGACGCCGTCGCTCCGCTGATGGCTACAGCGTTCTTCTGCCACTGATAGCTCAATGGCGCCGTGCCGGTTGCCGTCACCGAGAATGTCGCCGTCTGTCCCGCAGTGATAGTTGCGCTGGACGGCTGCGTAGTGATCGAAGGCGCCACCGGGGCAGGATTGACGGTCAGCGTGGCCGCATTGCTGGTGACGCTGCCCACAGAATTGCTGACCACCACCGTGAACTGCGCCCCATTATCTGCCGTTGTCTCTGCAGGTGTCGTATAGCTCGCCGAAGTTGCTCCGCTGATCGATGTTCCGTTCTTCTTCCATTGATAACTCAAAGGCGCCGTGCCCGTAGCCGTCACCGAGAACGAGGCCGTCTGCCCGGCCGTTATGCTCACGCTGGACGGCTGCGCCGTGATTGAAGGCGGAACGTTCACGGTTAGCGTGGCGTTGTTGCTGGTAACTGAGCCCGCCACGTTGGAGATCACAACGCTAAACAGCGCGCCATTGTCGGACGCGCTCGTCGCTGGTGTCGTGTAGGCTGATGCGGTGGCGCCGGAAATATTGGCGCCGTTCTTCCGCCACTGATAGCCCAGCGGTGCCGTGCCGGTCGCGTTGACGGAAAACGTCGCCGTCTGTCCAGCAGCAACAGTTTGGTTGGCAGGCTGAGCCGTCACTGCGGGAGGAACATTCACCGTGAGAATGGCGGCGTTGCTGCTCACACTGCCTGCCGTATTGCTCACCACGACGCTGAACTGCGCACCGTTGTCGGCCGCGGTTTCCGCGGGAGTGGTATAGCTCGACGCCATAGCGCCGCCGATCGCCGCGCCGTTCTTCTGCCACTGATAGCTCAATGGCGCCGTGCCGGTTGCCGTCACCGAAAACGTCGCCGTCTGCCCTGCGTTGATGGTTTGGCTCGCGGGCTGCGCGGTAATCGCAGGCGCCACGGGATCGGGATTAACGGTAAGCACGGCCGCATTGCTGATGATGCTGCCCGCCGCATTGCTGACCGCCACGGTGAACTGCGCGCCGTTGTCAGCCGTTGTTTCGGCAGGCGTCGTATAGCTCGATGAAGTCGCGCCGCCGATCGCCGCCCCGTTTTTCCGCCACTGGTAACTGAGCGGTGCCGTCCCGGAAGCGATCACCGAGAAAGTTGCCGTCTGTCCGGCGAAAGTCGTCTGGTTAGTAGGTTGCGAGGTGATCGAAGGCGCCACAGGCGCCGCAGTTACGGCCAGGGTAGCGGTGCTGCTGGTGACGCTGCCCGCCGCATTGCTCACCACCACGCTGAATTGCGCTCCATTATCAGCCGTCGTTTCGGCTGGCGTTGTGTAGCTCGAGGAAGTCGCGCCGCTGATAGCGGTGCCATTCTTGCGCCACTGATAGCTCAGCGGCGCCGTGCCCGAGGCCGTCACGGAAAATGTCGCCGTTTGGCCCACCAGCACGGACTCTCCCACAGGCTGACTGGTAATCGCGGGAGCCACGGCCATGCCCGTTCCACTCATGGAGATCGCCAGCGGCGAGCTCAACTGCGCGCTCGTAATAGAGGCGCTTCCAGAAGCATTTCCCGCCGCGGTAGGAGCGAAGCTTGCCGTGAAGGTAAAGCTGTTGCCGGGAGACAAAGTTAAAGGAAGGGATGCACCGTTGATCGCAAAGCCCGCGCCGGTGGCCGTTGCCTGAGAAATGGTTACCGCCACGGTGCCTGAATTGGTTACGCTCAGGCTCTGGTTACTGGTCGATCCTACCGCCACGTTGCCAAATGACACCGCCGCCGGGCTTACGCTCAGCGCGCCGGAAGTGCCGGAGGTGCTCGCATCCGAATTCGTCGCGTCGGTGGAACTGCCTTTAGCGCTGGTGATGCCGGAGCAGCCGGTGAGGATCGATCCCGCTGCTAAAAGAAGAGCAACACAGCAGATGACGTATGAATTGCGCCAGCCCTGATTGAGCCGTGCTCTCCGGACACACCCGTCCCGCCTTAAAAATCGAGTCATCATTTCGCACGCTGCCTTGGATTGTCTGCGCTCCGGAAGGGCGTCTGGAGGCAGTAAGGTCGGGGAGGGGGGCCGACGCCACCTAAATTAAAGCGGCACGGGCCAGCCTTCTACTGGCGGCAGGTCTAGATTGGGTACAGGTGCTGGCGCACAAGGAGGGTACAGCTTGGGGCTGACCCCAATCGGCCGAATGGACGAGCGGCCAGATCGGATCGGATCAGTTCAGTGCGAAAAGTTCAGCGCGAAAAAGTTCAAACCGAAAAAATTCAGAACCAAGAAGATGCCGAAATTCTCCTGCGTTGGCCGCGAACTTTCGTCTACTGCACTTTCGCCAGGGCCTGCGAGACTTCCTTCATATCCGGCACCACGGGGATGTCGTAGTTCTTCAGCCAGGCAATCTTCCCGGCTTTGTCCACGATCGCGATGGCCCGGCCGGTGATCCCTTTGTCCGCCAGATAGACTCCAAACTTGTCCGCCACCGCGCCGCGCGGTTGAAAATCCGCCAGCAGCGGGTAGTGAATCCCCATCTTCTCGGCAAACGCCTTGTGCGACCACACGCTGTCCACGCTCAGGCCCAGCACTTGCGCATTCAGTTTCTCGAACTGCTTCAGATCATTCACGAAGCAGGCGTGCTCGTTCGTGCACACCGGGCTCCAGTCCAGCGGATAGAAAACGATCACCACATTCTTTCCGCGATAGTCGGAAAGCTTTACCTCCTTCTGGTTTTGGTCCTTCAGCATGAACTCCGGCGCCGCCTGCCCTATAGCTATCGCCATGATGCCTTTCCCCCTTGAGCAATTTGAATAATGAAAACGTCTGGTTGAATAAACGGCTTCCATCAAGACCCCTCCGCATCGCACAACGTGCGCGAACGGGCCTCGACCATATTATCCGAAAATCCTTGCATCAGCCGTTCTTCGCTTTCGCCTTAAGGTTTAAACGTAGCGCCGCGGCCTTTGGCGCGGCAGACAGGCGCGGATTCCAGACCTTTGCTACTATCGCAGAACAGCATGCGCCTCGAGCAGGCATATCCCGAACTCAGCTTCCGCTGGCGCTCGCGCAACTGGTGGGCTCGCCTGGCGCGGCTTCCCGCCGAATGCGTGCATCTGGAACGCGGCGGCCCCTGGATGGCCACGCTGATTCCCGACACGCTTTATCTGCGCGGCAAGGCCTCGCATCGCCGCCGCCCCGTCCGCCCGGAAATTTCGCTCTGCTTGAGCTGCCTCCAGCAGCAGCTCCAAAAGGAGCTCTCCCACTTCCCTGGCCGCGTCATCGCCTTTGAACCTGATGCCGCCGAGTTCACCCAATACTTTTTCGTCGGCACGGAAGAATTTTCCGCCGCCGGTTTGCAGCCGGAAGTCGCCGCAGCCATCACCCGCCGGCTCGAGCAACCCATGGGCCGGTGCGAATCCTGCGCCCCTTCGGACGCAAGGGCCGCCACCTGGCTCTGGATTTCGCGTGACGAGGTTCCCAGCCTCGATGACGTGCCTCGCATTGCCATGGCCCGGGCCCAGCCTCTTTGCTCCGTCCATGGCCCGCAAAAACTGCTGGAGAGCTTTGCTCGCGCCCCCGAGGTCAATCTTTTTTATGTCAACGTGCCTTATGGTGAATCCGGCGCTTATGTCTGGATTTGAAATGAACTTGCGCGACGTCGTGCAAAAGTATCGCCAGCTCGCCGGCGGTTTCGCTCGCCCCGTGCCCCTCGCGGCATTTGGCCTTTCGCAGCAGCAGACCGAGCGCGCCTTCGGCATTTTTGACGAGGACTATCACATCAGCCGCTTCTTCCACTTCTCTTTGCAGCCCGTCGCTGGCGGATCAACCCCGGCTTATCTCATCAACGGCTTTCCTCAATCGCACGTCGCCATCGAGGCCGAAATCGAGTCCATCCTCTAGTCTTCTCCGCGTGCTTTTGAACTGTCTTTAGGGCGTGCCGCGCGCTCGGATGCGATCTCGACGGGGCGTCACGATAATCTGCTTTGGACGGGAATTTCAGGCGCTTGTGCAGCTTGATGGCTTTTACTGCTTGGCGAGTTCAACTGCCCGGCAATGCAACTCGATCTCATTGCTCGCCGCTTTGCCCGTGCTTTTGCCCGCGCCGGGCTTTTCCCAGAAATGGATCATCGCGGCGGTAAACGAGAAGGCCACGTCGAATCCGCCGCCCAGTCGCGCGCCCACGAACACCACGATGCACGGTTGCGAGCGCTCATTTTCCCGGTTGGTGACCAGAAGTCGCTGTCCCAACTGCACCGCCGTCTCCATGCGCATCGACCCGCCGTGCACATTCACGGCGATCGTTGCCGTCCGCTCATAGAAAGGAAACCCTTCCGGCGCGTAGCCATAGACGAAAAGCGGCACGGGAGCCTGCTGGCGCGGTGTGCGCCTCCGTTCGGGCCTGATGGGGGTGCAGAGTTGAGCCGATTTCGGTTCTTGCAGCGGAATGAAAAGTTCAGTGGTTTGGAATGTCTCGCTCACAGTAGATGCCGGTTCCAGTGCTCCCAGCGTTCCAAAACGGAACGAGCATACTGAAAAGAACCGGCACGGAGCGTTTTCCCGCAAATCCGTTTGTCGCTCCAGTAAACACCCTTGCCGCTGGGCTACTGCAACGTAAGGCTGTCATTCTGAGGAGCGTAGCGCGTTCCTTGCGCCCCGGCCCTGCCGGGACGACGAAGAATCTCTCTTCAACGGCCGAAGATCTGCATTTGCTGTTTTTCCGCGACTTGCTGCTGCTGTCATCACGAGGCCCGACGAGGCCGAGGGATCTGCAGTTGCGTTTTCAGGTTCTTGGGTGGCGCGAACAAGGTCGCCGCGGTCTCTCTGAGACGTCTTTACGGTCTTAAATCCCCCGGGAAGGAAGCGACAAAGAGTCTCTCTTCTTCTGGCGTTGTGGATGGGTGTCGCGCTGACTGCTTTCCTACCCCTTCGCGCTCCCCACCAGATTCAGACGTTCGCTCAGCCGCAGCCGCTCGTCGCGAATCTCCGCCGGCAGCCGGTCCCCGAATTTCGTGAAGAACTTCCCGACCTCTTCGGCTTCCTTCTGCCAGTCCGCGGGATCCACGCGCAGCAGTTCTCGCATCGTTTCGGGTGAGATATCCAAGCCATCCAGGGTCAGAGCGTGCCGTGTGGGAACAAATCCGATCGGCGTCTCTTCGGCCTGGCCCCGGCCCTCCACGCGCTCCAGAATCCACTTGAGCACGCGCACGTTCTCCCCATAGCCGGGCCACAAGAACTTGCCGTTCGATCCCTTGCGGAACCAGTTCACGTGAAAAATCTTCGGCGGATGCGCAATCTCGCGGCCCATCTCCAGCCAATGGCTAAAATAGTCGCCCATGTGATAGCCGCAAAACGGCAGCATGGCCATGGGATCGCGCCGCGTTACGCCCACTTCACCCGTGTTCGCCGCCGTCGTTTCCGACGCCATGCTCGCGCCCACAAAAACTCCGTGCTGCCAGTTCAGCGATTCGTAAACCAGCGGCGCCAGGCGCGCCCGCCTTCCGCCCAAGATGATCGCCGAAATCGGAACGCCGGCCGGATCTTCCCAATGCGGAGATATGCGCGGCGCCTGCCGCGCGGGAACCGTATACCGCGAATTCGCGTGGGCCGCGTTGCCGCTTCCGGAGAACTTACGCCCCTGCCAGTCTGTGAGTTCCGCCGGCGGCTTCTCCGTCATGCCCTCCCACCACGGCTCTCGCGAAGCCGTCATGGCCACGTTTGTGAAGATCGTGTCTCCCTTCACCGCCGCCATCACGTTTGGATTCGTGTGCGCGTTGGTTCCGGGCGCCACGCCGAAGAATCCCGCCTCGGGATTGATCGCGTGCAGATAACCGTCGGCTCCCGGCTGCATCCAGGCGATATCGTCGCCCAGCGTCCATACCCGGTAGCCCGAATCCTCCAGCGCCGAGACCATCATCGCCAGATTGGTCTTCCCGCACGCGCTCGGAAATGCCCCCGCGATGTAGGTAACCTTGCCGGACGGGTCTTCCAGGCCGAGGATGAGCATGTGCTCCGCCATCCAGCCTTGTTCGCGTGCCATCTCGCTCGCGATGCGCAGCGCGAAACATTTCTTCCCCAGCAGTGCGTTGCCGCCGTACCCCGAGCCCACGCTCCAGATCAACTTTTCTTCGGGAAAGTGCACTATGAAACGCCGCGAGGGGTCCAAATCGCCCAGCGAATGCAGCCCGGGCACAAAGTCGTTCGTTTTTCCGATCCGGTCCAGCGCGATCTTCCCGATCCGCGCCATGATCCGCATGCTGACCACGACGTACGGGCTATCGGTCACCTCCACGCCGGCTCGCGTCAGATCCGAACCCGCCGGCCCCATCAGGTAGGGCACCACATACATGGTCCGGCCGGCCATGGCGCCGTCAAAAAGGCCGCCGATCCGTTGCTTAGCCTCCTCCGGTGCCATCCAGTTGTTGGTCGGGCCCGCGTATTCCTTTTGCCGCGAACAAATGAAGGTCACCTGTTCGGTTCGCGCCACGTCGTTGGGATCGCTCCGATGCAGGATGCAGTCGGGATAGCTCTTTTCATTCAGGCGAACCGTGCGCCCTTCGGAGACGAGTCTCTCCACCATCTGTTCCGCTTCGGATTCCGATCCATCGCACCAGACGACTTCCTTCGGCCGCGTCTTCCGGGCGGCGTCTTCTACCCATTGCTCGAGGGCTGTGGCCAAGGTCTCTCCGTTCCTCTCTGAAACTGTGATGAGCTTGCCTAGCGGCAGGACTCCCGCGGCAAAATTGATGATACCGCCCGCCCAGCCCGAAATCGACCCCGTTTGCTGGTTATAGTATTGCCGGTTTGGCGAGAATTGCACCCGGTTCTTGACTAGGCACTATACTTGCTCTATGTACGCCCGAAAGCTCCGCGTGGAAATCATGGTCGGTGCCGAGTGCCCTCGTCCGTGCCCAATCGACTGGCTGGACAGCTTTTGTATGCGCAACTTTACAGGGCAAGCCGAGTTTGACGACACACTGCCGGTTTCCGAGGGCCTTCTCGAAGCCGGTTTCCGGGTCGATCCTGACCGTCTCGCTCAAGCCATGGGCGATTGGTTCACGCGGCGCGGCAAGGGCCACCGCCAAGCCGTGCAGGTTCAAATTCGGCCCGTCTAGGGGCTCCGCAAACTCGATCCCGCCGCCACCGCCCGCTGCTCTTCGGCATTCACGCGCTCGCTGGCTGCTTCCAACGCCTCCCGGAGTCGCGGCAGGGCTTTCTCGGCGGCCTGTGCCCCCGCTTCAATCAGTTCCGGCGTCTTGGCGAAATCGTCCCATGCAAACTCGCGCACGTGCGGCTCGATCACCACGTCCGATCTGGCCCTCCAGGTCAGGTCTGCATGCCGCTGAATAATGGTGAACGAACGCCCGATCACGTCGGTAAAGTTTGTCGGCTTGATGATCGGCTCCGAATCCAGGAATACCGCGACGATCACGTCGGCGCCCATATGCGCTACTCCTTCCACCGGCACGGTCGCTCCCACGAATCCATCCACCAAGGTGCGCCCCTGGTAATGTACCGGTTGGAAGAGCCCCGGATAGGCGCACGACGCCCGCAGCGGCGGCCCCAGCGGCCCTTCCTTGAAGTAGACCGGTTCGCCGCTGATCAAATCCGTGGCCGCAATGGCCACCGGAATTCTCAGCTCTTCAAATGTTGTGATGTTCAGAAATCGCTTGGGATAAAACTCCAGGCGCTGGTTCGAAGCCAATCCCAGCCACGAGAATCTCCATTGCCCGAAAACGCCAAAGCGCAGCGCAGCGGCTCGCTTGGCTACCTCTTCGAAAGACAGCCCGCTGGCATATGCAATCGCGGCCAGTGCCCCGGCGCTATTGCCGGCGATGTAGTCGATAGGTATGCCATTTTGCTCCAGCGTGTGCAGAACACCCAGATGGGAGATTCCTCGCGCGAACCCGCCACCGAGCGCGAGTCCCACTCTAGGCCTGAGCGGAACCCGCCCCGCCGCCGGGCGTTCTGCGTACGCGAATTCGCGCACGCGTTCCAGCGCTGTTTGCAGCCATGCCATTAGGGTATCTCTCCTATCGGCACCCATCTTATTAGACAGCATAGAGCGATTTAGGGATGCGTCCCACCTGCCGGTTGACCGCCTTTGTCCGTTCTGTAACACTCACTCCCGTCACTCCTGGCCAGCCGCCCAGGAGCCTGAAAGCTAAGGAGTTGCTGCCGCCTATCATGAGAACCGGCCCGCAAATCAAAAGTGTTGCCGTTCTGGGCGCCGGAACCATGGGCGCCCGCATCGCCGCTCATCTCGCCAACGCCGGCGTCCCCTGCTGGCTGCTCGATATCGCTCCCTCCGACCTCACTCCGGACGAAAAAGCTCGCGGCCTTACCCTCGCCGACCCCCGCGTCCGCAACCGCGTCGTTCGCGCCGGCTTCGAAGCCGCCCAGAAGGCTCGGCCTGCCGCTTTCTTCACGCCCGCCACGGCCGCCCGCATCACCGTCGGCAATTTCGAAGACAATCTCTCCTGGTGCGCCCAGGCCGACTGGATCATCGAAGCCGTCGCGGAAAATCTGGCCATCAAGCGCGCCCTGCTGCAAAAAATTTTGGCGCTCCGCCGTCCCGGCACGATCGTCACCACCAACACCTCCGGCCTTCCCATCCGCCAGATCGCCGAAGGCTTTCCCGACGAGTTCCAGCGCCATTGGGCCGGCACCCATTTCTTCAACCCGCCGCGTTACATGAAGCTCCTCGAACTCATCGCCGGCCCCGCCACTTCGCCCGAAGTACTCGATGCGCTCGCCGACTTCTGCGATCGCCGCCTCGGCAAAGGCGTCGTCCGCGCCAAGGACACTCCCAACTTCATCGCCAATCGCATCGGCACCTTCTCCATGCTCACTTCGCTTTCGCTCATGGCCCGCTTCGGCATGAGCGTTGAAGAGGTCGACGCCTGCACCGGCCCCGCCATCGGCTGGCCCAGATCCGCCACGTTTCGCACCGTCGATATCGTTGGACTCGACCTCCTCGCCAACGTCGTCCGCAATATCTACGACAACGCCCCCGCCGACGAATCGCGCGAACTCTACCGCGTCCCGCCCCTTCTCGACGAGTTGATCCGTCGCGGCTGGCTCGGCGAAAAATCCGGGCGCGGCTTTTACCAGCGCGTCAAAAAGGGTCCCGACTCAGAAATTCTCGCCCTCGATCCCGCCACCATGGAGCATCGGCCCCAGAAAAAAGCGCGCTTTGCTTCCCTCGAGGCGGCTCGCGGCATCGACGACTCCCGCGCCCGCCTCCAGGCCATTCTCGCGCCTGCTCTCGCCGGCCAAGGTTTGGACAAAGCCCAGCAATTTCTGTGGGAACTCATCTCCCAAACTTGTCTCTACGCCGCTCGCCGTGTCCCCGAAATTGCCGACTCCATCTTCGACGTCGATCGCGCCATGCGCTGGGGCTTCGCCTGGGAACTCGGCCCCTTCGAAATCTGCGACGCTCTCGGCCTTGAAGCGCTCGCGCGCCGCTGGACCGCCGAAGGCCGCGACCTTCCTCCCCTCTTCGCGCGCCTCCTCGCCTCCGGCCGCAAATCCCTCTACGAATACTCCGCCGGCGAACTCTCGGCCTTTGATCTCGCCTCGAGCGCGCAAGCCAAGGTTCCCCAGCCGCCCGGCGTTATCATTCTCAAATCGCTCAAGGATCGTTCCAAAGAGGTCGCCCGCAACCCCGGCGCCAGCCTCATCGATCTCGGCGACGGCGTTCTCTGCTGCGAATTTCACTCCAAGATGAACGCCATCGGCGACGACATCACCGGCATGATCCACACCGGCCTTAAGCGCCTCAATTCCGATTTCGACGCCATGGTCGTCGCCAACCAAGCGACGAACTTCTCCGTCGGCGCCAATCTCATGTTGCTCCTCGTCGCCGCGCAGGAGCAGGAGTGGGACGACATTCACGACGCCGTTCGCCGCTTTCAGAACGCCACTCTCGCCCTCAAGCACGCCGGCAAGCCCGTGGTCGTCGCTCCGCAGGGCATGGCTCTCGGCGGAGGCTGCGAAATCTGCCTCCACGGCGCGCGCATTCATGCCGCCGCCGAAGCCTACTTGGGTCTCGTGGAAACCGGCGTTGGCCTCATCCCTGCCGGAGGCGGCTCCAAGGAGATGGCCATCCGCGCCAACGAACATTCCGCGGGTCTCGAATCTCTCGATCTCTTTCACGCCTTCAAGCCGGTCTTTGAAGCCTTGGCCATGGCCAAAGTCTCCACCAGCGCCGAAGAGGCCCGCGGCCTCGGCTTTCTTCGCCCCGCCGATGCCATCTCCATGAACGGCGATCGCCTCGTCGCGGACGCCAAGACCACCGCGCTCGATCTCGTCCGCGAAGACTATCGCCCAAACTTGCCACCGCCCGCCGAGCCTTCCATCCGCGTTTTGGGTGAAGAACTCCTGGCCGGCGCCAAGCTCGCCATTCACGGCATGCTGCGCGGCGAATACATCTCCGAATACGACGCTCACGTCGCGCGCAAGCTCGCCGGCGTCCTCGCCGGCGGCCCGCTCACCGAACCGCAAATCGTCAGCGAGCAATACATGCTCGATCTTGAGCGGGAAACCTTCGTCAGCCTCTGCGGCGAGCGCAAAACCCAGGAGCGCATCGCCCACACCCTAAAAACCGGCAAGCCTCTGAGGAACTAACGAACTCCGAAGTATTGGTGTTGTCGAGCGCCAAAAGGCCGTGGCGATCACGGCGCTTTTGGCGCACAAAGGAGTCGATCCGGCCAGGATCGTCATCCCGAGCGAACATCGTGAGCGAGGGATCTCTCTTCGCCCTTGGCACTTTAAGAGTGTCATTCTGAGAGAACTATCCCCCGTTTTTCCTCGGAGAATCGTTTCTTCGATTCTCCGTGGAAATGCAGGCTTATTGTTATGGGCGTAGATTCTTTTGTAGCCCAGGGCGCCCGCTGCAGTTGCGGGGCCCTGGGGCTTTTCTTCGCGCAATAGCAAGCCACCCCTGCGCTGCCTCGCGGCATTTGGGAATTGACGTCGAAACGCTGTCATTATGAGCGAAGCGGCGGCGCCGTACTTTCCTCGGTCCGCTTGCCAGGCGCCGCCGCCGCGAAGTCGAAGAATCTCGTTGATTTGGCACTGCATGCATCTCAACACTTCGGCGCTGAATGCCCGTTCGCCTCGAGCGCTTCCAGTAACGCCTTCACCTCTTCGATCTGTGTGACAATCTTCTCTGTCTCTTTTTCCTTCAGGTGCAATTTGGTCAAGGTGTCCAGCGCCGTGTTCAGCGCGCGGTGTGCGCAGATTTCGTGCTGCCGCTTTCTTTCCCGCGAATCCGTCTCGAGAGCCAATTTGCAAAATGTGTCCGCCAGCTCGAGCTCGATGGTAATGAAATCCAATCCCAATGCTTGGTGTCTCTGCATCTCGATCTCGAGTTCGTCCCTCTGCGGCGCTCGTTTCATAGCAGCCCGTTTCATCTTCCGTACCTCTGACCTATTTTGCGCTCAGCAGCCTCCCCGATCAGTGACACCAATCACCACTCTTGGAACCCGGCCGCAACAGGCGCGCCTGACTTCGGCCGAATTCCTTCTCTACCGGGCCTTCGCTTCCGCAAACCTCAGCGGCACGCCCCGCCAGCGCTGACTCCACAAAGGAGCGCCTCACTCCGCCGCTGTCATCACGAGGCCGTTTTTTGGCCGAGGGATCGGCAGTTCGCATTTTGCCGCGCTCTACCGTTCGGAGCGCCCCGGCGCGCTCTCGCGCGGCACCTGTAGCTCAGGTCGCCCGCCGCAGTTTGGCGGAGACCTGAGGATTTCCCTTACAGCAGGCGCGCCTGGTGCCGGGTCAGCTGCCCAGCCAGTCCTTTCTCTCCCTGCGCCATGGCCCAGCGATGATTGGCCGCAAAAACGGGTTTGAATAGAAACGACAAATAACGAATCAGCGGCTTGTCCGCGGTCAATTTCCAATCGAACTCCACCTCGACGCTATCGCCGTCCTCGTTGCATGTCCAAATACCGCACCCGTCGAAGTCGCCCGTGGCGCGGATCACCAAACGACGCGGCGGCTCTTTCTCGATCGCACACGACTCCCATTGCAGCGTGTACGGAAGCCAGCCCTTCGTGTGAAACTGGAATCGCCGCCCAATGCCCTGCGGATCGCCCTCCGCTAGCAGCGTTGCTTCCAGATAGACCGACGGCCACCAGCGCGTATAGTCGCCTGGATTTGCAGTTAACGCGTACACCTCTTCCGCCGTCGCTTGGAACCGCCAGTGTGTGACGAAATGGTAGTCGTTGCTCTTCAATGGGAACGCCTATGATGCTACGATTCGCCGCCAAGATGACCAAGCGCGCCGTGCTGATCGTCCTTCTCGCGGGAATCGTGCTGGGCTTTCTGCTCTACTGGTTCTTCGCCCCTCCTGCCGGTGAACGCACCCTCCGCAAATTCGATCCCGATCGTCTCGCCGGCCTCGAACTCCGCATGTGGCAGGCTTATTACGCTAAACAGCCGGTGCGATTGTTTTCGCTTCTCGTGACCATGCTGCATGAGCAATATCGCTATTCGTGGGCCGTGGCCGTTGTGGAGGGATTTCATCTCGCGCGGGCTGCGGCACGCTTTTCCAATCTGCACGGAAACTATGACGCGCTCGTTTTGCCGGATTTGGAATCGGCTTACTCTACCGCGAAAAGCTGGCTGCACGCGGGTTTTGATCCGGCCGCCGCGGCTCGTGCCGAACTGGCCTGGTGGGTTGCGCGGCGCATTCCGGGCGAAGACTCGCCCGAAAATGTCGGTAATCTCATGGCCCAGGCGTACGCTTTATTATATGAAGCGCCGCCCGAGTCGATGCGCCGGGCGGCCTTGTTGCGCGCGCAGGCCGGGAAACTTCGGGATAATCAAGCGGCGCAGCCCGATTGGGTGGCCATCGAGGAGTTGCTGAAACAATCCTATCGCGAGCTTCACGGCGAGCTTGCTACGGCCGTCGCGCCAACGGAATCCGTTGGCTTCCCTGCGAAGTTACACAACTGAATCGGCCCAGTGCCCTTTATTTCTCCTTCAGTTTGAGCTTCCCCTCGGCTTTGTTCTCTTCCAGGAACTTGCGCAAATCGTCCGAGGCGTCCAGCAGCCGTGCCCACTGTTCGTAATAAAGTGTGACCGGGAAACGCCCCAGCCCATAAACGCTCACGCCGCCCTTCTCTCCCACGCGGAATTCCAGTTGTCCGCCGCGGCGTCCTGATTTCTCTTTTTCAAGCTCCGCCAGGCGCGCGCGCAGTTCTTCATACGTCGGTTCGGCCATCGCTCCTCCCAATTTTTCAGAGCCCCTTTTGAAGCCCCCTTTGAAACGAAGATCATAGAACACGCCACTCCTCCGTTCCAGCCCGCCCTTTGCATCGAGTGATAAAATAGAAGGAAAGTGAGGCAGTAAGAAGCGTTAGTCCCGCTGGCCGTTTACGCGATTTAGGGCGCGGGTCTCGACGTTATTCAAGTGGTTGCGAGGTTGGACGTTACGACAACGATGCATCTTGGGACCATCAATCACGATCTAAACTATCTGTCCATCCCCGTTGCGAGGTTCGATCTCGAGACGAAAGAGGGCGGGCGTCGCTCTAGGAGGATAAACCATTTAGTTTGATACTATTATGCGAAGATAAGAAATAACTCCCATGGAATGAAATTCTTGCGAAAAAAGTAGGGGGGTGGGGGGTATCAGGCGCGTTAGAGATAGGGCACGCCGCTGGGAACGGACACGTAGCCCCTCCCGCAACGTCCCGCCACAGCGGGAGCTTGCGGGAGGGTCAAGAACGCCGGCCCCGCAGTCTGAGGGTTGTCGGGCGCCGCAACGTCCCGCCACAGCGGGGGCTTGCGGGAGGGTCAAGAACGCCGGCCCCGCAGTCTGAGGGTTGTCGGGCGCCGCAACGTCCCGCCACAGCGGGAGCTTGCGGCGCTTAAAAGACGTCTGGAGTCAGCCATGAAAGAAGCCGTCATCGCCAGTTCGGTTCGCACCGCTGTCGGCAAAGCCTATAAAGGTGCCTTGCACGCCACCCGGCCAGACGATCTGGCCGCCATCGCCATCGGCGCCGCCATTCAGCGCGTCCCCGGCCTCGATCCCAAGGAGATTGAGGACGTCGTCCTGGGCTGCGCCATGCCCGAAGGCGAACAGGGCATGAATATCGCGCGCATCGCCTCCTTGCGCGCCGGCCTTCCGGTGGAATGCTCCGCGATCACCGTAAATCGCTTCTGCTCCTCCGGTTTGCAAGCCATCGCCATGGCCGCCGACCGCGTCATGCTTGGCAATGCCGAAGTCGTTGTCGCAGGTGGCGCCGAGTCCATGAGCATGGTTCCCATGGGCGGCAATAAAGTCGCCCCCAATCCCTGGCTCATGGACCGTTATCCCGACGCCTACCTGGGCATGGGACTCACCGCCGAAAATCTCGCCCGCAAATATGAAATCTCCCGCCAGCAGGCCGACGAGTTCTCTCTTGCCAGCCACCAGAAGGCTCTCGCCGCCCTTGCCGCCGGCAAGTTCAAGGATGAAATCGTTCCCGTGGAAGTCCGCAGCACCATCATTTCTAACGGCGATGGGCGGGGCGGCCGCGCCAAGACCACCACCAGGATGTTCGATACCGATGAAGGCCCGCGCGCCGACACTTCTCTCGAAGCGCTCGCTCGGCTCAAGCCCGCGTTTCACGCGCACGGCGCCGTTACCGCCGGAAATAGCTCGCAGATGAGCGACGGCGCAGCCATCTCCGTGGTCATGAGTGCCGACCGCGCCCGCGCTCTCGGCGTGAAGCCTCTCGCTCGTTTCCTTGCTTTTGCCACCGCCGGATGCGCCCCCGAAGAGATGGGCATCGGGCCGGTCTTCGCTATTCCCAAAGCGTTGCGCCTCGCGGGATTGAAACTCGATCAGATCGAGGTCATCGAGCTCAACGAAGCTTTCGCCGCGCAAGCTCTTTCCGTGATTCGCCTCGCCGGACTGGATCCGGCGCGCATTAATCCCAATGGCGGCGCCATCGCTCTCGGCCATCCCCTCGGCTGCACGGGGGCCAAGCTTACGGCAACTATTTTGCGGGAACTTGAGCGCCGCAACGCCCGTTATGGCATGGTTACCATGTGCATCGGCGGCGGCATGGGCGCCGCCGGCATTTTCGAGCGCCTTTCGTAGTCTTTGGCTGAGAAAAGGCCCCTTCCGTAATCTCTGGAGGACTTATGGCGACTACGGCGACACCTGGACTTCTGGCCCCCGGAGGCGGTTTCCTCCTGGCTTCTCCCCGCACGGAGGATGTCTTCTCTCCCGCCGAGCTTACTGACGACCAGCGTCTGATCGGCCAGTCGGCGGAAGAGTTCGTCGCCAACGAAGTCACGCCCCTGATTCCCGAACTCGAACAGCACAAAGAAGGCCTGATGGCCGGCCTCCTGAAGAAGGCGGGAGAGATCGGCCTGCTCGGCGGCGGCGTGCCGGAGGAGTATGGCGGCGCCGCGCTCGATCGCGTCTCCTCCACCGTGCTCTCCGAAAAAATCTCGTCCTATGCGTCGTTCAGCGTCAGCGCGGGAGCGCATTCGGGAATCGGCACTCTGCCCATCGTCTACTTCGGCACCGAGGAGCAAAAGAGAAAATATCTGCCCAAACTCGCCACCGGCGAATGGCTCGCCTCCTACTGCCTCTCGGAGCCGCAGGCGGGCTCGGACGCGCAAGCCTCCCGCACCCGCGCCGTGCTCTCCCCCGATGGCAAAGATTGGATCCTCAACGGCCAGAAGATGTGGATCACCAACGGCGGATTCGCCGATGTCTATATCGTCTTCGCCAAGGTCGATGGCGAGAAGTTCTCCTGCTTTATCGTCGAGCGCGGCTTCTCCGGCTTTACTCCCGGCGCCGAGGAAAAAAAGATGGGATTGCGCGGCAGTTCCACCACGCCCATCTTTTTCGAGAATTGCCGCGTCCCTCGCGAAAATCTGCTGCACGAAATCGGCCGCGGCCATATCGTCGCCTTCAATATTCTCAACGTCGGCCGGTTCACCCTCGGCGCTTCCTGCCTGGGCACCGCCAAGAAAGAACTCGAATCCGCCGCGCGTTACTCCAAGGAACGCACCGCCTTCGGCCACTCCATCGGCGATTTCGGCCTGATCCGCGCCAAGCTCGCGGAGATGGCCGTTCGCACCTTCGCCCTCGAGTCGATCATCTATCGAACCGCCGGCCTCATCGATCAAGCCATGAAATCCGTTGGCGCGGACGCTGGCAAAGCCGCGCACACCATGAAGGTTCTCGAGGAGTACGCCATCGAATGTTCCATCGCCAAAGTATTCGGCAGCGAAGTCCTCGATTACGTGGTCGACGAAGCCGTGCAAATCTATGGCGGCTATGGATTCCACGAAGACTATCCCGTGGCCCGCGGTTACCGCGACTCACGAGTCAATCGCATCTTCGAGGGTACCAACGAAATCAACCGCATGCTCATCATCCAGATGCTCATGAAGCGCGCCATGGCCGGATCGCTGCCCTTAATGGCGGCTGGCGCGAAGCTCCAGGAGGAGATCCTCAGCGGCGCATCGGCGGATGATTCTTCTTCCGATGGCGCGTGGGTCGAGGAAAACCGCATCGTCGCCGGCGCCAAGAAAGTTTTTTTGCTCGCTGCCGGCGGCGCCATGCAGAAGTATCGCGAACGGCTCGCCGATCAGCAGGAGATCATCGGCGCGCTCGCCGATATCGTGCTCGAAATCTACGCCATGGAGTCGAGCTTGCTCCGCGCCGAGAAGGCCATCGCCTCACGCGGAGATTCCTCAGGCGCCATTGCTGCCGCCGCCCGCGTCCTTCTGCACGATGGCGCGGCGCGCGTGGAGGCTTCCGCGAGGACCGCACTCGCCGCGTCCGTGGAGGGCGATATGTTGCGCACGCAGATGGCCATCTTGCGCCGCATGATCAAGCGAGAACCGGTAGACGCCATCGGCCTGCGCCGTCTCGTGGCCGATGCCGTGGTCAACGCCGGCCGCTATCCCTTCGACGGCCGCTAGCTATATGAAGTCCCTGCCTGGTGGTGGGTCAGTTTGAATTTTATGGATCGTGACGCAAAGAAGGCAAAATTCAAACTGACCCACTACACCCTGCCGGAGTCCTTGGTCTCCGGTCAAAAATCGCGTAATCTGCAAGCAAGCGCTTGTAAATCAGATTCTTTGCCCCCGCGCTGAGCCCCTTTTTTCGCCTCGCAAAGTCTCATCCAAGCCCTCCTCGGTGCTCGCACATCCAACCATGCGAGGGTTTATCCCCGAAAGATCAGGCCCGAAAGCAGGTCCCGAAAGGATCCTCCAGTGCTCTCTCCGTGGTCGATTCCCGAGAAGAAGGCTCGCAAGTGGATGTGGATTGGTCTCGCTGTGGTCGCGGCATTTCAAACTTACTACGTACAGGAGATGCTCGCAGCTTTCGTGGTTCTGGGCGCGGTCTTCGCCCTTGTCTCAGGAGCGGGGTTCATACTCTTGTTCATCGACCGAGCCAGCGAACGCGGTCTCGGCGGCGCGCTCAACGCACTTCGCGCAGTTCGTCATGCCGGAAGTTTCTTCGTCGAGCTGACCGCCAGGCGCGCGGCCGCGCGAAGCGGCGAGCTGTCGCTAAAAGAACGCAGCTCCCCCATCCACGTTTAGTGACTGCCCGGTAATCGCGCTGGCTTGATCCGAAGCAAGGAACGTCGCCGCGGCGGCGACTTCGTCCGCCGTTTGTCCGCGGCCCTGCAGAATCCCTTCCAGAAACTGCTTCAGTTGAGTATCCGGATCGATCTTCAAACGAGCCGCCAGCGTATTCCCCAGATCCTTGGACATCTTGGTTTCGGTCACCGGACCGGGACAGATCGCATTCACGCGCACGCCCTTCCTTGCCGCTTCCGCCGCCGTTACGCGCGTCAGTCCCAGCATCCCCGCTTTCGCCGCCGCGTAAGGCGAACCCCAGGAAAACGCGGACTTGGCGGAAAGACTGGAGATATTGATAATCGCGCCCCGCTTTCGCTGGTACATTCCCGGCAACGCGAGCCGCGTAAGCAGGTAAGCCCCGCGCAAATGCACCGCGATCACGTGGTCCCATTCTTCCGGTGAGATCTCTTCCACGGGCTTCACCGGCCCATAGTCGCCCGCGTTGTTCACCAGAATATCGATCGGGCCGAGACGATCCTGAGCGGCGGCGACGATGCGCGCGCAATCGGCTTCGCGGGAGACGTCGCCCGCGATCCAGGCACTCTTGCCGTGGGCCTGCTCGATCTCGCCGGCGACCTTGCGAAGCTCCGCTTCGGTGCGCGCCGCAATTAGCACGGCGGCGCCTTCGGCGGCGAATCGCCGGGCAATGGCCCGGCCGATTCCGCGCCCGCCGCCCGTCACTACCGCAACTTTGTTCTCGAGAAGCATGAATTCCCCAATAAAAAACTGAAGACGCGCGCAGCAGCATAACATTGCGCGAGTTCGTCCTGAAATTAGGACGACGAAACCGCGGAACCGGCATTCGCGCGGCAGACGTGCGCTACACTGGCGCCATGTCCCCGCGGAGAAAAGTTGTTGTTGCCGTCGGGCTTCCCGGCGCGGGCAAATCCACCTACTTCGCGCGGCGGGGAATCGTGCCGCTCTCGAGCGATCTGATTCGCGAGTTGCTTTACGACGATGCCGCCGATCAGCGCCATCCGGAATGGGTTTTCGCCGCGCTGCGCGAGCTTCTGCGGCGGCGTTTAGCGGGAGGCGCGCAGGATACCTACATCGACGCCACCAATCTCACGCGGTACTTTCGCCGCTCCTTCATTGCCATCGCGCGCGAATTTGGCTGCGCCGCCGAGGCGCTTTATTTCGATGTTCCGCTGGAGGTCTGCCTGGAACGCAACCGCAAACGCGAGAAGCAGTCCGCTGGTCCGGGACGGCACGCGCGAGTGGTTGCCGAGGAGGCCATCCGCCGCATGGCCAGGCGGATCGAGCCTCCCACGCGCGAGGAGGGCTTCTCGCGTATCGTGGTGATTCGTCCACGCGGCCAAAAGTCGCGTAGCCGGGCGAAGGCGGAATGAGGTATGATGTGTGTTTTCAGAGGGTCAGCCGAGGTGCAGCGTTGCCGAATAGCGTCCTGAGCAAGGGAAAGAAGCTATTGCGAATCGGCCCGCGCGGATTTTGCGCCGGCGTCGTTCGCGCCGTGGACATCGTGGAATTGGCCGTGGAGGCTTACGGCCCGCCGGTCTACGTGCACCATGAGATCGTTCACAACCGCTACGTCGTGGAGCAACTGCGGCGGCGCGGAGCCATCTTCGTAGAATCGGTCGAGGACGTGCCGGTTGGCGCCGTGCTGATCTTCAGCGCGCACGGCGTTCCGCCGACGGTGCGCGAAGAGGCGCATATGCGCCAGCTTCGGGTGATCGATGCCACCTGCCCGCTGGTGACCAAGGTGCATTTGGAGGCGCTGCGCTTTGCCCGCGAGGGCCGCACCATCATCTTGATCGGCCACAAAGATCACCAGGAGATCATCGGAACTTCCGGTGAGGCGCCGCAGCAGACCGTCGTGGTGGATAGTGTGGAGGCGGTGAACAACCTGAAGGTGCAGGATCCGAAGCGGCTGGCTTACCTTACCCAGACCACGCTCAGCCTCTACGACACACACGAGATCGTGGCCAGGCTGCGGGAACGATTTCCGGAGATTGCCGGCCCGGCGTCCGACGACATCTGCTACGCAACCCAAAACCGGCAGGAAGCCGTCGAGCAGGTGGCGCGCGAAGTACAGCTTATGCTGGTGGTGGGATCGCCGAACAGCTCCAACTCCAACCGGCTGGTGGAAGTCGCCCAGCGTTCGGGTGTGAAGGCGATGCTGATCGACGACGCCTCGGCGATCGGCTCCGATTTGTTCGAGGGCATCGAAAGCGTGGGTCTGACGGCGGGAGCCTCCGCGCCGGAAGTGCTGGTGGAACAGGTCAGCAAGCGGCTGGCGGAGTACGGCTTTACCGACCAAAGCGATCGCGAATTGATTCGCGAGGACGTGCGGTTTACCTTGCCGGCGGAACTCGCGGTGATTGCCACGAGCAGCCAGCGCAGCTAGCGGCAACCAGCGGTTAGAAGTGGTCAGAAGCGGCTGCGGGGATCAGCCGCACTCCAACGATAGTCGAGGAGAAATCTTGGCGGTCAAGATCGTCCGTCAGGTGAAGAGCGTTGCCTTGCTGGGCGCGCCAACCAGCGCGGCGGGCCTGGCTGCGGGCCAGGAGGGTGCTCCCGCAGCGCTGCGCGCGGCGGGCCTGGTCCAGCGGCTAACCGCCGCGGGTTTCCAGGTGACCGACTACGGCGATTGCGCGCCGCGGGTCTATAAACCGGATGACGAGCATCCCAGGGCGCGCAATGCGGGGGAGGCCTTGGCGATCCTCGAAGAGCTGCGTCCCAAGGTGGAGATTGCGGTGAAGTCGGGCGCTCTCCCCGTGATTCTGGCGGGCGACGACACCATGGTTCTGGCCGCCATTGCGGGTTCTCGCCGGTATTACCGCCATGTCAGCGTGCTCGCCGTCGACCGCGACGCGGGGCTGAACGTGCCCGCCACCACGCCTTCCGGGTGTCTGGATGGCATGGTGATTTCTCACATCGTGGGACGCGGCGCGCCGGAACTGGTGCGCTTTTGGGGCGAGCCGCCACTGATTCGCGAGCCCGACGTGGCCGTATTCGGCATCGACCGCATCGATGAACCCGAACAAAAATGGCTGGGGCGATCGCCTCTTCAGCATCATCTGGCCGTGGACATCAAGAGACGCGGCGCGGCCGCAGCCGCGCAGGAAGCGCTCGACAAAGTGCACGGCACGCGCCATGAGTTTGTTTTGCTGCTGGATCTGGACGCCATATCGGCGGAGGATTTCGCGGCCACGAATTTTCCGGGTTCGGGCGGGCTCACTCTCGACGACGTCCGACAGGCGATAGGCGTTTTTGCGCGGCAAGCGAACCTCGCAGCGTTTGTTCTTGCCGGTTACAATCCCACGCGCGACACGGATGGAAAGTTCGCGAAGATAGCGGTCGATTTGCTGGAAAGCGTGCTGGCTCCGCGTTTGCAGGCGCCGGCTAGCGAGGCGGCCGAAACTGCGGCAGCAAGCGCCGGCGAGAGTGCAGCGGCAGCGAACTCTCCGCAGCCCGTCCCGATCGCCGCGCCGGACTCTTCCGGCTCTGCTGCGCCTTCGGCCGATGCCGCGGCACCAGAGAAGCCTTCCGATGCGCTCTCCGGCGGCGAACCGCCGGCTGAGTAACACCTGTTGTTGCGCGGCGCGAGGGCTAGGAATTCAGCAAGCATCCGGGGGTTCTGCAAAACTGTCCCGCGGATGGAGAGCACCCCATGTTACGTCTTCTGAAAAACCACAAAGCGAAAGTGCTGCTGTTCGGGCTCGCGGTTCTTGCGGCCGGTTTGGCTGCGCATCTCCTGAAGGCGGGGCAAGCGACGGAAGCCTTGAGCAGCCAGGCCAAGGCGGAACTGGCGGCCGTCCACGCGGCCAGCCCATACATCGAAGCGCATACGCACTTCGACGAAAAGAATCCCGCGGCGGCTGTGGAAGCGGCGCTCAAAAGCATGGAACACCAAAACGCCACCACAGTCTTTTTTTTAGCGCCCCCAGACACGTTCGATCATCCCGGCAGCTTCGACACCGACGTGATCATTCCCTACCTGAAGAAATATCCGGCGAAGTTTCGCTATCTGGCCGGCGGCGGAACGCTGAACGCCATGATTCAGAAATCGGTGCGTTCCAACGACGCGGGACCGGAAGTGCAGAAGCAGTTCCGGGCGAAAGCGGAGGATCTCCTGCGGATGGGCGCTGTCGGACTAGGCGAAGTGACGGCCGAGCACTTTCCTTCTTCCACGCCGTATCAATATGCGCCCGCCGATCATCCGCTCTTCCTGCTGCTCGCGGACATTGCCGCCGAGCATAACGTGCCGATCATTCTGCACATGGAGGCCGTGCCGCAGGACATGAATCTTCCGGCGGACCTGAAGTCGCCGCCCAATCCTCCGCGATTGCGCGCCAATATCGCCGCGTTCGAGCGCCTGCTGAGCCACAATCCACGGGCGAGAATTATCTGGGCGCACCTGGGCGCGGACTACACCGGCTATCGCACCATCGAGCTCGACCGGCAGTTGCTCGACAAGCACCCGAACCTTTACATGGAGATCAAGACGGACCCGCTGAATCCGGGAAAGAATTTCCCGCTGGATGCCGACGGGAAGCTCCGGCCGGAATGGAAGAAGTTTTTCTCCGACTACTCGGGACGATTTATCATCGGCAGCGACCAGCACTATCCCGCGGCCCCGCCCGACCCGCAGCGCTGGCAGAGCGACGTTCTTCTCTACAACCAGCTTCCCGCCGATTTACAGAAGAAGATCGGAACGGAAAACGTCTTCCGCATCTACCCCTTGGCAGCACCTGCCGCACACGCAGCCGCCGGCAATTAGGCCGTTTGCGGGGCAGCGAGGGCGGCTTTGACGCGCTCCGGCGTAAGCGGCGACTGACGGACGCGAGCGCCTGTGGCGTCAAAGATGGCGTTGGCGATGGCCGCCGCGGTGGCGCGGCTGGAGGGTTCGCCGGCGCCATTGGGCGGAAACTCCGGATGATTGAGCAGCACGATATCGACTTGCGCCGGAATATCCGAGGCGCGGGCGATGGGATACGTCTTCCAATCCACGCTGGTGACGTTGGTGCGATCGAAGGCGACTTCTTCTTTCATCGCGCGGCTCATGGATTGAATCAGATTGGCGGCGATGGTACCGCGCAGGGCTTCGGGATTGATGATCAGGCCGCAGTCGTGCGCGCAAACGAAGCGGGTGACGAGCACGGCGCCGGTGCGCCGGTTCACGTGCACTTCGGCAATAGTGCCGACGTAGGTGCCGCCGCGGGTGCTGAGGCCCACGCCGCGTCCCGTAAGGAGGTCGCCGGAACTTTTGTCTCGCTTGGGCGAAGGGCGCTTGTCCCAGCCCGCCTTTTCCGCGACCGCAGTCAGAACAGCCTTGGCGCGAGCGTTATCGAGATGGGCCAGGCGGAACTCGATGGGATCGGCGCCGATCGCTGCGGCGATCTCGTCCATGAACGACTCGACCGCGAAGCTCGTCTGCGGACCTTCGGGATCGCGCAGATGCGTGGTGCGCAGCGGCGAGCCCGCATCGTAGAAGCCCGGGACGACGTGCGAGACCGCGCGCAGATTGGCAAAAACGTAAGCCGGCGCCGCGACACCCCACTGGGCGTATTCGTCCACGCCGCCCGTATTGCGAACGCCGCTGAGTTGCGCCCCGAGATAGTTCCCGGCGTCCGCGGGGACGAAATGGACTTCGCCACCCGAGAAAGCGCGCGAGGTAAATTCCACGGCGGTGACTTCACCGCGTTCATCGATAGCCGCGGCAAGATCGCAGGTGACCGCGGGACCCTTGCTGCCCCACTGCGTCATATCGGCGCGCGTCCACTGCACGCGTACGGGTTTGCCCACGGCTTGCGATAACAGCAGGGCGTCCGCCGCGGTGTCCTCGATGCCGGGACGGCCGTAGGAGCCGGCATCTTCCACCCAAACGACGCGAACTCTATCGAGGGGAACCCGCAGGAGTTCGGCAAAACCCTTTTGCAAGGCGTGCGGCTTCTGGCCGCCGGACCAGATCGTGGACACACCGTCGGTATGAATATCGGCGACGGCGCAGCCCGGCCCCATGGTGGCGTGGGATTGGAACGGGACTTCGTAAGTGGCCTGGACTTTTTTGGAAGCGGCGGCAAGAGCAGCAGCGGAATCGCCTTTCTTGACTGTCTCTTTCGTGACTTTGGGGGTTACCGAGCGCATGTGCTGGTAGAGATCCTTCTGCTCGGGGAAGGCCGCCTCGGGAGCGCTCCAATTGATGCGCACGGCTTTGGCGGCGCGAATGGCGGCCCATTCGTTTTCCGCGACGACACCGACGAAATTGCCTTTGGTCACGGTTTGGACGTAACCGGAAATTTTCTTGGCGGCGGAATCGTCCACGCTGATGAGCTTGGCGCCGAGTCCGGCGGGACGCAGGACACGGCCGTGCAGCATCCCGGGGACGCGCACGTCGACAACGTACTGCCATTGGCCAAGAATCTTGGGAGCAAGATCGACGCGCGGAACGGATTGACCGACCACCGTGTAAGACGAGGGATCTTTTGGTTTGCCGAGGCCCTGCACATCGAGCGAGAAACCATCGCCAGAAACCTTCAGCGCATCGTCCAACTTCCCATTGGCGGCCAGATCGGCGTAAGAGATTTTTCTAGAGGCGTCGGACGAAACGCTGACAATGCCGTCGCGGACCCGAAGCTCGCCGGGCGAGACTCCCAGATTGCCGGCGGCCATGCGCAGCAGAAGAGAGCGAGCCGTGGCCGCGGCATTACGAAGAGGCTTGGCGCCCATCGCGATGGTCGTACTACCCCCAACGCCGCCTTGATCGGCGGTGGCAGAAGTGTCGCCCATGACGAAAAGGACGCGGTTTACGGGAACGTCCAATTCTTCAGCGACAACCTGGGCAAGGCCGGTCTCCGCGCCCATGCCGATTTCGGCTTTGCCGGTGAAGACGTGGACGTTCCCATCGGCGTCGATGCGCAGCCAGGCATCGAGCCGATTGGGCGAGGGAGCCGCGGCGCTATCGGCCGCCGCCGACAAGATTTGAGGTAAGGCGGCGCCCTCGGCAAAGCTGAAGCCGATCAAGAGCCCGCCCGTGTCCTTGACGAATTCCCGACGGGAAAGAACGTTCTTGGGGGCCATGGCTACGCGCTCCTCTTCATTTCGCCGGCGGCACGCCGGACGGCGGCGAAAATGCGCACGTGGCTGCCGCAGCGGCAGACCAGACTTTCAAACGCGCTGCGCATCTGTTCGTCGGTGGGATGGGGAGTTTTATCGAGCAGGGCTTTGGCTGTGAGCACCCATCCATTCAGGCAGTAACCGCACTGGAAGGCCTGTTCGGCGATGAAGGCTTTCTGCACGGGGTGAGGATCGGCTTCTGTGCCGAGGCCTTCGAGGGTAACGATCTCTTTGCCGGCGGCAGCTGAAACGGGGAGCAGACAAGAGCGCACCGCGCGATTATCGACGAGGACGGTGCAAGCGCCGCATTGCCCCAGGCCGCAGCCGAAGCGCGGGTTATTCAGGGCCAGATTGTCGCGCAGGACGTAAAGCAGCGGGCAATCGGGCTCGACATCGATGGCGTGCGATTGACCGTTAATTTTGAGCGATATGTGGTTCACGAGAGCCTCGAGTACGACTGTTGGAATCGTTCTGTCCCCGTATTCTACTCCGGAAAACAAGCTGGGGAAGGAGTCTCTACGGAAACTGCAGATCCTTCGGTCGCTTGTGGCGACCTGGTGACGACAGGTGCGGCGGCGTCTCGAAGGAGAGGCGGCAAAAGGGCGAAAGTGGCAAAAGTGGCGCCATAGTACTCGCTGTGGTCGGTCAGGCAATAGCGGTTTGGCCGAGTGTTCCCAAGTCGGCAATTATCCCGGTCTGGGAGCGGCCCTAAGCTTTTGGAGGGAGGGCAACCCTCATGTACCGGAAGGTGCTAGTTACTTTAGGAATTCTATGTTTTCTATCCACTGCCAGGGCGAAAGCGGACGACGTGGGGTACGCTTACTGCCCGCTGGGCGAGGGCTACGTATTTTTGTATGACTCGCTGACAGGCTTCCAAGTGTTAGCCGATCTGAAGTGCGGCGAGAAGCTCACCGTTGTGGATCCGCGAAACAATGATCGGGCGCGAGTGCGGACCGAAAAGGGAATCGAAGGTTGGGTGCAGAAGTCATCTTTAATTGCGGCATTGCCAGGAACTCAGCGCCAACCCGTGGCGACGCCGGATGCCGGCAGTCAACCTCAGCAAGCGCCGCAAGCGCCGCAAGCGCCGGTGCAGCCAAAGCCACAAGCGCAAGTAAGCAAGCCGCAACCGCAACCGGAGGCGCCAGCACAACCGGAACCGCAGGCAGCGCCGCAGGTGCAGCCACAACCAAGAGCGGAGCTCGAAACGGAGGCGCAACCTCAGCCTGAGCCTCAAGCGCCGACGCAGCCGCAAGCGCAACCGCAACCGGAGCCACAGCTCCAAGCGCAAGCGCAAGCGCAACCGCAACCGCCGGCACCATCGCCAGCGGCGGCAAAGTTACCTCCGCCTGCGGCCGTCGCATTTACGCCCTTTTCGACTTTGGGCTATGAACAGAATGTGCCGCGCCTGGAAGTTTCCGCCGGCTATTCATTCATGAATGCCGGCACGGATGCATTAGCGAACCGGCAAAACCTGAGCGGACTCGATTCGTCGGTGGCCTACAACGTGAACCGTTGGGTGGCGGCCGAAGGCGACGTGGCCGCATATTACAAAACCATCACGATTCTTGGCGTAGGAACTTTCCCGTATCACGACTATTTGATTGCCGGCGGGCCACGGGTGACCGTGCGCAAGTTTTTTCTTCATGGTCTGATCGGCATGGACCATCTCACGAACCACACCTATTTTTACGGCCCCGGGCCTTCTACCGGCAATAACGTCCTGGCGGCGGAACTCGGCGGAGGCGTGCAGTGGAAGGTCGCCAGCCACATCGGCGTGCGAACCTCAGTGGACTACGTAATGAGCAAGTTTGACGGCTGGATTCAGAGCAGTGTCCGAGTGACGGGCGGGGTGGTTTTCAATTTGGGAAGGTTGTAAGCGGCCGGAGCCGGAGTTGGGGCAAGAATAAGCGGCTCAAAACAAATATAAAAACGACTGCGGCGCTGACCATGATCAGCGCCGCTTTTGTTTTCATTCGGGAAATGCAAAGCAGCTGAGGCAAGAGCCCGGACTATTCGCTCTTGTCGTACTTCTGATCGCCCAGGGCGCTGTCTTTTAGCGCGGTGCCGTCTGCAAGGACGATCTTGTTCAGGCGTCCGACAGGGTTGCCGGTCTTGGATTGGAAAACGTAGACGGTGATCACGTCTCCGGGCTTAATGGAGTTCTTGGTCCAGCCAATGAGACCGAGAGCCGATGGGCTGCCCGCTTCCGCAGACCAGTGCGTGACCGTGCCTTTATCGTCCTTGACGTCGAACAGCGCAATCGAGTGCGGATTGGCCCAAACGAACCGGGTGACAACCGCGTTATTTATGATGACGGGCTTGCTGGTGTTGTAAACGGCGCTCCCATGATGCGCAAAGGTCGGAACACAAATCGCCAGCAAGGCAAACACGAACACAAATAAGGGGATCAGCTTCAGTTTCACTGGGCACCTCCAGGCGCTAGCAACACTGGCTGGAGAGTACGCCAACCGATATGGGGTGTCAATCTGGCGAGAGACCGGCTCGCGCCGGGAAGGGTCGTCCGGTGCTTAGGATTTGTGGGGAGCGCCGAAATTGTAGCGCTGGGAGGCGCTCTTCTCAGGAGAAGGCAAGCTGCTCTTTGAGGATGGATGGACCGCATCCTTGGGATGCGGCCTTATGAAGGCCGAAAATCCAACCGTGCTGCCCGCGGCATCCTTGACGGGCGAAATGGTGAAGGAGACATTTATGCGCCGGCCGCCCTTGCGAATGTGCACGCCCTCGGAGATGGGAATGGCCTCATCGCGCTCGAGCCGTTCCAGAAGTTCGGGTATGGGGTCCGGTTCATCCGGCGAAATCAAGATGTAGCGAGAGCGCCCCAGAACCTCGCGGGCCGAATAGCCATAAACCGCCTCGGCACCCCGATTCCAGCTGACGATGGTGCCGCCCAAGGTGAAAATCGCGATCGCTTCATTGGCGCATTCTATGATGGAGGCGAGCTGCGAAATTCTTTCTTCCAGGCGCTTGCGTTCGGCGACGATGCTCTTGAGCACCTGGTTCTGACGCACCAGATCGCGCGTGCGCGCGGTGATCGCGGCGCTGCCCTCATCGGACAGGTCCGGGGCTCTCAAACGCGCGCGCAACAGCTCGACAAAAGCCTTCCAGGAGGCGTTGTCCAGCAGAAGGGGCAGCATTACGTTGGCTGTAACGTTCTCCGCCTCGACGTAGTTCTCTCCAGGAGCGGGCTGGTGAAAAAGCCTCCCGTCATCGGCGATCAGCGTCGAATGCGGGGTGGCGGCCTCCAGCAATTGCCTTTCGTCCTCGGACTGAATTTCATTGCGAATTTTCTGGACGATCAGGGCAATCTGCGCGCAGTTCTCGGCGCGCTTGGCAAGCAAGCGCTCGTCTTGAGGCGGGCCCTGGATCCACATTTGCATGGTCAGCTGGAGATTCTCATTCGAGTAGGACAGGGCCTTCTCGGCCAATTCGAGCTTGGCCTCAAGCGCGCTGCAAAGGTCGGTTGGCTGTGGCACTTTGCTCTCCATCAAAGCCGCTTGCGTGCAGCCGCTTCGAGGAACCCCCTCGGAGATATTCCTTCAGGCCCGGCATTCCACCCGTCACGCTAATTTCTTATCCAGAAGCAGACTCTCAATCTTCCTGGTGAGCCGCTCAAAGTCGATGGGTTTGGTTTCATACTCATCGCATCCGGCCTCGGAAGCTTTCTCCCGGTCGGTGACCAAGGCATGCGCCGTCAGAGCAATGATGGGGATATGACGCGTCGCCTCGTTGGACTTCAATAGGCGGGTCACTTCCCAGCCATCCATTCCTGGCAGGCTGATATCCATCAGAATCAGGTCAGGGTTTTCGGATCGAGCCATGGCGTGGCCCTCATTGCCGTCGCCAGCGGTGATCACCTGGTAGCCCCTCTTTTGGAGGCGCCGGGATAGCATGTTGACGTTCATTTCATTGTCTTCGACCATCAATATCTTCGGCACAGTCAGTTCTCCCATCCAACTTGAACTGCCCAGAGCGCTCGTGGCTGGGGCAAAGCAGCCGGGCGCGAAAGAGTGCGGAGCGGTCACAGCTATCCGCCGCACTGACTTTTATGCCGTTTATGGCCGTGAACCTAAATGGGAGAGTGGTACCGTTTTGAGAATCGGCTGGCGGGCCTATTATTGGCGTCTACGATACACGTGGCAAGCCGCTTATGGGGCATAGCTGTGGGTGTTCGAAAACCACCAGAACCGCTGAAGAAGCACCGACGGAGCGGATCCTCGGGGGGATTCACGAACTATGGATACAAGTAACTGATACTGCAGTCGATATACTGTCAGGCCATTTTGGCACGGGTCTTGCCTTAATTGTCGCCATGAGCAGGCACCTCACGACGAAGCATAAGGAGGTAGCGATGAGTCGGTATTGGAAGTTTGCAGGAATTGGAGTGTTGGCGCTGGCAATCCTGGCGCCAGCGGCATCCGCCCGTCCGTTCTTTGGGTTCAGGGGATACTACGGTCCGCGGTTCTACGGTCCGGCGTTTTATTTTGGCCCCGGGTTTTATTCACCGGGCTGGTATGGCGTCGGCGCCTACGGGCTGGGCTGGTATGAGCCGTATGGCTTTGTGCCCGGGCCGAGCGCCGGCAAAGTGAAATTCGACACCAAGATGAAAGACGCGCAGGTCTATGTCGACGGCGGCTGCGCAGGCAAGGTGGCGCAGCTGGGAACGTTCCCATTGAAGCCGGGAACGCATGACGTCGAATTGCGCGCTCCCGACGGGCAGACGGTTTTTCAGGAACATGTAGACGTGATCGCCGGCAAGACGATCACGCTTAAACCCTGAGGGCGCCTGCTCGTCTTAGAGCCTAAGGGCGGGACTGAAAGGGGGGCCGGATGCAGCATCCGGCCCATTTGTTTGCCGAGACGAGTATTTTCAAACAACAGCTTAGGCTTGCGGCAGCTCTTTGCTTTTGTTTCGTAGCAACTTGTCTCCTACATAGTTCAATGTATGGAACAATCTCGGGTCTTTCCACTAGGATATACGCCTGCTAGCACCTCATTCACCCCTTTTGCGCGTGGAGGCAGGAATGGCCAAACTAGACGTGTTGGTAGCGGATGACCATGACATTGTACGGCGGGGCCTCCGCGATCTTATCGAAAAACAGCCGGGATGGAAGGTCGTTGCCGAAGCGACCAATGGCAGAGAAGCGGTGGAAAAGACGAAGCAGTTGAAACCTGACGTGAGCATTCTGGACATCAGCATGCCGTCATTGAATGGGCTGGAGGCGGCGAAGCAAATCACGGCGAGCGGGTCTCCCACCAAGGTGCTGATCCTGTCCATTCACCACTCCGACCCGCTGATTCAGCAGATGGTAAAGGCGGGTGTGCGCGGATACGTCTTGAAGACAGACGCCGCGAGCGACCTGGTGCATGCGGTGGAAGCCTTGCAGCGCAACAAGACTTTCTTTACTTCCAAAGTGGCGCAGGCCTTTGTGGACGAGCGGCAGAAGGCCGCCAAGAGCAGCAATGGCGACGACCGAGCGCTGAGACTGACGCCCCGGCAGCGTGAAATTGTGCAACTGCTGGCGGAGGGCAAGAACAGCCGGGAGATCGCGTCAATGCTGGGAACGACATTCAAGACGATCGAAACGCACCGCGCCAACATCATGCGGCGGCTGGAGTGCCATTCGGTGACCGAACTGGTGCGCTACGCCATTCGCAACGATCTGATCCAAGCTTAATTCTGGGCTTAGTTCTCCTTCTTACTTACCTTCGAAGAGTCAGAGAAGTTCGCCAGGCGGCGCGCCGCGCCGGTGAGTTCCAGAATGTGCATGCCGGTGTTAGCGCGATCCACGATGTAGATGTAGCCGCGGTCATCCACCTCGACATTATTGGTTTGAATGGCCACTTTGCAGTGCTGGTCCGCGCCAGTACCCACGCATCGCTTATCGGTTTTGTCGGTAACGGCGGGTATGTAGTAGGCGACCTCCTTAGGATGGTAGGGATCGCGAACGTCGAGGGCGCGCACGCCGGCGTTGAAGTGGGCGATGAAGACGATGCGGCGGTAATAGATGGGTGTGAAATTCTCGTTGCTGGAATGGGTGCCGAAGCGTCCGCCGCGCTCGCAGAAATTGCCGCTGGCTTCTGGGACGGTCCAAGTGGCTACGCCGAAGGGACTCTTTTCGTCCGTAATGTCGATGACCCGCACCATCTCCCGATCTTCCAGGCACTCATTGGCAAGCGTCTCGCCCACCGACAGAACGAAATCGCGCTGAGCCTGAGATTTTCTGCCGGTGGCGCCCATGTCGCCATGTTCGACGCCGGCCGCAGCGGCGGGCACGCCGGGCTTCTGCTTGGCGAATTCGGGCAAGTCCATGCCCAGGAGCGGATACGCGGAATGAGAGCCCGCGTCCGGCGGCAAATCGATGCGGGAGATCTGCGGGTAGAGCAGGTTCGCGTCGGTGGGTTCCTTGGGACCGTTCAAGAGCTTATCGCGGTCCACGATCTGCAGGACGCCGTTGCTGTTGGTGCCGTAGCCGAAATAGACGCGATTGCGGTCGCGGCCCATGGACATGGCGCCATGCAGTTCGATGGGCGCAGGGCCTGTGGAGCCTGGCTGCTGACCGGGCAGGCCGAAATTGCGGATGAAGACCGGATGGGCCGGATCACTGAGATCGTAGATCTGCGTCATGCGACGAACGCGCCAGCCAGGGACGCCGGAGACGAGGTAGGCGATGCCGGTATCGCATTCCCACCAGCTCTTATGCGTGTCGTTGAGGCCGCTGACGACCACCGTCAGGCGGGTGGGCTTGGAAGGATCGGTCACGTCCCAGATCTCGTGGGCCGAGCCGCCAAAGTTCCGCAACATGTAAACCTTGCTCTTATCGGCGTGCGGGAGGGTGCTGCCGTCGCACACGCGGACCATCTGCGCGCCGCCGGATTCGGCGTTGTTGCCTTTCTCCGGTTCGCCGGGTATGTGAGCGAGATAGCGGGGATGAGCGGGATCGGTGACGTCCACGAGCGAGGTGCCGTTATTTTCCTGCTGGCCGGTGAGGGAATTGAGCTGCGAACCGCCGTGATGGCCGATGTAGGCGATCCAGCGCTGGCCCTGGTGGTGAATCGTCGGCTGATAGGCGCTGCGCTCTTGCAAGTCGCTGTAGCCTACCAGTTGCATGTTGTTCTTTTCTTCTTTCTGCGGCTGAGCCGAAGCGGAAAGACAGAGAGAGACGGCGAGCGCAGCGGCAGCAAGCGCCAGGAGCGAGGCGCGCCGATACGCCAGATTCGGATGACTGAAAAGGGAAAGGCTCTTTGTCATAGGTCCCCCAGTTTGGGTGCGAGTTTTGCGAGGCGACGCTCTTATGACTGTGGAGGATACCACCGGTGCGCCGGATGAGAAATGGTTGACTGGCAAGCGTGGCGCCGCCCGCTCGACTTCGGCGGGCTATCTGGGCGGTTGTACACCGGTTGCCGCACCCAGCCGCCCGACGGCGCTCTCGATGCGTTGACGGCTTTGCCAAAAGTTGGACCACAAGTCGCCCTTACGTTTGAGGCGGGTCAGGACCGTCTTGATGTTGAGGGACTCCGGCTTCAGATTGGGGCGCAATTCATCGATCTCCACGGGAGTAGAGACGGGCGCCTTGGGAAACGCGCGGACCGTATAGGCCGCAGCGAGCGGCCTGCCGAGGGAGTTTTGCGTGACGTCGATGAGCACCTGCCCCGGCCGGCGCTTTGCCACGATGCGCTCGTGCGTAACCAGGCCGGGATGCTCGGCCGAGACGAGCTGCGCGAAGATCTCGCCAAACATGCGCAACTGCTCGAACGTGTAGACGCGCTCTACGGGCAAATAGAGGTGGAAACCGGTGGCGCCGGAGGTTTTCAGGAACACCTTCAACCCGACTTTGGTGAGTTTCTCGTAAAGGGCGCGGGCGATGGTCAAAACTCGCGAAAATTCGGTGCCGTCGGCGGGGTCGAGATCGAAGAAGAAATAGTCGGGATGCTCCTGATCGTCGCGGCGGCTGGACCAGGGATTATGGTCGATGCAGCCTAAGCCTGTGAGGTAGAGAAGAGAGGCGAGGTCGTTGGCGATGACGTACTGGACGTCTTTCTCGTCCGAGGGAATGGTCACGGTCTCAATCCATTTGGGAACGCCCTCGGGCATATTCTTCTGGAAGAAAGCCTGGCCTTTGATGCCGTCGGGATAACGGCGCAGCACCAAGGGGCGGTCTTTGAGGAAAGGCAGAAGATAATCGCCGACGCGATAGTAGTAGGCGATCAGGTCGCGCTTGGTGTAGCCGGATTCGGGAAAAAATATTTTGTTGAGGTTGGTGAGGCGGAAGCGCTTGCCATCGAAATCGAGAGTGACGGACTCCCGGTTGCCGGAGAAGAGTTCGGCTTCGATCTCCTTCTTGTCGCTCAAGACGGCGCCCACGATTTCGGGCGAGTGAACGATCGTATTCGAGGGCGCCGGCGCGGGCTGAGGGGCGGCTTCGTTTTCCCAGCGGCAGTCCTGCGGCTGGACGTCGTTGCGCAAGGAGAGGAAAACGGGCGCGCGCAGGCGCGGCTCGCGCGTCCAGCCGATGAAACGCACGTGCGCGACGAGCTCGGGCTTGGCCCAGAAGGCCTGCTCGTTTGCTTCCGGAATTTTGTCGAAGGGGCACTTCGCGATTTCCAGTGCGCGCAGCTTCTTCATCAGCAAGGAGCGCGTCTTCTCGTCCATGCCCGTGCCGGCATGTCCGACAAAGCGAAGAGATTTGCCCTGATAGAGGCCGAGCAGCAACGAGCCGAAATGCGTGCGGCTGCTGCGCGGCGCGGTCCAGCCGCCGATGACGACGTCGAGAGTCTTGGTGGCCTTCAGCTTCACCCAGTTCTGGCTGCGGGCGCTGACGTAGAGGCTGTCGAGGCGCTTGCCGACGATGCCTTCGAGTTCCTGCTGCCGGGCGAGATCAAAAAGACCTGTGCCGTTTTCCAGAACGTGATCGGAGAAGCGGATTTCCGGAGACGGATCGAGCAGGCGGCGCAGGAAATTCTTGCGCTCGAGCAGAGGCACTTCACGTAGATCGTAGCCATCGCAATAGGGAATGTCGAACAGGTAGAAGGTGACCGGGTAGCGGGAGCGCAGATCGGGCGAGGGTTGCCGCACGTTCATGCGCTGCTGCATGCGCTCGAAATCGCTGCGCCCCTTTTCATCGAGGACGACGATTTCGCCGTCAAGGATGGCACGGCGGGCGGCGAAGCGTTGGGGCAGGGGGGCCAATTCGGGATACTGGCGGGTGACTTCATTGCCGGCGCGCGAGAAGAGGCGGACTTTGCCGTCGTCGATCCAGGCGAGCGTGCGCGCGCCATCCCACTTCACTTCGAAGAGCCAGCCGGGGTCGGAGAAAGGACGATCGATGAGGGTGGCCAGCATCGGTGAGAGCGAGGTGGGCATGGGAGCCTCGCGCGCGCCTTCGAGTTCGGCGGGCTGGAGCGCGGCGGGCTTGCGCTTTGGGGGCAGTTCGCTGGCAATCTCGTCAAGCGTGCGGCCGGTGAGGACGGAGCCGTCATGCTCGTCCACGTTCCAGGCGGAATCCACGGCGTCATCCTGATGCTTGATCATCAGCCATTCGGGCTGCTTTTCGCCGTGCCTGGTGCGCACCAGTACGAAGCCGCCGCGGAGTTTTTCGCCCGCCAGCCGGAATTTGATTTCGCCGTGAGCCAATTGTTCCTTGGCGTCCTGGCGGCCTTCGACGCGGAAGGCGCCGCGGTCCCAAACCATCACGGAGCCGGCGCCGTAATTCCCGGCGGGGATATTGCCTTCGAAATTGGCGTAGCTCATGGGGTGGTCTTCGGTCTGGACGGCCATGCGTTTATCGGCAGGATTCAGGGAAGGGCCTTTGGGAACGGCCCAGGATTTCAGCACCCCGTCGATGGCGAGACGAAAGTCGTAATGCAAGCGGCGCGCGGCGTGCTTTTGCACGACAAACGTGCCTTCGAGCTGCGGAAGAGATTTGGCGGAGGAAGGTTCCGGAGTGCGGTTGAAACGCCGTTTGCGGCGATACTCCCCGAGGCGGGCCATATTTTATTGTAACTGAGGCGATTCCAGACAGGCGAGATAGCAATGAGCGCCTGAGCTGCTATTCCTCCGCCTCCGTTGCAAACTTGCGATCACGTCTCTTTAGACTCAAAGCGCGATCAGCAAGGTCGAGGTAATGCTCCAACCGGGAAGGCTCACGAGTGCGGTCTTCCAGGGGAATGAGCCACGGCCCCTCGTCGCGGGCCGCATCGTCGGAGGGCGGCAGGAGCTCAACGGGTTTTTGGGCGCGCTTTTTGTCGATCCTTGGGCGCAAATCGCTCCGCGCTTTCCTGGCCCAACGCCGAATGAACTTCCAGCCGCGGCACCGCCGGAGCCTCTTCGGGCTCCGCCTCAACCATACGGAGCTTACGAAGCTCGATTTCGCGGAGTTCCCGGAGGATCTCCGCTTCCTGGCGAAGGTACTCCTCTTCGGAGATTTCGCCGGATTCCAGCGAAAGATGCAGTTCCAGCAAGCGCCGCTTGCCCGGCGCCGTATCGGTGTACTGGTTTTCGGCGACCTGCTGAAGCGTGCGCAAGACGAACTTGAAACCGGATACGGGTAAAGCCAGCAAATCGTCGATCAGAAACACAAAACGCTCCGCTAAAGTTCAGGACGAGGTCACGCGCTCCAGCTTCAGCCGGATATTCACAAAATTGTAGGGCGGCCAGGGCCCGGTGTATTTGAACTTGAGGCGCTTGCCATATCTGCGCGCGATTTTGTTCACCACGCGGTCGAATTCGGATTCGCGTTCGCGCTCCACCAGGAAGGCAGCGTTCATGATCATTTTGTCGCCGATGGGCTGATTATCGCGGGAGGCCACGCAACAGATGCGCAGCGCCTCATAGATTTCGCGCACGTAGCGAATGGCGCGCTCGCCGAGGGCCTTATCGATCATGCGGCCCAGCTGCATGCGCGCGAAGTAGGTGGACTGCAACTGCTTGCGAATGATCTCGCGATGGAAGCGGCGAATCTCCTCATCCTGCTCCATGAGCTCCTGAATGATCTGATCGCGGTCCCAATTCACTTTCAGACCGAACTCGAGCTTGCCGGCCATCTGCTCGAGCACATCCTTGACGGAGAAGTAGATGCCCTTCAAGACTTCGCGAATGTCGTCGTCGGTGCGGAAGACGGTGCCGAAGCTCATGGGGATGATGGTGTGATTCTTCATCACGGTTTCGATCACGTGTTCGTGAGCCAGAGCGTTTTCGCGGGTGGGATCGAAGATGGCGACGGCGGTCTTGCTCACCACGGCGGCGATATCCAGATAATTTACGGTATAGACCTGCTCGCCGGCTCCGCCGATGCCGATGTTGCCGAAGGTCATGGCGCCTTTGGAATGGACAATTCCGTACACATATCGCCCGCTCTCCGCCGGCGCGGTGGACGCGACAGAGGCAGGCCCATCGTTGATCTTTAGGTGTAGATCATCCTTCAAGCGGAGACTGCTCTTTCGCCGTTGTCTTTCTACCTTGGCGGCCATAGATCTTCCTCGAGCGAATAGTTTGAAACTTGCGTTACTTGAGATTCATCTGGCCCGGCTCCCACGGCTCACGCGGAGATCGGGAAGATGAGATTGATCACCGTTCCTTTGCCAACGGCGCTGCGGACACGAATACGGCCGTTATGATTCTCGACGATGCCTTTTACGATCCACAGCCCCAGCCCTGTTCCCTTTTCGCCCTTGGTGCTCACAAAGGGCTCGAACATCGATCTCCGAATCTCGGGGCTTATGCCGCAGCCGGTATCGGCGACGCTGAGACTGATCCAGCGGCGAAGTCCGTCCATGGAACGAACCTCCCGCGTGCGAATCACCAGCCTGCCGCCCGACGCCATGCTGTCGCGGGAATTGACGACGAGATTGGAGAGCAATTGGCGGAACTGGTCGCCCGATCCCTTGAACGCCGGGATCTCGCCGAGGCGCTTATCCACCGCAACCCCGGCTTTCGCCAGCGGGCGGGCGAAGAGAGCCAGGGTGTCTTCCACCACGCCATTGAGATCGAAGCTTTCGAACTGGACGACGTTGCGGTAGAGACCGAGCATCTGGCGGACGATGCGCGTGACGCGCTCGGTCTCATTCTTCAGAACGTCGTAAATCTGCCTGGACTCCGGCCCAATCTCGGACCCCAGGATGTGAATGGCGTTCTTGATGGCCTCCATGGGGTTATTGATTTCGTGAGCGATGGTGCCGGCGAGCTTGCCTGTGGCGGCGAACTTTTCGATTTCGAGCATGCGCCGCTCCATCTGGAGCTGCTCGAGTTTTCTCCAGGTGGTGAAGTCGCGCAGGACGGTGACGGTATAGGAGACCTGGCCGCGGGCGTCGTAGATTTTTCCGGAGCGCGCCGCGTATTCGACTTCGGCACGTGAAGTGGGGTTGTACAGGCGAAGGGAACGATTGTCCTTATCGGCAAAGGAAAACGTGAACGCCGTCAGATAAGCGTCGAGCTTGGCCAGATTCTTCATCACTTGCGGATGCTTGGAGCCTTCGGCAATGCCAAAGAGCTCCTTGGCCAGCGAATCGAGGAGGACGATCTTTGCCGAATTGTCGGCCACGATGATGGGATCGCCGACGTTCTCGATGACCAGGTTGAGGCGGTCGCGCTCCTGGCGCACGACCTCTTCGGCAACGCGCAATTTGTCCAGGTTGGCGCGCACTTCCATATCTGCGCGGCGCAAGTCGGTGACGTCGCGCATGACGGTGACCATGCCGGTGCGGGCTCCGCCGGAACTTTGCGTGGGCGCGCAGACGGCTTCGAAAAGCACCTCTTCTCCTTCCATTACGTCCACGAGCGTGAGATCGCGGGAAGTGTCTTTCCCGCTGACCATCATGGAGGAGAGCGCGGCGGAGAAGAGCAGGTTGTTGAGCTCGACGGCGCGGCGCCCACCATCCCCGATTCCCTCGGGCACGCGGAAAAATCGTTCCGCGGCGCGGTTTTGAACCACCACGCGGTGCTGGTCATCGGTAAAAATGACGGGGTCGGCCATGCTCTGCATGACGGCACTCAAGCGCGAGATGGTGACTTCCATATCGCGCATGCGGTTGAAGTAGTGCTCGATCTTGAGTAACCGGGCCAGGTAACCGTTGGCTCGTTCCGCGAGAATGCGGAGCTGCTCCAGACGAGCAGGGCCAGTATCCCGGCCGAGCAGGGCCAGAAGCAGGTTGGCATAAGCGCGCATGCCGCAGGCGTTGCAAATCTGGCCTTCGAGCGGCAAACGGCGGGAGAGGCGCGCATTCTGCACCGCCAGACAATCGTCGCGGCGTTCACGTTCGGCTTCCCAACAACGCGTATGACTGCGATAGATCATGGGGTAAGCGTAGAAAGACGCGCCTTTGCCGGAGGGATTCGTCAGAAGGCCGGGCTGGAGCCTCTGCAGAGCAGCCATGAAGGGATTCTCGTTACCCCACAGCGAGGTGTGAAACTTTTCCAGTTCGTTTCGATCGTAGTTCAGCGAAGCGTTAGCCTTGACCTCGCCATTGTCGAAATTCACTTCCAGCACGACGGCTCGCGGGAATCCAAGCTTTACTGTTTCTTCGAGCAGGATGGGAAAAATCTCTTCGGTGCGTTCGGCGGAGAGCAGACGCAAGGCAGCAGCGTCACCCGCGCTTTCCTGCGCAGGCGGGAGAGGCTTTTCCCAATACGCGCGGACTCGCCACCGGAGCCACTCCTTCAGCTCCTTAGCCTAGCGCCGGACGGTTCGGCGCGCAGGGGTGCGGGAGACGCGCCGCACTGGCTCAGGCGGCAGCTCGGCCTCGATACCCGAGCCCAGCTGCGGTCTCGAAACCAGTCCAGTCAGACCAACTGCATCGGCATACTTGAGATAGGTATCGATGGAAGCGACGACGACGCGCGCTTCCACAGTGATCAAATCGATGCCGACAAGGGAGATCCGCACCCAGGCGTCGATGACGATGCCCTTGTCCAGTACGCGGTCAAGGACATCGATCAGGCTCGAACCACCCGATACGCGTTCAACGGCCATGGATTCCCTCCTCTACTAACCTCTGCGTTTGCGCTTCGCCGCTCTCGCAGGCCTCGAGGCACGGGCGATTCCCCGCGGCCGAGTGGCTTGTGGAAGTGCGGGAGCCGGCGGGCCCGGCAGGGTCAAATGGGGATCGTATTTCCACCAGTTCAAGCCGATCTGCTCCGCCTTATCCACGGAGCAGACCAGCAGGCGAATGCGGATCGTGAGCAACTCCACGTTTGCCAAGGAGACGCGGACATCCCCGGCGATCACCAATCCTTTGTCGAGGACGCGGTCCAAAATGTCGACAAGGCTCGTCGTTCCGGAAACCGTCGGCATCTTTTCCATTGGAGCGCTCTTTCTGAGGCGGGTGAGACCTGTAGAGCCCGCCAAGGACGAAGGGACGGATGGTAGTTGGTCGTCGTGAGAACCGTCAATCAGGGTTTCGCTGTACAGAACGCCAAGAAGGATAACTTTTTCAATAAGTTGGGGCGAACTCGACGTCTAGCGGAGGCGCCCGAGCGGACCCATGTCGATATTCAGATCAGCCGGAGAGAGGCCAAATTGTTCGGCCATCTCGTGGATTTTAGCTTCGAGCTTCATCAGGGCCTCACCCATCTGCTCGATCTCCTCATCGGTGAGCGTCCCCCCTTCCATTCGGCGAATTGCCTGACGTTCGAGCAGTTGCCGCAAGAAATCGATCAGAGTGAGGACCAGCTTGGCGAGACCTTGCTCGATATTGTCGGGGGAGAGTTCGACGCGCGCAGGGACGGAGGCAGCCTCTTCGCGAGGCGAGGCCGGCCCGAGCGAGTCTTCTTTTGGCGTCCTCTCAGTCATGTGTCACTTCCACAAATTCGCTTGGAGGCCACGGGCCCGTGACCCGCGCCGAGATACCGGCAGGGGTGAGCACGCGCCCGATCTTTTCGAGGAAAAGAGGCAGCGCGGAGCGATCCACCAGGGCGAAACCGCGAATTCCGGAAGGCGTATCGCGCTCGACCCAGCTTTCGGCTAAGGAGCTGGCAGCGCTCCGGAATTTCTGGAGGACCGACTGGATCTCCTGATGACGGGCCCGTCGATTCTCCAGATAGCTCTTGCCCGATTGCGGCGGGGCTTCCGACGCTGGGGCCGGCTCGAGAATAAGCCGCACATCCATCTGCACCTTGTTATGCAAACGATGCAAAGCGGCGCGGTACTCGGAAGAGCGGCTCTCGAGGAATTGCCTCAAGATGCCCTCATTTTCGACGACGGTGGGGAAACGGAAGGGAATGATCGTGGTCCGGGAAAAAATCGCGTTTAGAACCTGATTGAAGGCGGTAAGGATTTCCGGCGCGGGTTGCTCTGCCATGGGAGAGCCGACATTGGAATAAAAACAACGCAGCGCGGCAACGTCGATCCAGCGGACCGGCTCGCCGTGGACGCCGTGCGGCGGGACGTCGAATTGGCTTCCCTGCTCCGCAATGCAGTATGCAAGCACGATAATTTGATCGCCGAGTGCCACTCTTCAGCGGCGTGTTTTCCGATCGGCCAGGGAGTCATCGAGCCGAGGCGGCAAAGCAGGCTTGGTCATGTGGCGCAGCGCCGTCTCGACGGAAGTCACAACCAGATCCAAACCGAGATAGACTAAGTCAACACCCGCAAGCGAAAGCACCAAATTGCCGCGAATGATCACGCCGGTGTTCAGCAGGTGATCAACTAAATCCAGCAGCGTGAGATCGGCGGAATCCTCGCCGTTGATGAGAACAATCTTGGGGAGCTGTTCGGTCATCGATCGTTCATTGATTTGGCGGTTCCGTTTGCGTGACAAAGGAGAACGGCGGCCAGGGGCCGGTGCATTCCACACGCTTGCGGCCTTTCCATTTTCGCGAATAGCCCCGGATGAGCGCTTCGAGCTTGGGGCGATCGGACCGCTTCATCAAGAAAACTTTGTGGAACTCGAGATCGCGCCTGGCGGCGGCAAATTTTCCGCCCTCCGCGATCTGATCGGCGATGGATTCCAGCGCTTCAGCGAATTCCAAAAGCGCGGGATCGGGCGGACCAGAGACAGCACCCAAGAGCGCGGATTTCGCCTGAAGATATTCCTTGCCGGTGCGGAATTTCTTTTTCGGGAGCTGCGCGGCCGGGAGCGCAAAGACTTTGACGCCCCACTCCTGCCTCCCCTGCACACGCTCGAAATCGGCTTTCAGGGCGGCTCGACGGGTTTCGATATGGGAGCGCAGGGACTGGTCGTTTGAGAATTCGAGTCCGAAGCGCGCGGGCAGAATGTCCGTCCCGCGAGCGATAGCCGAAACTGCTTCCTGGTGGCGTGTGCTCGCCGCGGCAAGCCACTCGAGATCCTGCATATTCCTGGCGAGATCGCGGGCGAAATCGGTTTCGGGCACGCGGCTGATCCAGCAGATGAGGCCAGCGCACTCGATCGGCTCAACGGCGGCAATTCCATCAACTCCCGTCAGATCGTGGAATGATTCCCGAGACGGACCCGGCGGCCGGGTGACACCGTAGAGATGAATGACTTGGCTCTGGGACCGAGCGCGTGGAGCGGCGTTCGCCAGCGGCTTCGCATTCAGGCCACGCGCTTTCACGCCACTCGCCATAGTTCACCCGTGAACGAACGGAGCGCCTTCACGCTGGAAATTTCGTGAGCAAAATTACCTAGAAGACCGCGGACATCCTTGTTCATTTCCGCGATTTTTGCGCCGGTATCACACGCCAAAGCGAGTGTACGGTGGTGAGAGAGAGTTTTCAATAACAGCCAATACGAGGATGCGCGCTGGGGAGTGCGGAGAAGGTCGAGAGCGTGCAGGCGCCACATCGATGAGAACTTTGCATAGGTCGCCGAAACGGTGGTTTTGCCGACGCTACCTTTGCCGATAAATAGAGTCAATTGCGGCATTTAGGGATTCTAGAGACAGCGTGGTTTCGACAAAACGCCGGCGCCTTGGCGTGGGCAATTTATCGGGATTTCCACTGAGGTTTTCTCGGGTCCGATCTCCCCCGAAATACGTTCCCAACCAGGACGATAAACCATGATTTTGGGCCGTTCTCTGGGCCCTGACCCGGATTCTCAAGCACCGCGAATTGTCGCAAAGTTAGGCTACGGACGCTTTTCACAAGAGTCGCAACAGACGCGGAACTCTTCAGGAGAGCGCAATGAGCAACCCAGGCAAAGTGCTTGACCCCAGCAGGCGAAGTCCCCAGTTGCAAGAGTTCGAGTCCGCCCTTCGCGCGAAAATCGTAGGACAAGATGAGGCTGTGGAAGCCCTAGTGGCCGTGTATCAAGTATTTTGCGCGGGGCTGAACGCGCCGGGCCGGCCGGTCGGGAATTTGCTGTTTCTCGGACCGACCGGATCGGGAAAGACCCGCATCGTGGAAGCCGCGGCGGAGACTTTGTTCGGCGATAAGCGCGCCGTGGTGAAGATCGATTGCGCGGAGTTTCAGCATTCGCATGAGATTGCCAAATTGATCGGTTCGCCGCCCGGTTATCTGGGACACCGCGATACGCACCCGATCATCACCGAGGAGAGCCTGAGCCAATATCACACGGAGACGCTCAAGCTCAGCCTGCTGCTCTTCGACGAGATCGAAAAAGCCAGCGACGCGCTTTGGCAATTGCTGCTGGGAATCCTGGACAAGGCGACTTTGACGCTGGGCGACACGCGCCGAGTGGATCTCTCGCAAACGATCATCTTCCTCACTTCCAACCTGGGAGCGCGGGAGATCGCCGCCATGGTCAGCAAGGGAATCGGATTTGTGGAACCGGCGGCCAAGCTTGCAGGGCTGAACGAAAAACTCGAACGCACGGCTGTGGAAGCGGCCCGACGCCGCTTTTCGCCGGAATTCATCAACAGGCTCGACCGCGTGGTGGTATTCCATCAGCTGCAGCCGCAGCAATTGGAAGGAATCCTGGACATCGAATTGGCCGCGGTGCAGAAACATGTAATCGACGCGGGGCCGGTGCCGTTTATGTTTCGCGTGATGCCGGAAGCGAGAGCGTTTCTCTTGCGCGAAGGAACCGATCTGAGGTACGGCGCACGTCACCTCAAACGGGCCATCTCGCGGCACATGGTTTACCCGCTGGCGAATCTGCTGGCTTCGGGCCAGGTGGAACTTGGCGACATGCTGAGCATCGATTGGGACGGAGCCGGGGAAGGATTGATCTTCTGTAACCAGGGGCCTGCACCGCCCGCGCTGATGCCGCAACAGCCGTTCGCTCCGGCATTCGCGGCGGCTGCGAAGGAAGCCGCCCGCGCGGCCATTGCGGGAGCGAGCGCCCACAAGATCGGCCAGTAAGTTCCGATTACTGGCTGCGGGGCGCCGCTGCGGTACAGCGGTTTCCCCAAAATGGGAGCTAGAGGTTAGGACAACGATCGTTCGCGGTTATCCTGGCCGCCGTTCAGAGCGAGGGAGGAATCGCATTGTTTTTGCATCGCGGGACGCCAGTTCGCCAGATTGTGAGCATAAAGCCCGATGCACAGGAGGTTGCCGGGAAGGAAGCCATATTGCGCCGTTTGGACGCCAATCACACAAACAATCAGACTGTTTATCGCCGCGAGAATCCAGCCCTGCCATAATCTCTTTCCAATAAGAACAGTCGAAAAGATCGTCAACAGACAAGAAATATAATCAAGATGCAGCATATATTTAAGAGTTCAGAGCCCGTTATCCTTTCGCCAACAGTTTATTGAGGAGTACGCCGGGAACGATACTGTACTTCGGTACAGGTAAGGTACAGCCGTGGCGAAATTGGGACTCCTGCGGCTGTTTACTTCGTGTCTCACGAAAAGCCGGAGCTGACATCCTGGCCCGGCGCTCGGGAATCCTGAAAAGATGACATTCGTTTTATCCTCTGTACTTCCGGCCGGTGCTCATTACTCCCTTCGATCAGGTATCGGAATCGCGGCGTATGAAGGCCTAAAAAGTTGATGGCGGCTCTTTCTCTCTTTAAGCTGGAATCACGCGTGGAGAAAGAGATCGCGGTCCGGCCAAATGAAACGTTTACATCTTATCCTTGCTCTCATATCCGTAGCGCCTTTGCTGACTTTTCTCTCGATCTCCGGCCCGGCGCTTGCGCAGGATCCTCCCGGAACGGCCGTAATTTCGGGCTGCAAAGGAGGAAGCTCGGTGCGGGGCTTCAAGAAACCCGGCCTCGAGATAAGCGCCTACGCTCACTTTTCTTGCGGCAGTTCGGTTTTCGTGTGGAATGCCACGCCTAAGACGGCCCTGGTTCAACAGGGAACGACGGTTGCGTATGTTCCGGCGAAATATATTTTCGACCCCGGCACAAGCAGGCGAGCAAGTCCGGCGGCTGTGCGGACATTCTTGCAAGCCATAGCCGAAGGATTGAGTTCGGCGGACGGCTCCGCCGTCTCGGTTCGCCGGCGTCTGGTACAAAGCTGCTTAGCGATGCGCGGCTGCCGCGCCGAAATGTGGTCGCATTTGGCATGGACCCGCGTCGAACGGGCCAATGAGGAGGCGGAGTCCTTCGAGTCTACTCTGCGGCTTTTTGCCAACGGCGTTTACTACAACGCTTTGGTTGTTCCTCCGCCGGTGCGGTTCAAGGATCGTGCGCTTCCAAGCCTTGCTTCTCCGATGCTCATCCTCGATGGTCCCGGGCTGAGCCTCGCGGTTGGGGATCATTCCTGCTACGCGCTGGGCAGCAACGGCAAATGGTTCGCGGCGGGCGCTACCGCAGGGCAGCCGGCGGCCGCCATACAATAATCCCGTAGCCCTCAGCTTCCGTTCTAAATCAACTGGCGTCGTGAATCAATTTGCGCTGATTTTCGACGAAGGGATTCGCTTGAACGTCGCTCGATCGGTGAGGTCCGCGAGTGCTGGGCGGCGCTGAGAGGTCGGGATGGGATGGTCCTCCGCCACCAAAATGAACGAGACCTCCGGAAACAATTTCTGCAGGGCTGCTTCGACCTTGGAAGACTCCATACGATTGGAAATGACGCTGCCTTTCACAATGGCGAGCGCAAAGATGACTGGCTTTGTGGATGTTCGCTTGCCGTCCGGCATTCTGCCTCCGCCCGAGAGGATGCTCGACGCCGGCGCAAAAATCCACTGAACCGCAGGGCAAATTCGGACTAGCAGAACCTGGTATGGAGACCACCGCCAGAGCTCTAACCGGGCGTTTTGTGTAAGCCGTAAGGCGGCTTACAGCTTAATCCCGATTCCCCCCAGGGAACTCGAACCTCTAACATTCAGTCTTTCATCTGAGAAAAAGAGGTTGATTATGACCGCCGAGCCGCGCCGGACGAGGCTGTTATTCGTGGATGACGAGGAGAGCATTCGTTTGACCCTGCCTCCTTTGCTGGAACGAGAGGGATTCGACGTCACCGCGGTGGGCAGCGTCGCCGATGCGCTCGTACAAGTGAACTGCGTCCATTACGACGTCTTGCTTTGCGATTTGAACATCCATCGCCAGGGCGACGGGTTCCTGGTGGTGAGCGCGATGCGGAATCTTCAGCCGGGCTGTTTGAACTTTATTTTGACGGGTTATCCCGCCTACGATAGCGCGCTACAAGCCATTCAGCACAATGTGGACGACTACTTTACGAAACCGGCCGATCTGCAGGCACTGGTCCGCAGAATTCACGGCAAGCTGACCGCACGCGCCTCAAAAGAGGTCCCCCTGGGGCAAACGCTCGGCCTCGTGCTGCAGACCAACACTTCCTACCTCAGCGAACATATTTTGGCGGCGATGAAGCATGACCCCTTACTGTGCGGTGTTACGCTATCCGATGAAGAGCGGATCGCCTATGTTCCCCAGGTGCTTGCTGCACTCATCGAGTATGTGGAGATGGGGAAGAACGGGCTGCCTTCCGAAGTGTTGAAGTTTGGCGCTCAGCACGGGAAGCAGAGAAAAAAGCAGGGTTACGACGCGCGCATGACCGCTCGGGATTTTCAGCTGATTAACGAAGGCCTCTACCATCTGATGCAAAGTAATCGCATGCCTCTGGGCGTCCTGGGACTCACCACCGAACTTGCCAAGTTCACCAAAGGCTTACACTCGCTCGCATTGCAAGCGCTGGGCCCTTTTGCGGATTCCCGGCGGGCGAGCCCATCCGTAAGCATTTAATTGGCGTTCTGGGAGTTAGACGAGCACTTCGGGGACTTCCAACCGCTGTTTGCGGAAGGCCGCCTCGAACGCATTGACGATCTTCGGATCGAAATCCGTGCCCGACGCCTTAACAATGGTGTCGCGGGCTTCGAAGGGCGAAAGCCCCTTCCGGTAGGGCCGATCGCTGACCAGCGAATCGTATACGTCGGCAACGCTGATCACCATGGCTTCGATGGGGATCTCCTGGCCTTTGGTGGGGTGATATCCCGAGCCGTCAAACTTATCGTGATGCGCAAGAATGATGGGGAGAATGCGCCGCAGCGAACCGCCCACCGGGCTGAGCATCTCCACGCCGCGTTCGACGTGAGTCTTGATCTCGGCCATCTCCTGGTCGGTGAGGCGCGCGGCCTTGTAGAGCACCTCGCGGCTGACTTCCAGCTTGCCGACGTCATGCAACAGGGCGGCGGCCCGAACGTCTTCCACCTGATCTTCACGCATGCCCAGCTCGAGCGCGATCTGCGTGGCGTAAACGGAAACGCGGTAGGAGTGATTTTGCGTGAACTTATCGTTGGAGATCATCTGGCTGAGAATTTGCAACACGCCGAAGTAGGTCTCGCGCAGCTCACGCATGCGCTGTTCGCTGTGCTCGTGAAGGGTTCCCGTGGCATAGGCGAAGATGATCAGGAAACCGGCCCAGATCGCCATGTCGGACCACCCCAGGACATCTTCCGAGGGAATCGGACCGCGGTTGAAGAGCGTCGGGTGCATCACATTGACCCAGACGACAAAAAGGATGGTCGCGACCGAGGCCTGCACGGCACGGCGGCGGCCGAAGTAATACACGGCGAAGAGCGTGGGCAAATTGTAAAAGGTCAGAACGAGCCGCTGTCCTTCGACGAAAAAGTTCACCAGCGCAGCCGAGGCCACGATGGAAAAGATGAGCAGCAGTTCTTTATTGACCTGCGCCAAGCGAGCGATCCACTTGTCCTTCATGCATCCTCCTGCGAAGACAGCAGGGCGACCAACCTAGATTCGTAAGAGGTTAGCTTCGCGTGAATAAGGGCAGGCGGCTATAGTACTTCGGGTCTTGTGCCGGGTGGGTTAATAATCGGCAGGCGCAGGCAGGGAGTCGGCTCGAAGGCCGTTCGAAGGTCCCCGTGCTACTCCGAGGTTTTGTCCCCTCGAATCTTGCGCACGATCATGAGAACCGGGTCGTAGAATTGATCGACGACGCGTTCCTTGAGGGGAATGATGGCGTTATCGGTGATGTGAATATCTTCGGGGCAGACTTCCGTGCAGCATTTGGTGATATTGCAAAAGCCTATGCCCATCTGGTCTCGCAGGAGCTTGGTGCGGGATTGGGCGTCGAGAGGATGCATCTCCAGGCCGGCGGTACGCACAAAAAAGCGCGGGCCCGCAAAGTCCTTAAACTTGTCGTGATCGCGCAAGACGTGGCAGACGTTCTGGCAGAGGAAGCATTCGATGCACTTGCGGAACTCCTGCACCCGGTCGACATCCTCTTGATAGACCTTCCAGTCTGTGCCCGGCCGCGGGGTAAACCCGGGAATTTTCTTGTTGACGTTGTAATTCCAGGAAACATCCGTGACCAGATCCTTCAGGATCGGAAACGACTTCATGGGGAAAACTTTTATGGGCTGGTCGAGCGGCAGGGCGTCCATGCGCGTCTTGCACATCAGGCGCGGCCGGCCATTGACCTCGGCGGAGCACGAGCCGCACTTCGCGGCCTTGCAGTTCCAGCGCACGGCCAGATCGGGGGCCAAGTGGCCTTGAATGTAGTGGATGGCGTCGAGAACGACCATGCCGGGGGCCACGGGCACCTTATACTGCTCGGTCTTGCCGCCTTGGCTGTCGCCCCGGAAAACTTCTAGGATCGCGTCCGCCATCTTTGCCTCCCTACTTGTCCTCGGCCAAAATCTTTTGCAATTCCTCGGGCATTGGGGCGACAGGTTCTTGCCAGAGCTTCATCGTCCCGCCTTGTGAGGCAATAATGTTGTTCTGCTTTCCCCAGGTATTGTCATCCAACGCGGGGAAATCGATACGGCTGTGTGCTCCACGGCTTTCGCGGCGCGCAACGGCGCTGCGCGTGACCGCCTCCGCAATCGTCAGCATCGAGTTCAGATCGTGAGACAGGTGCCAGCCGGGATTGAACATCCGGGAACCATCCACATGCATGTGTTTGGCGCGCTCTTTGAGTTTGGCGAGTTCCTCCAGCGCCTGGAGGAGGTCTGATTCCGTCCGGAAAATGCCCACGAGTTTTTGCATCGTGTCCTGCAGATCGCGATGGATGGCGTAGGGGGATTCGCCGCTGCTGCCGTTCTGAAATGGCTCCAGCATCTCTCGCTCGGCCGCTTCGACTTGCGCCGGGTCGATATTCGGCTGCCCCACCTTCTGGGCGGCTTGCGCCGCCGCCATGCCTGCCCGCCGGCCGAATACGAGAAGGTCAGATAGAGAATTTCCGCCGAGGCGATTCGCGCCGTGCAGGCCCGCGGCAACTTCGCCTGCAGCGTAAAGACCGGGAATCGTAGCGGCCGCGGTTTCCGGATCGACGCGGACGCCGCCCATTACATAGTGGCAGGTGGGCCCCACTTCCATCGGCCCCTTGGTGATATCCACGTCGGCGAGCTCGAGGAACTGGTGATACATGCTGGGGAGCTTCTTCTTTACGTATTCCGCGGGCTTGTGGGAGATATCCAGGAAGGCGCCGCCGTGCTCGGAGCCCCGGCCCTCGCGCACCTCGGTATAGATGGAGCGCGCCACAACGTCACGAGTGGAGAGCTCCATGCGCTTAGGATCGTACTTTTCCATGAAGCGTTCGCCCGCTTTGTTGCGAAGGATGCCGCCTTCTCCGCGCACAGCCTCGGTGACCAAGATGCCTTGCACGCCGGGGGGCCACACCATGCCCGTCGGATGGAATTGAACGAACTCCAAGTCTTTGAGCTCGGCTCCGGCGTCGTAGGCCAGCGACATTCCATCGGCCGTATATTCCCAGGAGTTCGAGGTGACCTTATACATCTTGCCAATGCCGCCCGTGGCCAGCACGACCGTTTTCGCGCGAAACACCACGAAGCGGCCTTGTTCGCGCCAATAGCCGAACGCGCCCGCGACGCGATCGCCATCCTTCAGCAAGCGCGTGACGGCACACTCCATGTAGACATCCACGCCCAGCGTGACGCCGCGATCCTGCAGGGTGCGGATCATCTCCAGGCCGGTGCGGTCGCCCACGTGACACAGGCGCTTATAGGTGTGCCCGCCAAAGGCTCGCTGCAGGATTTGGCCGTCGGCAGTGCGGTCGAAGAGGGCGCCCCATTGCTCGAGTTCGCGGATGCGGTCGGGAGCTTCCTGGGCGTGAAGCTGGGCCATGCGCCAGTGGTTGAGGAATTTGCCGCCGCGCATGGTATCGCGGAAATGGGTACGCCAATCGTCCGAGCGGTCCACATTGGCCATGGCCGCGGCGATGCCGCCCTCGGCCATGACGGTGTGGGCTTTGCCAAGCAGGGATTTGCAGACGACGCCGACCGAGGCGCCCTGCGCCAGGGCCTCGATTGCGGCGCGCAGGCCCGCGCCACCGGCCCCGATGATCAAAACGTCGTGTTCGTGTGTTTCAAACTTGGTAGTCACAGGATTCTGATGTCCCGAATAATTCCGGCTGAAACCAGCCGGATGTAGAGATCCGTCGAGCCGACAGAAATCAGGCTGCACCATGCATAGAGCATGTGGCGCTCGTTCAGAGAGCTGATGCCCTGCCACCAGGAGTGCCGCGTAGACCCAAACGAGGAACAGGAGAAGCAATCGACTTTCCCGCCAATCAGGTGGCGCAAGGAGTGGCAGGAGGCCGTATAGGTTGACAGCAGGATCACATTCACCAGCATGATGAGGCTGCCCACGCCGACGAAGAAGTGGCCGTCCATCATGAAGGCGACGATGGCGTCATACCAGAGGAAGCCCAGAACAATAATGGCCGCGTACAAGAAATAACGATGCAGGTTCTGCAGGATGAAGGGGAACCTGGTTTCGCCGCAATAGTTGCGCTTCCGCTCGCCCACGGCACAGGCCGGCGGATCCATGAAGTAGGCGCGGTAGTAAGCCTTGCGATAGTAGTAGCAGGTAGTGCGAAACCCCAGAGGGAATGCCAGGATCAGAAGCGCGGGAGAAAGCGGCCACCAATGGTGCTGGGGATCGATCAGAGGCGAGTAGAAGGGCGAAAGATAAGGGCCCCACTCATAGAACTTGCCCTCAAAGGCGCGCCAGGTGGCGTAGGCGCCGAAAACTCCGAGCAGAAGGGCCGCGGGTAAAATTTCCGTCCACCAGGCATCCCGTCGCAGCGTCCCTTCAAAGTGCCCCTGACTGACTGTTACGGACTCCCCTGCCATTGCTATGGCCTCCGCGATACTGAAGGTTGACCCCGGCGCGTCTGGCCGGTTTTCTCACACAATTTCCCTCGCGAAATCACGTGATCAGCTACGCTCGTCTCGAGAGTTGGAAGTGCGTAGGTTACCTGGCGTGAGCTTCGAGAGATCCTGCCACCCAAACCGCTCGCCACCGCACTGTCTACAGAAGTTCCTGTACACCAAACCACAAAAATATAATTTCAAGGCACGGCTGTCAAGCGCGAAGCCGGGCTGCGCGGGGAGATTTTCCGGCCAATGCCGGCTTGTCAAAACGATGCGGAAGTAAGGCCCCGCCGGGCAATGATCTCCTCATTCTCGTTCAGGCGAGATGCAGGCCTAAAGGACAGGTTCATGTTCCGCGACAGAACTCGGTGAAGGGAGAGTTGGTGAGCAGGCAGGTTGGCTAGAATTGTCGCGTGCCCAAGCGTGCATGCACACAACGAGCGGAATGGCGCCTGGTGCCCGGCAAACCCGCACAGCGCCTTGCGGCGCATTATCAACTCGAATGCGATTATGGCACTCCGGTAATAACGATTTACAAAGAAAGCGACGGTAACGACCCTGTTTACCTCTGCGAGAGTCACGTCACAGAGGTGGCTCGCCCGGCCAAGAACGGCGCTGGTGACCGCTCAACGAACGGAAAACCAACTTCGAGCCGGGCGCAGGAGCGAGCCGAACCTGAGGTCGCAAAGCCTGCTGTACCAAAGCGAGAGGCCCCCGCGGTAGCAAAGCCAGAGGCGCCTGCCACAGTGAATGGCGGGGCCGCCGCGAAGCCCGCGAGCGCGATCAAGGATTCGCTCAGAGCTCGTGACCGCGTCCTCACCTATGGCGATTCTGCGAAAGCTCAGGTGGACGAAGCGATCTGGAATCTTCCTACGGGAGATTACGAACTCTACAGAACTGCGGTGGAAAGCGGGAAGCCGGCGAATGAAGCGGCGGAAGCCGCCGGCGGGCAGATCGCCATCATCCATCGCAAGCTCGCCGAGTACAAAACCAAAATCGAAACTCTTCTTTCGGAATCGAGCGTGAAGATCAAAGCAGAGGTCGTCAATAAGCCGCTCGAACAAGCAACGCTGGATATCATCGGCAACGATGGACTCGCTGAAGCGAAAAAGGATGCCGCTATAGACGCGCTCGGCGCGCTCCAGGAATCGCTCAACCGCGGGCTGGGCCAAGAGATCAGTCCCCTGGAGGCTCACAAAATCGCGCAAATGATTGGCGAACGCGCAAACTGGGGAGTCAGTGCCGATCTTCCGGAGGAGTTGAAGCCGGTCTATGGCGCAGTCTATGGCAACTTGAAAAATGCCATCAGCGCCACCGTTCCTGACACGACCGCTCTATTCGAACGTTTAGCCAATCTTCACGTGCTCAAGGCTGAACTGGAAACCGTGCCTCAACGCCAAGGCCAAAGCGTGAGTGTCACAGCCTAGTTTCACATCTCCGACCCGAGACATCATCAATAGCCTGCTGCATAGTGAGCCGGTAGCATCCCTTCCCTTTTGTAAACCGCCTCAGCGTCGGGTGAGGAAAGATAATTCATGAGAATATTGGCAGCTTGGCGATCCTTCGCGTGCGAAGAAAGGATTTCCACCATAGGAGTCGGGTTCGGCAGGATCGAACGGGGCACGAGTCCAACGACGTCAAGGCCGGGCTGGCGGCGGGCATCGTCTACCAAATCGCTGAGATAGGCGAGGGAGATTTCGGCGTCGCCCTTGGCGACCATCGACTGTGCCACACCACCGTTCGGGGAAATCTTGCTCTTGGGCTTCATTTGTTCCGCAATACCAAGCTTCTCGAAAACGGCGACGGCTGCGATTCCCGAAGTTGTCGCGGCGGGATCAGAAAAGGAGACAGCTTGCGCCCCCAGAAGCATGCGTTTGATCGCTGCAGGCGTCGAGATGTCGGGTTTGGGCGCGCCCATGCGCACAGCGATGGCTTCGGTAAGGCTTGCCAGCGGTATGGCGCTGTCTGCGACGACATTCCCCGAGGCCAGCATCTCCGGATAAGGTGGCAAAACGATCGCCACGTCAAAGGAATCGCCGCGAGCCATCTGCTGCTTGGTGTAGAGCAGATTGTTGATGGTCATATTGACCTTGTAGCCTTTCTTGCCTTCAAACGTGCTTGCTTCAAAGACCGGGAGCAACTTCGCCAGAGCTGCCCGCATGGGGGTTGGCGCGAGAAGGGTAATCTCACTCTGGGCGCGCACTCTTCGCGGATTTCCCAATGCAAAGGCGATGAAAAAAAGGGAGAGAAGCAGATTTTTCAAGGATTCCTCCCGACCAATTGTGTTCGACTTCAGCGTTAGAATGCACGTTTTTAATCAAATTCTCCACTGATCGAATTAGCTAGTGCTCGCGCCGCGGCTCTCGACAGAGCCCAAAGGGAAGGCCTCGGGCCGTTGATACGCTCATTACGTGACTCCATCTTTCCGGAACCACGCGGGCAGCGTGCCAGAGACGGCGTACGCCTTCATCTCCTCCATCGGTCTGCGAACGCTGGCGAAGCTACTAGGGCACAAGATGCTCGCAACGGTAATGCGTTACGCCCACGTGGCCCCGGCCCACTGAGGCGATGCCGTCGAACACATCGGAGGGGCACAACTGACACCGAAGTTCGCGAGGCCGCTAGGTGGGAAGCTGTGGTTTCGAACCAAGTCGCCACTGTACAATGACTTACGTTGCGGTGCGGAAGTGGCGGAACTGGCAGACGCGCAGGACTTAGGAACCGTTTTATGCTCTTTGCGCACGAATCCGCAGAACTTCCCACGATCCCGCACCAACCGCGCTGGATCTGGTTTCCGTGAATAAGAGCTGTCCGCAGGACCGCGAAGCTTAGCGAAGCAAATACAAAAGCCAACCGACACCTCTACCGACACCGGCAAACTCATCCAAGTGGATTCAATTTAGGCCCGCATAGAGAATGGGTTCTCCG
>Ga0335077_10000205_pt1 | contig 62609 bp, 54 predicted proteins | sample Lox_Sample_31_FD_207151 | JGI IMG/M metagenome (GOLD analysis project Ga0335077, IMG submission 207151) | Soil microbial communities from Loxahatchee National Wildlife Refuge, Florida, United States - Lox_Sample_3.1 | ecosystem: Environmental > Terrestrial > Soil > Wetlands | place: USA... | reverse complement strand
GGCGCTGAAATCCGCTGCCGTGTTCCCGCGGCTATCCGCCACCGCCCGTTCTTGCGCGTTCACCCCATACGCGAGGGCCATCAACATCATCGTTCCCATCAGTAGCTTCGTCATACACTCCCTCTGTGTGCCGCTAGAGCCCCAGACCGACCCGGGAATCCACGTTCCGGATGGCGAATCTTAACCCGACTTTGGAGAATTCGTTCCTCTGAATATCGCCACGGCGGAGGCCCACACTCATGGGCAGACCTACTATATCGCATACTCCACGGCCTGCGACCAGGCGGCTTGGAGTATAGTGAGGCTCGAGCAATAGCCCAGTTAGCGGAAAGCCATGCCATGGGGGACAACGATGAACACCATGAGATCTACAGTAGTCATGTGTCTGTTGAGTGGTCTTGCGTGGGGAGTTCACTTGCATGGCAGGGCAATACCCGCCGGCCCTTCAGGATATCAGGTGGTGAAAACCATCCCCATCGCCGGGGAGGGAGGATGGGACTACGTGGGCGTGGACAGCGCGGCAAGACGCATTTATGTTTCACACTCCACAAAGGTCGTGGTGCTGGATGCCGATTCGTTCGCGACGGTCGGGGAGATTCCCGACACGCTGGGCGTCCACGGGATCGCGATCGCGCCGGAATTTGGGCGAGGGTTCGTCAGCAACGGCCGGGCGAATACCTCAACGATCTTCGATTTAAAGACGTTGAAAACGATCGCCACGGTGAACACCGGGAAAAACCCGGATGCGATCTTGTTCGATCCCGCGAGCAAACTTGTGTTTACCTTCAACGGCGCCAGCAAAGATGCCACGGTTTTCGGCGCTGCCGATGGCGTGGTAGCGGGCACGATCCCGTTAGGTGGCAAGCCGGAATTTGCGGCCGCGGATGGGAAAGGAAACGTCTTCGTGAACAATGAGGACACTTCGGAACTATTGGAAATCGACGCGCAGGCCATGAAAGTGAGGAATCGCTGGCCATTGGCGCCTTGCGAGTCGCCGTCGGGCCTGGCGATCGATCCGGAACACCGGCGGCTGTTCTCCGGCTGCGAAAACAAGATGATCGCGGTGGTGGATGCGGACACCGGCAAGGTGGTGGCGACTCCGCCGATCGGGCAGGGAGTGGATGCGACGGCTTACGATCCGGGAACGGGATTTGTGCTCTCTTCGAACGGCGAAGGGACGCTCACGGTGATCAAGCAGGAAGGGCCGGACAAATACAGCGTGTTGGAGAATGTACCGACGAAAAGGAGTGCGCGGACGATGGGCCTGGATATCAAAACGCACAATGTGGTGCTGCCGGCGGCCGAATTTCTGCCGCCAAAAGAAGGGGAACGCCGCGGGGCGATGAAACCGGGGACATTTGAATTGCTGGTGGTCGCGCGTTAAGAAAGCGCGGCTCGTTGCGCAGAATCAGTGAACGACGCGGTAGTTGTGTATGCCCGCTCCAAAGGAAACGCCGGTGCTCGCGGCTTGAGGAATCCACCAGAACCTACGGAAAGTGGGATTTTCGCTGCGCATCATGCGATGGCCCAGGAAGTCCATCAACGCCGGCACCACCTGCGTGGTGGCATAAATAGCGCCGGAATTCGCGAACGGCCGTTGCAGGGGATCGCCCTCCGTGCCGTAGCCGCCGCTGATCGCGCGCCGGGTGCTCCACGCGTCGAAAGCCGCAGCGCCATGGCTGGCGGCCATCAGTCCATACCAGATTTTGCGCTGACGTGAAGTCTCATACGATTCGGGCGTTGCCGGCTGAACGGCGGATTTCAAGGGCGCGGCAACTGGAGCAGGTTCGATTTCCGAGCTGCTGGATTCCGCATCCCCGTTCGAGGTGGTATTGAATTTCGGAGTTGGCGCATCCGGCTTCGTAGACTTCGAAACGGAGTCGGCATCCGGTTCGGAAGATTCGACAGACGGATTGGAAAGCTGGGTCACGAGACCGGAGGGACTCGTCGCAACTGTGGGAGCCGTTGCGGGGAGCGCGGAACAGCAAAACAGCGCAAGCGTTGAAAGAATCAAAGAACCCACCTCAGTATTGCAGACCGGGGGAGGGTGCCGGATGACTGCAACACTCTGACTCTACTGTACCAGAGGACAGGCGTCACTGGACCTTTGGTCATATCGACTTAGTACTTGGATGAGGAAATCTCTAGGACCTCCCCTTAGTTCTTTTGTAGTGGAACTCGCCCGGCCCATCGCTCCCGCGCCGCACCACATCCGCCGCAGAACTGCTATAATCCGGCGCGAAGGCATTTTGTAACCGACAGAGGCCAAATGCCCGAATCCTCCTCGGCAAAACGAGCGCGCCAGCCCCAACCCGGTTCCCAACCTCCCAGATTTATCGTCATCGAAGGCCCTTTGCGCGTGGGTAAGACGACACTGGCGCGTGTGCTGGCGGAGCGTTTGCATGCGCGGAGAATTTACGACTGCGAAGACAATCCCTTTTTGCCGGATTTTTACGCGGAGAAGCCTGGTGCGGCGTTCCGCTCGCAGCTGTACTTCCTGATGGAACGCCAGAAACGAATCCGCGAAGCGTTGGCAGCGGAAGCTCCGGGACCAGTCATCAGCGACTTTCTGATGGAGAAGGATCGGATTTTCGCGAATTTGAATCTGGATGACCCGGAACTGAAATTGTACGAGCGGTATTACGAAGCGCTGACCATCGGACTGCCGCAACCCGATCTGGTCATTTATCTCCAAGCCAAGCCGGATGTTTTGCGCGCGCGCATTGCCAAGAAAAAAGCCCGCGAAGAGATGCAAATTTCTCCCGCATACGTGGAAGAGGTTTCCCGCGCCTACGAACATTTCTTTTTCCGCTACGAAGGCGCGGATCTGCTGGTGATCGACACCTCGGAGATTGACTTCGTGGAGCGCAGCGAAGATTTGCAGCAGCTTTTGCGGCGGCTCCAGGAACCGGTGAAGGGTACGCAATATTTTCTGCCGCTGGGCGGGTCGGACTGAGCGGTTCGCTGAATTATCTGCAAGACAGTCTCGTTTGAAGTGCAACTGGACTAGGAGTGCCAAAGGCACGTTTAGGCTTTTCATTGTACCGGGAGATGCGCGATGAATGGATGGACGCGGCGAAGATTTTTCACTACAACTCTGGCCGGAGGAGCGCTGGCGGGAGGGCTTCACCTGTTGGGAAAGGACGGGCTGACGACGGAAGCGAATGCCGTGGAGACGCCCGCGATTCCGCAAACGAGTGGCTGGAAACGTCCGGTGATTATTTCTTCAGCGAACGGCGTGAAGACGCTGAGCAAGGGAATGGAGATTCTGCAGAGCGGAGGCGACACGCTGGACGCGGTGGTGGCCGCGGTGACCATCGTCGAAGACGATCCTAACGACGATTCGGTGGGTTACGGCGGGTTGCCGAACGAAGACTGCGTCGTGGAACTGGACGCCAGCGTGATGCATGGCCCGACACGGCGCGCCGGCAGCGTGGCTTCGGTGCAGAAGATCAAGAACGTTTCCCGGCTCGCCAAGACGGTGATGGAACGCACCAACCACGTGATGATCGTGGGAGATGGCGCGCGGCGGTTTGCGGTGGACGAAGGTTTCGAAGAAATGAATCTGTTGACCGATCACTCGCGCAAGATCTGGCTGGCGTGGAAGGCGCGCACCAGCTTCAATTGGAGGCCGGGGATCGATAGCCCGGAGTGGAAGGAGCACGTTTCGGAACTGTTCGATCACGATCCCGTGAAGACCGCATACGCCATACGGGTGATTGAGCATCCACCCACGGGAACGATCAACTGCCTGGCGGTGAATGCCAAGGGTGAGGTGAGCGGCACGACGACAACTTCGGGACTGGCGTGGAAAATTGCGGGACGTGTGGGCGATTCTCCGGTGATTGGCGCAGGCCTTTTTGTGGATGGAGGCGTGGGAGGTGCTGGTTCCACCGGCAAGGGTGAAGAGAACATCAAGATTGCGGGCGGGCATACCGTGGTCGAAATGATGCGCAAAGGGATGAAACCGAGTGATGCCTGCCTGGAAGCGATGGGGCGCGTGGTGCGCAACTACAACGGCGACAAGAAGAAACTGGGTACTTTTCACCTCTACTACTACGCCGTCAATAAAGACGGCGAGTATGGCAGCGCGTCGCTCTGGAAGAACGGCTATGAGGCCGGCAAAGTGGCGAGATTCGCGGTGAACGATGGCGGCGAAGGGCGGCTCGAGAATTGCAAAACGTTCTACGACGAAGTAGGTCACGAAGAAGATTGATTCTCGCGCACGCGAAAGGGCCGGCTCGGCGTATTCTAGTAGGTCATGGACCAGGTCAATGTTCTGATTATCGGTGGTGGCGTCGTGGGTTGCGCCATCGCTGAAGCGCTTTCGCGCCGCTGGCCGGACATCTTCCTCGTTGAGAAAAACCCGAAGTTTGGCATGGCCACCAGCACGCGCAACAGCGGCGTGATTCACTCCGGCATCTACTATCCGAAAAATTCGTTGAAGGCGCGGCTGTGCGCGGAAGGCAACCAGCTGACGAAAGAGTTCTGCGCCAAACACAACGTGCCGCATCGCACCACGGGCAAGTTGGTGGTGGCCAAGGTAAAAGAAGAAGAGCCCGCCCTGCTGGCGCTGAAGAAGAAAGGCGAGGACAACGGCGTGGAAGGCCTGCGGATTCTGGATGCAGCCGGGATTCGCTCGAAGGAGCCACACGTGCGCGGACTCGCCGCGTTGGATGTGCCATCGACGGGAATCTGTTCGTCGGAGGATCTGGTGCACGCGTTCGCGCGCGTGGCGGAGAATCAAGGCGCCAATCTTCTGGGGCACGCCAAGGTGGAATCGCTCGCGCCGCGCGACGGATTGGTGCGCGTGGGCCTGCGGATCGGCGACGAGGAATCGTCGGAGACGGAATCGGTGGAGGCGCGCTGCGTGATTAATGCGGCGGGATTGTATGCAGATGAAGTGGCGCAACTCGTGGGTTCGCGCCCCTGGAAGATTTACCCGGTGCGCGGTGAGTATTGCGAGATTCGCGGACCGAAGGCGGAGCTGGTGCGGAATCTCGTTTATCCCCTGCCGCACAAGGATGGATTGAGCCTGGGGTTGCATTTCACGAAGACCCTGTGGGGCTCTTTGCTGCTGGGGCCGACGGCCAAATACGTGGATGAGAAAGAGAACTACGAGCGCGGGCGGATGACGATACCCGAATTCGCGGCTGACGTGAAGACGATGGTGCCGGAGATTGAAGAGGGCGATCTGCAACTGGCGTATAGCGGATTGCGGCCGAAGCTGGTGCCGCCGGATGGTTCCGGCATTGCGGATTTCGTGATTGAACCGGACCGTGAAGTGCCGCAGATGATTCAGCTGGTGGGGATCGAGTCACCGGGACTGACGGCGGCGCCGGCGATTGCGAGGCACGTGGCGGGGCTTGTTGCCGCGATCCTCATGTAGGGACCGCCTTCGGAGGCGGTCCGCTTCTCGTTGCGCGCTGTTCGTGAACGGACGGCCTCAGAAGGCCGTCCCTAGACATTACTCGACGACGACGCGGACGAATTTTTTCTTGCCGGCGCGAAGCAGGAACTGCATCGGGTGACTCAGATCGATTTTCTCGCGCGGATCTTCCACACAGACTTCGTCGATTTCAACGCCGCGTTGTTTGATCAGGCGTTCCGCTTCGCTCTTTGAAGGCGCGAGCTTCAATTCGACCAGCAGCGCTGTGAGTTTCCTGGCCGGGCCGCGCTGAACTCTCACAATTGGAGCTTCGGTCGGCGCCTGGCGGTCGCGGAATACGCGCTGAAAATTCTCGGCGGCTTTGCGGCCGGCATCGATGCCGTGGAAATCGCCGACCACTTCTTCGGCGAGGCGCATCTTGGCGTCCATCGGGTGCAGCTCGCCGCTTTGCACTTCCCTTTTTAGCTCGGCGATCTCCTGCGGCATGCGGTCGGTGACCAGCTCGTAGTAGGTCCACATCAGCTCGTCGGGAATGGACATGAGCTTTCCGAACATTTCGGCCGGCGGCTCGTTGATGCCAACATAATTGCCGAGGCTCTTGGACATTTTGCGTTCGCCATCGAGCCCGACGAGGATCGGCATGGTGAAGACCACTTGCGGCGAGAGCCCGTATTCGCGCTGAATTTCGCGGTGCACCAGGATATTGAATTTCTGCTCGGTGGCGCCGAGTTCCACGTCGGACTTCAACTCCACCGCGTCATAGGCCGTGAGCAACGGGTACAAGAGCTCGTGCACGGAGATGGGAAGGTTCTTGTCGAGGCGCGAGCGGAAGTCCTCGCGTTCGAGCATGCGCGCCAACCGATAGTGGCCACAGAGCCGCACCACGTCGTAACTGGACATCTTGCCGAGCCACTCGCTATTGAAGCGCACTTCGGTTTTGTCGCGGTCGAGAATCTTGTAGACCTGGTCGAGATAGGTCTTCGCGTTGGCGTCCACTTCCTCGCGGCTGAGCGGCGGGCGCGTTTCGGAGCGGCCAGTGGGGTCGCCGATCATGGCAGAGAAATCGCCGATAAGAAAGACGGCGATATGGCCCATATCCTGAAAATGTTTCAGCTTGCGCAGCACCACCGTGTGGCCAAGGTGAATGTCGGGCGCGGTGGGATCGACGCCGAGATAAACGCGCAGCGGTTTGCCGGTTTTCGCAGAATTCACGAGCTTCGCTTTCAGCTCGTCCTCGGGAATGATTTCGGCGACACCCTTTTTCAGGTAGGCGAGCTGCTCTTCCACCGGCTTGAATGGCGTTGTGGTCATTTTCTCCGTCTAACCCGCGGCATGAAGAACGCGGCGGCCTTCGATGCGGTATTTTCCTTCCAGTATGAACTTCACGGCCTCGCTGTAGATGCGGTGTTCTTCCTTCAGAATGCGCGCGGAAAGTGTATGCTCGTCGTCGGAATCAAGCACCGGCACGACGGCCTGTAGGATGATCGGCCCAGCGTCCAGATTCTCGTCGACGAAATGCACGGTGCAGCCGGCAAACTTCACGCCGTGGTCGAGCGCCTGCTTTTGCGATTCGAGGCCCGGGAACGATGGCAAGAGCGAAGGATGAATATTCAGGATTTTTTGCGGGAACGCGGCGACAAAATAGGGCGAGAGCAAGCGCATGTAGCCGGCCAGGCAGATCAGATCCACTTTGTTTTCCTGGAGCACCGCGACTACCTGGCGGTCGTAGGCTTCGCGCTGCAATCCCTTTGACGGAATCAGGCGCGCCGGGATACCGCGCGCCTCGGCCTTTTGTAGCCCCGCGGCATTCGGCTGATTGCTGATGACGACGGCGATCTCGGCATTCGGGATGTGCCCGGCGGACACACTATCCGCCAGCGCCTCGAAATTCGAGCCGCGCCCACTTAACAGCACGCCGATTCGCTTCGTCATAAACAAAAAACGTTAACACACCTGCAGGGGCCCGCCAAATGACGGGGCGTCTGAAAAAAGAACGGTTGCACGGCATGCGGCACAGGAGTAGAGTATTTTGGCCTATGGCGAATAAAAAGCGAATCAGAAGGAGGACTCCCATGGCGACTACTCAACGGCAACTTGGCGATCTCATCTCCATTGGACCCGCGATGCTCCGGGATTTTCAGATGCTCGGGATCCGTTCGGTTCCGCAACTGGCGAAGCAGAATCCGATGCGCATGTACTCGAAACTGGAGCGGCTCACCGGTCAGCGGCAGGACCCGTGTGTCCTCGACACCTTCCAGGCCGCCGTCGCGCAAGCGCGTAATCCGCGATTGCCCGTGGGGAAGTGCCAGTGGTGGTATTGGAGCCGCGTTCGCAAAGCGAAGGCGTAAGGGTCTAGGCCAGGTTCAACGCGCCGGAATAAATGAGGCGCGCCTTGCCGGTGTCGCCCCGTTCGATACGGCCGATACGGAAGAACTTTTCCCGGCGGCGTTTCAGGTCCGCTTCCGCTTCTTTCACATGTTCCGCGGGCACGATAACGATCATGCCGATACCCATGTTGAAAGACTGCAGCAATTCGTCGGTGTCTATTTCGCCGAGCTTGGCCAGATATTTGAAGATCAAGGGGATCGGCCACGCATCCAGATCGACGATGGCTTTGACGCCGCTTGGCAGCACTCGGGGCAAATTTCCCGGAATGCCGCCGCCGGTGATGTGCGCCATCGCGGAGACCCGACCTTTCGCGAGCAGGTTCTTGACCGCGGGCGCATAGCAGAGATGCGGCTTAAGCAGTTCCGCGCCGATTTTATTGCCGACTTCGGCGACATAGGTCTCGGATTTGATTTTCGCGACTTCAAAGACCAGCTTGCGGGCCAGCGAGTATCCGTTGGTATGCAATCCAGCCGACGGCAATCCCAGCAGCGTATCGCCAGGTTTCACGGATTTGCCGGATAGAATCTTCTTGCGATCGACAGCGCCGACAATGAATCCCGCCAGGTCGTATTCTCCCAGCGGATAAAATCCCGGCATTTCGGCGGTTTCGCCACCGATCAGCGCGCAACCGGCTTTGCGGCAGGCGCGGCTCATGCCGTCGACGAGCTGCTCGACCACGTTGGGCTCGAGCTTGCCCATGGCGAGGTAGTCGAGGAAAAACAGCGGCTCGGCGCCCTGCACCAGAATGTCGTTGATGCAGTGATTGACGAGATCGCCGCCGACGGTGGAGTGAACTCCCATAGCCGTCGCGATCTTCAGTTTCGTGCCCACGCCATCAGCGCTCGAAACCAGCACGGGATCTTTCCATTTTTTCAGGTCCAGGGCGAACAGCGCGCCGAATCCGCCGATTCCGCCGAGCACCGCGGGCGAAAACGTTTTGCTGGCAAGGTGGCGGATGCGCTGTTTGGCTTCGTCAGCGACAGCTATATTCACTCCCGCATCGGCGTATTTCATCGTTGGCCGCCTTCAGATTCAACTTCGTCGATAATGCGACATTTCGGTTCATGGCCTCTTGGGGCATCGAGCGGCCACGAGACGAGTCACTGGTCAGAACAACAGGCGGGCGGTTGGAGTTGCTCCAGGCACCGCAGCCCCGGCTCTGGGCACGCGAGGCTGCCTACAGCTTAAAACACATGGAACAGTCTGCGCCACCGTACAGTGCCGGGGTGGATGACGGCGTTGGCGTAGGCCAGGAAGCGGGCGCCGATATCGCCGTTCCAAGCGTCCTTCGGCGCGTCGAGTGACATGTAAATGACCACCGGCGTTCCCAGAATGTCTTGGCGCGGCACGCAGCCCCAGAAGCGGCTGTCGTAGGAATTTTCGCGGTTGTCACCCATCGCAAAGTAGCAATTCTGCGGCACCTTGTACGGAAACTTCACGTCTTCGTAGCCGCGAGGAGCCTGGCCTGGAGGCGCGGGTTCCGTGGGCCCGAGCGTGTAATTCTCCTGCAAGCGCTTGCCGTTGATCCACACGGAGCCGTCGCGCACATCCACCTCATCGCCGGGCAAGCCAATCACGCGCTTCACATAATCGGGCTGCGCCGGATCAAACGGAGGCTTGAAGATGATGATCTGCTGGCGTTTGGGATTTCGCCACAGCGGCACGTGAATATTGGTGAACGGAATGCCGGCGTCGTAACCGATGCGGCTCATAATGAGGTGATCGCCGATGAGCAGCGTATCTTCCATTGAGCCCGAAGGAATCACGCGTGCCTGGCCCAGCGTGCCGTTGATAAGCATGAAAGCGAGAATCACCCAGAACCAGGCGATAATTTCGCTTTTCACACGGTCGCCAAACGGGGGTGCCGCAGCCGTTGCCTCTTTGCGTTTCTTCGCGGTTGTATCAGCGTTCACAATTCACCCTGTCTCTTGATAAACTCCGTGCTCTAATCCTGAGTCCTGCGGGCCGGTGCCACTAGCGGGGCGCTTCAAACAACCTCTTCCAACGGATGCGGCTGGGATGAAGCAACGCTCCGGCGTACGCTTCAAAACGATTGGCAATGTTACCGTTCCAGGAATCCTCGGAACCTTCCACCGACATATAAATCGCGACGGGCGTGCCCAGAATATTTCCACGCGGCACCGGTCCCCAGAAACGGCTGTCGTAGGAATTCCCGCGATTGTCTCCCATCACGAAGTACGAATTGGCGGGCACGCGGTACGGGAAATGAACCGGAGCGATTCCCCGCGGCGTTTCCCTCGGCGTGGCCGCTTCGGTCGGCCCGGTGGTGTAATTCTCCTGCAATCTTTGGCCGTTAACCCACACCGCGCCATTGCGGATGTCGACCTCATCGCCCGGCAATCCAATAACGCGCTTGATCAAGTCAGTCTGATTCGGCGCGTAGGGCGGTTTGAAGATCACGATCTGTTGGCGGTGCGGCTGGCGCCAGAGCGGCATGTGGATGTTGGTGAAGGGAATTCCGGCGTCGTAGCCCACGCGGCTCATAATCAGATGATCGCCGACGAGCAGCGTATTCTCCATGGAGCCGGAGGGAATCACACGCGCCTGGCCAAGCGTTCCATTGATCAGCAGGAACACCAACACCACCCAGAACCACGCAATCGCTTCGTTGCGCGCGCGCTCGCCAAGCGAGAGATCGGTCGGATTCGAGCCAGCCTTTCTTGATTTTTGTCTTGACGCGTCAGCCTTCACGTTCCACCGTGACCGCTTCATTCAGTTTCACCATGCCGTTGCCTTCGCGCACTTCCAGTTGCACCAGGTCCGTCGGATAAACGCCCGTATAACACGAGGTGCAGAAATCGCCCTCGGTATCGTTGACCGCCTGGCGCAGGCCCGGCAGTGAAAGGTAACCGAGCGAATCCGCGCCCAAAAACTTGCAAATCTGCCCCGGCGTATTCGACGACGCGATCAGTTCCTCGCGCGTGGGCGTATCCACGCCGTAGTAGCACGGCGAAATGGTGGGCGGGCAGCTGATGCGCATATGGACTTCAGTTGCGCCCGCTTCCCGGACCATGCGCACCAGCTTGCGGCTGGTGGTGCCGCGCACGATCGAATCGTCTACCAATACGACGCGTTTGCCGGCAATTAAGTTCCGTACTGGATTGAGTTTCAGCTTCACGCCAAAGTTGCGGATGGCCTGCGAGGGCTCGATAAAGGTGCGGCCGATGTAGTGATTGCGGATCAGGCCCATGCGGAACGGGATTTTGGATTCCAGCGCAAAGCCGATCGCCGCCGGCACGCCGGAATCGGGTATGGGCACGATCATGTCGGCTTCGACGGGATGTTCACGCGCCAACAGGCGGCCCAGCATTTCGCGGGATTCATTGACGGAGCGCCCAAAGACGGTGCTGTCAGGCCGCGAGAAATAGACATGTTCAAAGATGCAAAACTGATGCGGCTTCGGCGGGCTGAAGCGAATCGATTCGATGCCGGCGCGCGAGATGCGCACCATTTCGCCGGGTTCCACGTCGCGAACGTACTGCGCGTTCATCAGATCGAATGCGCATGTTTCGGAAGCGACCACCCAGCAGTCCGTCCCGTCTGGAGCGCTCAGCTTGCCGAGCGCCAGGGGACGAAACCCGCGGGGATCACGCACCGCGTAAAGTTCTTCGGGCGTAAGCACCAGCAGCGAATACGCGCCTTCGACCTGATTGAGCGCGTCGCCAAGCGCGCCGGAAAAATTACGGGCTTGCGATTTGGCGATCAGGTGCACGATCACTTCGGTGTCGCTGTTGGTCTGGAAAATCGAGCCACGATGTTCGAGCTTGCGGCGCCACTCGCTGGCATTGGTCAGGTTCCCGTTGTGCCCGACCGCCACTTTGCCTTTGCTGCAATCCACCAGGATGGGCTGCGCGTTCAGCAAGGCTTTATCACCGGCGGTGGAATAACGGGTGTGGCCGATGGCGCTGGAGCCGGGGAGCTTCGCCAGCACGGTCGGCGAGAAAATTTCTTCGACTTCGCCCATGGCGCGGTGCATGTGGAGGTCGTTGCCCGTGCTCGAAACAATGCCCGCTGATTCCTGCCCGCGATGCTGCAGGGCATACAAACCGAGGTAGGTCAGGTTCGCGGCTTCGGGATGGCTAAAGACGCCGAACACGCCGCAGTGATCGTGAAACCGATCGTCCGTTAATGCCAGTTTGTCGCTCATGGAAGCTTCAAATCGCGCTCAAGCGAATGCGCCCAAGTGTCTTGCAGCGTGGAGACCGGCGCTGCGATCACCGCACGACCCTTATATTCGATGCTCAGAGTATTGTCACGCGTCACTTTGCCGATTTCGCGTGCCCCTACGCCATATTGTCGCGCAGTCGCGAGAACGGCGGCAACCCTCCCTGGAGTCACGGAAACAATCGCGCGCGCGCCCCGTTCGCCAAACAACGCATACTCCGCGTTTGGCGCGTCGCCGATCTTCACTTCGGCACCCAATCCTTTGGACGCAAAGCAGGATTCCGCCAGCGCGACCGCCAACCCGCCATCGCTCAAATCGTGGGCAGACTGCACAGTTCCCGCTTCCGCCAGCGCCACCAGGCAGTCGATCAACCACTTCTCGGCGTTTAACTCGATGGCAGGCGGCTCTCCGGCAACAATCCCGGCGATCGCCTTCGAGTACTCCGACGACGAAAGTTCCTGCGCGGCCCTCTCCGCCGTCGGATTCGCGGCACCGGCGCCTTCGAGCAACACAATCGCGTCGCCTTCCTTGCGGAACGCGACTTTCAGAACTTTGTCCGCATCTTCCAGAATGCCGAGGATGCCGATTGTTGGCGTGGGATAGATCGACTTGCCGAGCGTTTCGTTGTAGAAGCTGACGTTCCCACCGGTGATGGGCGCGCCGAGCGAGGTGCAGGCTTCGCCCAATCCGTCGATGGCCTGAGAGAACTGCCACATCACTTCGGGTTTTTCCGGGCTGCCGAAATTCAGGCAATTGGTCGCGGCGATGGGCCGCGCGCCGGAAGCCGCCACGTTGCGCGCTGCCTCCGCCACCGCGTGCATCGCACCAACCTTGGGATTGAGGTAGCACCAGCGGCCGTTGCCGTCGGTGGCGAGCGCCAACGCGCGCTTGGTTTCCTTGATGCGAACGACGGCGGCGTCACTGGCGCCGGGTCCGGCCAGCGTGTTGGTGCGCACCATGCTGTCGTATTGCTCGGTGATCCACTGCTTCGAGGCGATGGTGGGCGACGCCAGTAGTTTCGTGAAGTTCGCGGTGAGGTCGGCTCCCTCTTTCGCAAACGCAAACCAGTCGTGCTTGCTTTCCTTGCGCGGGGCGGGTTCGGCGATGGGGCGATTGTAGACCGGCCCTTCTTCGGCGAGCGGGTGCGCGGGAATCTTCGCGGCGACTTTCCCGTGATCCTTCACCACCAGCATGCCGCCTTCGGTGACTTCGCCGACTACCATGGCGTCGAGGCCCCACTTCTTGAACACGGCGAGAACCTCGTGTTCGCGGCCCTTTTCCGCTACCAGCAACATGCGCTCTTGCGACTCGCTGAGCATGATTTCGTACGGCGACATGCCGGTCTCGCGTTGCGGCACTTTGGCGAGGTCGATTTCGATTCCCGTGCTGCCGCGCGAGGCCATCTCGCACGTCGAGCAGGTCAGCCCGGCCGCTCCCATGTCCTGAATCGCCACAACCGCGCCGGTCTGCATGGCTTCCAGGCAGGCTTCGAGCAGCAATTTCTCCATGAACGGGTCCCCGACTTGCACATTGGGCCGCTTCTGCTGCGATTCCTCGGTGAATTCCGCGGAAGCGAGGAGCGATGCGCCGTGAATGCCGTCGCGCCCGGTCTTGGCGCCAACGTAAATAACCGGATTGCCCGTGCCCCTGGCTTTGGCGAGAAAGATCTCTTCTTTGCGCGCGATGCCGAGCGCCAGCGCGTTTACCAGTGGGTTCTGCGCATAACACGGTTCGAAAGCCACCTCGCCACCGACCGTGGGCACCCCGAAACAGTTGCCGTAGCTCCCCACACCGCGGATGACGCCATCGAGGATGCGCCGGTTTTTCGCCGCGTCTTCTTCCGTGGTCGTTTTCGACGCAGTCAGTTCGCCGAAGCGCAGCGAATCCATCACCGCGATGGGCCGCGCGCCCATAGTGAAGATGTCGCGAAGGATGCCGCCGACGCCAGTGGTTGCGCCTTGAAACGGTTCGACGTAGCTGGGATGGTTATGCGATTCGATTTTGAATGCAGCGACCAGCCCATCGCCGATATCGACGACGCCCGCATTCTCCCCGGGGCCTTGCACGACCAACTTGCCCCGCGTGGGCAGCCGCTTGAGATGCACCTTGCTTGATTTGTAAGAGCAGTGTTCGCTCCACATCACGCTGAAGATCCCGAGTTCGGTGATGTTCGGATCCCGGCCGAGGATGTGCTGAATCCGCGCGTACTCGTCACGCGTTACGCCGTGCTCCGCCGCAATTTCCGACGTCACTTTAATTTCGGTTTGTGCCGTCGCCATTGGTTGTCTCTTCTATTTCTAGCCCTCTTCCTTGGCGAGCAAATGCGAAAACCCATGCGGCCATTCATTGGCGTAAAAGCCGTCTGTAATGCGATCGATGATGGGTTTCCGTATTTGAATATCTTCTTCAAGACCAAGGAAAGCTCTGATTTGCGCCCACACCGCCACACAACAAATCTGTCCATCCGAAGACCATGCTACGTCGATGTCTTCCGCTTCGACAGAGACCATTTCACGGTTATAGACAGGAATGGCTTTAAGAATTTTGTTCAGTGTCGAATCGTACAGATAGAACGAGCCCGTTTCCGCGGCATCTTCCAGTATTCCGTGGACATTGCCCGGCCCCGGAGCGGACACATAGAAGTTGCTGCTTTCTTGCGTCAACTCCAATTCTCTGGCGGTTGGCAGGTTGATGTTACTTCCACAAGCCTTCGCGGCTGCCATCCAGTAAAGCATCCTGGTCCGGACGAAATCCTCGTAACTGAAGTCCGATTCTGCCTCTCTCTGGATGTCCGGCAATCGTGCATCCTGATTCACGCAGTTGCCTTTGCCGTGCCGACCAGCGCTTCAATCATCGAGCGGAAAATCACCAGTCCGTCGTCGGAGTCGAGCACTTGCTCCACGGCGCGTTCCGGATGCGGCATCAGGCCTGCCACGTTGCGCCGCTCGTTGCAGATGCCCGCGATATTCGCGGTAGAACCATTCGGGTTGCCGGCTTCGTCGTCCTTGCCACCGGCGGTGGTGTAGCAGAACAGAATCTGATGATTCTTCTCGAGCGCGGCGAGGGTCTTGTCGTCGCACGTGTAGTTGCCGTCGCTGTGCGCGATCGGGATGGTGAGGATTTGCCCAGCCTGTGCCGCACAGGTGAATGGGGAATGCGTGTCTTCCACGCGAATGTGCACATGCTTGCAGACGAAACGGAGGCCGGAATTCCGCATCATGGCCCCGGGCAGCAGCCCCGCTTCGAGCAGAATCTGAAAGCCATTGCAGATGCCGAGAACCAGCCCGCCTTGATTCGCAAACTGCTCCACCGACTTCATGACCGGCGAGAAACGGGCGATCGCGCCGGTGCGCAGGTAGTCGCCATACGAAAACCCGCCCGGCAGAATGATGGCGTCGCAATTGTGCAGGTCTTGGGATTGATGCCAGATGAATTCCACCGGCTTGTTCAGAATGTGGCCGATGGCGTGGAATGCGTCGTGGTCGCAATTCGATCCAGGAAAGACTACGACTCCGAATTTCATGACGCGCCTCCGGATTTCCTTCGGGAACTCTTAGTTTACCACAGCGAACGCCGCCGGGAGGCTTGGCAGAACCGGAGCAGTCCCGTTCTAATGGCGCTTGTTTCGCTTCGCGGGTTTCTTTTCGGAAGCAAGTGCGCGGCGCTTCTTACTGGCCCACCCCGGCTTGTTCACCTGGCGGCCACGGGCAATGCCCAGGGCATCGGCCGGAACGTTGTCCGTAATCGTCGAACCTGCGGCGATATAGGCGCCATCGCCGACTTTTACCGGCGCAATCAGGGCCGTGTCGCTGCCTATGAACACTTTGTTGCCGATGGTGGTGGGATTTTTCGTGAAGCCATCGTAGTTGCAGGTGATCGTGCCGGCACCAATGTTTGTCTTGCTGCCGATTTTTGCGTCGCCCAGATAGGTAAGGTGCATCGCTTTCGTGCCTTCGCCGACAACGCTCTTTTTCAGCTCAACGAAATTACCGATGCGCGAGCCGCTCTTCAGGTGCGTTTCCATGCGCATACGAGCAAAAGGGCCCACAACGACGTCGGAATCGAGGCGGCTATGGCTGATCACGCAATGCGGCTCCACGATGACCTCGTCGCCCAGAACAGATTCGTGAATTACGCTACCGGTCTTGACGACGCAGCGCGCGCCAATCTTCGACTTGCCCAGCAACTGCACGCACGGCTCGATTACCGTGTCTTCCCCGACCACGACATCCGGATCGGCCATCACGGTTTCCGGCAACTGAATCGTGACGCCCTCGCGCATCAGCGCTTCGCGCTTCCAGTCGCGGAAAGTGTGATCCACTCCGGCAAGGTCTGCGCGCGTGTTGCAGCCCAGCATCTCGCGGGAATCCTGCGCCACTTCCGCCAGCACGGTTTCCCCAGCGGCATTCAGCACCGCAATCGCATCGGTCAAATAGATTTCGCGGTGCTTATTGTCCGGCTTGACGCGCGCGAGGGCAGGCCAGAGCTTTGCGGCCGTGAAGCAGTACATGCTGGCATTGATTTCGTTCAGGTCGCGCTGGTCGGGGCTGAGCTGCGACTCCTCAATGATGGCTTGAACAGCATCGCCGCCCTTACGGAGAATGCGTCCATAGCCGGACGGGTCGGCGAGCACGGCCGTGAGCAACGTTGCGGCGGCCTGACCAGTCTTGTGTTTACGGATCAGGGTTTTTAGCGTTTCGGTGCGAATCAGCGGAGCATCGCCGGGCAGCACAATCACATACTTGGCGTTGCCAATGGCGCGCTTCGCAACCAGCAGGGCGTGGCCGGTGCCGTTCTGCGGCTGTTGCAAGACAATCTCGACGCCGAGCAGCGCCACGATCGCTTCCACCTTCTCGGCTTGATGCCCCACGACGACAATCGTTTTTTTTGCGCCCACGCCCGAGCACGAGCTCACTACATGTTCCACCAGCGGACGGCCTCCGGCGCAGTGAAGCACTTTAGCGAGGCTGGATTTCAGGCGCGTGCCTTTACCGGCAGCGAGGATCAGGATGGCGACATCTTTGTTGTTCGGCATGGCAGCATTGTCCCGTGTAGCTAGAGTTTTGACAACGGTCCAGGGTTCAACGCATCGGTACTACAGGAAGAGGCGATGTGGCCAATGCTCGCCGTGGCCTACGAAACTGCTTTAGGGTGGAGGGTATCAGTCGGCGGCGCGAGCGGAAGCGAAGGCATCACTGACAGTGGACCGCGGCTTTACGCTGTCCTCCTCGGTGGTGATCCTCCAGGAGCTCGTATCGGCCAGCAGGCGGCTGACCAGTTGAGTATGTAACGCGTGACCCGCTTTGCGCGCCTCGACCCGGCCGAGCAGCGCCAACCCCACAAGGGCGAGGTCGCCGATGAGGTCGAGCGCCTTGTGCCGGCCGAATTCATCGGCGTAGCGCAACGGACCATTCAGCACGCCATCCTTGGTCAAGACAATGGCGTTATCCAACGAACCGCCGCGAATGAGCCCCATGGCACGCAGCGGTTCAATATCACTTTCGAAGCAGAACGTGCGGGCGCGCGAAAGAATCTGGCGGAAGCTCTCTGGGTTAACCGCCATTTCCACTTCCTGCTGACCCACCATGGGGTGCGGAAAATCCACGTAACAGCACACACGAAACTCGTTGGCCGGGTAGATTCCGATTCGCCGGCCGTCTTCGACCACTTCCACCGGCTTAACAACCTTCAGATAGCGCCGCTTGCGCCGCAGCTTGCGGATGCCGGCTTCATCGAGCAACTGCATAAACGGCTCGGCGGAGCCGTCCAGGATGGGCACCTCGATCGCGTCGATGTCGATATAGATGTTGTCGATCCCGCAGGAATAAATCGCCGCCAGAAGATGCTCGGTAGTGGAGAGCAGCACGCCCTGCTTCATCAGGCTGGTCGCATAACTAACGCGAGCGACGTTATTGCCATGAGCTTCGATGCGGAAAAAGTCCAGATCGGAGCGCCGGAAGACGATTCCCGCGTCGGCCGGTGCCGGTGTAAGACGAAGTCTGCTCTGCACGCCGGTATGAAGCCCCACGCCTTCAGCGGCGGCCTGCCTTTGAATTGTGGTCTGAAACATGGGCGATATAAATATCATGCCTGAAAGAGTTAGTGCGTGTCGATAGAAGTTTTGTAAAATCCACCATTGTTTTCAACGAGTTATGGGGTAATAACCACGAAAACCGCTTATGGGCGTGGCAAATATACAACAATTGACACGATGAAGCCCTGCCAGCAGCTCCATTCTGGCAGCTTTATTGTCTTGTAAAACCCTATCCAACTCTTGGGCTCGTCCGTCACATCGGAATGGTATACTCCCGTTTTGGCTCTAGTGAAGGTGGTGCCGGATGAATCGATTGGCTCGTTACAGCATTTTGACGGTGTCGGTGCTGATTGTCGGTTGGGTGGGTATCGGGCACGTGCTCGGGCGCACCGCGAATGACAAGGCGTACAAGTCGCTGGTGGTGTACAGCGAAGTGTTGCAGAAGATCCAGCAGGATTACGTCGACGAGCCGAACATGCACCAGGTGACCGCCGGTTCCCTCCACGGGCTTCTCGAGTCGCTCGATCCGGAATCCAGCTACCTGACGCCTCGCGAGTACACGGAATACAAAGAAAAAAGCGCCAATCCCGGAATCGGTGAAACCGGACTGAACTTGAGCAAGCGCTCCGGCTACGTCGTGGTTGTCTCGGTTCTTCCGGATAGTCCGGCAGAGAAGGCCGGACTGCGCACCGGCGATTTTCTGGAATCGGTGGCCGGATTTACGACGCGGGAAATGTCCGTGGGCCAGGCGAAGAATCTGTTGAACGGTCAGCCGGGCACCGCTGTGAAGGTGGGCGCGATTCGCCGTGGACGCACGCAACCGGAAACAGTGGACCTGGTCCGCCAGAAAGTGGCGCCTTCGAAGCTGGTGGTCCAGAGGGTGGACAACGAAACGCTAGCCATTCGCTTCCCCACTCTTGAGCCGGGACGAGCGGAAGAAGTTCGCGCCAAGCTGCAAGAGGCGCAAAAACAGGGCGTCACCCGAATCATTCTTGATGTGCGCGAGTGCGGGCGCGGCCAGGACTCCGAAGCGATTGCCGTCGCCCAGCTCTTCGTCCCCTCGGGGACGCTGACCACACTGCGCGGCCAGACAGTACCGGAAAAAGTCTTCTCGGCCGATCCGACAAAAGTGGTGTGGAAAGGTCCCGTCTCCGTGCTGACCGATGTTTCGACCGCCGGCGCGGGTGAAATTCTCGCAGCGGCGTTTGCGAACACCAAGCGCGGCGATATCGTCGGCGAACGCACCTTCGGTATGGCATCCGATCAGAAGCTGATCACCGTGGATGACGGTTCAGCGCTGATTCTGACCGTCGCGAATTACTACAACGCCGACGGCAAGACGATTCTCGAAGAAGGCGTGGCTCCGACGGAAGTCGTGCACGCCGCTTCAGCACCGAGCGACGACGCCGATGGCGAAGATGTCTCCGCTGCCCCCGCCAACCCGAAAGATCAGCCCGTTACTCCCAAGCCGCTTTCGGTGGATGATCCCGTGCTGCGCAAAGCAATTGAATTGATGAAGACGCCCACTAAGAAAGCTGCTTAATTCCGTTCGTGAAGTCGAACATCTCCCGTCTCCGGACCATCTCGAAGCTGTCGGTCTGCCTGAGCTTGCTGGCGCTTTGCGGTTCGCTCGCGGGCTGCGGGAAGATCAAGTCGGCCATCGATTCGCTGCTGCGCCGGCACCGTGCGGAGAAAAGTGCTCCGGCGCCACGTTCGCCGCACGCCGTGGCGCCAAGCGCGCGACTGGCCGTCATTCTCGATGATCTCGGTGGCGACGACTCCGCCGCATCGTTGGACGGAATCTTTGCGCTGCGCTACCCTCTGACCCTCTCGGTCCTGCCGAACCACGTGCATTCCGCACAGATTGCCGCCGAAGCACACCGGCGCGGCTATCAGGTGATGTTGCACCTGCCGATGCAGGCGATTGGGAGCGAGATCCCCGAGTCCAACGAACTGCGTCCGGGCATGACTCCAACCGACGTTTCCAGAGAGTTGAACGGAATGCTGGCCAGTGTGCCGTACGCCGCCGGCGCGAATAATCACCAGGGCTCATTGGCTACCTCGGATGCACACCTGATGAATGAACTGATGCCGCTACTGCGCGGGCGGAATCTCTTCTTCATTGACAGCCGTACCACGGCGACGACGGTTGCGTTCGACACGGCGCGTAGTGACGGCGTGCGCTCGGCATTCCGCAATGTTCCGTTTCTCGACGACGTGCGAGACGTGACGGCCATCCGGCATCAATTATCCCTTGCGTTCAAAGAGGCCAAAGAGAAAGGCGAAGCCATCGCGATCGGCCACCCGCATCCCGAGACGCTTCGCGCGCTCACCGAAATGCTGCCTGAAGCCCAGGCTGACGGGATTCGGCTGGTGCACGCCTCGGAGCTGGTGCACTAGAGCGATTCGGTTTCGCTGGGTGCAGAACTTTCAGGAATCCGCTCGGCCTTCTCGGCGGGAAACAGCCAGAGCACTACAAGAAATTGCAACAGCATCGTCAGGAAGCAGAACACACTGGCTTCCGGGCCCACACTTCCGCCGGTAAGCCAGTCGGGTCCATGGAGCGACGTATTCCACAGATGGCCCCGGAGAAGTTCTCCACTGTCGGGCACGGAGTACAGAAAACTCTGGGCCCAGTCGAACCCGGCATGAAGGCCGACAGCGTACCAAAGATTTCCGGTGCGCTTCAGTGTAAAGGCAAAAAGCATGCCGACCAGCGCCACGCTGGCTGCCCCGACCCAGTTTTCACCGCGATTATTCAGGTGAACCAGACCGAAACCCAGCGAAAGCGCGATGGCGGCCGGCCAGAAGCCAATCAGTTTGCTCAACGCCGCCTGCGGGTAGCCGCGAAACAGGAACTCTTCATAAAGACCGACCATAACAAAGAGCAGAAAATGGAACAGCGCCCAACTGGCGATTGCCGAACCGCGCAACGCCCACCCCTCGAGCGAGAATCCCCCGAACACTTCGATCAACCCAATCAGCACTGACGCTTCGGCGAGTCCGAGCAGCATCCCCACCCAAAAATTCGCATGGAAGGCCTGCTTCCACGGCAGGCCGTAACTCCCCCAGGGCACTCCCTCCATGAACCCGAACACCATCGTCAGAGCCACGATCAGCGCAAAGTTCACCACTTCCATGAACAGCAGGAATTCCGGGCTCAATCCGCCGCGCTGGCGCCCGAACACATTCGTGGCAAGAGAAAAAACGGCTGGAGGCAGAATCACCAGGGTGAGGAACAAATAGAGCAGGACGCGCCACGCGAGTTGCAGCTTTTCAAACCTGGGACCCGTGCGACGTGGTTCCGTCAGGAGCGTCAGCGCTGGTGAAGCTTCCTCGGGTTGCGGTTCACGAATATCCGGAGCCGGAGTTGCCGGCTGGCCCTGGTCCCCGGGTTCGGCCGCGTCATGGAATTCTCTTTCGGGTTCAGACGTCATGCGTTGCACTCAATTCACGATAACAAGCAAATCCACCGTAATCCAATCCCGTCGATTCATGCTATAACCAGCGAGAGCTGCAAGACAGGTTAGACTGCAGCTCTCGCCCATGCCCACGCCCCTCTCTTCGTCCCATCTCGTCGCCGGCCGGCTCGCGCTCGATTTCGCCAATCTGGCTCCGTCGGCACACGATCTTTCCTGGGATGAGTTTGTCACCTTTCTAGTAGATGCGCGGTTGGTCACGGAAGATCGCGCGTCGCGGCTGCGCCCTCTGATGCAGTCTGAGCCGCACGCCGTGGACGCGGTGCTGCTGCGCATCTTGCGCCTGCGCGAATGCTTGCGCGCCACCTTCAACTCCATCGTGAACGACAAGGCGTTTCCGGCATCGTGGGTGGAACCGGTCAACGAAATTCTACGGATCACGGAAGGACACGACGAGCTGGTTTCGCACAACGGTGCGTGGTCGCTGCAGTATGTAGCGCGCGAAGGCGGGCTGGAGTGGCTGCTGGCGGCGATTGCACGCTCGGCGGCGGAATTGCTCGTCGAAGGCTCGCGGGCTCCGATCCGGCGCTGCGCCAATCCTGCGTGCCGGCTCTTCTTCTACGACGATTCGCGGACGCACCGGCGGCGCTGGTGTTCCATGGCCGTATGCGGGAACCGGCATAAAGTGGCCGCGTTCTTGCGTCGCCGTTCAAGTGCGCGCAGGCATAGCTAGCGCTCACCGTGCGTTCGACCTCCTACTTTACGTATTTCGGCGACTCCCCTTTGCCCCACGGGTTGTAGTTGTGCGCGAACTCCAGGCGTTCAGCCAACGGAGGATGACCGTAGAGCCAAATCGTAATGATGGGCGAAGGATTGGGGTCGGCCAGGTCCAGTTCGCCCATCACTTGGAATGCATGCGCGGCGGCTTCATTCGAATTAGGAATGATGCCGTGGGTAACCTCGAGGCCGTAAACGTCGGCGGCATGCTCCTGGGTGCGGCTGAAACTGTTGCCAATCGGCTCGGCGAAAAATCCAATTACGTTGAAAATCAGGAGAATGACCACGAGCGCGGCCCAATCCTGTTGGCTCGGAACGCCCCACTTCGCGCCCCAACGCGCCAAACTCCATTGCAACGCGTGATACGCGATGTACAGCGCAACAAAGATTCCGGCCAGGCCAAAGACGATGCCCTTGAACACGTGGCCGAGCGCGTAGTGTCCCATTTCGTGGCCGACGACAAACAAAACTTCGTCCGGCGCCATTTTCTTGATGGTGTTGTCCCACACCACGACACGCTTCGACGCGCCCAGCCCGGTCACATAGGCGTTGATCTGATTCGTCTTCGCGCTCGCCTCCATTAGAAACATCCGCTCTTTCGGAATCGGCATTCCCGCCTTTTCCGTTAATTGTTCGATGGATCTGACTAGGTCTGCGTGCTTTTCACCGAGCGGCGTGAATTTGTTGAACATCGGATCGAACACCCAAGGGGTAATCAGCACAAGCGTCAGCAACAAGGGAATCGACGCGAACCAGAAGTATAGCCACCAGTTGCGGGGCTTCCAGCGAATCACGAGATAAAGGATCAGCGCCACGATGGTGCCGAGCACAATGCCGATCAGTTCGCCTTTGCTCCAGTCCCAGAACCACGAGCCCCAGCCCTGCACGGATTGTTCGTAGCGCAGCGACAGCCAGTGCCAGTACATCGAGAGCGGCAAGTCCAGCACGCCGGTGATAATGCTGAGGGCGCCCACGAAGACGATAGCTTGGACAACCAGATTTCGGCTGCCTTTCACCGCGGCATCGCGGATCTTTGCAATCACGCCCCACCCCAGCAGCGCCACCAGCACCACAATCCCCCACGCGGTAGAAACGAAATGGAGAACGTAGCCGGCCCGGGAGTAAGAAACGGCCTTGTCGTACCGCTCTTTGCTCAAACGGAATTCGGCGGTGGGCTGCTTTTGAGTCTCGGCGGAAACTGCGGGAGCCGGGGAAGCCTGACTGCCGGTGGTGGGTGAAGACGGCGTTCCCGTTTCCTGGGCACAGGTCTGGAGTGCCGAGATGGCGATGACGAGCGACAGAATCAAGCTGAGAAACCACGCGAGCGAAGCGCGGCGGGATAGCTGAAACTGATTATTGCGAGCGTGTGAATTCTTCACTAAACTTCCCCCTCCCGGTAACGCCAACTTCAGGACACTCATCGGATACTCTATGCGACGCTCCTCGCGATTTCCATTCACCGGTCTGCTCGTCATCGTAGCTGTGATAATCCTTGCCGCATACGGCAAGCCTACTCCTTCCGAGCAGGCACCTTCCAGTTCGCGCACATTCTCTTTCCTCTATCAAGTGCACGTGCCCGCGATGAAGGATTCGGTGGGGAAGTTGTATCTCTGGCTGCCGCTGCCACAGCAGGACGATTACCAGAAGATCGAAAATCTCCAGATCGAATCGCTTGTAGCTCACACAGAAGGCCGCGATCCCGACTACCATAACCCCTTCGTGATGTTCGCTCCTACCGCCGCTCAGGTCGAATCCGGTTTCGACGCCACTGTGCGGTTTATCGCCACGCGGCGGGAGCACAAAGTCGATCTGGTCTCAGCGTCGGCGAAAGTGGTTGCGTTGAAGAACGCGGCTAGCGGCGCGGAACTGCAGCGCTACCTGGAACCGGACAGGATGGTCCCGCTGAATGGCGTCATCAGCGAACTGGCGGCGCAACAGACCGCCGGCCTTACCGACCCACTGGCGAAGGCGCGCCACATTTACGATTACGTTGTCGCCACGATGCGCTATGACAAATCTGGCGAAGGCTGGGGCCGTGGCGACGCGGTGTGGGCGTGCAGTTCGAAACGCGGCAACTGCACCGACTTCCATTCGCTTCTGATTGGCATGATGCGCTCGTCGGGCATTCCCGCGCGCTTCGAGATCGGCTTTCCCCTACCTGAAGGAAAAACGGAGGGCGACATTCCGGGTTATCACTGCTGGGCGGAGTTCTATTTGAACGGAACCGGCTGGGTGCCGGTCGACGCTTCCGAGGCCTGGAAGCACCCGGGGGAACGTGACTATTTTTTTGGCGCCCACGATGTCAATCGCGTGTTCTTTTCCTACGGCCGCGACTTGCGGCTTTCCCCTGAGCAAAAGGGTGAAGCGCTGAACTATTTCATCTATCCCTACGGGGAGCTGAACGGCAAACCCCTGACCGGGCTGCAGACGCATTTTTCCTTCAAGGACATTTCCGCCAGCAGTATCGCGGCTAGCGTAGGGCCGTAGCATCCCCCGATGGCCACCGTTGCTTGATACGCGGCGCTGTTGCCTTCCCCGTTGAGCCGGGTCCAACCGAGTCGTATCCTTGTGGGGAAGCCTCCATCGTAGGCTTATGGGGTTTTGTGCCCGTTCGCCGGTGGGGAGGAGGTCGCTATGTCTCGAAACATCGTATTGGGTTCTCTGGCGCTCATCGCGTTGGGTGTCACGGCGGCTTGTGTGCCGTCTGCGGCCCAGGATGCGCCTTCCGTGGCCGAAGCCGCAAAGCGCGCCCGGCAACAAAAGCAGGAATCCGCAAAACCGCCCAAGGTCATCACCAACGACACGATTCCCAGAACCCCGGTCCCAGACTCCGCGAGTGCCCCGGCAACGCCCACCAACGACGGCGCTGCTACCCGGGCGCCAGGCTCCGTGCCTGCCGAATCCGCCACCAAGCAGTCCGCCGCCGAATCCGCTGAAGATGAACAGAAGAAGAAGGCCAAAATCGAATCATTAGAGAAACAGATTCGCGAATTGCAACATGACATCGACACGCAGAAGCACGAGATCACTCTCGATGAGAACACGTATTACAGCAATCCAAATCGCCCTCGCGATACCTCGGAAAAAGACAGGATTGACCGCGAAAAGGCGGACCTGGACCGCATGCTGGCCGACATGGAGGACCTCATAGCGCAACTCGACGCACTCGGCGTGGTCGTTCCTCCCAAGCCACCGAAACCTCCCGAATCCATCACGTCAAACGCGCCGCCACAGTCTTAGTTCCCGTGGCTCGCTCATTGCGGGCCGAGGACACCTTTCGGGCATTGGCGGCCACGCGAATCCGCGAACAGGTGGGATTTCGTAATCGGCCATTCACTTGTTTTCCACAGTTTTGCAACAATACCACTACAGGTTGTGGCTCTTTTCCGTTGACTGCATATCGCGGCAGGAACACAATCTCCCATCTTTCGGGTTCGTCTCGGTCGGTTCGGCCTTCAGGGGACTCACTGCCGCCAGTGAGTTAAGGCCAGACAAGGAGCGTGCTCATGCCACTCATGCCGGGATCCACGGTTCAGTGTATGAATCCGATGTGCGAAGCCAGGGGGAATTGGCTGCGGGCTGAAGTCGTCGGGTCGGAGAACTGCCCCACCTGCGGGCAAGTTTTGCGCTTTGTTCCGCCGCCTTTGCCGCGCCATCATCTGCGTCCCCGGCCCGCCCCTTCGCGTCCACCCTTGCGGCCTCGCTGACGCACTCCGCCCAGACACCACGGGCAAAACCGCTCTCCGCCTGTGGTGTGTCCCACTAGCGCCAGCGTCAGGTAGCCTCTTCATTCACGGGAACAATTTCACGCCACTGGCTTCTATCTCTACAGAAGAGCGCGCGATGTCACTGTCCACCGTGCGCCATTCATTGAGGTGTTCCATGGCACAGGCTACTCCTCGCCCGTCGTGGCGAAAACGTTTCGTTCAGTTGGCCGTTGGTTCGGTGGTGTTTGTGCTGTTGTTTGTGGTGGCGATTCGCGTCACGGTGAATGAAATGTTTCGCGGAATTGCTTCCTCTCGCGCAACCGGTCTGGCGGCGATGGGCTGGGACACGTCGCAGATGTGGTCCACGATCGGAAAGTCAGTGGCCTTTTCGGCACGGTCCGGCACGCCCTGGATCGCGCGGAGCGCGGATCTCCGGACGCGCTCGTCTACGTTTGATCGCTCCGTGGAGCAACTCCACCAGATTGCCGAGTCACACCACGGGTACTTTGAGGATTTGCGCACGGAAAGCCGTTCTGGATCCGGCCGGGCGCTCGCGGCGACCGTGGCAGCTCCCGCGCAAGAGTTCGACGCAACTCTTGCGGCCTTGCAGTCGATTGGCCGAGCGGAATCGGTCACCCAAGCCGGCGAAGATGCCGCGGTGAAGATCGCCACAGCAGCGCGAAAGTTGTCTGCCGCCCAGACCAACGTCGCTCGCCTGCAGAAACTGCAGCGTGAACGGCGCGGCGAGCTACGTGACGCTGTCGCGCTCGAAAAGGACATCGCGCAGGCAAACGAAGAAGTGGCTGGCGCCGAACGCTAGCTCGAAAGCCTGCTCTCCACCGTCGCGCAAGCATACCTTCAGGTGACGCTGCTCGAGGACTACCGCGCTCCACTCGAGCTCAGTCTGGCCGGCGCCCTCCTTCAGGTACTCAACTCGTTTGTCGACGGAGTCGGCGCGATTCTCTCGACGCTCGCCGCCTTCTTCAGCATCCTGTTCGGGTATGGATTGCCCGTAGCGTTCTGGCTGTGTCTTTTGTTTATGCCGCGCGGCTTTTCTATCGCTGGCTGCGCGGTCGGAAGGCAAATCCTGCGCCAGCAGCATAAAGTAAAAGCGGCCGGAAACGATGTCTCCGGCCGCTTTGATCCCTTGGTTGTGCGAAGAGCTTACGTCTGGATCATTCCCTTTTCCACCAGCTCTTCGTCGCTGAGCCACAGATCGGGAATGTTGGCGGAGCCCAGTCGGAGAATGTCTTCGAGCGCGCCGCGCACTTCGCGCAGCCGAAAATCCACGCCGACGCTTTCCAGCATGTCGATCAACGCCTGTGCGCCTTCGGCCAGCATGGCTTTCGGGCGCGAGCCGCTGCGATCCAATCGATGATAGGTAACGATGTAGAAGGTGTTCAGGCCGGCGCCGTGGCGTACGATGTGGAGGAATCCCCGCGTCTTCGGCTGATTCGACGCCAGCTTTGCCTGTAATGCGGAGCCGGTTGGGAGTGCGCTCATCGCGTTTTCTCCTCTGCCCTTGCCCGCATCAGCTGCATCCGCTGGTGCTCCCGCAATTCTCGCACTTGTAACAGGCCCCGTTCGGCACCATCAGCATGCCGCACTCGGAGCAGGTCGGCGCGCCTTCATGCGCGTCTCGCGGAGCATTGCTCACCGACACCGGCGCGCTCGGCCTAGCTACCGGAGCAGGCACCATTGCGGGAATCGTCATCCCCGCAACTACTGTGCCTTCGGCGGGCGCTCCACCATTCAGCTTCAGATAATCCGTGGAAATGAACCGGCCGCCGAGCCAGCGGGCAATGTAGTCCAACACCGAGGTAGCAAAGCGAATATTCGGATTGGCCGTGATGCCGCTCGGTTCAAATCGTGTGTTCACCAGCTTGTCCACGAATACCTTCAACGGTACGCCGTACTGCAATCCCAGTGATACCGTCAGCGCTAACCCATCCATCACACCGGACAGCGTCGAGCCTTCCTTGGACATCTTGATGAAGATTTCGCCGGCCCGCCCGTCGGGGTACATCCCAACGGTGAGGTATCCCTCGTGGCCTCCCACGCTGAACTTGTGGGTGACTGACGTCCGCTCAAAGGGCATCTTTTCCCGCTGCGCTCGTGGGAACAGCTCGCGTTGCTCGGGCTCTGCCACTGCTCCCGCCTTCTTCTCATCTTTCTTGTTACCCGCGGCGTTGAGCGGCTGCGAACGCTTCGAATTGTCGCGGTAGATGGCCACGGCCTTCAGCCCGAGCTTCCACGACTCGATGTACGCATTCATGATGTCTTCGATCGTCGAATCTTCGGGCATGTTGATGGTCTTGCTGATGGCGCCGGAGAGGAAGGGCTGGGCCGCCGCCATCATCTTGACGTGACCGCGCCAGGCAATGGAGCGGCCGCCCGTGGTTGCGAGCGAGCAATCGAAGACCGGTACGTGTTCCGCCTTCATGAACGGCGCGCCATCGATTTTCCCGTTCTTATCGATGTAGCTGACGATTTCGCTGGTCTGCTCCGGGGTGTAGCCGAGCTTCATCAGCGCCTGCGGCACGGTGTTGTTGACAATCTTGATGACGCCGCCGCCCACCAGCTTCTTCATTTTGACGAGCGCGAGGTCCGGCTCGATCCCGGTGGTATCGCAATCCATCATGAAGCCGATGGTGCCGGTCGGGGCCAGCACCGTGACTTGCGAATTCTTGTAGCCGTACTTTTCGCCGAGGTCCAGCGCGTCATCCCAGGCCTGCTGCGCGCCCATGTACAGTTCAGGCTGAACGTGTTCCGGCTTCACGCCGCGCATCGAATCGCGATGCATGCGAATCACGTCGAGCATGGGCTCGCGGTTCACATCGTAGCCAGGGAACGGACCCATCTGTCCGGCGACCCGCGCCGATTGCGCGTACGCTTCGCCGCACATCAGTGCGGTCACGGAAGCAGCCACGTCGCGGCCTTCATCCGAATCATAAGGCAGCGCCATGGACATCAGCAGCGCGCCGAGATTGGCATAGCCCAAGCCCAACGGGCGGAAATTGTGTGAATTTTCGCCGATTTTTGGCGTGGGATAGCTGGCGTTATCGACCAGAATCTCTTGCGCGGTGATGGTCACATCCACAGCACGCTTGAATGCTTCCACATCGAACTGGCCATTCGAACCGAGATACTTCATCAGGTTCAATGAAGCCAGGTTGCACGCGGTGTCGTCGAGAAACATGTACTCGCTGCAGGGATTGCTGGCATTAATCCGCGCGGTGTTCTTGCAAGTGTGCCAGCGATTCACGGTGGTGTCGTACTGCATGCCGGGATCGCCGCACTGCCAGGTGGACTCGGAAACCTTGTAAAGAAGGTCGCGCGCGCTCAGCTTCTCATTGGGCTGGCCGTCGGTGACGTTCTTGGTCCACCAGTCCTTGTTCTCTTCGGCGGCGCGCATGTAATCGTCGGTAACGCGCACGGAGTGGTTGGCGTTCTGGAAGAAGATCGAGCTGTAGGCTTCGCCGTCGATCGAGGAATCGTAGCCCTGCTCGATCAGCACGTGCGCCTTGCGCTCTTCCTTCATCTTGCATTCGATAAATTCCACGATGTCCGGATGGTCGATATTCAGGATGACCATCTTGGCGGCGCGCCGCGTCTTGCCGCCGCTCTTGATCACGCCCGCAAAGGCGTCGAAGCCCTTCATGAAACTGACCGGGCCGGAGGCGATGCCGCCGCCCGAGAGCGTTTCCTTGCTGCCGCGCAGCGTGGAGAAGTTGGTGCCCGTACCGGAGCCCCACTTGAAGAGCATCCCTTCCGTGCGTGTCAGGCCCATGATCGATTCCATGCTGTCGTGCACGGAGTTAATGAAGCAGGCCGAGCACTGCGGCTTGGGCTGCACGCCGACGTTGAACCACACCGGCGAATTGAAGCTCATTTTTTGTTCGACCAGCAGGTGCGTCAGTTCGTCGCGAAAAGCGTCGCGCGAGCCGCTATCCGCAAAGTAGCCGCCTTCTTCGCCCCAGCGGACAATCGTATTCACTACCCGGCTGATCAATTGCCGCACGGACGTTTCCCGCTCCGCGGTGCCGGGCTTGCCATGAAAATATTTGCTGACCACGATGTTCGTCGCCGTCTGCGACCAGCTCTTCGGTACTTCGACATTCTCCTGCTTGAAAATCGTGACGCCCTTTTCGTTCCCGATCAGCGCCGTGCGCTTTTCCCATTCGACCCTGTCGAAGGGGGAAACTTTCCCGTCCGTGAAGTAACGCTCGAACACGAGCCCGGCTGTCTTTGCCGCGTCCATTTTGCTTACCGTCTTGCCATTCAATGCCGGCTTCACCGTTGCCATCCTGAGATTCCTCCCGCCACAGGTTCCCGCTTATCCGAGGGAGGAACCTTAATATTTTACTCCCCTGCTCGACAGGGTGCTGGGCTCCACTCTAGCCCGGCCTTTGTATGATTTCTGGGTTCGCGGAAGCGATCCGTGCACCGAACAGGCGAAAATGCGAACGGACTGCCCTAAGCCAGTGTTTTCCACATGGCCGAACAGCTTCTCCCCGCGCCTTGCTACGAACTGCGCGGAGCCTTCAACTTCGCGCTCGTATTTTGTCGGTGATCACGGGCTGGCTTCGTGGGTAGTCGGTCCAAGTAACATCCCCGACCCGGACCGTCTGGCGCTTCCACGTCCCCCGAATCTGGATTCGAAGTATTAATCTGTGCAAGATAGCTGTCAAGAGAAAATCGCAAAATCTGGCTAACTTTTTCTCAACGCGTCTATATCTAGTGGTGCTGTTTCGGGAAAATGCCTCTCGTGCCAATCCCAAATCTTCTCTAAACTCTTTGCATCCAATTCTCTATGACACGTTTTCTTTTTTGCACCGCGTTCACAATTTTCCCCACGCTTGCGCCGCAACTTGCCGCTCAGCAAGCTGCCACGAGTGCCGTTTCGAAAAAGAATCCGTCGTTCGCCGAAAAAATTCAGCTCCACGGCGTCGGCAACGCCGGAAAATCAGCGATCATCTCTATCGCGGCGCGCAACCCAATCCCGATGGCCTGCGTTCGTTGCAAAAATTCGGCGTCACCACCATCATCGATCTGCGTGGCGAACAACACAACGGGAGCGAAAGCGAAGAAAAGCAGGCAGAGAGCCTCGGAATGCACTTTCTGCTGATTCCCGGGGACGGTTGGTCAAATCCCACCGACGCACAGATTGCTGACTTTTTCAACGCCATCGCGCGGCAGCCACAGCAAACAATTTTTGTTCATTGCTGGTTGGGCGAGGATCGCACCGGCGTATTTGTTGCCGCGCACCGCATGGCATTCGATCACTGGACTCCACAGCAGGCCATCGCGGAAATGCACGATTTTCATTTCAACGCCATCTGGCATCCTTCGATGCAGGACTACATCAAGCATTTCCCCGAACGTCTGGCCACTTCGCAAGCGTTAGCGCCGTATCGTTCGCTGCCGGCGTCCGCTTCTTCGACTTCCACTCCCGCTCACTAACCGCTCTGCCCCTCTTCTACCAGTACGGACGTACTGTTTCTAACGTGACTGCCGCTTCATTTCCCTGGGTCTCTCGCTCCTCTATTCTTCTGGGTAAGCGCCGCTTCGGCGGTGCCGACTGAGGAGAACAGCACTCGTGCAAGTCGGCCGCTATCAAATCCTCGAGACCTTGGGCACCGGAGCCCACAGCCGTGTCGTCCGCGCGCATGACCCACTAATTGACCGCTTTGTCGCCATTAAACTGTTCTCCCCGGAACTGGCTCGGGGCGAAGCGCGGGCCCGTTTCCTTCGGGAAGCCCGGGTGGTGGGCAAACTGTCCGATCCCGCTGTGATCACCGTCCACGACATGGGCGTGGAAGAATCCACTTCGACCCCTTACCTCGTGATGGAGCTTGTGGAGGGCCAGCCACTTGACAAGATTATCGCCAAAGGCAGCATCGCGTACCCAAACGCCTGCGAATGGGCCGGTCACGTGGCGCTAGCGCTGGGCGTGGCTCATCGGCGCGCCGTGATCCACGGAGACGTCAAGCCTGCCAACATCCTGATTACGCCGGAAAACCGCGTAAAGCTGACCGACTTCGGCATGGCGCGGCTCGCCAGCCATCAGGGAGCGAATGCCAACTTGAAGGGCACGCCGGCATATTGGTGCCCGGAGCAGATTCTCGGACGCGCACAGGATGCGCGGTCGGACATCTTCTCCCTGGGAGTGGTGCTGTACGAGATGCTAACCGGTGTGAATCCGTTTGCCGGTGATTCCCTGCAAACCGTCTGCAATCTTGTGCTTTCCTCCGCCCCGCTGCCTCCTTCACATAGCAATCCGTCCGTGCCTGCGGCACTGGATGAAATCGTCGCTTCCTGCCTGACAAAAGAGCCGCAGTTCCGCATGCCTTCGGCCGACGTCCTGGCTGAGAGACTGTTTCCGCTGGCTCGCCGAACCATAGTGCCGGTGCAGACTGTTGTGGTTGCCCCCGCGCCGTCATTCCGTTCTCGTGCGGCGCGCCTGCTCCGTTCCGCCTAAACTCACCGCAAGTCACAATCCGCTGCCCAAGTGTGAGATCGCCTGGACCTCGTGACCGATCACCCTCGCTACGCGCCCGGCGTCACAGACGCCCCTGAGCGCCAGCCCTAACATCGCGGTGTACAGGTGTCAGGTGTTAAGCACCGCAATCTCTCACTATCGAATTCTGCGAAAGCTGGGCGCCGGCGGAATGGGTGAGGTGTATGAGGCCGAGGACCTGCGGCTTGGCCGGCACGTCGCCCTGAAATTCCTGCCGGATGCCGTGGCCTCCGATCCCCGCTCGCTCGAGCGTTTTGAACGCGAAGCGCGCGCCGCGTCCTCGATCGACCATCCGAATATCTGCACAATCTATGATGTCGGCGAGCAGGACGGCCGTGCATACATGGCCATGCAGCTCCTGGAAGGCCGGGATCTGCGCACGCATATTGGCGGACACCCATTGTCACTCGATGAGATTCTCGACCTCGGTATGCAGATTGCCGATGCGCTTGACGCTGCGCATTCCCACGGCATCATTCACCGCGATATCAAGCCCTCAAACATATGGGTGACACCGCGCGGGCAAGCCAAACTCCTGGATTTTGGGCTGGCCAAGATCAACCCGCCGGGCTGCACTGCGCCGGGCTCCGACAGCACCGGCACCACCATCTCGCGCGACGTTTTAAGCGGCCCGGAAACCGTTCTGGGCACGCTCGGCTATATGTCCCCCGAGCAGGCTCTCGGCAAGGAGTTGGACTCGCGATCAGACCTGTTCTCCTTTGGCGCGGTTCTGTATGAAATGGCCACTGGCGTTGCTCCCTTTTTCGGCAGCTCCACCGCCGCGATCTTCGATTCGATTCTCAACAAACAGCCGGTGCCCGTACTCCGCCTGAATCCTTCCATTCCCGAAGAGCTGGATCACATTATTCGCAAAGCGATTGAGAAGGATCGCGACGTGCGATCGCAGAGCGCCCCCGAGATTCGCGCCGACCTCAAACGGCTGAAGCGCGACACGAGTTCCGGTCGAATCACTGCGCCCATCGCGGGGGGCGCGCCTGCCGCGAAGCGTCGCAAGTGGCCCTTGGCTTTGTTCAGCGCAACGATTCTCGTCGTGGCGGCGCTGGCATTCAGATACTTTTTACCGGTCCCCGTGCCGAAAGTGATCGCGTCCACGCAACTGACCACCGGCGTCTCGCAAAACGGCTTACTCGCAACGGACGGCTCGCGGATTTACTTCTCCGAGTTCGTGGGCGGTCATCTGGTCCTCGTGCAGGTCTCGGTGACCGGAGGCGACACGCTGGAAATCCCCACGCCTTTTCGAAATGTGATGCTTGCCGCGATCTCCCCCGACCATTCACAACTGCTCGTGGGCGATGTGGAGAGCATGCCGTTTGATGCGGCGGTGTGGGCCGTGCCCATTCCGTCCGGTTCGCCAAGACGCCTGGGTGACATCAAGGCAAGCTTCGCCTCATGGTCGCCGGATATGAAGCAGTTGGTTTTCACCGGCGGCTCGAACATCTACCTGGCTTCCGCTGATGGCACCGCGCCGCGTCAACTCGTCACCGTGGACGGCAAGCCTCAACTAGCACGCTTCTCGCCCGATGGAACGTGCATTCGCTTCACGCTCTACGATCCCAATAAGCTCTCCTCGTCACTTTGGGAAGTGGGAGCAGATGGAAAGAACCTGCACAGCCTTCTGCCGGGCTGGCACAATCCGCCGTTGGAATGTTGCGGCGAATGGACGCCGGACGGCCGCTATTACGTTTTCCTCAGTGGCGGCATGAACGCCTCGAGCGATATCTTCGCGCTGCGAGACGATGTGGGCTTCCTGCGTCGGAGATCGCCGGCGCCGATCCAGCTCACTGCTGGCCCGTTGGTCTATAACTACGTGACGCCGTCGACGGACGGAAACAAAATCTTTGCGTCAGCCACTCTGCCCCGTGTTCAGCTCGTCCGCTATGACCCGAACCTCAAGCTTTTCGTACCGTTTATGGCCGGGCTCGCGGCAACCGACCTGTCGTTCTCACATGACGGCCAGTGGGTCGCTTATGTGTCCATCCCGGACGGCTGCCTCTGGCGCAGCCGCGTCGACGGCACCGAGCGCTTGCAACTGACGTATCCCCCCGCGCGCGCCATTCTGCCGATGTGGTCGCCCGACAATTCGCGCATCGTCTTCCAGACCTTCGCTGCCGGCGGAGGCTACAAAGCGCAATGGATTTCCTCCCAAGGCGGTTTGGCGCGAGACTTGCTCGCCAACGGAATGGGGGGCGTGGATTTCAACTTCTCGCCCGATGGTAAGAGCATCATCTTTGCGAGAGGGCCTACCTACGCGCCGACGGTCATCTTCATCCTTGATCTGAAGACGCGCCAGGTCTCAAACTTCCCGGGTTCCGAGGAGCTGTTCAGTCCGCGCTATTCGCCAGACGGCCGTTACCTCGCCGCTCTCTCACAGGACTCCAGCACCCTCTTCCTATACGATTTCGCGGCAAAGAAGTGGAACAAGTGGCTCACCGAGCGCGGCCACGTTGCCTATCCCACATGGTCGAAGGACAGCAAATACATTTACTTCGACAATTTCATGACCGACCATCCCACCGCGCGCCGGATCAAGGTGGGCGACACGCTGTCCGAGGAACTGTTTAGCCTCTCCGGCCTCCGCCGCTACACCGCCAACCCGGCCGGCTCATGGGGCGGACTCTCGCCGGATGGCTATCGCCTCTACGTCGAAGACACCAGTGTCCAGGAGATTTACGCGCTGCAATTGCAACTACCCTAGGCCTGTCGATCAACCGCCCTTTGTTTTCTGCAATATGCGATAGCAAAAAATCTTGCATGCTCGGCCTGACTTTTCCCGCGCTCCTCTCGTCTATAGGGGCGGGAGGAACTCATCATGACTTCTCGGCAGGGACTCACGCTGGTTGGCATTCTCATTTGGGCAGGAGTTGCCATGACCGCCGCTCCGCGTGCCATCCCTCGGCTCCATGCCGCTCCTGTCGCCCGCGGCAACGATTTCATTGCAGACAGTTGCAGCGACCTCCACATCCGCTTCGACCGCCACGATACAGTGATGCAGTCCGAGGAGCGAACCATCACCAAGGCCGAAGCCCCCACCTTGCGTGTCCGCGCTGAATACAATGGCGGACTGCAAGTCCAGGGATGGGACGAAGCAAATTACTCCGTGACTCTTTGTAAAGCCGCCGAAGCCGGCAGCGACGCGGAATCACTTCTCTCACAAATCCGCCTCACATTTCAGAATGGCGAACTTGGCGTGTCCGGCCCGAAGTCTGGCGACCGCTGGAACGCGCACCTGCTGATCCGCGCGCCGAAGACCGCCTCGATGGACCTCCAGGCCCACAACGGCCCGCTGACCCTTCACCGTGTGGACGGCAACCTGAAAGTACGCTCGGAAAATGGTCCCGTGACCGTGACGGAGTGCAGCGGCGATCTGGATCTTGCGTCTCAGAACGGTCCGCTGACACTAGAAGGCAACAGCGGCAAACAGATGGTTCGAACCGAGAATGGTCCGGTGACCGTGTCGCTGACTGGGCAATCCTGGAATGGCTCCGGACTGGAAGCCCACGCCACGAACGGGCCCGTGCGGTTGGAAATCCCTTCCGGATACAAATCCGGTGTAGTGCTGGAATCGGATGGTAACGGTCCATTTCGGTGCCGCGCGACTGTCTGCTCGGAAGGACGCAAGACCTGGGACGAAGACCGCAAACGCGTGGAGTTCGGTTCCGGCCCGACTCTGGTGCGCGTCTCCACAGTGAATGGCCCCGTTTCCGTGAACTGAGTTCGCAACAACTTCCTCCGCTCCAACCCCATCCAATTGTTTACCGGTCTTGCGCCCGGCACTATTCGCTCGCGCGCCACCTCCCTCGCGCGATAATCCGCTTGAAGGCCGCTGTTAGTTTGGGCAAAATGCAAGTGCAACCGAATACGTCCTGGCAATCCGGTGCGGTCTCCCGTCCCCCGGGAGGCATTTGGGACAATACACCGAGAACTGTGCGATGAATCTTTGGCTCATTTTTGCGATTGCGTTGGCAGCGATGGTCACGGCACTGGTGCTGGCCTATGTTCTAAAGTCGCGTCTCAGCGACGACGACGTCTGGGAGGAGCTTGTGGACCCCAGTGGTTCGCCCAACGAGTCCGAATCCCAACCTCGGCCACTCAACGAAGTGCAGGCCCCGCAGGAATCTGAAGAAGTACCGCAGCAACTCAAGGTGGAACCCATGACCATTCCGACGTCGACGCAGACTTCCCGGTCATTTCGAGGCGCGGACTTGCGCCGCAGCTCCCGCCTCGAGCAGCCCGTCTCTCTTGTGGTCATGGGCACGAATCGCCGCGGTGAATCGTTCCAGGAAAAAACTTCCGCGATTTCTTTCAACCTGCACGGCTGCCGCTATTCTTCACGCCACGATTATCTGACTGACGGCTGGGTGACGCTGCAGGTGACTGGCACCGATGGCATGAATTCGCCGGTGGTGCGCGCCCGCGTGCGTTCTGTGGTGCTGCCGAAGAGTCCGCGCGAATTGTCACAGGTCGGCGTGGAACTGGAAACACCGGGAAATGTCTGGGGAATTCGCAGAGCTCCGGAGGATTGGGACCGCGTGTTGTTTTCGAGCAAATTCGCCGCCCGCGCCACGGCCGCCGCCCCTGCCGCAGTTCCTGTTTCCGGTGAACCGGAGGAACTTTTCGAAAACCCGCCGACTCCGCCGGAACGAAAGTCGGAAGTGACCGTCTTTCCGAGCCCGGCCGCTCCTTCACCCGAGCCACCCGCCGCGCCACCCGCAAAACCGGATCGGTTGGTGCTGACACCCGATCAACTCCTGCAGGCCTTGCAGGGCAAATTGCAGCAGGCCGCGGATCGCGCTGTGCAGACTGCGATCGCCACGCATCTGAATGATTCCGTTCGCGCCGCGCTTGGCAAGATCGACGAAGCCTGGAAATCCAACATTCGGCAGGCCGAAGAATTTTCGACGGCGCGCCTCGGCGAAGCGCAGCACCACTGGGAACGCGAGCTGGTCGTGTATCGCAGCCGTGCCGAAGAGGTCGCCCGCCGCCTGGAATCGGTGGCTGCGGCGACACAGCAGAATCTCCTGGAGTCGCAAAAGCTCGCCCAGCACATCAAGGCCGAAGTTGAGCCGCAGCTTACGACCAGGATCGGGGAATCGCTGGAACGCGCGAAATCAGAGTTCGCCGCGAACGTGGCCGAAATTTCGGGCCAGCATATCGCGCAAGTCAGCGAGGCCGCGCAAGCCGCTGCACGCGAAGCCCAGGCCCGCCTCGACCAGAGCCTCGCGGAAATGCGCTCTCTGGCAACCGCGCCTCCGCCGGCGGCGGCTCCTGCAGGAATTTCAGACGAGCGGCTTCAGGAAGTAGCAGCGTCCGCACGAGATGAAGTGTTGCGGCACGTCGAGGATCGCCTGGCCGAAATCTGGTCCTTGTTCGAGCAGCAACAGGACCTGGCGCGCCAGCGCACGGATCAACTGTCGGCTTCTCTGGGCCAGCTCAACGAACAATTGCAGGACGCGAAGCTCATTCATGAACGCTCCCTCGCAGAAATTCGCTCGCTTTCCGCATCCCGCGTTGCCGTGCCGCTCGCGCAAGAACAGCTCGAGCCTCATTTACAAGCGGCGAGAGAGCAACTGCACAATGACTTCGAATGGCGCCTGGGCGAAGTATCCGGCAGGTTCGAGCAGCTCCACGCCGCGGCCCGCAAGAGCTCCGACGTGCTGGCCGATCGCCTGGATGCTCTGACCGCCGAGGCCCGCTCGCTCCGCGCGCAGCACGAACAGGGCTTGGGGGAATTGCGGTCCACGGTGGCGAGTCTGCCCACGCCCGTTTCGCAAGAACGCATGGATTGGCTGTTGAATTCCACGCGCGAGCAGCTTCTGAATCACATCGAATCACGGATTGGCGAGCTGTCCAGCCGCTCCGAGCAGCAGCATGACATCACCCGCCAACACGCCGAAGAGATCGCCCAGCGCGTGGAAACACTCGCCGCGAACACGCGCGCCCAACTCCAGGAAGCGCGTGCTCTTGCCGAGGACTCTTGGCGCACGCAGCGCCCCGAGGACCTGAGTTCGCTCGAACACGCCGTCGAACGCGTCACGCATGAATTCGAAGGCACTGCGGCACGCATCAGCGAACGGCAGCTCGTTCGCCTCACGGAACAAAAGCAGGCTCTGGCGAACGAAGCTTCCCTGGAACTCGAAGCCCGCGCCAGCGAGACCCGCTCCCTGCTGCAAAAGGCCGCGAACAGCATGTTGGAAGAATTCCGGCGGCGCGTGGAAGTGCAGATTGACCTGGTTACGGCCGAAGCAACCGAGCGCGTTTCGTCCACCCTGGCGTCGCTGGATGCCGAGAGCCGCGCGACTTGCGAAGCGCGCAAGCGCTCGCTCGAAAGCGAAGTCGCCCGCGCCGCGGATCAGTCTACGGCGGAATTCCGCTCCGGCATCAAAGCGTTCCTTTATTCATGCCTCGTGGCCGCGGTCAGTGCCGTGGACCAGCACGCCCAGACCACGCTCGCCGGTTTGGACAAGAACGCCATCCCAGGGGTGCAGGCAGCGCTTGAAAACGCTGGCAACGGCGCGCCGAAACCAGACAACCTGTCAGCCGCAGCGAACGCCTCAGAAAGCAAATAGTTTTTCCGAACAACAAAAAAACCGGGGAGCGCTTCCCCGGTTTTTGCTTTTTTGAAATTGATTCGAACGCGCGCGGCTACTCGTAGCGCAATGCTTCGACGGGATCGAGTTTCGCCGCTTTCATTGCCGGCCACACGCCAAAAACCAGTCCCACACTGACGCTTACAGCGATCCCGGTCATCGCCGCCCAGACCGGCACAACTCCCGGCCACTGCAGCAGCACGCGGATCATCAGAACCAGGCCGTTCACAAGAATCAGCGCAATCAGCCCGCCCATCCCCGTCAAGGTCATCGCTTCCAGCAGGAATTGCCAGATGATGTCTTTGCTCTTCGCTCCGATGGCCTTGCGGACGCCGATTTCGCGTGTACGCTCCGTCACACTGACCAGCATGATGTTCATAACGCCTACGCCGCCGATGAGCAAGCCGATGGAGCTGAGCACCACCATCGCCAGGTACACCATTTGCATGATGTTGTGGAACTCTTCGACGGTCTGCTCGGCCGTATTGATTGAGAAATTATCTTTGCCGCCATAGGGCACGCCGCGCCGCCGCTCCAAGACTTCCCGCATCTGGTCGACGGCTGAGTTGAGCATGTTGGGGTAAGCTTGCGCCCGGATGTTGAGCTCATCCGCGGCCGGATAGATCTTTTTGAACGTGCTGAACGGAATCAGGACGCGACGGTCCTCGTCTCCCATGCCGAAGCCGCCTTTGGGCTTCTCGACCACGCCAATCACCTGAAAATCCGTGCCGTCAATCATCACGTCTTTGCCGATCGGATGTCCCTCGGGAAAAAGCACTGGCGCCACGTTTTCGCCGAGCATCACCACTTTTTCCTTGTGCAGGTCGTCGCCTTCGCTGATGAACCGCCCTTCCAGCGTGGCGGCATTGGCGTATACCAGGCCGAAATTCGCCTGCACGCCGCGGAAATCGATGGCGCTGACTTCCCCGGCCTTGGTGCGCACCGTGTGCACATGATCCCAATCGGTCATGATAAACGCGGTGACGTTTTTCAACGCCGGGCAGGATTCCTGAAGCGCGTGCGCATCGTCCAGCGTCAAGGGCTTGCGCTGCCGCTCTTCGGGAGGTGGAGGTCCGCCGTGCCGGCCCTGATCCCACTTGGTAACGAATGCCGTGTCGGCGCCGAATTGCTTGATGTTTTCCTGGATTTTCTGGTCAAAGCCGGTGATCAGCGCCGCCACCAACATGATGACGCTGACACCCAACACCACGCCGAACACCGTCAGCGCGCTGCGCATCTTGTGGTTCCGCAGCGTGTCCAAGGCCTGCCGCAGGTTTTCTCCGTTTGCTTGTGCCATATCGCCTTCTATCCGTCCGCCCGCAAGGCTTCAATCGGATCGAGTTTCGCGGCCCGCATTGCGGGGAAGATCCCGAAGAACAATCCCACTCCTGTCGCCAGGCACAGCGAAATAATCACCGCGCCGATCGGCGTGGCCATCGGGAAGGCGAAGAGCGCCTTGACCAGAAACACCACGAGGTACGCCAGCAGTATCCCGATGATTCCGCCGACGGCCGCCAGCACCGCCGATTCGGTCATAAACTGCAAAAGAATATGTTTCTTGCGCGCACCGAGGGAGCGCCGCAAGCCGATCTCGCGCGTCCGTTCCGTCACGCTGGCCAGCATGATATTCATGATCACGATGCCGCCGACCACCAAAAACACGCTGACGAGCGCCATCGCCACAGTGGCCAGGTTGCCGGTTAGCTCGTGCCACAACGCCATAATGGAGTCCGAACCAAGAATGGCGAAATTGTCGTCCACGTCGTTCGACAAGTGCCGCCAAGCGCGAAGATACATGCGCGCTTCGTCTTCGCTGGCCTGGAAGAGCTCCTGGCTGGGCGCTTGCACCATGATGAGTACCCAATCGCTTTCGGTGTTCCAGCCCTTCCGCCAGGTGGTCAGCGGCATGACCATGTAATTGTCCTGCGATTCGCCAAACGCGCTTCCCAGCGGCTCGGCCACGCCGATGATTTGATAGGTGTGCGTCTGGACGCGAATCGTTTTCCCAAGCGGGTCGGAGTTGGGGAAAAATTTCTGCACGATATCGGGTCCGACGAAAACCACATCGCTGTGATGGTCGACATCCGCCTGCGTAATGAAGCGGCCTTGCGCTGCGTTCAAGTTCCGCACCTCGGCGAAATTCGCGGTCGCTCCCATCATCCGCGTGCCTTCCATGGTCTGATTGCCGCTCTTCACTTCGACGTTGTGGTCCTGCTCGCAGGTGACCGCTCGCGCCAATCTCATGCTCGCCTGCAGGCGTTCACATTCGTCCAGGGTCAGCAGCGGCCGCTTCTGCGCCTTGATGTAAGCATCCTGGCTGGTGATGATTCCAAAACGGTCAATCAGGTAAACGTTGGCGCCAAGATTGGCCACGCGATCGGCCACGTAGAAATTGAGCCCGGCAATCACGCTCATCACCGACACCAGCGTCAGAACCGCAAGGATTACCCCGAGCAGAGTGAGAAAACTGCGCAGTTTATGCGCGCGGAGGGCATCCAGGGCCAGTTTCAGCGTCTCCACAAACGTCAACCAACCCCGCCGGAATCGCTCCCAGCGCGACATGGTCTGGCCTGCCACCCCCGTAAGTGGCGGAATCGCCGCAACTTCTCCAAAGGACACGGAACCCATTCAGTTCTCCACTACCTGACAAGACGAAGTTCGAACCCCGTTTGTTTCAGGGGACAGGGAAATTCCCGTATTCATTAGACGCGTGAACGTGCCAACACGCAGTTAAATTTCCGGATAAACTGCATCGCCCGAGCACCGTGGTTCTGCCCCTTGGCCTTTATGATTTACTGGAATCTCGAGCTGAGGCTAGAATCCACTGCAAGTAATAGACACAACTATACTTACCCAGAGAGCCGCTCGACCATGCCGTTGGCGCTTTGCCCAACGCCGCCGCCCAGGCTGCTTTCGCAACCCCTCTGCCTCGCGTAATCTCCCCTCATGTTATCTGCATGGAATCCCGCCCAGCCTGAAATTACCGACCTGATCATCCAGCACGACCCGAACTCCCTTGCCCGTCTTCCTGTGCGCAAGCGGGATGTCCTCTCGGTCTTTTCGAAATTCGCGAATCGGGCGGCCATTCGCGCCGTTGAGGCATTGCCGGATGCAGCAGGCATTCTGGATGATCGAGCCATCGACCGAATCCTGATTCCCACGCACTGGGAAATGCAACGACTCGCGGAAGAGTTCTATCACGGCGATCGTGTCTGGGACTTACTGCGGCGTGTAATAGCCACCATTCGCAATTCGGGCTATCGCGACACCATCCGCGTCATCGATGTGGGCTGTGGGATCGGCTACACCGCGCGCTGGCTCGCCGCAAAATTACCGCTCGAGCAATACCAGTTGGAAGTCGTTGGCATGGACCTGAACTCGGCGTTAATCCGCGAAGCGAAGCGACTGGCCGCGATGGAACAACTCAATTGCCGGTTTGTTCACGGCGACGCATTTTCCCGCGAGCATTCTGGCCAGGTCTATCTCTCTACTGGAGTGGTTCACCACTTTCGCGGAGAAGCGCTCCGCGAATTTCTCCACCGTCACGAACAGCCGGAAACCTTCGCGTTTTTGCATTACGATTTTCAACCGTCATTTCTCGCTCCCTACGGATCCTGGTTCTTTCACTACTTGCGCATGCGCACAGCGGTCGCCAGACACGACGGCGTTTTATCCGCGGTGCGCGCTCACGATGCATGGACGTTGATAGAAGCCGCCCGTCGCGGTGCGCCGGGTTTTGCATCGGGCATCTATGGCGCGAAAATCTGGAAGACTCCGGCGCCGCGTGTGTTTCACACTCTGCTGGGCATGCGAAGGTCACTTCTCGAAGAATTCCGGCGGCAACTCGGGGTGCGCACAGCCCGGCTGGGGGAACTGCGTTGACGCTGCTTCTGCTTTACATACTTGCGTTGCTCGATGGCTTGCTTTGCGGCGCACGCGTTTCCATGGGCCGCTCGGCCCAGATTGCGAAGCGCCGCTATTATTTGCGCGCCCAAATCCGCGGACTCTTTGGCGCGCAAATCGTCAGCACCATTGCGCTCGCGGCGCTGCTTCTGGTCGCGGCATTGTCGCCGAATCGGCTCGCGCTACGCGCCGACCTGCAAGCAGCCGCCGGGCGCATGCTCTGGATTTTCCTGCCGTATGCCGCCATGGTGCTGGGAAACATCCTGTTGCGAATGGTTCCCTCCACGGATATCCGCAGCGCTACCAGCGTGATGATGCTCGGGCCACTTACCGCCATCCGTCCCCTCGTGATGATCGCCGGCGTGTTGTACGGAGTTTGGCCCAGCAGACTGCGGGAAACACGCCTGCTCGGGCTTTGCATTCTCGGGCTGATGCTGGGACTCGAGTGCGCATTGAACCGCCGCGCAGCCAAGGAACAATCCCGTGAGCTCGACTCCATCTTGGCCGTGGCTGGCGAACCGCATTACTCGTAGCGCAGCGCTTCCACGGGGTCCAGTTTGGCCGCCTTGATTGCCGGCCACACCCCAAAAATAAGGCCCACGCTGACGCTCACCGCAATCCCCGTGACCGCGGCCCACAGTGGCACTTCGCCCCGCCACGAGAGCGTCTGGCGGATCACAAAGACCAGCGCATTTACAAGGAACAGCGCCAGCAAGCCCCCCGCCCCCGTCAGCGTCATCGCCTCCAGCAGGAACTGCCAGGTGATGTCGCTTCGTTTCGCGCCGATGGCTTTGCGCACCCCAATCTCGCGCGTCCGTTCGGTCACGCTCACCAGCATAATGTTCATCACGCCGATGCCGCCGACCAGCAAGCCGATCGAGCTCAGCACCACTGTGGCGAGCGCGACTGTGTCCACCATGTCGTGAAACTGCGCCACCTGTTGCTCGGCTGTGCTGATGGAAAAATTGTCTTTTCCGCCGAACGGTACGCCACGCCGCCGTTCCAGCACCTCACGAATTTGATCCACGCCTTCTTGCAATCGGCCGGGGTGCGCCTGAGCCCGCAAATTCACATCATCCGCAGCCGGATACATTTTCATCAGCGTGTTGTACGGAATCAGAACGCGCCGGTCTTCTTCATCGGCGCCGAATCCGCCCTTGGCTTTCTCCAGCACGCCAATCACCTGAAACGCGTTTCCGTCGATCAGCGCGTCCTTGCCGATGGGATTCCCCTCGGGAAACAGAACCGGCGCCACATTCTCGCCGAGCAAGACCACTTTTTCCTTGTGCAGATCGTCGCCTTCACCGATGAAACGGCCGGCGCTCAACGTGGCGTTCGCGTACACGATCCCAAAGTCCGGTTGAACGCCCCGAAAATCGATGGCCGTCACTTCCCCTGATTTCGTGCGAACCGTGTGAGCCTGTTCCCAACTGGGCTCCACCCATGCCGTGACGCTCCTGATCGCGGGACAGGCCTCGCGAATCGTCTGGGCATCTTCTGGCGACAACGGCTTGCGCAATCGTTCCTCGCGCGTCGGCGGCCCATCGCGGTGGCGGTCCCACTTTGTTACGAACGCCGTGTCCGCCCCAACCTGCTTGATCTCTTCTTCGATTTTCTGGTTGAACCCGGTGATCAGCGCGGCCACCAGCATGATCACGCTAACTCCCAGCACCACACCGAATACGGTGAGCGCGCTGCGCAGTTTGTGCGTGCGCAGCGTGTCCATGGCCTGCCGGAGATTTTCGCTGTACGCCTGAGCCATTCTATCCGTCCGCCCGCAGCGCTTCGATGGGATCCAGTTTGGCAGCGCGCATCGCCGGGAATATTCCGAAGAACAGTCCCACGGCCGTCGAAAGCACCAACGAAATCACCACTGCGCTGATCGGCATTTGCATCGGGAACGAAAACGCCTTCTTCACAAAGATCTCGATGCCCGTGGCTGCCAGAATTCCAATCACTCCGCCCACTGCAGCCAGCGAGGCCGACTCCGCCAGGAATTGCAGCAAGATGTGCTGCTTTCGCGCTCCCAACGACCGGCGCAGGCCGATTTCCTTGGTGCGCTCGGTCACGCTCGCCAGCATGATATTCATGATCACAATGCCGCCTACCACCAGAAACACGCTCACCAGCGCCATCGCCACCTTCGCCAGATTCCCGGTCAATTCGCGCCAGAGCGACATGATCGATTCGGAACCAAGTATTCCGAAATCGTCCGGGTCGTTGTACGACAGGTGATGCCACGCCCGCATCAGCATGCGCGCCTCGTCTTCACAGGACTGCATCACCTCGCCATTGGGAGCCTGCACAAAAATCGCCATCGAATCGTTTGGCTTGTGCCAGCCTTTCTGAAAGGTGCCCATAGGCAGCAGCACGTAGTTGTCTTGCGACCGGCCCAGCGCGCTGCCGATCACCGCTCCCACCCCCACCACTTCATAGCTGTGCGTATCCGCGCGAATCGTCTTCCCGATCGGGTCTGCGTTTGGGAAGAACCTCTGCGCCAAGTCCGCACCGATGAACGCTACCTCCGAACGGTGGTCGTCATCCGCCTGTGTCAGAAACCGCCCGCTCGCAATGTTCAGCCCGCGTACGTCGGCGTAATTAGCGGTCACGCCGATCACCTGGGTATTTTCCATGAGCTGGTCACCGCTGCGCGTCTGCGCGTTCATGCGATCGTAGCCGGCCACGGCTTTCGGCAGCTTCGCGTATTCCTTGAACCGTTCGAAGTCTTCCTGCGTGATGATTGGCCGCTTCTGCGCCTTGACCCACTGGTCCTCACTGGTAATGATCCCGAAGCGGTCGATCACCAGCACGTTCGCGCCGAGGTTCGCCACTTTATCCGCAATATAAAAGTTCAAGCCTTCGATGATGCTCATGACCGAGACCAGCGTGGTCACCGCCAGAATCACTCCGAGGAGCGTCAAAAAGCTGCGCAGCTTGTGGGCCCGCAGCGAATCAAGTGCCAGCTTCATGGTTTCGAACAAGGTGACCCATGTCCCGGTGTAATTCCGCCGCGTCGAGGCAGTCTTCGACCCTGCGCCCGCAAGCCTGGGCATCCCGGCGAAGTTCTCAATGGGAGCTACGCCCACCGTTCCATCCCGCCGTCAACTAGAGATAAACTAGACAATACACGGATTTCTCAACTTGGCAAGTCAACCGAAGTCCTGTTTTTGCTTTCCTTCCTGGCCCCTGTGTGCCTTACTTGGAGAGGCAAGAACAACCACCCGCCCTTGCCGGCAATCTGACGATTATGGCTTTGCTTTCTGTTAATCATAGACCGGTTGCGACCTCCCGCGGAGCCAGCCGGCGAGGCTTCGCGGTACTCTTGCTCGCCGTGGCGGCCGCCATTCCTGGCCGGGCCCAGAGCGCCCTCGACCCCACTTCCCTGCCCGTTCAAGCTTCCGACCGTTTTGCCCAGGTGATCACGCAACAAAAGAAGAGCGAGGCCGAGCTTGACCAGTTCTCGCGAGTCCAGCGCATCGAGTCTAGAAAAACCGGCGGCGACCCCAGTGCCATCGACACGAGAGTGTTGTTGCTTTTCCCCAGCGGTGTTGGACTGAGTAGACTTCCGCTCACAGCGGAAGGCAAAACTCCCGATTCCGCGGTATACCGCGCCGAACTGGAAAAACTGGAGAAATATCTCGCCTGGGCCGCCCAGGATGGAGAGCCACAGCGCGAAGCCTACACCAAAGCCGAGCGGAAACGGAAAGAACGCTTTGAGTTAATCGAGGCCACGCACCAGGCGTTCACGTTTACATTAGAGGGAAAGGAAACGCGCGCGGGAAGGACGCTGCTGCGCTACAACATGGCGCCCAGGAAAGATTACAAACCTAACTCGCGCATGACCACTCTGTTCACCAAAGTGCGCGGCACTATCTGGATCGACGAACAATCCTCGCAGCTCGCGAAAGTCGAGGGCGAGGTCACCGAAGACATCTCCCTGGCGCTGTTTCTCGCGCGCGTCAATAAGGGCAGTCACTTCATGCAGGAACGTTACGAAATTGCTCCCGGGGTGTGGGAACCCACCTTCGAACAATACGATTTCGACGGCCGGAAGTACTTCATGTCGTTCTCCATCCATGAGCGCACCTTCTACACCGATTACAAGCGCGTGGGTCCGCCGCGCGAATCGCTCCAGTTGGTCCGTGCCGAATTGAGCAAGTTGGCGCCCGAGAATAAACCATAATCATTTCTCTTCCGCTAGACTGGTCCTCACGGTTCAGCCAGCCCCATCGCTTGGGAGGACCCATGTTCAATCGACTCCTCACTGGCTTGATGTTCGTTATTTTTCTGGCTGTACCCTGCCTCGCGCAAACGGACCAAAACCCGCCTCCACCCAGTTCGGACACTGGGACTCCTACTTCGCCGGCGAATTCCACGTCCACTCCACCCAAGAAAGTGTGGACCAATGACGATCTTCACGGACGCACGGGCGTGTCCGTGGTCGGCGACAAACGCAATCAGAACTATCACATGAGCCCGGAGCAAACGGCCGACCCGGCCACGGTCTCGCGCATTCGCAAGGGCCTCGAGAAACTGAATTCCCAACTCGCCGATACCAACGGCAAGCTCGTCGAACTCAGGAATTTTCAGTCTGGCGAGAACCTGAACGCTGGCGGCCGGCAAATCAATAAAGGTTTGAATCGCGTCCCCGTGGACCAGCAGATCGCACAGCTGGAGACTTCGAAAAAGAAGCTCGAAGGTCAAATCGGCGACTTGCTGGACGAAGCGCGGAAGAAGGGGATCGATCCGGGCCAGCTGCGTTAGCGTGCTTCAGGAGGCAGCCATGAAGCGTTTCGCCACAATTCTCGTGGGAATGCTGCTCTTCGCGGCGCTTCCTGTGTGGGCGCGATCCCAGGAGTCCGGCAGCAACGCCAAACCCGGCACGTCCGATTCCGGCGCCCCCGCGAATTCCGCTCCCGAAAAAAAGAAAAGTAAAAAGGTATGGACCAACGACGAAATCGCCAAAACCGGCGGCGTATCGGTAGTGGGTGAGCCGGGCGCCCAGCGCACTGAAACAAACAAAAAGCCGGTCAACCCCAAGGACGATCCTCGCCAGCGCCAGATCGATGAATACAAAAATCAACTCTCCAAGCTGCAGTCGCAGATCGATGCCATCGACAAACGAATCAACCAGCTCAAGAACTTCAACGGAGAGAACAGCAGCCCTTCCGGCGGAATTAACATCAACCAGGGCTATGACATGGTTCCCGTTCCCGATCAGATCAAGCAATTGGAAGCGAAAAAAAAGCAACTGCGGGCAAACATGGATGACCTGGAAACCGATGCCCACAAAAACGGCATCACTGCCGACGACTTGCGTTAAGCGCGCGATTCGTTACTGGTTGAATTCGCGCTCACTGATCGCGTCGTAAACGTACTCCACGCTGACTGGGTGATTTCCTTTGCTGTCCGCCACGTGCACCGTCTCGATCAGTTGCTTGCCATCCGGCGAAAGTTCGAACGTACGGCTGATTTTCCCATTGTGCGCGCCTTTTTCGTCGGTCACCAGTTTGGCGCCGTCCCACTTTGCCGCAATCTCTTCGTAATCCGGTCCCTTGGTCTTCTGCAGCTTGCGGCCGTCGGTATAAAACATGCGCCGGTGCTCGCGATCGTCGATCAATTCCACGCTGGGGTCGTCTGGCTGTCGCTGCATGAACTTGATTTCGCGCGGCGGATTGACGACGTCGCCAATCTGGTCGTAATCGCTCGAATTGTCGTGCGGGTAGTTGCCGCCCCCTCCCCCTGGATACCCGCCAGGCCAAGGCCCGCCAATCCGTGGCCCGGTGCTTCCATAGGGCCCATTTCCGCGATTCGTATTCTCGGCGTCCTTGGCGCGCTGCAATTTCTTCCGGCCGTCGTCGCTTTCGTCCTTATTAATCCGCCACGCACCGAAAATCGTCTTGCGCGGCGCCACTTCCGGCTTTTTCGGCGGGGGCGGCACCGGATCCGCCACTGTGGACACGCTCGAAGGCGGCGGCGTCATGGGACCCGGAGGCGCCTGTGCCAGAACCGTCCCGGCGCCGAGCAGATACGCGCCCGTTAGGATGATCGTTCTACTGTGCTGCTTCATGCCTCGTTCACTCCGTTTTCAAATTGCTTGGATGGCCTTCCCCATATTCCCACCGCGAGTATCGCAAGTTCCCCGCAAGTACGCGCTCCTGCCGCTTATCTCCTATGATTCCCGGGACAATGCAAAAGGCTGCCTCCCAGGAATCGCCCGAGGCCGCTCAAACCAGCCACTGGCTCAAACCGCGCGCCCGTTCGAGCAAGCCCAGTGCGCCTAAATCGCGAAAGCGTTTGGCGCGCTGCCGGTAATCCATATCTTTCTTCGAGAGTATAGCCAGAAACGGCACGCGGGCCGCTTTCGCCGCAAGTGCGTCGTCCACATTATCTCCAACGTACAATGCCGTCTTCGGGTCCCTTCGCGCCAGGATCAACCGCAATCCTTCAGGATTCGGCTTCTTTTTCGCGTCATCCATCGTGATCACCGTGCGAAACGACCGCGCCGCCGGCCACTTCTCGAACGTGTACGCAAATTCCTGGCGCGTGCGTCCGGTGAACAGATTCAGCTCGCGCCTGCTTCCCCACTTTTCGATGATTTTCGGCGTCACCAGCAATTTTTCCTTCTGCACGTTGCCCGGCTTGCCATCTCGCCCCCAGTAGAACGGCTGGAACGCCTCGCGCGCCTCTTCGTACGTCGTCGGCACGCCCAGTGCCGTAGCCCAACGCGAGACCATCATCCAATCATCGTTATTCCCCGGCTGGCGCTTCCATTCGTAAAACTCCGCCCACGTCGGCTTTTTCCCCGTCAGGTGGTGAATGGTCTGCAACCCTGAGCGCCAGTAAGTTTCCCGCACGTCCACCAGCACGCCGTCCACGTCGAAAATCAAAATCTTCGGATCCAGCTTCCTTTCGGCAGGACGCTTCTTTCCTGTCTTCTTCACTGGGTTGTCCTTTCAGTTGTTCCTTCAGTTTACCTGTTCTTCCCGGAAGCCGAGAACCCGCGGGGCCTTGCTGGCTCGTGCGTTCCCGCGGTCGGTCGTGGCCCGGATTCTGTCCCACGGGACAGGTTGTCGCGCATCCTCCTTCCTCTTATCGTGCTACGAACGAGAGCGCGCTCCAGCCTCCCTGAGAGATTGCATATGAACATTCTTCGCACGCTCATTCACCGCCTCGCACCCTTCAGCACGCTCCTCGTTTCCCTTTTTCTGGCGGCCTGCAGTTCGATGACGGCAACCGGCGGAAGTGGCGGCAACTCCCAGCCGCCCGCCGCACCCGCCTCGCTGCAAACCATGGCTGGTAATGCGCAGGTGGCGTTAGGCTGGACAGCCAGCACGGGCGCAACCGGCTACAACGTGAAACGGTCCACCGCGAGTGGCGGACCTTACACCACGGTTTCTTCATCCACCACCACGAGCTATACCGACACAGGTTTGATCAATGGCACGACCTACTACTACGTTGTTTCTGCGGTGAATGCCGCCGGTGAAAGCGCAAACTCTTCCCAAGCGTCCGCAAAGCCCAGCGCTCCCCAAACTGCTCCGCCTGTGCCCACAGGGCTGCAAGCAACGGCTGGTGATGCGCAGGTGGCGTTAAGCTGGACAGCCAGCACGGGCACCACTAGCTACAACATGAAACGGTCCACCACGAGTGGCGGACCTTACATGACAATTTCTTCGCCCACCACGACAAGCTACACCGACGCGGGCCTGACCAATGGCACAACCTACTACTACGTGGTGTCCGCCGTGAACGCCGCCGGGGAAAGTGCAAACTCCTCGCAAGCCTCCGCAAAACCGGTTGCGCCGCAAACCGCTCCGCCTGTGCCCATGGGATTGCAGGCCAGCGCCGGAAACGCGCAGGTCAGCCTGTCCTGGAACGTCAGCACCGGCGCCACCAGTTACCACGTGAAGCGATCGACAACCAGCAGTGGGCCTTACGTGCAAGTTGCCGCGCCCACCACGACCAGTGACACCGACGCGGGCTTGACCAATGGCACAACCTACTACTACGTCGTGTCCGCCGTGAACGCCGCCGGAGAAAGCGCAAACTCCGCGCAGGCGAGTGCCACACCCTTGAGCCCGACAAATCCGGATGTCACGATCACCATTGATCCCACCAAATCGCACGCCATTTCCCCCTACATCTACGGGCTGAATTTCTATTTCGGTAACACCGATCCGCCGCGCCTGCTGGCCTTCGATCGGGCCGGCGGCAATCGCTGGACCGCGTACAACTGGGAAACGAACGCGTCAAACGCCGGAAGCGACTATCTCTACGAGAACGACAACTATCTGAGCAGCAGCAACGTGGCCGGCGAAGCTGTGCGCAGCTTCATCGCGCAGGATCAGGGCGGCAGCCTGGCCAGCCTGATGACTGTGCAGCTGCAAGGACTCGCGGCTGGCGACGAGAATGGTCCGGTCAGCACGGCGAATCCGCCAGACATGACCCGCTTCAAGACCGTTGTCGATAAGAAAAGCACCGTGTCCGCCGCCGCATTCACCACCACGCCAATCACCACCGATGCTAACGTCTTCATGGACGAGTTTGTCTGGGCTCTCAATCAGAAATTGCCGGGCATTTTCGTGAGTGGCGCGACCATTCCTACGTTTGTCGAACTCGACAACGAACCGGAGCTCTGGAATTCCACGCACCTCGAAGCGCAGGGCGCCAATCCGGTCACTTCAGACAATTACATTTCAAAAACCATCACGCTGACGAAAGCGCTGAAAGATCAATTCCCGAACATGCTGATTTTCGGCCCGGTTCATTACGGCTTCGAAGGCATTTACAACTGGCAAGGCGAACTGAGCGCCACGCCCTCCGGCGCGAACTGGTTCCCGGATAAATATTTGCCGGCGATTAAGACGGCTTCCACTTCCTATGGCAAGCCGCTGGTCGACGTCTACGACTTCCACTGGTATTCCGAGGCCACGGACGGCACCGCGCGCGTCACCAATCTCACCGGGCCAGCTCTCACGGCCGCGCAGGTGCAGGCCATCGTGCAAAGCCCTCGTAGCTTGTGGGACACGGCGTACACCGAGAATTCCTGGATCACCACCGACGTGCTGGGCGGCCCGATTTACATTCTCGGCCGGTTGCAGGCAAAAATCGCCGCCGAAAATCCCGGCATGAAAATTGCCGTCACCGAATACAACAATGGCGGAGGCCAGCACATTGCCGGCACGATCGCCGAAGCTGACAATCTCGGTATTTTCGGCAGCGTGGGCGTTTTCGCGGCGAGCTACTGGCCGCTGAGCAGCAACGAACCCTACCCGCTTGCGGGCTTCCGCGCTTACCGGGGATTCGACGGTGGCAACGCCAGTTTCGGCGATGTCTCGCTGCAAAGCACGTCGAGCATCGTGCAGGATGTGGTGGTCTACGCGAGTCTCGACAGCAATACGCCGGGCCGCGTCGTTTTCGTCGCCATCAATCGCTCAACCGCTTCCAAGGTCACCGCGATCAATGGCCAAGCACTTTCCGGCACTGCTTATCTCTACCAGATGACTGCCGCCAGCGCGCAGAACCAGAGTCCCGTGGAACCGGTCGCCGCGGGACAGATGGCCGTCAGCGGCTCATCGCTCACGCTCACTCTTCCCGCGTTGAGCGTCACCACCATCGACGTGCACTAAGCCGTCTTTCGTTTACGGTGTAACTTGCTGCGGATACGCCCTCACGCCGCCGTGCGTGTATTCGAATCGGATCAGCCATTCGCTGGCGGCGCTGCGGCCATTCACTTCCGGTGAACTGAACACCCAGCGCTGAGCCGCCTGGACGGCCTTGTCCGCAAAATACTGGCTCGGTCCCGGCTCTGCCAATTCGGCGCTGGCCACCTGGCCGGCGGCATCGACGTGCGCTTTCACGACCACGCGCACCGTGCCCGTGACGGTGGATAGGGCTTTCGCGGAAACCTGCGGCAGGGCCTGCTCCAACACTTCGCTTCGTCCCTGCGCGTCACTCGAGTTTTTCGGCTTCGCACCAGGAGCGGTTTCCACGCTTCGCATGACCGCCGGCGCGGGAGATGGTGTGGCGGACGCTCTTGGCGGAGGCGGCGTGGAAATACGAGCGTCTTCCTTGGGAGCAGCGCTCGGCGTCGTGGCCTCATCGCTGCGCACCGCGGGTGGCTTGCTGGTCTCGGCCGGCGGCGCGCTCTTTACTGGCACGGACGCGGTCACCGGATTAGATTTCGTCTCCGTCCGATTCCGCAGAATCTTCGGCAGTGCAATGCCGCCGACCAGGACCAGCACCACCAGAAATAGTGGCAACGCATAATTGGGCAGCACCATCGTTTCTCGCCGGCCGTGTTTCGGTCCTGGCGCCGTCACGTGCACAGACGGAGCGGGGGGACGTGGCTGCTTGGCCAGCGGCGCCGCGGGCTCTTTCGAAAACGGCACATTCAGCGCCGCGGCTACAGCGGAACCGGGCGCCATGGTGACCGGCACCGCCGATCCGGCTTGCGTCGACGGTACAGCCGTCGCCGCTCCGGAAGCCACAGGCGTGGCAGGTGGAGTTGAGGCCACCGCCGGCGCGGAAGCTCCCGCGGCCACCGCTTTCACGGCAATCGCGCTTGGATTCAGTTTTTCTGCAATCTGCGCACTGCTCCAGCGCAACTGCGGTTTGCGCCGCAGGGCATGGCTCGCGATTTCAAGGAAGGGCTCACTCACATTCCGCGGAATCACCGGATCGACGTCCTCGTTGAACGGCAGCGCAGCACGTTGTTGCGTCAGCATTTCCACTAACGTCACGCCGAGCGACCACACATCCGCCGCCTGTGTGTACGGCCCCGCGGGAATCTCGGGTGCATCGTACTCGCTACGCTCGCGCGTCATTTCTCGTTTGTCTCCCAGCGGCTCGATTGTGTCACTCGACACTTTCAGCTGGTCGCCAATCGCCAGAATATTCCCCGGGCAGATGTGGCCGTGCGTCAGGCCTTTCCCGTGGAGGTACACCAGGACGTCCACAATTGCGTTCATCGCCTCGCGCGTTTCTTCCGGCGTCAGCGCTCGTTGCGGGATGATCTCCGACAGATTTTCGTCCGCATGCTCCATCGCCACATACAACAATTCCATGTCCTCCAGCGTGCATTTGCCCGTTTGCAGGATGCGGATCAGGTTCGGATGGCTGAACTGCGCCGCTTTGTTCCACGCCGCAATCAATTGCTCCGCCTTCGGAGAATCCGCCGCTACAAACTTCACTGTCGCTTTTTGCGGTTCGGGGCTGCGGTATTCGGCCCGAAACACGACGCTGTGGTCCGTGCTGCCGATCGGCGATTGCAGCCGGTATTTGTGATCGATGACCTGGCCTTCCCACCGTTTCCAGATTTCTTTCATATTGCACCTCGGATCGCGCTTTCCTCAGGTCTGGGACGTAGACGCTCCACCGCGCGGCCAATCGCACCAGTGGCTGGCGTCTGTAGGCTGGTAGGTAACTGGGAAACAGGCGCCAGGGGCCGGGCGCTCGTCGACCCATTTTGCCATGAATCGCCGCTCTTTATGCTTGGCATGTTAATCCTTTGGAGGCCCCAAGTACCAGCGCGAACGGCCAGTCCCCCATCGTTGACTTGCCGCTCTTCGCAACCTAAGATGGCCGCCACATGACGGATGGCGACTCACTCCGCGGGCGTCAGCTCTCGCACTACCGCATCCTCGAAAAACTCGGCGGTGGCGGAATGGGTGTTGTTTATAAGGCCGAAGACACGGATCTCGGCCGCGCCGTCGCCCTCAAATTCTTGCCGGAGAGCTTGGCCGAGGACGCTCAGGCGCTGGAGCGTTTTCGCCGCGAAGCCCGCGCTGCATCCGCGTTGAATCATCCGAACATCTGCACCATCTACGAAATAGGCAACACCGATGGCTGCGCTTTTATCGCCATGGAGTATCTGGATGGCCAGACTCTGAAGCACGCGATTCACGGCCAGGCCATGGAACTCGATCAGCTCCTCACCATCGCCATCGAGGTCGCTGACGGCCTCGACGCCGCGCACATCGAAGGCATCGTTCACCGCGACATCAAGCCCGCCAATATCTTTCTCACCAAGCGCGGTCACGCCAAAATCCTCGATTTCGGCCTCGCCAAGGTCAGCTCCGCCAAGTCTGGAACCACGAGCGGCGACAGCTTGGCCACCATCGGCGCGCACTCCAGGCAACTGACAAGCCCGGGAAGCACCCTTGGCACCGTCGCCTACATGTCTCCCGAGCAGGCGCGCGCCAGGGAGCTCGACTCCCGCACCGATCTGTTCTCCTTCGGCGCGGTCCTCTATGAAACGGCCACGGGAAAGCTCGCATTTCCCGGCGAGAGTACCGCCACGATTTTCGATTCGATTTTAAATCGCGATCCTGTCGACCCGGCCCGCATCAATCCGGATTTACCAGCCAAGCTCGGCGAGATTATTCGCAAAGCGCTTGAGAAAGACCGCAACCTGCGCTACCAGCATGCCGTCGATATGCGCTTGGATCTCCAGCGCCTGAAGCGCGACTCCAGTTCGGTCCGATCGGCTGTAGCCTCTTCTTCACCGGCGGTGGCTGGCAGCGCCCCCTCGCTTCCCGCGCCCTCCGGCTTCGTTCGCGCAGCTCCGGAGAACACGCGCTCCGACTCGCAAATTGCAGGGGGACTGCTAGCCCGCCACCGAAAAACCATTGTGGCCGCAGGCCTTGCGGCGATGATGGTCTTGGCGGCCCTGGCTTACGGGGTATACCGTTGGTTCTCGCCCGCTACCGGTTCGACGATCGACTCCCTTGCCGTCCTCCCCTTCACTAACGTCGGCGGGGACGCCAACACCGAATATCTGAGCGACGGCATCACCGAATCCATGATCGACAGCCTCACTCACGTTCCCCAGCTCAAGGTCAAGTCTCGTCATTCCGCTTTCCAATACAAGGCGAAGGACCTCGATTTGCAAAAGGTCGGCAATGCTCTCGGGGTATCCGCTCTGGTGAGCGGCCGAGTCACCCAGCGCGGTGACCAGATCGAAGTCAACGCCGAACTCACCGACGTTCGCGACAACACCGAAATTTGGGCCCAGCATTATTCGGGCAGAAGCGCCGATGTCATCTCCCTGGAACAACAGGTTGCTGGCGACATCGCGGAAAAGCTGCGCTCCAAGCTCAGCGCTACGGAAACCAAGCAAGTCACGCATCAGAGCACACAAAATCCCGAAGCCCACGAGTTGTATTTGAAGGGGCGCTATTACCTGAACAAAGAGGACTCCGCCGACATTAAAACCGCGATTGGCTATTTCAATCAGGCTATCGCTAAGGATCTCAACTACGCTCTGGCCTACTCCAGCTTGGCCTATTGTTACGGCGAGTTAGTGAGTTTTTCGAAAGATCTCGGTGAAAATTACGCCAAATCCAGCGCCGCCGCCCGCAAAGCCCTGCAACTGGATCCCACGCTCGCACATCCGCATGCGGTCCTGGGCAGCAACCTGATGGAACACGAATGGGATTTCGCGGCCGGAGAGGCCGAATATAAAAAAGCGTTGGAACTGGATCCCAGCGACGCTACGGCCCACGAATGGTATTCCTACGATATTGGGATGATTGGGGGCCGCGAGCAGTTGGCCCTCGCCGAAGCAAATCGTGCGCACGAACTAGATCCGCTCTCCCCTTTGCCCACCATGTATATCGGGTTCAGTCTCGTATTCGCGCACCGCTTCGACGACGCTATCGCGGTGTGCAAGAAACTCGCGGCGGATTACCCCACTTTCGCTACCGCGCACAGCTGCCTGTTCAACGCGTGTGCGGGAAAAGATATATATCCGGAATGGATCGAGGAATAGAAAATCTTCGGCCAGCTCAATGGCGACCCATACTCCGCTGAATATGCTGCTGCCCTGGAGCGCGGATACCATTCCCGCGGAGTGAATGGTGCTCTCAAAGCGGGAATCGAAACGCAGGAAGCCCAGCACAAAAAGGGATGCGCCACTGCGCATTCAATCGCCGTGGCCTATGCGCGCTTGCGGAACAATGAGCAGGCGTTTCGTTGGCTGCAAATCGCTTACCAGGAACACGACAACGGTTTACTGAGCTTAAGGACACATCCGGCGTTCGATTCAATTCGCACCGACTCCCGCTTTGCCGAATTGGTGCGCAAGGTCGGCCTCCCGCAGTAGCGTATCGAATCATAACCGCTACATCCTGGTTAACACGCTGGCCAGTCGCAGCGCCGTCTTGCTACACTGCAGGCGTCACCCGTGGATTCGCTCCAAGGAATTTTTCATGCCCCCATTCGCCGGTGTGGATTTCATCGATTTCGATTCCCAGCTCAACGACGAAGAAAAACTGGTCCGCCAGACCGCTCGCCAGTTCGTCGACAACGAAATCATTCCCATCATCGAGCGCCACAGCCGCGAAGCTACCTTTCCGCTGCACCTCGTTCCACAACTCGGCGAGCTCGGCTTCTTCGGCGCGAACCTCAAGGGTTACGGCTGTGCGGAAATGTCCAACGTGGCTTACGGCCTGATGATGCAGGAACTCGAGCGCGGCGATTCCGGCTTGCGCAGCTTCGTTTCCGTTCAGGGCGGCTTGGTGATGTACCCGATCTATTCGTTCGGCAGCGATGCGCAAAAAGAAAAATGGCTGCCGCAACTGCAATCGGGCAAAAAAATCGGCTGTTTCGGCCTCACCGAGCCGCAGTTCGGTTCGAATCCGGGCGGCATGCTTACGCGCGCCGTAAAAAAGGGCAACAAGTACGTCTTGAATGGCGAGAAAATGTGGATCACCAATGGCTCGCTCGCTGATGTCGCTGTCGTCTGGGCCAAGTGCGAAGATGAAAAAGTCCGCGGCTTCCTCGTCGAAAATGGCACGCCGGGGTTCAAAGCTTGGGACGTCCACGGCAAATGGTCGCTGCGCGCTTCCGTGACCAGCGGCCTTTCGCTTTCCGATTGCGAAATTCCCGAAGACAATCTGCTGCCCGGCGTGGTTGGTTTGCGCGGTCCATTAAGCTGCCTGAATCAGGCGCGCTACGGCATCGGCTGGGGCGCGATTGGCGCGGCGATGGCTTGCTACGACACGGCGCTGCGTTATGCGAAAACGCGCAAGCAGTTTGCCAACAAGCCCATCGCCTCGCACCAGCTTGTTCAGGAAAAGCTCGCCTGGATGATCACGGAAATCGTGAAAGGCCAGTTGCTCGCGCTGCACGTTGGCCGGCTCAAGGATCAGGGCAAAGCCGACGCCTCGCACATTTCCATGCTCAAAATGAACAACGTCGGCATCGCTCTCGAAACCGCCCGCAAATCCCGCGACATCCTGGGCGCCAACGGCATCGTTGACGACTACTGCATCATGCGCCACATGAACAACCTCGAAAGCGTCTACACCTACGAGGGCACCAACGACATCCACAAACTCATCATCGGAGAGAAAATTACCGGCATCGCCGCATTCGAGTAAACAAAATGAAACTTCGCTCGCTCACGAAGCCCCTTTTCTGTTTCGCCGCTACTTGTCTTCTTTTTGCCACCGCGCTTTCGGCTCAACAACAACCAGCCGCACCGTCTAAGACTAAAATTCGCACCATCACCGCTTTCGTTCGCGTGGACCGCGGCCAATACCAGATTCAGTTCTCCGAAGCCGTGAAATTCCTAAAAATCGCGCAGACCACATTCGAATCGCGCGGCTTCTCGGTGCAGACTCTCCGCATCGCTACGCAGCCCTTTCCGGAATACACCCAGGGCATGTCTCGCGACGAAACCCTGCAATTCTTCAAGAATCTCGATGCTCTCGCCCAAGATGAGCATTTCGTTTTGTCCATTGGCCCGGCCTGCCTCGCCGGCACCAGTTGCGATGCGCAAGCCGATCTGCTCGCCGAAATCCTGAAAAATACCAAATCCATCTTCGGCAGCGTCTACGTCACCAACGACCAGGGCGTGAACTGGCCCGCTGTGAAAGCCGCCGCGCTCGTCATGAAGAAACTTTCGGACAGCACGCTGCACAGCGAAGGCAATTTTCATTTCGCGGCGTTGGCCAATGTCCCGCAGGCCACGCCCTTTTTCCCTGCGGCCTATCTCTCCGGTCTCGGCCATCAATTCGCCGTTGGCCTCGAATCCGCGAATGAAGTTGCCGCCGTGTTCCGCGACGCGCCCGATCTGCCGTCCGCGCGGCTTCGCCTTACGGACGCATTCTTTCATTTAGCTTCCGATGTCGAAGATGTGGCGCTGCGCGTCGATCGCGAGCGCGGCTGGACCTACCTCGGACTCGATCTTTCTCCCGCGCCTTCGAAAAACGCTTCGATTGGAACAGCCATCGAAAATCTTTCGAAGCAGCCGCTTGGCGCGAGCGGCACGATCAGCGCCGTCGCCGTAATCACTTCGGCCATCAAAGAAATTGGCTTGCGCAAAACCGGCTATTCCGGCCTGATGCTGCCCGTACTGGAAGATCCGACCATCGCTGAACGTTGGAACGCGGGCCTCATCACTCTCGACGAGCTGCTGAGCTACTCCGCCGTTTGCGGAACCGGCCTCGACACCATTCCTCTTCCCGGCGATGCGACCGTCGATCAACTCGCGCGCATCATCGGCGACGTCGCCACGCTCTCCGCCAAGTGGAACAAGCCACTCTCCGCGCGACTGCTTCCCGTCTCCGGCAAACTCGCCGGACAAAAAACCGAATTCAGCGATCCCGCCCTTATCAACGCCGTGATCCAGCCCCTCAGCGGTCCGGAACCGCATTAGACGGCCGCTGGCGTCACCTCACAGAAATTCACTTCTGCCGCAACTTTTTATTCGCCAGTTCTTCTGCTACCTTCAGCGCTTCATCGGCGTTCACTTTTACATCGGGCTCCACCCCGACCTCGGCCCAATCCGCCGTCGAAAATGGGTTGATCGCTTTCTTCTCCGGAACCCCTACTCCAAAGTGATCGTCGATGCGGTGCCACACCCCGGAATGTGCGGCCCCCGCCGTCGTCTCTCCTACGATCAAGGCGCGTCTCAACATTTTCAAGTCGTAGCAAAAGTGCTCCGCTGCGGAAAACGTCGATGGCGACGTTAGGATATAAACCGGCTTGTCCGCCAGTTTGCTTCCAGGAACAGGCGAGTGCGTCCAGTTCTGCTCCGTCGTATTTTCCCGCGGGTTATACATGTATTCGGGATGATCAAAAAGATAGGCCGCGACCAGCATCACCATGGCTGGATCGCCACCGCGATTCTCCCGCAAATCAAAAATGATCGCGCTGGCCTCATTCACGCTCGCGATCGCCTGCTCCGCCGTTTCACGGCACACCGAAACATCCGGGAAGGAATTCAACTTGAGATAGCCGATGTTATCCGCGTGGACCCTCACGTCCTCGAACGTGCAGTTCTGCTCCTTCATCATCTCGCGGTACCGCGTCATCTCTTCCGCCGTTGGCCCGACCGGCCGCTCTGGCAACACCGCTTCACTGTATTCCACGGTGACGTGTCTGTCCCGGTTTACCTCCCGAATTTGGCGCGTCAGTAAAGCCGCGAACGCTGTTCCGTTCGTCCCTCCGTCATCATCGCCCCGCTTCTCGTGCGCCACCAGCGCCTCCGCCATCCTCTGCCCGTTCTCCGGCTCCACGTAATATTTTCCTAGAATTGTCGCGGCTGAATTCACTACGCGCCGGCGCTCCGCAGCGTCCATTCTGGCGATTGCTCCGAGTTCTCGCCGGTTAGGCTCGCTCTCTGTATTACTACTGTCGGACTGTTGCGATTGGGATTGAGAAATTCTAGACTCGCCATCGATCTGGCCCACGGTCGCTGCCGCCGTCCCTGCATGTCTTCCCGGATGGCTCAGCAGAATCGAGAACGTAAGGATCGCCATCGACGACATCAGCCCTCCAAAGAGTAATGCGGCGGGCCGCAACGGCTCGGACTCCAAAAAGCAAAACGAAGGCACCCCGTTCGCGCTGCGCAAAGGTCTGGCACCAACGAGTTCTGGCCGAAGATACAAGTATTCCTGTGGGAGCGATACCGCGAGATCCAGCAGTAGGTCGAACCACAGCCGCACGCTTGGCCAAGAGCCTGTCTCGTCTCGTACCCGGTCGCGAAACAGTTGCAGCGCCTCGTCGCCGTATTTCTCGCGAAACGAGGAAGGATACAGCCGCAGCAACAAGGAGTAGATTTTTTCAAACATAATCCCCCCTCAAAATTTTCTTGGCCCGTGCCACGCGCAAAAGGTCGGCAAGCCGCTCCGCCTCCGACCGCGCCAGTTTCCGTCCCGCGCCGGTCAGCCTGTAATATCGGCGCCGGGCTCCGCTGGAGCTCTCGCCCTCCCGTTCCTCCCGTTCCTCCAGCTCCTCGATGAGTTTCGCTTCCAGCAAGGTTTGTATCGAGCTATACAGCGTGCCCGGACCCAGACGCATTCGTCCTTCGGTCTGCTCAGCCACCTGCCGCATAATGCCGTAACCGTGCAGATCCTCGCCGGCCAGCGCGAGCAGGATTTGAAATGCGGATGAGGGCAGCGGATCAAGTTTTCGTTTCGGCATAGCCAATCGATAATCGCTATATCGATAATCGACTATACTCCTCCCATTTCCGCCCCGTCAACCCCACCCCCGGGGCCTCCGGCTCGACTATAAGCTCAGCTTTGACCTAACATAAGCCTTCGCGGAGGGCGTCCTCATGGAAGAGCGGCTCAGTCTGGAATTTCTGCGCGTCGTGGAAAATGCTGCCATCGCGTCCGCGCGCACCATGGGCTTCGGCGACCGGCCCAAGGCCGACGAAGTGGCGGTCGAAGCCATGCGCCGCACCATGGACCAGGTGGAAATGGACGGCACCATCGTCATCGGTGAGGGCGAGCGCGATGAGGCTCCCATGCTCTACATCGGCGAGAAGGTCGGGCTGGCCACGCACGCTCCGAAATCCCTGTTTCCCCAGGTGGACATCGCCGTGGATCCGCTCGAAGGCACCAACCTTTGCGCCACTGGCGCGCCGAATGCCATCACTGTGCTTGCCGCCAGCGAACGCGGCGGGTTGCTGCATGCCCCCGACTTGTACATGGAAAAAATTGTGGTTGGCCCGTCCTGCAAGGGTGCGGTGGACCTGGACGCGCCAGTGGCGGACAACCTGAAAGCTGTGGCGAAGCGCCTGGACCGCGACGTGGAAGACCTGGTGGTGATGGTTCTGGACCGCGAACGCCATCAACAATTGATCGCAGAGATTCGTGCCGTCGGCGCGCGAATCCGCCTGATTGGCGATGGTGACCTCTCGGCGGGCATTTCCGCCGCTGTCGTCGGCACCGGAGTGCATATGGTGATGGGAACGGGCGGCGCACCCGAAGGCGTGCTCACCGCCGCCGCGCTGCGTTGCCTCAATGGCCAGATCCTCGCTCGCCTTGTGGTCAGCAAGCCCGAGCACCGCGAACGACTCGCCAAAATGGGCGTGAAAGATCCCAAGCGCATCTACGACACGGCCGACCTTGCGCCCGGCAAGAAAATCATCTTTGCCTGCTGCGGCGTTACCGACGGCAATCTCCTCAAGGGCGTGCGCTTCTTCGGCGAAGGCGTGCGCACCTCTTCCATGATTCTGACACTCGATGAGCGCCAGGTGCGCTTCATCGATTCCGTGCACCTCGAGAATCGCCCCGACATCAAGGTCCGCTTTAACTAGAAGCTGTTGCACAACTTTGAACAAGCCATTGAAATGACTATGGTTGAGTATGGGGAAATTAGAGATAAGGAAAGTCAGCAGCGCCGAAGGAGGGCCGATGGCGCGGTCCGGTCCGTTGCT
>Ga0335077_10000203_pt1 | contig 63159 bp, 59 predicted proteins | sample Lox_Sample_31_FD_207151 | JGI IMG/M metagenome (GOLD analysis project Ga0335077, IMG submission 207151) | Soil microbial communities from Loxahatchee National Wildlife Refuge, Florida, United States - Lox_Sample_3.1 | ecosystem: Environmental > Terrestrial > Soil > Wetlands | place: USA... | reverse complement strand
GGAATCATGCGCGCTCGGTGGGACCGTAGAGACATCCGAGAAGAACTGCAGGGTGCAATGTTTTTTGCGCCCCAGCAGGCAAAGCTCATGCAGGCAGAGTTGCAAAGGCGCGAATCGCGTTAAGGATCACTGTGGACCGTCCGCTGACATGCACACCGAGTCCGGGCGACACGCGGTTCTACCGATAATCGGGATTCGTTTGACGCGCGCCCACCAGGGCTATCGCACCCAAGGCCGTACGCCATTCCAGACTTTTTCAGAAGGAGTCGAACAAATGCGCCGAGAGGAGGTGAAACCCGAAGCAGCTTAGTTTACAATCCGCGCCACCGGTCTCTCCGGTGTCCGCCAATCTCCGACTAAATACACGTAAACGTCCTTGGCGATGTAGCAAATCCTCTCTAGCTTCTGCTCCACCATTTTCCCCTCACTCCGAGAAGGCCGGGCCACCAGGTCCGGCCCCTCCGTCGGACCTACTCTACCTCCTCCATCCCACCATTCACGTTTTCCACAAGTGTTCTTTCCGAGAAACGCACCACGAACAGCCTTTTCAAGACGATTTCCTACGCCTACAACCTCGACGGTTCGCTATGATTTCCCTAGGCGGTGGGCATCAAAATGATCGATCAGGAGGGCTTCCAAATGGCAACTCAAGATGGCACGCCTGAACGCAGCCGAATCGATTTGGCGCTTGAGGCCGCAATCCACATTGGTTTGGCATTCTTGCTCGCAACTGCGTGTCTTTGGATCCTTCGCCCTTTTGCCCCCCTTCTAACTTGGGGAATCATTATGGCCGTTTCTGCTTATCCCAGTTTCCGTCATTTAAGAGCCAAGCTTGGCGGACGAGGAACGTTAGCAGCCGTTATTTTTACTTTGGCATTGCTGACGGTTTTGATTGTTCCGATCGTCCTGCTCGCCGGAACTCTGGTCGATGGGATCCAGGCTCTGACGATGCACATTAAAGAACGCACATTGGTAGTCCCACCACCTCCCGCGAGCGTTGCGAGTTGGCCGATTGTCGGTGCTCCGATCGCAAAACTGTGGGGTCTGGCTTCTTCGGACTTGGGTCAAGCGATAGAAACGCTTGCACCGCAGGTAAAATCCTTCGTACCGAGCCTGTTCACAGCTTCTGCTGGCCTCGGTTTGACGGTGCTCCAATTTGTGCTCGCAATTTTGGTGGGGGGCGTACTCTTGGCGAAAGCAGAGGCTGTGTACGAGATGACCTGCTCGCTGGCCAAAAAGCTTTTCGGATCGCAGGGGCGCGAATTTCAGGAATTGATTGGGGCCACGATTCGGAGTGTGACAACCGGGATTCTGGGTGTGGCCTTTATTCAATCTGTTCTGGCGGGAATCGGTTTTTTGTTTGCGGGGCTGCCGGGCGCAGGGTTGTGGGCCATTGTGTTTCTGATCGCCGCAGTGCTGCAGGTCGGTGGACTGGTCCTGATTCCTGCGGTGGTTTATGCGTTTGCTTTTTTCAGTACAGCTAAGGCGGTGATATTCCTGATCTGGTGCGTGTTTGTCGGAGTTGTCGACAATGTGCTGAAACCTCTGTTGTTGGGCCGTGGAGTCGAAGTGCCGATGGCTGTAATCTTTCTCGGCGCAATTGGCGGATTTGTCGCCATGGGAATCATAGGCTTGTTTGTCGGCGCGATAGTCTTGTCGGTGGGCTATAAGCTTTTTCTGGCCTGGATTCACGAAGGTCCGCAAACGGAGCAAGAAGCCTAGATCCACATGAAGAGGAGTCTGTCATGGATGCCGAGACCCGGCTCAGTGCATTTGCTTCGACCTACCTGCGGAACCGCTATCGGATATTGTTCTACACTGTGGTTCTGACTCTGCTGTCCGCTCCCATCCTCAGCGCCGCCAAGTTCAGCGGACTGTTTATTGAATCATTCCTGGCGGCGAGCCTGCTTGCCGCGGTCATGCCTGTCAATGGTGTGAGGAGTAGACCACACCTGCTGGCAGCGATGGTTGTTGCTTGGCTTGCGCGGCCAGCCTGTGAGTTACTCGGCCGGCCTTCTTTGTCGGCGGCAACGATGGGAATTTGGGCTGTGATTGGACTGCTGGCAACCGCAGCAGCGTTGCGGTTCGCGATGCGCGCATCAGCCGTGGACGCCGAGCATCTGTACGCGGCCCTCAGCGCATACCTGATGGCGGGTATTTATTTTGGACTGTTGTATCTTCTAGTCGAACAAACCAATCCTGGCACGTTCACCGCCCCCACCCGCTTTTCCCAGACGACTGCCATTTACTTCAGCTTTGTGACACTGGCTACCCTCGGCTACGGCGATGTCGTTCCTCGAGGAGATATTGCACGTGGCATTGCCATCGTCGAGGGAATCGGTGGGCAATTGTTCCTGGCCGTGTTGGTCGCCAGGCTTGTAAGCCTCTATTCGAAACCCGCACGAGATTAACGAGATTCATGACGGAATGGCTTGCGAGAACGACCGAGTTCTTCCCGACATCCCATGAAGCTATTGCATCGCCGAGCCAGGCACGTCATGGCGCTGGGCGCCGTGGAGAAGAGGCAACTGGGACGCGAACTCGAGGTCGATCATCATGCTGATTCGTTCGTCGAGTTGGAAGAACGTCGCAGCCTTCTTGCCGGGTAAAGCGTCTTTTACCAGGGGCAGGTATTTGGAGCGGAGTTGGACAGACTTTTCGTCGACCTCGATCCAGCGCCGCATAAAAATGAGCGCGTCGTCGTTGGACATAGAGCGATAAGTCTGCGCGTAAGAATGCAGCATCGAGAATCGTTCGTCGTTGATTCCCTTCAACTCATCCGAGTATTTCTGGTAGACCGCCCAGAATTTGATGGCTTCGGATTCGTTCATTGGCAGATTCTCCGCGATTAACTTCTGTTTCTGCTTCCTTAGATCGTGCCGCATCATCTGCAATTCCTGAGGGGACAATCCCGCAAGCGCCATTTGCGCTGGCGGCGCGTTTTGATCGTGGATCTGACCGTAAAGCGCCCAGCCGAGAAATAGACAGGCGGCCGTGAGCACAGCCGTCGAAATGGCAAGGTATCGTTTCACTGAATCTCCTCCGTTATCCGAATTCCGTTCAAATCCAACAAGATCTGTGAGCCGATGGCCGCGCGCGGCAGTTACGGCTGTGCTGCAGTTTTCGAAGGCGGGTGGCCCACAGAATTTTCTTTTCTGGTTTGCAATCGAGGCAAAGTATATCATTCGGCTAGTGACCCCAAAAGATACTGTGCCTGGGTGCCGCACCCTTTGGTTTGCAAGGGTGCGGATTTTGACTCTCCTCTCCCATGAAGGTTGTCCGTCATCCCCTGCAGCGATTCTACGGACGCCGCGATCTGCATTTTGTCACCTTTAGCCGGGCGCCCCGGTTCGGTTTTGGAACCTGGGCCCTGCGGTCCTTCCTGGGCAGGTGGCGCAGGCTTACAGAAGCAAGGTGAGCTATCAGCGACGCGCTCTTTGCGCCGCTGGCGGCCCGGTCGCGGATAGCAGGTCGCTTTCCCACAGAATTTCCTTTACATAACTATTATCTAATGGTAATATATCGTGTCATCGTGTGGCCGCTGGACGCGCCACCAGGGTTTACCACTCTGCCCACCGCTCTTTGAAAACTGAATTTGGGCCCGCCTTACCGGCAAACACCGCACGGCTTCCTACACCCGGCAGGCAACGAACTTCAATTTGCCGCACCGTTCTGCACGCTACGGTACGCCACTTCTCACAACCCTTTTCCCTTCAATCACTTCCGCATTCGTACCGTACTGTACAGGGGGGAGGGGGTGCCATGTTCACTCGTCACACCACCGCCTCCCCTTTCCGCCCCCATGCGGCTGGAGGCTGTTTGCTGCGGGACTGTAGAATGAACCCGTTCCTGCTAAACTCTCCTTGCCGTCGGAGATGCCCAACATGCCTCCTGTTCCATCCCCCGGAGCCAAAACCGCCGCTCTCGACTTCCGCAAATCCCTGCTCGAGACCTTCGCCATCAACGAAAAGGCCAATCAACTCCTTCTCAGCCACGTCGCCGAGGCCGCCTGGCAAGCGCCTCCTCCTTCCGGCAAAGGACGCTCCATCGCCGACCTCGCCTCGCACATCCACCACGTCCGCCTCATGTGGCTTTCCGCCGCCGACAAGACCGCCAAGCAGCCCGCCAAACTCGATCCCGCTAAAGCCCTGCGCCCCGAAGTCCAGGCCGCCCTCAGAGCCAGCGCCGCCGCAATCCACACTCTTCTCGCCAAGGCTCTTGACGACCCCGCCGGCAAAGTTCCCCACTTCAAGCCCGACGTGGTCGCTTTCGTCGGCTATCTCATCGCGCACGACTCGCACCACCGCGGCCAGATCGCCATGCTCGCGCGCCAGGTTGGTCATCCCGTCCCCACCAAAACCGGCTTCGGCCTCTGGGAATGGGGCAGTTTGTGGCGCGAATGCGGCTTTGGCAAATGAACGCTCGCTCTTCCCTGGTCGCGCACTTCGCCATTTTCATTCTTCTCGCGTTTCCCGCGCCTTCCCGCACACCAGCGCAAACGCGCCCTCCATCGTCCTCCGCTTCGCCGCAAAGGCCGCCGGTGACCTGGAACTCCGTCGAGTTCGCCATTCTCCGTTATAACGAAAACGCTCCCAACTCCTGGAACATCTATCACTCCGGTAAGAAAGGGGTTTTCCTCGTCCGCCTCTGGAAGCGTTACCTGCTCGTGCGAGCCGACGACGAAGAGGTTTACGACATCGATCCGCTGACCATTAAAGTCTCCGGCAGCTCCGTCTCCTGGTCTTCCTCCGACATACCGGACAAGCCAATCGACACTCCCGATTGGAAAGAGCGCGACATCGGGATCATGAAACGTATCCGTTTCCGCCTCGGCAAAGACGGCCACTTCCTGGAATTGCAGATTCCGCTCGGCCCGAATGGCCGCCCGATTTATTGAGGAGTCTTCTGCGGCGCCCTTGGTGGTGAGTTGTCTTTCGGCTTGTCCGCCTCCCAGTGCGTGTTCGGCGGAGGCACTGGCGCTGCCAGATTCCTAGCGCGATACACCCCGTAGAACCACGGAATTCCCAGCGCTCCCGGCTCCACCGCCACATTGACTTTGTCGCCGGTCTGAAACCGCTCGTAATCGTCCGCGTCCACCGCGAGCCGCTCGTATTTGCGATCCGGCCGCCACGAGTAGACGAACACACGCCGAGTTCCCCGCACCATCCCGCGCATCAAGTAGCGCCCTTCCACCGTGGTCGCGTGATACTCCATGTTTTTCGTCGAATCCAGCCTGCCGTTCAGGAACAGCGCCACCGACAGGATAAAGGGAATCGGAATCAGTCCCGTGAACAGGTGCTTCAGCAGCTCGATTTCCTTCCTGGCCCGCGCGCGCCCGTCCAAAATGACAGCCAACGCCAGCGCCGCAAAGAACACCAGCCCATAGAAAACCAGCATCGCGTCGAGATCGAGTGGAGGATAAACCTGGCTCAAGGTGGGAAACAGCAGCGAGCCCACCAGGAAGATGCCCATTTGAATCAGCAGCCGCCTGCGAAACACCACTTCCGCGGCCGCCGACGTTAACCCGCACGCCGGGCATTGATCGCTGGTGCGCTCTGAACCACAGTCAAGACAGCGCGTCATCATCCATAGTATAAGGCGGGAATTCGGGGATTAGGCTCTGGTCGCCAGCCGCGCCAGCAGCTCGTGGAAGTGTTGGCTCTGCTCATCCGGTAACGCAACCGTTACGCCCATGCCTCGGCCGGGCTCCACTCGCTTCACCGAGCACTCCAGATACAGCGGCTTCTCCACCGCGAGCCGCGCCCGAAATCCAGCGCCCACCCAAAGCACGTCGTCCAACTCCAGGAACATCCCGCTCGCGCTGATGTCCCGTGTGCGCGCGCGCAATCTGGCCGACCCCCATTCGATTTCCACGGGTGCCTGATATTGAAAGCGTGGCGCCTTTCGCCGCTCGGAGCGGCGTGCTTCGATTTCTCCGTTGGACATGAACCTGACGACCTCGGTAATACTGGCGGCGCGCAGGTCGAGCACGTGCAGCGTGCCTGTACTCGAAAGATACGCCAGGTTCCGTCAAGATGTTCAGACGCCGTAAGCAGATGTTTTGTTCCCGGCATTTCCCACTTGAGCACATTCGTCAGTTTCTCGGGCCGAGGGATTTGAACGCCACCACTTCGCTGGCGGTTTCCCGTGAAAACGATAGAATTTTGTAAGTTGGCTTCAAGGACTGTCATGCTCGAGCACGGTCTATTGCATCACTTAATCGCGGAGCACTACACCCCCGAGTCGCTCCACACGATTCGAGAAGTGCTGGCGCAGCACAACACGCACCAGATTCGCCCTATCGCGCACGGCCTGTTCACCGCCAGCTCCAGCCAGGCCGGCGATTCCATCACCGGTTATCAGAATGTTTGGGTTCGCGACAATATCATGGTGGCGAATTCCTTCCGCCTTCGCGGCGAACTCGCTCCCGCCATCGCCTGCATGCAGGGATTGACCCAGTTCTTCGCCACCCAGATCCAACGCTTTCGCGAGATCATTCAGGATCCTTTCCGGAAACAAGATGCCACCCGCCGGCCGCATATTCGCTTTACCGCGCAGACTCTCGGCGAACTGCCGGAACCGTGGCCGCATGCGCAAAACGACGCGCTGGGGCAAGCGCTGTGGTTCCGCTGCGTGCTCGCCAATTCCGGCGCCATGCCGCTCGCACAGACAGATGTGGAAATCTTCCAGCTATTCCCCGAGTATTTCGCGGCGATTGAATACTGGCGAGACGAAGATAGTGGCGCTTGGGAAGAAGGCCTGAAAATCAACAACTCCAGCGTCGGCGCTGTAGTTGCCGGGCTGGAAGAGATGAAGACGTGTTACGAGTTTAACGCTCGTCACGCGCAACTGGATGAGCTGATTGCCGAAGGCCGCAAACGCCTGAATGAGACGCTGCCGTTTGAAGCGCCACCGGAACGACTGGCAGATTCGGCGCTGCTCCTGCTGATTCATCCGCTCAACGTCATCCGCGATCGCAAGACGGAAAACGCCATGCTCAACCTTGTCCAGGCGCGGTTGAAAGGCGGCGTTGGCATCAAGCGCTACGCGGGCGACTCCTACTTCTGCCAGGATTACGACGATTGGTTCCGGCCCGAGGAAATGAGCGCCGACTTCAGCGAACGCCTCGATTTCCGCGACGCGCATCTGCAACCGAACTGCGAAGCACAATGGTGCATCTTCGATCCACTGCTTTCCATCATCTACGGCCAGCGCTTGCTAGCCGACCGCTCGCGAAAAGACGATTTTCAGAAGCAAGTCCATTACTTCAATCGCTCGCTGGCACAACTTACCGCCGCGGTCGAATGCCCCGAGCTTTATTTCCTGAAAAATGGGCGTTATATTGCAAACGCTCACACACCGCTGGCGTGGACTCAGGCAAATCAAGCGCTCGCGCTGCATCTGGTGGAACAATCCGTAAAGGAGATGCGATGAAATCCAATGGGAACGGCATTGCCACGGCCCTGGTCGTTTTGTGTGCCGTCACTTTCTTCCCGCAGCTATCTAACGCTCAATTAACGCGCGATTCTCTGGCGCAAACTCCTCCCATGGGCTGGAACAGCTGGAACAAATTCGCCTGCAATGTCAGTGAAGACCTGATTAAATCCGTCGCCGATTCCATGGCCTCCAATGGCATGAAGGACGCCGGCTATCAATACGTTGTGATCGACGATTGCTGGCAGGTCAGCCGCGACGAAAATGGAAATATCGTCGCCGATCCCCAGCGCTTCCCTTCCGGCATCAAAGCGCTCGCTGATTACGTACATTCCAAAGGATTGAAGTTCGGTCTTTACTCCGACGCGGGCTCGAAGACCTGCCAGGGCCGACCCGGCAGCCAGGGCCACGAATTCCAGGATGCTTTGCAGTACGCGCGCTGGGGCGTGGACTACCTGAAGTACGACTGGTGCAACACGGGAACGCGCAATGCCCAGGAAGCCTACTCGACGATGAGCCGCGCCCTGCTCGACACCGGCCGCCCCATCGTGTTCAGCATGTGCGAATGGGGTACGGCGAAACCGTGGCTCTGGGGCAAAGGCATCGGCAATCTTTGGCGCACCACGGGCGACATCAGCGATAAATGGTCCAGCATGAAAAAATGGCCCGACGGCGGCTGCTGCGAATACGGCATGGTCGACATTCTCGACCAGCAGGTCGGGCTCGAATCGTTCGCCGGGCCCGGCCACTGGAACGATCCGGACATGCTCGAAGTCGGCAACGGCGGAATGACCGCTCCCGAATACCGCGCGCACTTCAGCTTCTGGGCGCTACTCGCCGCACCATTGATGGCCGGCAACGATGTTCGTTCGATGTCGCCCGAAACCAACGAAATTCTGACCAACACGGAAGTCATCGCCATCAATCAAGACAAGTTGGGCCGCGAAGGCCGCCGCGTCAAAAAAGATGGGGAACGGGAAGTCTGGTCCAAGACGCTCGCCGCTGGCAGCCGCGCGGTGATTCTCTTCAACCGCGGCGCGTCGGAAACCGAGGTCAAAGTCGCCTGGGAGGACGTTGGCTATCCCGCGCACCTTTCCGCCGAAGTCCGAGATCTTTGGGCGCACAAAGATCTCGGCGCCTCCACGGGAAGCTTTTCTGCTAAAGTAGCTTCCCATTCCGTGGTTATGGTGAAGATCGCGCCGTAAATCCAACTCCCCACCGCGCGGCTCCTAACGGAAAGGAAATTCGATGGAATCGCGCGAGAACAGGGCGGCAGGCGCCAGCGATTATCTGGCCGCGGAACGCACGTTCCTCGCGTGGATTCGCACCGGACTCGCGCTGATGGCGCTGGGATTTGTTCTGGCGCGATTCGGCCTGTTTCTCCAGGAATTCCATGTCATGCGTCCGAATCTGCCGGCGCTCTCTTTCGGCTATTCGTTGTGGTTCGGTACCGTGCTCATCCTGGTCGGCGTCGCGGTTTCCGTCTTGTCATTATTCCGCTACCTGCGTCTGCTCGCGATGATCCGCGCAGGTTCCACGTCCCTTGGCAACCCGTCGGCGCTGGCCATCGCCGTAGCAATTTTTCTGGCGGCCCTCGGCCTGGCGATGGGTTACTATCTGATCTCCACGCGCCATATTCCGGCGGAACTTGCTCCTAGCTCTGGAGAGATGTTTATGCCCTCAAATCCCACCAACGGCATCGTTCGAATTTCCAGCCAGCATTCCGTCGCCGAGACGGTAGCGAAGCTCGAGGGAATGCTCCGCGCGAAAAACGTGAAGCTGTTTGACATTGTCGACCACAGCGGCGAAGCCGAACGCGCCGGGCTCAGAATGCCCAATACCAAGCTGCTCATTTTCGGCAATCCTAAGGCCGGCACGCCACTCATGCTCGCCGCCCCGAGTGTTGCGCTGGACCTTCCTCTGAAAATTCTTGTCGCCGAGGACGAAGTTGGAAAAGTGTGGGTTTCCTATAATGCGCCCGCTTACCTGCAGCACCGTCACAACCTGCCGGAGGATTTGCTTCCGAATATTGGAGTGATCGCCGCGCTCGCCGGGGAAGCCGCGAAGTAATCGTCTGCGCGTTTACTTTGGCGCGGCAAGTTCAAACGCCGCGGGATACCGCGACCCTGTGGCCATCAGATTCTCAATTCGCTCGACCGGCTGAAGTCCTCCGCGCGCGCCGAGGCCCGTACAATTCAGCGCCGCGGCCGCGCAGGCAAACTCCAGTTGTCTCTGCAACGGCCAGCCTTTTCGCAACCCATAGATGAAGCCCGCGTGGAATGTGTCTCCGGCTCCCGTTGTGTCGACGGTGTTCACCTGAAATGCCTGCGCATAATAAAATCGCGCTCCGTCCCAGGCCAGCACGCCATCACTGCCCAGCGTAGCGGCTGTCAACCGGCACTTATAACACCGGAACACTTCGGGCAGCGACGCCTGCAGATCGGGATTTCCCGTGAGCTTCTCTGGAATATCCCGGCTGGTAATCAGGAAATCGATTCTTGGCAAGAGCTCTTCTACACCCGGATAGAGCTCGTCCAGGTCTGCCACCACGGGAACACCCGCCTCGCGCGCCCATTTTGCCGCAAGCGTTGCAGCCGCCGTGTCGTGCCCGTCCAAATGCAAGACGTGCGCGCCGACAATCCATTCGCGTTGCAGTTCCTCGGGCAGCAAGGTGAGCCGCTTGTCGCGCTTCCACAGCACCGTTCGCTCGCCCGTGTGATCAACCAGAATGTATGCCTGTTGGCTGGGGCAGCCCGGCGCGGTGAGAAGATGCGTTTCGATTTCGAGGCGCGCAAATTCCGCCCGGTGCAGGTGCGCGAAATGATCTTCACCGAACTTGCCGACGTAGCGGGTGCGCAGTCCCCAACGCTGGCAGGCCGCCAAAGCCGAAGCCACTTGGCCGCCCAGCATGGCATTGGCCGACGAAATTTCCACCTTTGCGCCACTGACGGGAAAATCCTTCACCGGGATGAGAATGTCCGTGGCATTCAGGCCCACACCCACCACATCCACTTTTGCCGCTTTGGTAGTCATGGAAAAGAAGACTCCATCAATGGAACCGCGTGGTGCGCCAAAGTTTTCTTGCGCAGAGAATCATCAGCAGCAACGACACAATTGTGAGCGCCACCGCCGGCTCCCAGTGAATCGATAGATCCGGCACCCGCGCCATCGTCGCGAACCATACCAGAATCGATGTCGCCAGCAGGACCAGGAGCCAGTCCACCAGCGTGCGCCGTGGATGAATCTCACTCGCGGCCTGTCGACCCTCGAACCGCGCCTCGACGTAGTCCAGCGGAACGCGGTAGCGCTCGCTCTCGCGCAGCGCGGCTTCCTTCCAGCGCGCCTGCTCCTTCCCCGTGGCCGATGAAGCCGCGATCGCCGCCACTCCCAGAATCATCAGCAGCGATCCGCCAATCACCTGCAAATACGTGGTGCGGGCTTTGCCGTGCAATTCGCCAAATACCAGGATGCCCCACAACATTCCCCACAGCTGATTCGTGTTTGAAAGGGGAATCCCCCGGCTGATGCCCACATATTTGGCCGCATACTGCTGGAACAAATCGCCGATCACCCACACAAATCCGCCAAGCATCAACCAGAAAATCACGCTGCGTGCCGCCTGCAATTCGCGCCACAAGGGCGCGGCGCCGGAGTACACGAGCGCGAGCACGCCCATCATACCCAATTCGCCGAACGTGAAGAACGTGATGAACGAGAGCGGGTTCATGCCCGTCAGATAGGCCTTGCGATACGGAATGTACATCGTCCCCCAAAGCACGCCCGCTCCCAGCGCCGCCCAAATTCCGGTCAGGGCGTGCCCTGATGAACTTTGCGCCGCCGACGCAATCGCCAGCATGGCGCCACCCACGCACAGCACCGCTGTTCCTCCGAGCACCCCGGCCCAGCGCTGCCAGCCCGCCTGGCGTAGCTCGTTGAAAAGCAGAAATCCCCAGATGATCCCGATCAGGCTGTTGGAATTCCACAAGGGAAACGCGATGCTCAGTCCAACATCGCGAATCGCGAAAATCGTCAGGGTGTTCGCGACCGCCCACAAGCATCCCGCCAGCAGCGCCCACGCCACCAAGTGAGGCGCACGCCGTACATCCGCGCGCACCGAAGACGTACCCAACACCAGCGCAGGCAAGCTCCAGCGCGCCAGAAAAACGCCCGCCACCATGATCAGCGAAATAACCAGGGGAGAAATCCCGATCGATACCAGCTTGGTCGGCGCTTCAGCCGCACCCAGCCACGCCCCCGCCGTAAATCCGGAGAAAATCCCGAGCAGTTGCAAACTTCGCGCGCGCTTTTCGTCCGGTTGCTTTGGATGTATGTCCAATGATTCCGCTGGCATGGGTCCCCGGCCAAGAGCTAGTGGAACAATCTCAATAGCAGCAGCCCGCAAACCAGAACCGCCACCGGCACCCAAAAGTGAATGTCGGTCGCAACGGCGGCTAAGCGGCCGCGCACTGGATCGGTTTGCGTCATGAAGGAGAGTAACTGGCGAGCATTATACCTACGGATCGGCCGGATGCGACACCTTTCCACACACATGAAAAAATGAGGGTTGCGGGCGTGAGGGAGGCATGCTAGCCTGAGCGAACAAAAGGCGAAATATCGGAGCCGACTCCCATGCCTGATTCGCTCGCTGTCCGTCTTGCCAACGTCTCGCCCATTGCCGAGCCGCGCACCTCTACCTCCATCGTCCGCGTGTCGCAAATCCTCGATAACTTCGCCGCACGCGATCCTCATGGCGAGGTCCTCACCGCCGTCCGCCACTACCCCGCCTGCGAAGCCCGGTGGGCGGACTTCCCTTCCAGGGTTCATGGCGACCTGCGCGCCGCGTACATGGCGAAAGGGATTCGCCAGCTGTACACGCACCAGGCTAACGCCGCCGAAGCCGTCCACGCCGGCAAGAATGTGGTCGTCGTCACGCCTACGGCCAGCGGCAAAACGCTTTGCTACAACCTGCCGGTGCTCGATTCCATCCTGGCCAATTCCGATACGCGCGCGCTCTATTTATTCCCGACAAAAGCGCTGGCGCAGGATCAGCTGGCCGAGCTTTACGATTTGAATCAGCGGCTCGAAAACCGCCTCGGCGTATTTACTTACGACGGCGACACACCGAGCGATGCGCGCAAGGCCATCCGCGAAAAGGGCCACATCGTGCTCACCAATCCCGACATGCTGCACACCGGCATTCTGCCGCATCACACCCGCTGGACGCGCTTGTTCGAAAATCTCAAGTACATCGTCATCGACGAACTGCACACCTACCGCGGGGTATTCGGCAGCCATCTCTGCAACGTGTTGCGCCGCCTGCAGCGCGTGGCGCAATTCTACGGCAGCAAGCCGCAATTCATCTGCTGCTCGGCCACCATCGCCAACCCCGGAGACCTCGGCTCGCGCCTGATCGAGGACCAGGTCGAAGTGCTCTCCGAAAATGGCGCGCCCGCCGTCGAAAAGACCATCGTCTTCTACAATCCGCCGGTCGTAAATCGCACGCTCGGCATCCGCCGCAGCTACATCAATGAGGCTTCGCGCGTCTCGCAGGAATTCCTGAAGCACGACTTGCAGACCATGGTCTTCGCCAACTCGCGCCTGCACACGGAAATCATTCTGACCTACCTGCAACAGGCCTTCCCGCAATTCCCCGGCAAGCCGGAATCCATTCGCGGCTACCGTGGCGGTTATCTGCCTTCCGAGCGGCGTGAAATCGAGCGCGGTTTGCGCGACGGAAAAATGCGCGGGGTGGTCACAACTTCGGCGATGGAACTGGGCATCGATGTCGGCTCGCTCGACACCGTGGTGATGGCGGGCTATCCCGGCACTATTGCCGCCACCTGGCAGCGTGCCGGCCGCGCTGGACGCCGCAGCGGCAGCTCCTGTGCCGTCCTTGTCGCTTCCTCCGCGCCGCTCGATCAATTCATCGTGCGTCATCCCGATTATTTCTTCGGGAACACGCCGGAACACGCGTTCATCCAGCCGGACAACCTGGAAATTCTGGTGAATCACCTGAAATGCGCGGCGTTCGAGTTGCCCATCCAGCGCGGCGAAAAGTTCGGCGAAGTTAACGTGCAGGATCTTTGTGCGCGCCTCGCCGAAGCCGGTTACCTGCATCGCGCCGGCGATAATTACCACTGGACACACGAAGCTTATCCCGCCGATGCCATCAGTCTGCGCTCCGTCACCAGCGACAATTTCATCATCATCGATATTACTGGCGCGCCGCTGGTCATCGGCGAAGTGGATTTCGTCAGCGCGCTGACCACGGTGCACGAAAGAGCAATCTACCTCCACGGTGGCCAGCAATATCACGTCGAGCACCTGGACTTCAAAGAACGCAAGGCCTACGTAAAGCAGGTCGATGTCGATTACTATACCGACGCCATCAAGTACACCCAGGTGCGGGTACTCGAAATCGCCGATACCGCCCCACTCAACCGCGATTCAGCCCGCAATTGCTCTGCTCACAGCCACTCGCATGGCGATGTGCTGGTGCGCTCGCAGGTTGTCGGCTTCAAGAAGATTAAATTCTTCAGCAACGAAAATATCGGCGCGGGCCAGCTCGAACTTCCCGAAAACGAGATGCACACTACTTCCTACTTGCTCACGCTGGGGCGCCCGCTGCTAGAATCATTGCCCTACAGCATCAGCGAACGCCAATCCGGCATGTTTGGATTGCTGCACGCCATGGAATCCGTGGCGACGCTGCTGCTCATGTGCGATGGTCGCGATCTGGGCACCGCCATCGGCGAACGCCCGCCGATCCCCGATTCCGTGGGCCATGAATTCACTCCCATGCGTATGGAAGATGCTGTCGGCGCAAATGCGAAAGAATTCTTTGAGCCGAATCTGTATCTATACGACGCCTATCCGGGCGGTATCGGTTTTTCCGAGCCACTTTTCCGCGCGCACGAGTTGCTGATCGAAAAAACGCGCGAATTGATTCGCGCCTGCCCTTGCGAAGCGGGTTGTCCCTCGTGCGTAGGCCCGGCGGGCGACCTGGCAACGCGCGCCAAAGAGGCAGCTCTGGCCATTCTCGATCGCGTTTGCGGGTGAATATCGGATCGAAATCGACATGGCAACCGTCACCGACAGATTCGCCAGACTTGCAGCCCTCAAGCCGGCGCGCGCCTTTCCGCAAAAGCCGCCGGACTTGCGCACGCCCAGCGACGATAATCCTGTCAGCCTGTTGCTTGGCGGCGGCATCGCGCGCAATCACTACGGCGATCACCTGGCCATTCGCAACTGGTTTTCCACGCCCGAATTCGCTGCGCCCTCTCCGGTAGCGCTCGACCTGCTCTCGCAATCGCGCGATGTGACGCTCACTCGCCGTACCCGCGCCGCAGTCGAAAATGCGGACAAGTGGCTCTTCCTCGACACGGAGACCACCGGCCTCGCTGGGGGCACCGGCACTTACGCTTTTCTTGTGGGCCTGGCCTGGTGGGATGCGGGCGGCCTGCAGGTTGAGCAACTCTTCCTGCGCGATTTCTCCGAAGAACATTCACTTCTATACGAACTCGCGGCCCGCATCGCGGAACGCCCGGTGCTGGTCACCTTCAATGGCAAATCCTTCGACTGGCCGCTCTTGGAGAATCGCTTCACCATGACGCGGGCGATGCGCATTCCGCAAATCGCCGCGCATCTGGATCTGCTGCATCCCGCGCGGGCGCTCTGGCGCTTGCGGCTCGGCTCGGTTCGCCTTGTCGAACTCGAACGCCACGTCCTTGACGCCACGCGCCTGGGCTGGCACCGGGAAGACGATATCGCCTCTTCGCTGATCCCGCAGTATTACTTCGACTATTTGCGGGGAGCCTCTGCGCAGCCTCTGGCGGGCGTGGTGAAACACAACCAGATGGACTTGCGCGGTCTGGCTGCCCTGTTCGGAAAGATCAATCACATGCTCCAGAATGCCGCGGCCGGGGCCCCGACGTTCGAATCCCTGGACCTTTTCGGGCTTTCGAAATTCCTGCACCGCCGAGGCAAAAAAGATTGGGCGCACTCGGCTTGTTCGCAAGCGCTGGATCTCGGCCTGCCCGAGGAGTTTCGCCCCCAAGCCACGCGCGAACTCGCCCAAATGGCGCGGCAACGCGGAGAAGTGGAGCGAGCGGCCGCCCTGTGGCACGAACTGATCACCCACCCGCAGGATGCCGTTCTGGCCTGTGAGCAGCTGGCCATTCACTACGAACGGCGCGAGAAAAATCCCGCTCGCGCGCTTGAATTTGTGGAGCTAGGGCTGAAGAAAATACAGCAACAAGTCGCCCGGTCGCGGGACCCTTACGTCAGCACCCGCGCCGTGCGTCAGGAACAAAAACTCGTGTGCCGCCGTGAGCGGCTCCAGCATCGAATTGGCAAGGACTTGGCCGCCGTCCGTGCACCCCTGCTGGGCCGTTCCGCGGTGACCCCGGGTTCTGGCCAGCGCTCTCGCTGACTTCCCTATCCTCTACGGAATTTGGAGGAACAAATCGGATGGATTCCACAGCCGCAAAGTCGCAAGCTAGCTATGGAGGAACCATGGCCACGCCAGAAATCGCCTATCTGCAAGGAGAACTCGAGCAGCGCCGCACGCGCCTGATCGACGCGACTCGCGAAAATGCCGCGGATGCCTCGTTACGGCAACTGCTCGGCAGCGTGGATGCCGCCCTGGCGCGCATCAGCGCCGGCTCTTACGGCATCTGCGAAGAGTGTCACGAATCGATTGAAGCCGACCGCCTGCTGTGCGATCCCCTGGTGCGCTTCTGCCTCGATCACCTTTCCACTGAAGAACAGCGCGCCCTCGAAAAAGATCTGGCGCTGGCGGCAGGTATCCAGCGCGCGCTGTTGCCCAAGCCCGATTGGTCGCTGAATGGCTGGCACGCCCGCTATCACTATCGACCCGCGAATGTCGTCAGCGGCGACTATTGCGACCTCATCGAGTCCAACGGCGGATTCCTGTTTCTGCTCGGCGACGTTGCGGGCAAAGGGGTCGCTGCATCCATGCTCATGAGTCATTTGCACGCCACCTTCCGCACTCTCGCGGGCCAGCATCTTCCGCTGCAGCAAATGATGGATCACGCCAATCGTTTGTTCTGTGAGAGTACAACCGCCGGCCAATTCGCCACGCTCATCGTTGGATGTGCTTGGCCCGATGGAAAAGTGGAATACGTGAGCGCCGGCCATCTGCCGTTGTTTCATCTTGCCTCTTCCGGCGTGCGCTCCCGCGAAGCTACCGGTGTCCCGCTGGGAATGTTCGCCAACACGGAGTTTCACGTCTGTGAGTTGCGCCTCGCGCCCGGTGACAAGCTGCTGATGTACACCGACGGCCTGACCGAAATGTTCAACTCCAGGGGAGACGAATTCGGTGTCTGCGGCGTGCAAGCGCTAGCCAGGCGGCACGCCGCTGCCACACCTCAGGGTGTTGTGGATGCTTGCCTCGAAGAGGTGCGCAGATTTACGGCGACCGCAAAACAGGCAGACGACCTTACGCTTCTGGTACTGCATCGCGCCAACTGACCCGCGGCGGCAGGGTCACTTGGTGGTCACCACATCCGCGGGGCCTGGTTTGGTTTCGTCTTTCGGAGGGGCCGCCGAGACCGCGGGCCAACCCAGCTTTTTCTCCCACTGGGAAAAAGCCGCGGCGTTCGACCCTTCCAGGGAAATGCATTCCTTCGCAACACAACGGAATGCTGCCGGCCCGCTCGCTGCGTTAAACGATACGAACTGGTTGCCCTCTTGTATGTCGTGCCTCTGCGGGTATTTCTTACCCAGAGCGTCGGCATACGCGGAAAAAAACTCGGAGGTCATTTCCTCGGAGTTCAGGCGCACTCGCGTTGCCAGAATCAACCGCTTGTCTCCTTGCTCCTCAAAGCAGATGTAATCATCGCCATCCCATGCCGCGGCCACCTTCTTCGCGCGGGGTTCGTCGATGAACTGTTTCAGGATTTCTTTCCAGCCAAATTCCCCCATGGCATTTTCTTCGAGCAGCTTCCAGGTTTTTCCGGGGACTCCTTCGGGCAAATCGACTTTGAGCGGCGAGGGAACTTTATTCGAGCGATAAAGAGCTGGATGCATGATCTGCTGAGTGTTGGCCGGAGGCCGTTCGAACACCGACGCGAAACCGGACCAGCCTGTGGTGCGCAAAACTCCCATAGAAAAACTAAGACCCGCGAAATACGGAAACATCAGCGAATCCTTGATGAACGGCGGCGCTTTCTTCAACATCGGCGTCTGCGATAGATCGCCCACAAACAAAGACGGATCGACGTCGGGAAGATCCCGCAATTTCAAGCCCTTATCTTTCAGCATGTAGTCCAGCATGCCCGCCATGGCGCTGCCTTCCAGCACCGCCTCGCGCGCCATTTCCGCGTCGTCATTCGGGCGGGCGGCATGCACCCACGCTTCGATATGAAAATATTGGTCCTGCAAGGCGTGCGTGAGTTCGTGCGCCATCACCATGCGCTGGTCGTCCGGCGCGATCCAGTCTGCAATGTAGAACTCGTGTGTTTTCGGGTCGTAGAGCCCGGCAATCTGCTCCGTCAGCAGGTCCACCAGAAAACCATCTAGATCGAAATTTTTGGGAAAGAGTCCGAATGCTTCGCCACTCCGCTGCGACGCATAACGTTCCTTGGCGTCCTTTTCGTCGTCCATCTGCCGCAACACGTATTCGTGAATCTCGGCTCGAGAGCGAATCGACTTCTTCAGCGGGGTCTTCAGCCGCCATCCCGTTAATTCGCTCATATCGTTCAGGACTTCGTCTGTGGTGGCCAGGAATTCCGGAGAGCTAGCGGATGCTGGAGGTGCAGGGGCGGGTGACGCCTGCTGGGACCACAGCGAGGTGGGGTGGTACAGGCCCCCAATCGCCAACACAGAGAAACAGCACAGAACAACCACGCGGGGTGTCTTAGACATACATCGGCAGGATAGCAGATTTCGCGGGATGGCCCGGAATGGCGCGACTTGACGCATGTCAGAGCGGATTTTTGCGGATATGCTGTTCGCTGTTCCGTATTCGTAACACTTTGGTAATTTGCTATAGTGGAAATACGGCCCCCAGTTCAGAGTCGAAGGAGCACTCTATGACTGTTGTCTGCCCTCCAGGACTTCGATTACGCCAGACCCGCGAAGCCCTGGGCCTCACTTATCGTGATGTAGAGAAAGCTAGTTACGAAATTGCAGTGAAACGCGGCCGGCCTGAGTTCATCCTGCACATCAGCCGGCTCGCGGATATTGAAAACCGTAATGTCGTGCCCACGCTCCACAAGTTGTATTCGCTCTCCACAATTCTTCACCTCGACCCTGTGGAAATCTCGGTTTGGTATGGGGCCCCGTTTGACCAGACGTTTCAGGATGGCGCTGACTTCCCTCCTCCCCGCACTCACCTTTCAGATTCCTTCTTACCGAGCCCAGCGAACCATCGAAACGATCCCCTCCCGTCGCGGCATACAGAACTGCTCGCCCACCGGCCTGCCTCCTTAGTATCACAGCCGAACGTAAATCGATTGGAGATCGGTAGGTATCGCTACGGCTATGTGGGCCTGTCCGACCGTCGCATGGTTCCCTTGTTGCGCCCGGGAAGCACTGTGGTCATTGATACGGGGTGTCGCAACGTCGAAGACGAAGAATGGTCGAACGAATACGACCGGCCGATGTATTTTGTGGAATTGCGGACTGGTTACCGCTGTGGCTGGTTCCAGAAAGACAAGTCTCGCTTAATCATGCAGCCCCACACTTTATCCCGCTGTGCCCCGGAGGCATGGCGAACACCGGAAGAAGCCGAAATTGTGGGAAAGGTTGTGGGAGTCGCGACGTATCTCAACGAACCTTGGGCTTATTGTCGAGAAGGACTTCCGCCAGAACGTTCAGATTGGAACTGAACAGTTCTTTCAGGTAGCTCGGCGCGTCCGGAGGAATCCACGCCACCGCTACCGTCTTGTATTTGCGCACGTTTTCTTCGAGGGTCCCCGGCAAGGAACTCAAATACTTGCGCAGGTCTTTCTCTTGTCCCGATAGCGGCATCTCCAAAAGACGTTCAAACAATTCTTCGTGACACTTGGCCAGAACCTGATCGATCTGCGCCGGAGCATATACCGTGGCGAGCCGGTCGTGGGCATACTTGCCGGTTGAGGTATGCCGGAGGCCCGCGACGTAGGCCAGCCGGGAAAACACTTCTGGCAGTGGCTCCAGATAATTAGCGGTCAGATCGAACAGAAGCTGCCGCCGCGTTTGGAGTTGGTTCAACATTAAGGGAATTACACCCGCACAATCTGTTCCGCCAGCGGAACTTTTTTGGTGGTAATGCGCGATTCGCGTTGTACGGCCACACCCTCGAGTTCAGGAGGGTGTTTCAATGACCATTCGTCGCGCAATCCTGGGCCTCGCGGTTTCTGTGAATTTAATCCTACTTTCGCTAGCACTGCCGGTCAACAACGGTTCTGCATTGCCATCGCAAGCCAGCCCGCAACTGGTCGCCGATGGCATTCCTTTGCCGCCGCCAGTGCCACCGCCACCGAAGAAAGCGTGAGTCCGGGAGAAGCCTAAGAAATCACTAATATCTAAATGATTTCACACCACCCGTGAAGAGTAGTACCATTTACTTCGCAGTTATTCAATGCTACTCTTCCCGGGATGGTTAGTTCCTTCAGCCTCCGCGAGTTGGTATGGCTATTCGTTTCCATAGTGGAGGTGTCCCTTCTGGTCTTCCTGTTGGTCCGGCGCCTTGATCGTTCCTACAGATTCTTCTCGCTTTACATCTTGTCGCTCGTCGTTCAGACAACCGTCGTGGCGGCGGTCTATCGTCATTGGGGCGAAACAAGCAGGGAATACTGGGTCGCAGCCTGGCTGTCGCAGGCAGCCGTGGTCGGCACTCGCTGGCTGGCCGTCGTGGAGATCGCGCGCAAGATTTTTGCGCGATATTCCGGCATATGGCGTCTTGCCGGCACTGTTCTATTGCTGATGAGCATCGGCATCCTGTCTTATTCCGTTGCCGTGTCCGGAATTCGCTTTGACTTGATGGTGCTTTCCGCAGATCGCCGGGTGGAACTCTGCATCGCTCTATTTATCGTGGCCATGTTTGTATTCGCCCGCTACTACCGGCTGCCGATCGTCGATACGGATAGACAGTTGGCTATCGGCTTCTGTCTTTACTCCTGCGTTTGGGTGATCAATGACAGCCTATATCAGGGTTGGCGGCAATCGCTGGGAGAAGTTTGGGATTTCATTCTGACAATCGCTTTCCTTGCCAGCGTCATCATCTGGTTCAATGCCCTACGCGTAGCGGCGCCCAGCACCGCTTCCGCCCCAGCGCCCACGGTCTCCCCCGAAGTTTACGCTCAACTTTCCGAGGAGGTTAATTCCCGGCTGCTCACTTTGAACAACCGGCTGAGCCACTTGCTCCGCTCTGAGGACTCCCGTTCATGAACCTCACCGTCTTGCTCTTCCTCATTCTCGCCGTTGTCGTTGTTCTGCTGCTTGCCTGGGCTGCTCGACCCCCGAAGCGAACTTTTCAATCTGTGCACGATGTTCTGGAAGCGCTTTCCCAGGAACGCCACTACGCACGGCTGCCGCAGATTTTGCAGGCTCTTCGTCAAGAGGACAGCACGTATCTGCGTGAAGCCGGCCAATCCAGGTTAGTCGGGCCACTACGCGCGGAGCGCACCGCCATCGCGATCCGCTACCTCGACTATCTTGAAGAAGAGTTCCAGGTTCTTCTGGAGGCTTCGCGCATCTTGTCCACTATGGACCCGGAACTTTCCGCCATGCGTGAATTCGATCGCTTCAAACGGAGCCTGCGATTCATGCTGTGCTGCCGTTATCTGCGTTGGAGACTTCGCCTGGGCCTGCAGCCATGGAACGTCTTTGGAATCATTTCAGACATGGCCGGCGATATGACCCTGCAATTGGAAGCCTCAACCGGCCGTCTCGGGGAACGAGCCATGATGGCGTATACTTCGCCTTCATTCCCCGAGAATCGGAGCGGCAATTCCAACTAGTCGTGCTTCCACCGCAGCGAGCAGCTCGTCATTCGTAAAAGGCTTTCGGAGCGTGGCTGAGTTCGGCGGCATCTGCGCCGGACCGTTCTCCCCAGAGTCGGCCGCGATCCACAAGATTCTCTGACCCAATCCGTGCCCCGCCTGAGCCTGTCCGTCTTGCCTCGTCAGACTCCAGTCCGCTACAACCAAGTCGAATTCCCGCGCTGCCAGCAATTTGCGAGCGGCGGGGATCGATGATGCCGTTGCCACCGCGTGGTCGTTCTCCGTCAGCACCCGGGCCACGGATTTCGCCGCGGCCTCGTCCGCATCTAGGATCAGCACACGCCCATTCTTCGCGTTCCGTGCCGCTGATGGCTTTTCGGTCTCGGCACTCGGGGCTTGCGACGGCAACGGCAACTCGATTCGAAAAGTTGCTCCTCGTTGTGAGCCATTCCTCACCAAGATTCTTCCGCCATGTTCCGTGATGATGCCGTAACAGATGCTTAACCCCAGTCCCGTGCCTTTTCCGACGGGCTTCGTGGTGTAGAACGGATCGAACACGCGGGAAGCATCCTTGACTCCCGGGCCGCTATCCGTGAATTCAATGAATACCTGGTTGTCCTCGGCTCCGGCGCGGACTCGCAATTCCCCCACAGTGCCAACTTCAAGAATCGCGTCAACCGCATTGTTGATCAGGTTCAGGAAGACCTGCTGCAATTGATGCGGGTCCGCCGACACCAGGGGCAGATCCTCCCTCAGTTCGAGGGACACCTGGATTTGACTCATGCGCAAATCATAATCGCGCAACGCCAAGGTATCTTCGATGATGGAGTTCAGACGCACCAGCACGCGTTCCGGCTTGTGCTGGCGAGCAAAGCTCAAGAGGTTTTGCACGATGCGATGGGTTCGTTGCGCCTGTTTGTATAGTTTGTCGATGTAGCCCAGAGCGCGGGCGCCAATTTCGCCGCTCGCGGTCAGCAGTTGGCTGTATCCCAGGATCGCGGTCAGCGGATTGTTCAATTCGTGAGCCACGCCGGAAATCAACTGGCCCACGGCAGCCAGCTTTTCGCTGTGCAGCAACTGCTCCTGGGTACGCCGCAGATTCTCGTACGCCTGGCGCGTCTCCAGATAGAGGCGGCTGCGATCAATCGCGCTGGCAATCTGGCTGCCCACCGCGATCAGCAAGCTGATATCCGCGGCCGTAAACTCCCTCGTCGTTCGGCAACCCACCGCCAAGCCGCCGATCAGCTTCTCCTTGGACCACAAGGTGACAATGTAAGCCGACTCCAGTCCTTCCTTCCGCTGCACTTCACGGATCAACGACGGCAAGGGAAGGCCAAGCGCTGAAATAAAGGTCGCGTGCGTGGTGCACAATTGTTGGATAAGGTCCTGGGAAACGGCGAACGGCGGCATTGCCCGGGCGTATTCCGAGCGATGTCCCACCGCCGCCAAACGCCGCAGCGTGACTTCGTCCTTTTCGAACAGATACAGCGAGCTGGCGTCAATCTCGAACAGCTCTACGATCTGGCGCAGGGTACGCTGAACGGAATCGTTCAGATCCAGCGTCGAAGAAAGCGTCTCGGAAATCGAATTCAGAACCACCAGTTCGCGATTGCGCCGCCGGATCTGCTGTTCGGCGCGCCGGCGGTCGCTCACGTCCAGCAAGAATCCCTGGTAGGCGATTACGTTGCCCGCGGCGTCGCGTACGGCGGTGGAGGATTCGCTGACGGTCCGGAGTTCGCCATCTTTGCGCTTGATCTCGAATTCAAAATCATTCACGGATCCGTGCTCAACGAGAATCTTCAGCAGCCGATCCCGTTCGCTGGAGTTGGCGTACAGCCCGGCCCCGATGTCGAGGTTCAACAGTTCGTCCCGGTCGTCGTAGCCGGTAATCCTCATCAACGCGTCGTTGAAATCGAGGAAGCGCCCTTGGGGCGTGGCGATGAACACGCCTTCCTGAACGCTGGCCACCAGAGTCCTGTACTTTTCTTCCGCCTTCTTTCGTTCCGTGATGTCTTTCAAAACGTGGACGGTGCCCAGCTTTTTCCCGGCAGGGTCCGTAAATTGCGAATTGGAGGCCAGGAAATATCCCGGCAGCCACGGATCCGGAAAATCACCCTCTCCGGAAACGCCTTCGCAATAGGGGCAAATCGTGAATGCCGCTTCCCGCGGACTAAGAACGTCAGTTACCGCGCGGCCCACAATCGCCGGCGTTTTCTTTCCCAGCATGTCCGCCAGGCGCGTATTCGTTCGGAGCAGCCGGCCGTGTTCGTCGTGGACGAGAATGGGATCGCCGATGGAGTCAAAGGTGTACACCCACTGTTGCTGCACCGATTTGATCTGCTCAAACAGACTCACGTTTTCGATCGTGGTGCCCAGGAAGTTCGCCACGTTCACCAGATAACTGATCTCCTCATCTCGAAATTGCGCGCCCGGAAGCATTCCGATGTTCAGCAATCCGACGGGCCCTTCCTTGCCGCACATCGGTATGGTGATGAGTTGCGTAATCCCGGCCTCCGCCATGTTATGGCGGATCTTCAAGTCCCGTTCGTCCTCGAAACGCGAAATGCGGTACTCCTCTTTCAACACATCCTGGACCCACACGGCGTTCATCGCGAGCCGGCGATTTTGCTTCAAATAGCTGTCGGAGAATCCGACTGACGCGCAGACCACAAACTCTGCCGTATCTTCCTTGCCCTCCAGCACGCGTACGATGCCGTGCGTAGCGTTCAGGCTACCCGTAATCTGCCGCAATACCTTTTGCAGCAATTCTTTCAGTCCTACCGACTGGCTGCTGGAGGCCGTCAGCATCGTGAACTGCTGCATTTTTTCGCTGATTTCTTCGGTTCGCGCGCGCGCCGCTTCCAGCAGCATTACGATCATGCCAATGCCGAGGCTGGCGTTCAGAAAATGATCAAACGCGAATCGCAGCAGGTGGATGTCTTCGTTCATCCATTGAGGGCGGTCGAGATTATTCAGTCCCAAGAGCGCAAAAGCTCCCGCTAGTAACTTGCCGCCGTGGCCCGGTTTGGCATTAGCCGCTCGCCACAAGAACCAGCCCGCAAAGAGGCACGTAGCGCTTTCCAGCAGTGAGGTTTCCCAGCGCGTCTCCGCCCATTGCGAGCCTTTACTCTCGTAGTAGCAGGTGATCAGCGCCATGACTCCCGCCAGCCACAGCATCGGCCCGTACAGGCGGTTCTGCGCCACCGTCAATTGCACCACTGACGCGAAAAACAGCGCCAGCGCCGCCACACCCATTCCCGAAACCACTATGTGCAGCTGCGCCCACTGGCCATAGAACATCGCCAGTTCACTGAAGGAAGAAATGGTCAGGCAGATCCATCCTAGCAGCCACAGCCGGTAAAAGGTCCAGGCGTTGTCGCGCTTCAAGTGCACAAACAACACCAGCAGGGTCAGGCAGACGGTTGCCTCGAAGAAAGCAATCCCCTGGAGGCCTTGATTGGGCACCACTGCGGACCCTCCCCTAAACTCAAGAACGTGGGTGAACTACCTCTCAGGCTAGGAAACCTACCGCCCCGCGGCAGGACCAGTACTATCTCTCACGACGCTAACACGCTATTTTCTGACTGGGCAAGGGCCCACCATTCTCCTTGTGCCCTCCCCTATAATGCTAGTTGGGAGAAATGTGAACGTGGAAACCGAGCAAATCCTGGTTGTCGACGACGAAGAGGCGATTCGAGAGGTAGTTTCCACGATGCTCGAATCGCGGGGGTATCACTGCACCGCAGTGAGCAATGGGCGCGCTGCCCAGGAGCATGTCCGCAAGCAAGTCCCCGACCTGGTCCTGAGCGACATGATCATGCCGGAAATGGACGGCATCAAGCTGCTGGACTGGCTGCGCAACTTTGACCCGGAAGTTCCGGTCATCATGGTCACCGCCATTCATGACATCTCGACGGCTCTCGAGGCCATCCGCCGCGGCGCCTACGACTATATTTTGAAGCCTTTCGAAAAGGACCAGTTGTATCACGGCGTTGGCCGCGCCTTGCAGCACCGCCGCCTGGTCATCGAAAACCGGAATTACCAGCAGAACCTCCAGCAACAGGTGGACGATAAAACCGCGCAGCTGCAATCCGCGATCGTCCAGCTCGAGCAGTCTTATGACGACACGCTCGAAGCGCTGGGCAGCGCCCTCGACTTGAAGGACGCCGAAACCGAAGGCCATTGCCAGCGCGTCACCGCCTTCACCATTTCCATTGCCAAGACCATGCCGGTCCCCAACATGTACCTGCCGATCCTGGCGCGCGCCGCCTTCCTGCACGATATCGGCAAAATGGCCATTCCCGACTCCATCCTCCGCAAACCCGGTCCGCTGGATGACGATGAAAAGCAGATTATGCGCACGCACTGCGAAATCGGCTACAACGTGCTGACACGCATCCCTTTCCTGCGCGACGCCGCAGAAATCGTCCTCGCCCACCAGGAATTCTTCGATGGCACCGGCTATCCCCGCGGCTTGCGTGGCGAGCAAATCCCTCTCGGAGCGCGCATCTTCTCTATCGCCGACGCCTTGGACGCGATGATCAGCGACCGGCCATACCGCAAGGCGCTCCCCATGTCGCATGCGTGCGAAGAAATTCGCCGCTGCTCCGGCACGCAGTTCGATCCCAAGATCGTCGACGTGTTCCTTACGATTCCCCAGCAGCACTGGATCGACTTGCGAGAGAATCTGGGCTCGCCATTCCGCCTCGCTCAGCTCAAGAATCTTCGAGCGTAATGCTAGCCGGATCCGCGCTGGTTATCGGTCACATCGCGAGCCACAGGGCCGCGTTATCCTGTTCTGTTAACAGATTGTCCCGTGTTATCTTTGCGGAGAGCCCACTTATGGCCCTGGTACCCATCAAGACAGCGTCCGAGACCGGCTACTGCGGCTGCGTCTGCGGTTGCTACGAACTCGCCAGCCAACGCGACGAGGATACCGGTAAGGGATATTGTCCGCAGTGCGCCAAAGACCATCTGGACTGGAACGTGGGCATTGGCATCGCGCAGCCGGCACCCGCCAAGATCGAGGCCGAGAGCGGTGCGCGAACCGCGGTGAAGCCCCTGCCCCCCTGCTCCGACCCGCCCGCCCGCTTGCGCTAACCAGCATCGTGGCTTGTAGTCTACTTCGCTCAACTTAACTTCTATTCCCGTCCACAGTTGGTGCTAAACTTATGCCCCATTGAAGCCCTGGGCACCGGGCGGGCCTCCGCGTTGCACGCGTCCCAGGATCTCTCGTTAGCAGCCTGCTTCGAGAGTCCGATATTTCTTGTGGGGGGAGAGATTTGATAACCCGCATCCAGCGCCATCTCTGTGTCCTATTCTGCCTAGTCGTCGCGATTTTGACTCCATCGATTTGCCGAGCCCAGACCGCCAGCGTCGGCGGCGTGGTTCGCGACCCAAGCGAAGCCGTAGTGAGTCACGCGAAGGTCAGCCTGACGAACACGCAGACGGGCGTGTCGCGCGAGGCGGCCACCAACGACGAGGGCTTGTTCTGGTTCACCACCGTAACGCCTGGCTCTTATGCCATCAACATCGAGCGCGATGGCTTCAAATCCCTCCAAATCCCGGACCTCACCCTTACCGTCAACCAGTCCTTCACCTTTGAAGCGCACCTGGAACTGGGCGCGGTTGCCTCAACAATGGAAGTGAAGGCATCGGACTTGCCGTTGATCGATCTAGACAACGCCATGATCAGCAATCTCGTGGATTCCAAACGCATTCAAGACCTGCCGCTGGTCACCCGTGATCCCTATCAACTGATCCTGCTCAGCCCCGGCGTCATTCAAAGCAACAGCCCGGGCCTTGGCGGATTCTCCACCAACGGAACCAGCGAGCGCTCCAACAATTTCGTACTCGACGGCGTCGATAACAACGACACCGACGTTCCCGGTGCCCCCAAGGGCTTGAATGCCCTCAACCCCGACTCCGCTCAGGAATTCCGCGTCATGACCAACGACTACGGCGCCGAGTACGGCCGCAACAATGGCGCGGTGGTTCAGGTGGTCACGCGCAGTGGCACGAATGAACTCCATGGCGACGCGTACTGGTTCGGCCGCTACAGCGCCCTCGGCGCACGCGACTTTTTCAACCATCAGGCTGACACACCCAAAAATCCGTACACCCGCAACGATTTTGGCGCATCGGCCGGCGGCCCCATTATCAAGGACAAGTTGTTCTGGTTCGCTAATTACGAAGGCCAGCGTTTTATCACTACTCTCACCAATACCAGCTCAGTTCCAACTGCCGCCTTCAAAACTGGCGTTTTCACCGCTCCGGATCCTAACACCGGCGAGCCCATCCCGGTAGACGTCAGCACACCAACCAGCCCCGACAATGCTCTCAAGCTTCCGCTGGATCCCACCATGCAAAAAATCCTGGCCATGTATCCCAATCCGAATGGCCCGGACGTCGTTCCTGGTCTCTCCGGCACGCTTTTTTACCCAAGCGTTTCCCGTCTCGACAACAACATGTTCACAGTGAAGGGTGACTATTATCTTTCCAAGAAGCACACCCTCTCTGGCCGCTACACTTTCATGCAGTTCAGCGATCCCAATTTCAATCACAGCGATTTCTTGCCGAACAATCTTGGCGGCACGAGTGATTACGTCCGCAACCAGAACGCCGCCATCACCCTCACTTCCACCCTCACACAGCGCCTGGTCAACGAATTCCGGTTCGGCGCCAATCGCTCTCATCAAGACTACGGGTGCAATGGCGTCAATACCTTTGATAGTTTCGGGCAGGTCGATAGCCAGGGTTTCGGCGCCGACTACTATATTCCCTTCGGCCAGCAACTCGGCTATTACGGATTTGGTTGCATATTTCTGGGGGATGCGAATGCGCAGGCCCGCTACACCGGAACATACCAGACCGTCGATGCGCTCACCTATTCACGCGGACGGCATTTGATCAAGTGGGGCGGCGAATTCCGCGACGTTTATTCCAATTCTTATGACGATTTCGGCGTTCGGACCTTTCTCGATTTTGCCGGCTACACCAATTTCGGTGTGAGCGCTCTGCCATCCACTTCTCCGCTTTACTCCGATCCGATTACTCAAGACGCCGTGCTCAGTCTGCTGGCGCTGACTGATTACCAGTTCCAAACGCAATACTTCAACAAGAATCAGGTTCGCCAAAGCACCGATCTTCGTGGATTCCGCCAGCGCGAATGGGCCGGTTTCGTTCAGGACACGTGGAAGGCCTTGTCCAATCTCACGCTTACCTATGGTTTGCGCTGGGAGTATTACGGTGTGCCCTTCGAAGCTCACAATAACCTATCCAACTTGTTCGCCGACCCCAGCACGGTTGCTCCAGCGGATGGCTTTCCGTTCACCATCGTCGGTCCCGGCACGGGACACACGCTGTACAACAATCAGTACACCAATTTCGAGCCGCGCATCGGCATTGCCTGGGATCCCTTCAAGGACGGCCGCACTTCGGTCCGTGCAGGCTATGGCATCTTCCACGATCGCGCTTACGGCAACTTCTTCGGCAACACCCGCGGCAATCCGCCGTTCTCCCTCACGTACTACAACTCATTCGACCAACTTGGCATTCCGCTCTCTGAGCTGACTCCTCCTTCGGAAGTTACACCTGTGGATCCACTGCTCGTCCCCGATGGCTCGCAGTTTTACGTAATTCTGATCGATCCGAATCTGAAAACGCCCTACAGCCAGAACTGGAACTTCGGCGTGCAGCGCGCCATCACGTCCACCCTGAGCTTAGAAGTGAACTATGTTGGCGTGGAAGGAACACATATATTCCGGGCGGTTGACGGCAATCCGCCCCAACCCGCCCTTGTCAACCAGTTGCTCAGCTCCGGTGTGCCCACGGAAGATCTGCAGTTTAGCTCTCTGTGGTTCGATGGCGCCGTCAACAATAACGCCTTTTTGTCCGGTGGCGGGCCCGGCGCTTTCCTCTATAAATCCATCGGCAATTCCATCTACAACGGTTTGCAGGTGAATCTGCAGCAGCAATTCACCCACGGATTCCAATTCCAATTGGCGTACACGTTTTCCCACGCCATCAGCAACGTGAATGACCCGCTGCAGCCTGCGCAAAATAACGGCAACCTGCCGCGCAATTCGTTCGATTTGGCCGCTGAACGCGGTAATTCCGACTTCGACATCCGCCACCGTGCTTCCGTTAACTTCATCTATGAACCGAACATCGGCCGGGGTCGCGATCATTACAACGAAGGGTTCGTCGGCCGCCTTCTCGAAGGTTGGGAGCTTTCCGGGATCATTAGCGCCCAGACCGGACTCCCGTATGATATTTTTGGCTTGACCGACGCCGACCACACCGGCGAATACGCGCGCGTCACGATCATCGGGCCTCTCGGACAGCCGAAAGGGACAGACAAAACCTATACCGGTCCCAATCCCGCCGGTCTCGAAACCACTCCCTTCGACGCTCAGCCCAATGCCGGCAAAAATCGATTCTATGGCCCGGCCTTTTGGAACCTCGACATCGCCACCCTCAAGAACACTTCGTTAACTGAAAAGCTCAAGCTGCAATTCCGCTTCGAGGTGTACAACCTGTTCAACCATACGGAATTTGGCCAGCCCAACAACTTCTTCTCGGAAGGCGACAGCAGCTTTGGCCAGTCACTTTCGACACTGACCCGCGCCGACGGCACAACGAGTGCGCGCCAGATGCAATTCGCGCTGAAGCTGATCTTCTAACTGAAGACCATCATTCCGTCATTCCGCATGGAGTCCGCGGAGTGATCGGAATGACGGGGGAAAACCCATTTCCAGTGACCATTCAACTTTTGCGAGGGAACGGAGAGCGAATTCTTACCGGCCTAAATACAGCAACGCCAGCAGGAACAGCCAGAGCGCATCCATGAAGTGCCAATAGTAAGAGGTCACTTCCGCGGCCACAGTTTGTGTCACTTGCGCCCGGCGGAAATTCCGTTTCGCCACAAACAATAGTGCCCCGACGCCCCCCAAGAGGTGCAGTGCGTGGGCACCCGTAAATATGTAGAAGAAACTGCTGGCCGGATTGCTCGCCAGGTAGATTCCCTGCCCCACCAGGACGCGCCACGCCACCACCTGTCCGACCAGAAAGACCACGCCGAGGATTGTTGTCGCCAGCCATAACCTCCGGAAGCCGGAGGCATCGGAGTGCGCGAGCCGCTTTCGCGCCAACTCGAGCGTCACACTGCTGGTGATCAGTACGATGGTGTTCAGCCAGAGCAGCGCTGGGATGCGCGCGGGCACCCAATCGGCTCCTCCCTTGCGCACCAGAAACGCGCTGGCCAGCGCCATGAAGAACATCAACACCGCAACAATGCCTATTGCTACGCCCGTGTAGTAGCGATTCGGCGAGGGCTGTCGCTTGCGGTGATTCTTGTCGTCATCGCCTCCGCCACTGCCGCCGGCTGGCGGCAAATCTCCGCCACCTCCGCCATTCTTCTGCTCGATGACGGGTGTTTCCAGTTCCTGGGTTGTTGTCGGCCCTGCCATGCGGCTCATTTTCCTCGCTAATTTTGTTTCTGCGCCGGTATCTCCGGCGCGCGGTCCTGTGGCACAAAATCGTCGAATCCAGCGCCAGTAAACTCGTATGCACCCCTGTGCACCGACGGGACCTTGCCTGCAAAATTCACGCGTGGCGCCGGCGAAGCCACACTCCATTCCAGTGTGGTCGACCGCCACGGGTTCTCTTCTTCCGGCCCGCGTTTACGTAACAAGCTGCTAAAAAAGTTCCACACAAAAAGGATTTGCGCCCCGACAGTGCAAATCGTCGCTACCGCCACCACACCACGGATCGAAGCTCCCGCCGAGGCCACCACGATTCTGCGCGCCTCCGGCAAAACAGTCGACTGCGTCAGCAATCCCAGCCAGTGCATCGGCATGAACACGAAATACACGCCCGCGAACGTCATCCAGAAATGCACTTTGCCGAGGCTTTCGTTCAAACGGCAGCCAAACAACTTCGGAAACCAGAAGAACAGCGCCGACAGAACCGCGAATGTCGCCGCGACTCCCATGACCAGGTGGAAATGACCGATCACGAAATCCTCGCTCACCGCCGCGCGAGAGAGATCATGCCTCGCCAAGAAAATTCCCGAGAGCCCTCCGGCGATGAACAAGGAAATGAATCCCACGGCGAACAGCAGCGAAGTCGTGAACTGAATCCGCCCGTCCCACAACGTGCCCAGCCAGCTTGCCAGCAGAAATGCCGCAGGAACCCCCAGCGACGACGCCAGCACGGAAAACACCAGGGGAGCATACGGGTTCATGCCCGTTGCGAACATGTGATAGCCCCAAACACAAAATCCAATCAAGCCCACGCCGCAGATCGCCAGCACTACTATGCGATCTTTCCACACCGGCTTGCGCGAAAACGTCGCAATCAAATGCGTGATGATCCCGAAACACGGCAGCATCGCGATGTACACTTCCGCTTGCGCGAAATACCAGAACAGCCGCTGCCACAACACTGGCAGGCTCCCCTCGCGGACCAGATTTTGCGGCTGGCTTGCCAAAAAAGCGCTCGAACTGAAAAAGTTAGAGCCCAGCATGCGGTCGGAAAGCACCGCCGTGCAGCCCGCAAGCAGCACGCTGAAAATCAGCAGGCTCAGAATCGCGTTCACGAACCACGCCCAAACCGTCACGGGCATTCGCGGCAATGTCATCCCCTGCGCGCGCATCTCGATCACGGTTACGCAAAAATTCAGCGCGCTCAGCAGCGCGGCCAGCGAAAACAGCGCCGCGCTGATCAGCCAGACGTCAATTCCCTGGCTGAGCGGCAGGAAGAACGACGTCGCCATTCCGGCCAACGAGGCAACCGTCAGCCACAACGAAACAAAGTTCAGCGTGGGGAACGCCATTTCTTCCGCGCCGATCTGTAGCGGCAGCAGGAAATTCCCGAACCCCAACTGCGGCGCGGCGGTCAACACAAAGAACACCATCAGGGAACCGTGCAGCAACCGAATCGCCGCATAACGTTCCGTCGTTCCTTCGAATCCCGAGAGAAAAGGAATCGCGGTTGTCGGCCACGAGGCTTGCACGCGCAGCAACGCCGACAACGCCATGCCTACGAGCACGCTGGCCAGTGAGAGCCACAGGTACTGCAAGCCGATGGTTTTATGTTCCATGGAGAAAATGCGGGAGAGCCAGCCCGGGCCGGCCTGCGGCGACGCGTTGCCGTTCTCGTCGTAAGTCACCATTATCGAAGCGGTTCCGCCTCTGCCCACAACCTGAACCAGAATCGTATCTTACGCCTTGCTCCGCAAAATGCAAAACGCGCGTGTCTTGACACCGCCCGCCGGACGACATACGGTTATGCACAAGAATCCACGTGAGTTAGATGGGAGGCTCATGAGTCGCCGGGTGCGTCGCTTCGCTTTCCTCATCGGAGCTCTGCCGATTCCTGTGCTCCTGCTTTGGCAGGCGGCATCGTCTCAGACGCCGCGTGAGCAGCTCGCCTGGCCTTCCAAGGATTGGACTCAGGAAAGTCCCGCAAAATCGGGAATGGACGAGAAGATTCTTACGGACTTTGCCGCCGATCTTGGCACCGGCAAGTACGGACTCATCGACAGCTTCGACGTGTTCCGTTGCGGTAAACAAATCTTTCATCGCAGCTATGCTCACGACTACGCCACCATATATGGCAAAGAGGCGAAGGTCCGCGGTCCCTTGAACGCGCGGCTCACCGGTCCGTACAACTACTTCGATCCCGCCTGGCACCCCTACTATCACGGCACGCCGCTGCATTCCATGCAATCCGTCAGCAAGACCGTGACTTCGGTCATTCTCGGCATGGCCATTACCCGCGGCGATTTCAAAGCCAGCCTCGATACGCCGGTCCTTCATTATTTCGACGTCAGCAAAGTCAAAAATGTCGACGATCGCAAGAAGCGCTTGACCCTGCAGAATGTCTTGACCATGTCGACTGGCCTCGAATGGAACGAGGAAAACGTCGCCTATGACGATCCGCGCAGCGATTCCAGCTTGATGGAGGCCACCGACGACTGGGTGCAGTACGTGATCGACAAGCCGATGGCCGAAGAGCCGGGCAAACACTTCAATTACAGCAGCGGCGCCACGGAATTACTGGCCTATATCTTCAAAAAAGAAACTGGCCAGGACATCGAGGAATACGGCAAGAAATATTTATTTGAACCGCTGACGATCGAATACTACTGGAAGCGCACTCCGCTCGGCGTGATCGACACCGAAGGAGGACTCTATCTTCGCGGCGAGGACCTGGCCAAGATCGGCTATTTATACCTCCACGGCGGAATGTGGAATGGCAAACGCATCGTCTCCGAAGACTGGGTCAAACAATCCCTCACGCCGCGGCTCGACGCCGAGTACGGTATGAAATACGGCTACAAGTGGTGGCTCTATCCCCGCAAGGAGCCGGGCCATCTCGTCTGGATGTGCCTGGGCTTCGGCGGACAGCGCCTGATGGTTTTCCCGGACGAGCAGCTTATCGTGGTTTTCACCGGTTGGGAGATTCTGAAGGATAGCGCGCCGATTTCCTCACTGGTTGCGCGCGTTCTCCCCGCGGTGCAAACGCCAAAATGCCCAGCCGCATCTCACTGATCGGGTTCATCACACATGACGAACGACAAATTGGCCAATCCGCAGAAAATGTGGGATGAACGATTCGCGCAGCCCGATCCTGTCTACGGTCTTGGGCCCAACGCATTTCTGCGGCAACAGGCCGCTCTCTGGAAGCCGGGCGCGCGCGTGCTGGTTCCGGGCGATGGCTATGGACGCAACGGCGTTTGGCTAGCGCGCCAGGGGTTCCGGGTACACACCGTCGATCTGTCGCCGGTAGGCGTCGAACGCTCTCGTGCCGCTGCGCAAGCCGCCGGCCTGCCCATGGAAATTGAATGCGCCGATCTCGCGGCTTGGAAATGGCCTGCCGGCGAATTTGACGCCGTCGCTTCCATCTTCCTGCACTTGCCGCCAGAATTCCGGCCGAGGGTGCACGCATCCATGCTCGGCGCGCTCAGGCCGGGAGGCATTCTGATCCTCGAAGCGTTCACTCCCGCGCAGCTGCAATACACCTCGGGTGGCCCCAAGCAGGTCGACCTGCTCTACACCGCCGAAATCCTGCGCCATGACTTCGCCGGGGCCGAACCTCTCACCCTCGCCGAATCTGTCGTGGATCTGGAGGAAGGAGCCATGCATAGCGGCCGGGGCGCCGTCGTCCGTGCCGTTTTTCGCAGAGCGTGACGCGGTTGAACTACTGGAACTGCTTCTGGAATGCCGCGAATTGCTCGCGCAAGGTTTCCAGTTCTCGCCGAAGTTCCGAGACTTCCGTTTCCAGTTGAGAGATCCGCTCGGTGTGTCCGCTGACCGCGGGCTCGCTCGCGGCGCGCGGCTCCGATTCGTCAACCGCCGCCGGAGTCACGTCCCCTGACAGCAAGTGCATGAATCGCGATTCTTTCGTGCCCGCCTGCCGCGGCAACACTTTCGCCAACGGCGGTTCCCGTCTCATCAGCAGATTCAGCGCCGAGTGCACCGCATCCAGATCCTCGAATGCGTACATGCGCTCACATCGCGTGCGCAATTCTCCGGGAGTTTGCGGCCCGCGTAACATCAATACACACAGCACCGCGATTTCATGCCGGTGAAAGTTAAAGAGTTCATTCAAGCGGTGCTCGTACTTGGGGACGCGCGAATCACTGCTCGCCGATCGTACAAGGTATTGGTCGCCCAGCGAACGCAGCGCCTTCCTGACGGCATCCTCGTTCAGATTCATCACCGGCTCGCGGTTGGATTTCTGGTTGCACGCGTTCACCAGCGCGTTCAACGACAACGGGTAGTATTCCGGTGTGGTGCTCTCTTTCTCCACTAGCGCGCCGAGCACGCGCACTTCCGGCTCGGTCAATTGGAGGTCCATGAAAAAATCATAGCAGACGCTGGCAAAACCCTGCCGGGAAACCTGTGCCTGTGTACCGCGCTTTCCACCTTGCGGTCAGGAATAATCGGGCCTCATTGACCCCTTGGCGTGGTATAAAACACTTAGGTCACAACTCAGTCTGACTACCTACTTTCGAGGGGTTTGATGATGAAATTGCGTTCCGTGCTGTTACTCGGTCTACTTTTGAGCGCCGCCGCTTCTTACGCCGCCACAACCATGTCCGGCACCATTGTTTCGATGACTTCGGTGGATTGCGGCACAAAGAAACAAAACAAGAAGGAATCGACCTCGCTACTCTGCCAGCAGTACATCGTTCACACCGCGACGTCAGAGTACAAGATCCAGCAGCAGAAGCCCGGCGACCAGCAGATCATTCCGTCCAACACGCCGATTCAGTTCACCATCGACAAGAACAAAATGAAGTTCAAGGTCGACGGGAAGAAATACGAATTCATTGTCGTGAGCACCGCGGCACTCAACGCAAGAATGAACTGAATCGCTGGTTTGTTCGATTGGGTTAGGAATGGTGCGGTCGAGTGGATTCGAACCACCACGGTATTGCTACCGCCAGCCCCTCAAGCTGGTGCGTCTGCCAGTTCCGCCACGACCGCACAGAGGAAAGTGAAATCTATTCTAGCCGCGCCCGGCAAATCGGGCAAGAAGCGGATCCTGCCAAACGGAATTAAGGCTTCGCTGGTGTTGCCGGAGTCGATTGTTGCGGCGTCGAAGATTGCGGCGCGGCAGGCTGCGGCGTTGCCGGGGCCGGCGCCGTTTGCGCCGGCGTCGGCTTAGAAAACTTCTGCAAAATCGACCCGCCCTGTTCTACGCTGCGATCCACACGCACCACCAAGGCCAGCGCGCACACCATGAACATCACCGCGCACCACGTTGTTGCCTGCGACAGCACGGTCGCCGCTCCGCGGGGACCAAACGCCGTCTGGCTTCCTGCGCCGCCGAATGCCCCCGCCAGATCCGCGGCCTTGCCGCTCTGCAGCAGCACCACCACGATCAGCACCAGGCAGTTCAGTACGAAAAACGTCGTCAGCAATGCGGGCAGCCAACGAAATCCGATCACAATGATCGCCAATCCGATCAGTAATGACATCGCCCATTTCATCCAAGCTGGCATTTCCTACACCTCAATGTAACCGGGCTTCTGCCCGGGTTGCTCTTACCGCGGCCAGTCTTTCACCAGACTCGAAAACGACTTCGGGTCCAGGCTCGCTCCGCCGACCAGCGCTCCATCCAGCTCTTCCTGTGCCATCAACCCCTGAATATTGTCGGGCTTGACGCTTCCGCCGTAGAGAATTCTCAACGCCGAGCCTTGGCTGGATGAAAACTGAGCCGACGCACACCGCCGCACGAACTTGTGCACCGCTGCCGCTATTTCCGGGGTAGCTGTGCGGCCCGTTCCAATGGCCCAGACCGGTTCGTAGGCTATCAGAATACGGGAGAATTGCTCAGCGGTCAACGCGCCGACGCTGCCTGTGAACTGCCCCTCAACGACCTTCTCGGTGTTGCCCGCTTCGCGGTCGGCCAGCATCTCGCCAATGCAGACAATCGGGGTAAGTCCAGCTGCGAGAGCCGCTTGCGTCTTCTTGAAGACCGTCTCGTTGGTCTCACCAAAGAATTGCCGGCGCTCTGAATGCCCGATGATGGTGTACTTGCAACCCGCCTCCACCAGCATTCCCGTCGAAATCTGGCCGGTGTAGGCGCCTTCTTTTTCCCAGAACACATCCTGGGCGGAAACGCCGATGTTCGTGCCCTTGGTTTCTTCCGCAGCTGCCGGAATGTTGGTGAATGGCGGCGCAATCACGATGTCGCAATCCGTCACACCCGCCACCATCGGCTTGAACGCCGCAAAAAAAGCGCGCGTCTCCGCCTGATTCTTGTACATCTTCCAGTTGCCGGCGATTACCCGGCGACGTTTTTGTCCGCTCATTTGTTGGTCAATGCCTCCACGCCGGGCAACTTGCGTCCACCGAGATATTCCAGCGAGGCGCCGCCTCCGGTTGAAATATGAGAAATCTGCTTGGCAACACCCGACTGGTGCACCGCCGCCACCGAGTCACCACCACCGACAATCGAAATCGCGCCCGCGGTCGTAGCCGCCGCCACCGCCTTGGCGATCTCCAGCGTGCCCTGGGCAAACGCGGGCATTTCAAACACGCCCATCGGCCCGTTCCACACAATGGTCCTGGCCTTGGCAATGTCCGCTTTGTAGGCTTCCACCGTCTTGGGGCCGATGTCTAATCCCATCTGGTCCGCCGGCGTCGCCCTCACATCGACAACCTTCGACGGCGCATCCGCCTTGAATTCCGGTGCGATCACATGGTCCACCGGCAAGAGGAACTTGAAGTTCTTGGCCTTCGCATCCGCCAGAATCCTCTCCGCCAGCTCGAGCTTCTCTTCTTCGACGAGCGACTTTCCGACGCCCAATCCCTGCGCCTTCAGGAACGTGTAGGCCATTCCGCCGCCGATCAACATGGCGTCGGCGATCTTCATCAGGTTTTCGACCACTTCGATCTTGTCGCTCACCTTCGCGCCGCCCAAAATGGCCACGAACGGCCGCGCCGGATTGCTCACTGCCTTGCCGATGTAAGCAATCTCTTTTTCCATCAGCAATCCGGCCGCCGCCTGCTTCACGAATTTCGTAATGCCCACGACCGATGCGTGTGCGCGGTGCGCCGAACCAAATGCGTCGCACACAAACACGCCATCGCACAGCGCCGCAAGCTGTTTCGAAAACGCTTCGTCGTTCCTCTCTTCTTCGGGATGGAAGCGCACATTCTCCAGCAGCAGCACGTCGCCGTCCTTCAGCGCCTTACTTTTCGCTTGCGCTTCCGCGCCCACACAGTCCGACGCAAAGGCCACCGGCTTCCCCAATAACTCTTCCAGTTTCTTCGCCGCCGGCTTCACCGAATATTTGGGATCCGGCCCGCCTTTCGGCCTGCCCAAATGCGAAGCCAGCACCAATCGCCCGCCTTTTTCGACCGCCAGCTTCAGCGTTGGCAACGTTTCGCGGATGCGCGTATCGTCTGTAACTACGCCGTCCTTCAGGGGCACGTTGAAATCCACCCGGATGAACACACGCTTCCCGCGCAGATCGAGATCGCGAATCGTAAGTTTGTTCATGGTTGTCTACCTTTGTGAGTCTATGTCCACATCAGAGCGAATATCAGATACCAGTCATCCGATATCAGGGAATTGCTTCTTGTAGGACCCGCCTTCTGAGCTGGGCCGCTCACCATTGCGTTGCCGTAAGCTGCCGTGGCGTTAACTCGCGGCTTGCGAATCACACGCCACTAACCGCTCGCCACCGTTTCTTTAGAATTTCGAGGCCAGCAGCTTGATCAGGTCGCGTACGCGGCAGGAGTAGCCCCACTCGTTGTCGTACCAAGAGAGGACCTTTACGCACTTATCGCCAACGACCTTGGTGTAACCTGCGTCCACGATCGACGAATTGGGATTGCCCTTAAAGTCGCAGGAGACGAGTTCTTCTTCGGTGTACGCCAGGATTCCCTTCAGCGGACCATACGCTGCCGCCTTCAGTGCTGCGTTGACGGATTCCTTGGTCGCCGGCTTTTCGACGAACACGGTCACGTCCACTACGCTGACATTCGGGGTGGGCACGCGCATGGAGTATCCATCCAGCTTCCCATCCAATTCCGGAATGACGAGTTTCAACGCTTTCGCCGCGCCGGTCGTGCTGGGAATCATGTTCAGCGCCGCAGCGCGCGCGCGCCGCAAATCCTTGTGCGGCAGATCCAGCAATTTCTGATCGTTCGTGTAGGAGTGAATCGTGGTCATGGTGCCGCAAACGATTTTAAACGTGTCGTTCAAAACCTTGGCCACCGGTGCCAGGCAGTTCGTGGTGCAAGAGGCGTTCGAAACCACATGGTGCTTGGCCGGGTTGTAGTCCTTTTCATTCACTCCCAGCACAAACGTGGCATCCGGATCCGTTGCCGGCGCCGAAATAATGACCTTTTTCACCGGACCGCGGATGTGCCTCCGGGCATCTGCGCCCTTGGTGAACAGACCGGTCGATTCGACGACAATATCCGCACCAACACTCGCCCAATCGATCTCGGCGGGATCCTTGGTCTTGAAAACCTTGATGGCCTTTCCTTCGATGCTGATGCTGTCGTCCGTGTGCGTGATGTTGTGGGGGAGGTTTCCGAGGACCGAGTCGTACTTCAGCAGGTGCGCGAGGGTCTTGGCGTCCGTGATGTCGTTCACGGCCACGAACTGGATGTCCTTGTCGTCGAGGGCGGTGCGCACAATATTGCGACCAATTCGGCCGAAGCCGTTGATTCCAACCTTGATAGGCATTTACTTCCTCCGGTGCGGGGTGTAGTGTGCGGCGTCAGATAGAGCGGAGCAGCGCCGCAGGTCGAACTAAAAATGCTAACAGCAGTATAGGGAAAACTCAATGAAGCCCGACGTGTCCCACATCACGTAGCTTTGGTACGTCCATTTTTTCGATACGAGGCTTTCCCGCCTTTTCCCGCCTTTTCGGCGGCAACTGGAAGCCCCATTCGTGGGCCCGGAGGACCCCGTCACTCGTGCCGTAACGCCACGACGGGTTCCACACGGGACGCCCGCATCGAAGGCACATAACCGGCCAATGCGGCAATCGACGCCAGCAACAGGACCATGCTTATAAACGCCACCGGATCCGCCGGTTCCGTCTTGAACAACAGCGATTCCATCCACCTCGCTATCACGAAGGACACCGCCGCGCCAATTGCAATTCCAACCGTCGCAAGGCGCATCGTCTTCCCCATCACACTCCGCTGCACCTGCCCTCCCGAGGCTCCCAGCGCCATACGGATTCCGATTTCATGCGTCTGCCTGGTCACCGAGTAGGAGATCACGCCATAGATGCCGAGCGCGGCGAGCGTCAGCCCCAGCATAGCGAAGACTCCGACCAAGGACACAAAGAAGCGCCTCGGTGAAACCGAGCGGTTAACCAGACTCTGCAGTGGACGAAAAGTATTTTTGGGTTGCGCGGGGTTCAGTTGCCGCAGCACTGGCATGATGGAAGCCGTCAATACGTCTGGAGGCAGCTTAGAACGCACTACTAGTTGCGCGCCCTCCGGATCGATCGTTGCCGGAAGATAGATTTCCGACCCGGGCGAGGACTCCAGGCTCGACACGCGCACATCGGCGACCACACCAATGACTCTGCCTGGTTTGTTGGCAAAACCACGCGCCTCCCGGCCGATGGGACTCTGCCCCGGCCAGTGGTAGCGCGCAGCCGTCGCGTTAATGACGACGACGGGTTCCCGATCGAAGGTCTCTTGCCAGGAAATGTCGCGCCCTTCGATCAGGCGAATGCCCATCGCTTCCAGGTAACCCGGCGTGACAATGCGCACGATCGCGCTCTGGTCGTCCTTCTTGCCGTACTCCCGCGACGGGTTCACCAGCCCCCAACTCCGGTCGCGATCTAGCGGCAGCATATCCGCCACTCCCGCGGCTTCCACGCCCGGAACCGCTTTCACTGCGGTGACGATCTGTTGCAACGACGCGGCGATCTTCTCTCCCTTTGGACCGGAATCGTAATTGATGTCCATCACCGCCGCGTTGCTCGGCTGGAAGCCAAGGTCTACATCCAGCACGTGCAGAAAACTCCTTAACAGCAGGCCGGAGCCGACCAGCAGCACGCACGCGAGTGCCACTTCGCTAACGACCAGTGTCGATCGCAGCCGGTCGTGCTTTCGTCCTTCACTCAATCCTCGCCCGGCGTCCTTCAGATTTTCCTGCACCTTCGTCCGCGACAGAATAAGGCCCGGCGCGATGCCGAATAGGATTCCCACCAGCAGCGTGATCAGCAGCGTCCACACAAGAGCGGCGCCGTCCACTCGGATGGTGTTCAGCAGCGGCAGCGCAATCGAGCCTTGATGCGCAAGATAGGACGTCACGCCGAACGCGATCGCCACTCCCAACGTCGCCCCGATTACGGAAAGCACCAGCGATTCGGTCAGCAACTGCCCGATCAGCCGAGCTCGCCCGGCGCCCAAAGCGAAACGCATGGCAAACTCTTTGCTCCTCGCCGCCAGCCGTGCCAGCAGCAGATTCGACAGATTCACGCACACAATCAGCAGCATCAATCCCACCGCGCCCCACAGCGCCATCAAGGACCGCCGCAGTTTTCCCGTCACGTAGTCCTGCAAAAACGAAAGGTCCGCCGTGTATTCCATGAACCAGTCCGGATCGGGGTGGGCCGCGCGGAACTGCGGCGACAGGATGTTCACCTCCGCCTGCGCTTGCCCGAGGGTCACCCCAGGCTTGAGCCGCGCCACGATGGCAACGGTATTCCCCCAGGTGCGGATTTCGTCCATATAAGCGGGAATGAAGAAATCCACGCGCAGGCCCGGGGAAAAAACTGACGCGAAATCGAACGACTGCGGCAGCACGCCGACGATGGTTACTGCTTGATTGCTCAAAATCACCGTCCGGCCCAGCACGGCAGGATCGCCGCCGAATTCGCGCTGCCAGAAGGGGTAAGTGAGCATAGCAACCAACGCGGCACCCTTGGCGTGTTCCGCGGGAGTGAACGTGCGCCCCAGCACGGGATTCAAGCCCAGCATGTGGAAGAAGTTGTTGGCCACCATTACCGCCTGCACATGCTTCGGATCGCCGTGGCCGGTCATGTTGAATTCCGTGCTGCCCCAGAACGCCTGGTAGCACGTCACTTCCTCGAACGACTGCGCATGCTTCGCGTATTCCTCGTAGGAACCGATGTTATAAGTGACGCCGGAGAGCCCGCCCTGCCCGTGATTGCCGCTAAACCACACCAGTTGTTCCGCGTGAGGGAACGGAAGTGGACGCAAGAGCAGCGTGTTCACCACGCTGAACACGGCAATGTTGGCGCCAATCCCCAGCGCCAGAATCACGACCGCGATGAACGCAAATCCGCGGTCGCGCCGCAGCGTTCGGAACGTGTAGCGAAGATCCTGCAGCAGCATGTCCAACAATGGCAGGCCACGCGCCTCGCGATGCCCTTCGCGTGTCTGCTGTACTCCCCCAAACTGAATCGCTGCCTGCCTCCGCGCTTCCTCCTCGCTCATTCCTTTCTTCCGATTCTCTTCCACCGCCATTTCCATGTGCGAGGCCATCTCCGCCTCAAGGTCGCGGTCCAGTGCGTCTTTGCGGAAAAATGCTTTCAGGCGCTGCAACCCTTCCCGTATCTGGTCCGTCACTTCTCACCGCCTTCCTCGTTCATCGCCAGCATGCGCCCCATCACCCCGGCCAATCGCTGCCAGTAGGCCGCGTCTTCGGCCAACTGCTTCCGACCGCGCTTGGTGATCGAGTAAAATTTCGCTTTACGGTTGTTGTCGGAGGTGCCCCACTCCGCGGAGATCCACCCCCGCTGCTGCAGCCTCACCAGTGCGGCGTAAATCGTTCCCTGATTCAGCAGCACCGCGTCGCCGCTGGCCTGCTCGATGCGCCGAGCAATCCCATAGCCGTGCTGCTCGCCCATCGCCGCAAGTGTCTGCAGCACCATGAGATCCAGCGTCCCTTGCAGAAGGTCCAGTTTGGACTCGCCCATCACCCCTCCTGTGGTATGCCCACATAAGAATGCTCTGATTCCACTGCGGATGCCACAGGAGTATAGACGCACCTATCCGCCGAAAAGTTCAATTCTTATTTTCCGGAATTTATTCGCACCGCAGCGCCAGCATCGGATCGACTTTTGCCGCCCTTCGTGCCGGAATCCAAGCAGCGCAAATGGCCACCATCAACAGAATCAGGACCGCCGTCAGCAGCAAAGCTGGGTCGTGCGCACTCACTTCAAACAGCAGCGACTGCAACAGCCGCGCGCCAAACCAAGCCCCGATGACTCCCGCGGCCGCTCCACCCACTGCCCAACTCGCGATACTCAGCAACACCAATCGAGAGATGTTTTGCGGCGTTGCTCCTAGTGCCATACGCACTCCGATCTCCTGCGTCCGCCGCGAAACGGAAAAACTCACCACGCCAAACAGTCCCAGTCCCGCCAGCAATACTCCCGTCGCCGCGAAGAACGACAGCAACATCGCGTCGAACCGGGGCCGCGACGCCAGATTCCCTACCCTCGTTTCCATGGTGGCGAACTCCACCGGCACCGTCGGATCGACTTCCGCAATTTCCGAACGGACCCACGGTGCCAAGCTGGCAGCGCTAAGCGAACTGCGCAGAATCACGAATCCTCTGCCCACATAAATTTCGGGATCATTTTTCCATGGAATGTAGAATTCCGGGTCACCGCCGTTTGTTAGGCCGCTGTTCTTTACATCGCCCGCGATCCCCACAACGATCCTCCAGGGCCCCTGGCGATCAAATGCCGTAAATCGCATCATTTTTCCCAGCGCCTCCTCACCCGGAAAAAGGCGCGCGGCCAGAGTCTGACTCAGAATCACCGGTTTTTCCGCAGGGGCGCGGTCCGCCTCCGTGAATCCCCGTCCGCGCACAATGGGAATTCGGAGGGACGCAAAATAGCTCGGTGTGACCATACGCCAGCCCACCATCCCACCGGTCCCTTGTGCGGGTCGTGGCCGCCCGGGCACGTCAATCGCCGCGAAAAACGTGGCCTGCGTCCGGCCGGCAGGCGGCAGTGTATCGCTCAACGCCATGACTTCCGTCCCCGGAATACGGCTGAGTTTCGACTCGACTTCCTGGAAAAAAGCGATTTGCTTCGTGGGGTCGGGATAACTGTGCTCGGCCAGCGAGATTTGTGCGATGACGACGTGCCGCGCATCGAATCCGATCGGGACGTTTTGAATGTTCCACAGGCTGCGCAAGAGCATCGCCGCCCCGGCCAGCAGAATCAATGAGCCCGCAATCTGCGCGGCTACCAGTGTCTGACGCAACCATCCGCGGCCCGTTCCTGCTGTCGTCCGCCCTGCCAGCCACTCTGGCGCCGGCTTGTCCATCGATGGTGCGAGTCCGAATAACATCGCCGACATCAGTGTCACGGCCGCACAGAATCCCAGTACACGGAAATCCAGCGCCGCCTGTTGCAAGCGGAGAATTCCCTCCGGAGCCATGATCACGAAAGCGCGCAGCAATCCATAGGCAACGGCAAATCCGGCGATTCCTCCCAAGAATGCCAGTAGCAACGCTTCCGTCAACATCTGGCGCGCCAACCGTATGCGGCTCGCGCCCAGTGCCGCTCGAATAGCAAGTTCCCGCTGCCTCCCGACGGCCCGCACCAACAACAGGTTGGTCACATTTGTACACGCCAGTAGCAGAACTGCGGCAACCGCGCCAAATAGAATCCACGCTGCGACACGCGAGTCCGCCGTTTGCCGTTCTCGCAGCGAGCGTACTTGCAGTGAAACTTCCGATCGAAATTGCGGCGGCACAAACCGCAGCGAGTCCTGAAACCACGGTTGCAGGCCCACAACTGCCTGCGCGATCGTCACTGACGGCTTCAGCCTTCCAAACGCCCGCAATATCACCCGTGGATGATTGCGATCTAAAGCCGCTTCGTCCAACACTCGAGGCAGCAACAGATCCGTGGCCTCAAGATTGGGCATCTCGAACTTTTGCGGCAAGACACCGACGATTTGGATCGGCTTTCCGTCCACCGAAATTGTCTTGCCTATGGCGCCCGCAGCGCTGGCGAATCGTGCCCGCCACAGACCATAGGAAATCAGAGCCACGCGCGGCGCGCCAGGGCGGCCATCTTCGGACGAGAAGCCGCGCCCAGCCAAAGGATGAAGTCCGAATGTCGAGAGAAACGTCGTTTCGACCACCGCGCAACTCAGTCGGACGGGGTTCGTCTCCGTCAGGTCACAATCGGCTGCTCCCGGCGTCAACGATGTCATCGATTCGAAGGGCCCAGGCTGCGCCCGCAGCACGGCATACTCCGGCGCCAACATGAACTCGTTTCCCTCGAACGGCGCCTTCACTCCAAACGAAACCAGTCGCTCTTCCTGATCGTACGGCAGGCTGCGAAACAATATTCGGTCGACCACGCTGAATACGGCGGTCGTCGCCCCAATCCCCAGCGCCAACGTAAGAATCGTAATCGCCGCAAAGCCCGGCCGCAGTTTCAGCGCGCGGACTGCCATCTGCAAGTCTTGCCAACTTGTTTCAATCCACGGCAGCCCGCGGCGCTCCCGGTACGCCTCTTTTGCCTGCTCCATCCCACCAAGCTTGATTAGCGCCTCACGCCGCGCTTCCTCCGGAGTCATCCCCGCGCGGAGGTTGTCCGCAACGTGCAACTGTAGATGACTTTCCAGTTCTGCCGACAATTCCGCTTCGGTCCGGCTCTTGCGGAACGTGCCCCCCAGCCGCACCAGCCATCCGCGCACCCGCCTCATGACGTTTGCTCGCGCGCTCCCAGGAACTTGGCCAGGATTTCCTGGGTCTGCCGCCAATCCCTGGTTTCGCGCTCCAGTTGCTTGCGGCCTGTCCGAGTGAGCTTGTAGAACTTTGCCTTACGGTTGTTGTCGGACGTTCCCCACTCCGAGTCGATGTACCCCTCCTGTTCCAGCTTCAGCAGCGCCGGGTACAGCGTTCCATAATTCACGCTCAAAAGGTCGCCGCTGGTCTGCTCGATGCGCCTCGCGATCCCGTAGCCGTGCAGTGCGCCCATGGATTCCAGGGTCTTCAGAATCATCAACGCCAGCGTTCCCTGCCAGACATCCGCTTTGTCGCCCACCACTCGCCTCCTATGGCAAAGCCATAGGGACTTTCGCACAACTCCTATGGCTTGGCAATAGGTAAGTCTCCGGGATATACCCGGCTGGTATCTCAGGATCCAGCTTGGCTGGGATTTCTTACTGCGGATACTGCTTTACAGTTGTCACCCGCTCGCCCGTGAAGTGCACGAATACCGTCTTTTCCGGCGGGCGCCCATAGATCCAATCTTCCGTATCATTTCCTTCGGCGTCTCGCTCGCGCACTTTACGCTCCGGCTTGCCGATCGCCGCCACCACTTCTTCCCGGTCCATCCCGACCACTGCTTTACGCTCTGTGATGGCCTTCTTCATTTCCGGCGGCAGCGTATCGAACCACTGCACCGAGGCGGACCGCTCCTTCGCAAAATCCAAAAACGGCGCCAGCAGCGTTTTCAACTCCTCCGGCGTTAGGTCCGGAACGCTCTTTGCGAACTGCAGATAGATCGTCCCACCGCGGCCCTGTTGAAATCCCGGGGGACCCTGTTCGTCACCATTCGGATTCGTCGACGTGGTTGTGCTCGTCGGCATCGGCGCACCGCCCATGCCGATTTGAATGTGATCGCGCCAATTCTTCTTTGGACGCCCGCCGCCGTTGACGTCGACAATGATGGTACGTTCGTGAAACTCCAGTTTGGTGATCTGAGCTTTGTCCCCGGTATTTACCGCCGCCCCGCGCAGGGCCACCGCGTGATTCAGCGCTTCCTCGTCCAGCGGCTTTTCCGCATACATCGTGATCCCATCTTTCCCGCTCGGGATTGGCTTTTTCGCCTTGGCAAACTCGCCGGATACGTACCGGATCAACTCAAGCTTGGAAGTTTCTTGCAGGGTCGCGCTCTTTTTCGATCCGGTGGCCGGCGTGGAATTCGATGCCTGTTGCTCGTCGAGAGGCATCGCCAGAGCCGGATACAGCGGAATTCGCTCTTCGGAAGGAAAATTGTCGGCGGACGGCAATGCCGCTGATCGTGGCGGCGATAGACGAGGTACGTCCGCGTAAACCATCAACAGGATCGTCAGCGGGATGGCGGCTTTAAGGTACATAGGTATAGCGGCCCGTTCCCGGGTCCCCTATATTTTATGATGCCGAGAGGCCGTTGAGTAGACGTCTGTCACAGAAACTATTGGGCCACCACCTGTACCCCCTGGCGGTCAATGTGCATTGGCAGGAGCTGCCCCCCGGCTTCGACCACCGTCTTCTCCACTCGTTCGCGCGCATCCGGTTCGACCAGCAGCACCACGCATCCGCCGCCGCCGGCGCCGCAAACCTTGCCAGCCAACGCGCCCCTTCGCCGCGTGGTCTCGATAATCCGGTCGATTACCTTGGTCGAAATGGTCGGCAAGTTCCGCCGCCGGAATTGCCATTCCGTGTGCATCAGCTTGCCGGTTTCTTTCCAGTCGCCGGCCTCCAACGCCGCGCGCATCTTTTGGGCAATCTGCGAAATCTTCTCCAAGTTTCCCTGCACCGCGCCTTTGTTATCGATGTGCGCCTTGAATACGCCCCAATTGTTGATCGCCGATTGCCGTGGCTTGCCCGTGTAGCAGACCACCAGCCGCCGTTCCAGTTCATCCAGGTTGACGTTAATCTCGATCCGCCGCTCCCCGCCGGGCATCAACTCAATCACGGCCGCGCCGCCAAATGCCGGCGGATAATGGTCCTGCATCCCCGTGGGAATATGAATCACGATGGCTTCCGCGTCGCGGCTGATGTGCACCCAATCCACTTTGCTGCGCCCCGCGCCCGTGAAACGGTCCAGGGCCGCGCAGATCGCCACCGCCATGGCGCTCGATCCGCCGATCCCCGCGCCGGCCGGCGCCTCCGAATTCGTCGTCAGAGAGAATCCCCCACTCGGTTTGAAGAACTTCACAATTTCCGCCAGCAGCGGTAGCCGGTAATGCTTCGCCCGCCGCAGGTGTTCCAGCGACGAGAACGATTCCGCCTTGTTGGTGTCCAGCGACACCAGTTTGATCCGGTCGTCTCCCGTGGGATGCGTCTCGACCACGCACGAGGCATAGCGCGAAATCGCCGCATTGACCGTTACCGCTCCCGGATGAAATAGATACAGCGGCCAGATGTCCAGCGTGCCGCCGGCAAGATCCACTCGTGTTGGGGCTTTCGATTCGATGCGCATGGTTTTCCTGGAATGCGAATTTGCGGAGCGAATTTGCCTGTGTTACTTACCGTTTCCCGCCGCGTTACGGCTCCGGTACATCACCTGGGTCATGAGCTCGCGCCGCGCCTTGGCAGGATTCGGCTCAAAGCAACGCCGGCAGCGCGCTTCATACGAGTCGCCGGCGCCCACAACAATCAGTTCTTCGCTTTCCACCAGACGCTGCGTATGTACCGCGGGATTCCCGCAGCGCACACAGATGGCCAGCAATTTCGTGATTTCTTCCGCTACCGCGAGCAGCTTGGGCATGGGCTCAAACGGCCGGCCGCGGTAGTCGGTGTCCAACCCGGCCACGATGACGCGCTTTCCCAGATTGGCGAGCTTGGTGCACACTTCTTCCACTTCTTCCCCGAGAAATTGCGCCTCGTCGATCCCTACCACTTCCGTCCGCGGCTGCAGTTTATCGAGAATCTCCGGAGCTTTGCTCACGTTGTCCGAGGAAATGCCCAGCCCCGAATGCGACACGATTTCATTCGCTTCATAGCGGGCATCAATGGCTGGCTTGAAAATCTGCACCCGCTGTTGCGCAATCTCCGCGCGCCGCAACCGGCGGATCAACTCTTCACTTTTCCCTGAAAACATCGGGCCGACAATCACTTCGATCCAGCCCATATTCCCTTTCACGATATCCACGTCGTCTCCTCGGGCCCAGCTTCATGGCACAGCATAACTCTTCGCCGCCCGTTTCGCATCATCCCGCCGCCACGGCCGCGCTCCGGTATATCGCTACGTTAAAAAACGGCGCGAACGCGGCGATCGCCGCGATAGGAAATGAATCCTGCCGCGAAATCAGATTTCCCGAGAGCACTCCCCAGGCGCCTTGGCCGTCGCGGATCCCCACCGCCCCGGCAAACTCGTCGATCGCCGTGGCCAGTTCCACTCCCTGCGAAAGCACGCTCTCCGCGAGTGCCGGCGGAAGTTCGATACCTCCGCTGCGGCCATAGTGTCCTCGCTCCCGGTTGCACACATACGCCCAGCTTTCCAAAAACACTCTGCGAACACCGCCCTCAATCACAACATCCAACCCACCTTCCACGCCCACAAAAAAATCCACCACCACTCCGGCCCCGCGCAGCTTCACTTCCAGGGCTTCCGCCCGCTGCCTCGCACCCAGCATCAACTCCTCGCGCGAGGTTGGCGTGTGGCTGACGCCGCTGTCCACTTCATATCCGCTCACTTCGTTGGTTCCGGCGCCGAACTGCGCGGCGAACAATGCCGCAGCCTCCCGCACCGCCGTTACTTTCGGCCGCCGCGCACTGCCCACGGCAATTCGCAATGTATTCATGGAAAAAACGAGCCCTAGCGCGAATTTTAACCTGACTTTGCCGCTCCGTTTCGAAGGAGATTTCCGCAGCCTGAGGAAAATGAGAGATCATCAAATCGATAGGGAGGACAACCGCAAGGAGAGAATGGAGCGGCCTATGAGAATCGAACTCACGCCTGAACCTTGGCAAGGTTCCGTACTACCATTATACTAAGGCCGCTCAGACTCCTATTTTATAACACGCCTGCTGGACAAACAAAACCCCTGTGCGAACTTTCGCGTCCACGGAATTGGCGGGATCAGGAAACCTGGGTCACCCGCGAGGACTTCACAATCGGCGACCTTCGCTGCCGCTCGGCAAACTTCGTCGCCTTGTCCTTGTCGGTGTACACCCTGCCAAACGTTTCGCCGTCTGCGTAATTTACAGTAACCAGGTAATGATGATGACGGCGGCGACGATCCTTTCCGAACTCCGACTTTTCATCCCGCACTGTCTTGCGAGGTGATTTCGCGCTGGATTTGGCCACTGTCCATTCCCTCAAGAAACTTAGGATTTCACTATCGCAAGAAAGGTTACGTTGCGCAAGTGGGATATAAACTAGTAACCATCTCAGCTATATCGGCGGTAGAGTAGTCACTGCGCGCAATCTCCTTTCAGAATTTGCCCTACTGCCTCCTCTCGACCGATTCGATTCTCACCCCTGAGACACGCCCTACCGAGCCAATTTGTCCCTCCCGGGCCCACTTTGTCATGAAACATTTTGGCTGGTTTTACGTCTTTATAAGTGAGATGCAATTTACAGGCAATGGCGGAAGGGGAACTTATGTTTGCCGTAGAAAAAATGCCGCCCATTATTGAGGACCTCCGGAATCACTCTGCGGAGCAGGTCTCGGAGCTTCGCTTGCTCCTTAACTCAGGCTTTCTAGGGCGGCCAGACGTGCGCAGGCCGGGCTTTTACGAGATTGATGGCGCGTTCAACGTTTATTATGTATTCCGTTATCCCTCGGGGTACAAAGTACTCCTGGTGGCGGCTTGGCAAAAAGACGTTGATCCGGTGGCGGAAATGGTAGTGGCCTGTAGCCGAACTGCTGCGTAAGTTACTCTTGTTCGCAACGGATTTTACCCGCAGCCGCAGATCACCACTAAGGCGGGCCCCACGGTCCGCCTTATTTTTTTGGTGTATCGTAGACTTGTAGATTTCTTAGCCCTCCCAGTCACTGGTTTCACTATCCTATTCTGACAGTATCTGATTCAGCGCAGCGCCTTGACGTTTCAGCCCCCGACCCCAATCATGAAGAGTACCCATTCGGGACAGCGCATGGCTGAAGAGACAGTCGTCAAATATGCCGAGCAGCGGCGCAGCCGGCGCGCCAAGATCGCCAAGCCCCTTCGCGTCCGCCCTTCGGACCCGCGCGACGAGCACTTCGAGGACCTTCCTATCAGCGTAAATGCTTCAAAAGAAGGTATTTATTTCCACACCCGCCGCCCGAATTACTACAAAGGCATGCGTCTTTTCGTCACCTTTCCTTTCTCCTCTGCCCATGATCCGATGAATTGCGAATACGTCGCGGAAGTCGTTCGTGTTGAGAACCTCCCGAACGGTCGCTTTGGCATCGCCCTCCACCTCAAGATGACCATGAATTACAGTTCCGGCGCCCCTCCGGGCTCTGTCAGCCGCGCCTAGCCTGCATTCATATTCCTGATCCCCAAGATAGGAAGTTTCTATTTGCCGCTACCGGCCCGCCTGATGTATTTTGGTGTCCCTATGGCTCTCCGGGCGCACCGACATCAGCATCATCACGGATCTTATCCGCGCCCCGTGAGGTTTGCCTAGACGCTGAACTAAGTTTCAAGCTCTAATCGGCCCGCTGGCGCAAATCGCTCAGCGGGTTTTTTGTTTTTGGGAGGCTTGTGTGGAACTGGCATTCGAAAAACTCGATGGACTCATCCCCGGTATCATCCAGGACCAACGCACCGGAGAGGTCCTCATGCTGGGCTATCTGAATCAAGAAGCGCTCGCTGCCACGCAGCGCACTGGCGAGGTTCATTTCTACTCCCGGTCCCGCCAGAAGCTGTGGAAGAAGGGCGAAACCAGCGGCCACGTACTGCGCGTCAAGGAAGTCCGGCTCGATTGCGATGCCGACGCCCTCCTTTTCCTCGTCGATCCCGTAGGCCCCGGCGTTTGCCACCAGGGCTACCGCAGCTGCTTCTTCCGTCAATTCGACCGCGACGGCAGCACCAGCGTCATCGCCGCCCGCGCCTTCGTCCCGGAGAAAATCTACGGCAATCAGGGGAAGCCATGAGCCCGCTGAAACTCGGCATTCCCAAAGGCAGTTTGCAAGACGCCACCATCGATCTACTCGCTCGCGCCGGATGGAAGCTTACCCTGAGTTCGCGCAGCTACGTTCCTGGCATCGACGATCCGGAGATCGATTGCCTTCTCGTTCGCGCTCAGGAAATGGCCCGCTATGTGGAAACCGGCGCGCTGGATGCGGGCATCACCGGTCATGATTGGGTGGAGGAAACTCGCGCCGACGTGGTTGAGCTGGCCGAACTCGTCTACGCCAAGCAGCGCCTGGCCCGCGTCAAATGGGTGCTCGCGGTCCCGGAAGATTCCAATATTCACGAACCGCGTGACCTCGAAGGCAAGGTCATCGCCACAGAAGTGGTCGGCATCACGCAGCAATACCTGGCCAAGCATGGGGTTAAAGCCCGCGTCGAATTTTCCTGGGGTGCCACGGAAGTCAAAGTCCCGCAGCTCGCCGACGCCATCGTCGAGGTCACGGAAACCGGCTCTTCCCTCCGCGCCAACCGCCTCCGTATTCTCGATACGGTGCTCGAATCCGCTACCGTGTTTATCATGAATCGCAAGTCCGCCGAAGATCCGGCAAAGCGCGAAAAGGCCGAAAACCTCGTTCTCATGCTGCAAGGTGCCATTGCCGCCGCAACTCGCGTCGGATTGATGCTCAACGTCCGGCGCGAGGATCTGGCCAGGGTTCTCGGCGTCCTTCCAGCCCTGAAAAAACCCACGATTTCCGCTCTCAGCGATTCCGACTGGGTCGCCGTCAATACCATCATCGAAGAGTCCGTCGTCCGCCAGATCCTCCCGCGCTTGAAAGCCGCACGCGCGGAAGGCATTGTGGAATATCCTTTGAACAAGATCGTTTTCTGATGCGCATCCTTAAACTCACGCCTGCCGTTGAAAAACAGCTCGCTCGAATGCGGGAAAGCCAGGGCCGCCAGGCGTCCGCTATCGCGCTGAAGATCGTCGGCGACGTCCGCCGTCGCGGAGACGCCGCGCTGTTTCATTGGACAAAAAAATTCGATCGCACGGATCTCGCCAAACGAGCACTCTGGATCTCTCCAGCCGAAATGTCTGCAGCTCGGAAGCGCGTCAGCCCTGAATTCGTCCGAGCCGTTCAACACGCCGCAGGCAATGTTCGCCGCGTCGCTGCGGCGCAACTGCCGAAGCCATGGTCGTTCCGGGTTGAGCCAGGTGTCAAGCTCAGCCAACTTATCCGCCCCATCGATTCCATCGGATGCTACGTTCCCGGCGGCCGATTCGCGCTTTTCTCCACCATGATCATGACCGTCGTTCCGGCGCAGGTCGCCGGTGTCCGCAACATCGTGGTGGTGTGCCCGGGCGCCAATGACGAAGTCTTGGCCACCGCCGCCATTCTTGGCGTGAAACGCTTCGCCCGCATTGGTGGTGCGCAGGCTATCGCGGCTCTGGCCTACGGCACCCAGCGTGTCCCTCGCGTCGAGAAAGTCTTCGGCCCGGGCAACCGATATGTAACGGCCGCCAAGCAAATCGTCAGTTCGGACTGCGCCATTGATCTGCCCGCCGGCCCCACAGAGGCCATCGTACTTGCGCGCAGCGGCAGTGCCCGCTGGATCGCGTCCGACCTTCTCGCGCAGGCTGAACACGCTCCCGACGCGGGCAGTTATCTCGTCACGCCGTCCGTACGCCTGGCCCGGCAAGTCCAGCAGGAGGTCGCAGCTCAGTTGAAGCTCCTGGCGCCGACGAATCCCGCTCATAGTTCGTGCCGGAAGACCGGAGCGATCCTGCTCACTCGCTCCTGGAACGATGCCATCGACTTCGTCAACCGCTTCGCCCCCGAGCACTTATCAGTTCCCGAAAATTCTGCGGCGTTGCTGAGCAAGATCACGGCCGCCGGCACCATCTTCGCCGGTCCGCTCGCCGCTCAGCCTTTTGGCGACTACGCCACCGGCAGCAATCACGTCCTTCCCACTGGAGGATGGGCTCGCCGCCGGGGCGGCCTGTCGATCGACGATTTTCTGAAGCACATCAGCGTACAAACGATCGATCGCGCCGGCCACCGCCGCCTGGCCAACGATGTTCGCATACTTGCCAACGCCGAGGGCCTGCTCGCTCACGCCAACGCCGTCGAGGTCCGCCGATGAAGGTGAAACTCCCCGTCCGCAAGGCAATCCTGGCCCGCCAGACCTACGAAGCGCCCGCCGAAGGCCGTCTCGGCAAGATTCGCCTTGACTTCAACGAGAACACGACGGGCTGCAGCGCAGCCGCACTCAAAGCCATCCGCCAACTCACCGCTAAGGACGTTGCGACCTACCCGGAATACGAGAGATCCAATCGCGAATTGGCCCGCTATTTCCGCGTCAATCCAAAAGAACTCCTGCTCACGAATGGCGGCGATGACGCACTGCGCGTATTCTTTGACACCTTCGTCGAGCCTGGTACGCATATCCTCATTTGCGAGCCGACCTTCCCTATGTATCGCTACTACGCGGAAATTGCCGGTGCCCGCATCGAGGCGCTGCGTTACGGCCCGCAGATGGAGTTCCCCCTCGCCCTCGCGCTCGCCGCCCTGAAGAAAAAACCGCGAGTATTCTTTCTCGCCAATCCCAACAATCCCACCGGCACTCTCGTTCCCCACCGCGAAATCGAACAACTCCTTCGTGCCGCGGCCAACACCGTCGTCGTTCTCGACGAGGCCTATGCCGAATTCTCCGGCGTTCACGCCATTTCTCTCACCCGCAAGTACCCGCATCTTTTTATTGCGCGCACTTTCTCCAAGGCCGCGGGACTGGCCGCTCTCCGTCTTGGCGCCGTCATTGCCAACGCCGCTTCTCTCGCGATGGTCCGCCGCGCCATGCCGCCTTATCCCGTCAACATGGCCGCGCTCGTCGCCGCCGTTGCCGCCAGCAAGCAGCGCAAAACCATCGCCCGTTACGTTTCCGCCACGCGGCGCCGCCGCGCATGGTTCGCCGCCGAACTGAGACGACAGGGGATCCGCGTCTTCCCCACCGCCGCAAATTTCCTGCTCGCCGATTTTGGCGCTAGAGGTCCAGCCTTCTTCGGCAAACTCGCCCGTCACAACATCCTCGTCCGCGAACGCAGCAAAGATCTCGGCCCCGGTTTCGCTCGCATCACCATTGGCACACAATCCGAACTCGACAAATTTCTTCGCCTGCTCCGGCAAAAGGACTGACAGATCGCCATGTCCAGAACCGCCACCATCACGCGTATCACCAAAGAAACCAAAATCGCCCTCCGCCTGAATCTCGACGGCCGCGGCAAATCCGAAATCTCCACCGGCATCCCCTTTTTCGACCATATGCTCGACCTTGTCGCCCGCCACGGCGGGTTCGATCTGCGCCTCAAAGCAACCGGCGATCTCCACGTCGATCAGCATCACACCGTCGAAGACGTCGGCATTGCTCTCGGTGAGGCCGTCAATGCCGCCCTCGGGAATCGCAAAGGCATCCTCCGGGCCGGCTATTTCCTCATGCCCATGGACGAAACTCTCGCCGCGTCCGCTATCGATCTTGGCGGCCGCGCTTTCTGTGTCGTCAAAGCGAAATTCTCCTCGCGCCTGGTCGGCGATTTCCAAACCGAGCTCGTCGAGGATTTCTTCCAAGGATTTGCGCAAGCCGCGCGCGCCAACGTCCATCTCCGCGTTCTCTACGGCCGCTCCTCGCATCACCAGGTCGAAGGTCTCTTCAAAGCCTTCGCCCGCGCTCTTCGCTTCGCCGTCTCCCGCGACAAGCGCCTCCGCAACGTCCTTCCCAGCACCAAGGAACTGTTGTGATGGTCACCCTCATCGACTACGGGGCCGGTAATGTCACTTCTGTCGCGCGCGCCCTGCGCAAACTGGGCACCGATGTTCGCCTCACTGCCGATCCATCGGAAATTGAACGCGCCGCTTGCCTCATCCTTCCCGGGGTCGGCCACTGCGCCGCGCTTCTCCATTCTCTCGATGCCCACGGTCTTCGTGGATCCATCCGCAACGCATTCTCGCGCGGCACTCCGTTCCTCGGCATTTGCCTCGGACTGCAGGCTCTCTATGCGAAAAGTGCCGAAGCTCCCGAACTAACCGGCCTCGGCATTTTTCAAAACGATGTCGAGCACCTCCCGCAAACGGTAAAATTGCCGCACATGGGGTGGAATCAAGTTCGCTCCACGCGGGCCAGCGCCCTCCTCGAAGGCATCTCCCCGGGCGATTACTTCTATTTCGCGCATTCTTTCGCCGCTCCCAGCAGCGGCAAAGAAACCGCCGCAACCTGCGAACATGGCCGCGAATTCGCGGCGGTCATCGAAAGCGGCCGCATCTTCGGCGTACAGTTCCACCCGGAAAAGAGCGGCGCCACCGGCGCGAAACTCCTCGCCAATTTTCTGAGGCTCGCCGCATGAGCCTGGCCCGCCGCATTATTCCCTGCCTCGATACCGACGGCTCCCGTGTCGTCAAGGGCGTTCACTTCGAAGGCCTGCGCGACGCCGGTGATCCCGTGCAGCTAGCCGCGCGCTACAACGCGGAAGGCGCTGATGAACTCGTCGTCCTCGACATCGCGGCTGCCCGCGACAATCGCCCCACCTTCCTCGAAACCATTCGCCTCGTCGCCCAGGCCCTCAGCATCCCACTCACCGCCGGTGGTGGCATCCGCACCCTCGACGACGCCCGTGCCGTGGTCCGTGCCGGCGCGGACAAAGTCACCGTCAACACTGCCGCCATGGAACGGCCTGAACTCATCGCGGAACTCTCCCGTGAATTTGGCGCGCAAGCCGTGGTCCTCGCGATCGACGCCAAGTGGGACACCGACCATTGGCAAGTCCGCGTGAAAGGTGGCCGAACGCCCACCGACTGGAACGCGCTCGACTGGGCATTGCGCGGCGTCGAAAGCGGCGCCGGTGAAATCCTGCTGACCTCCGTCGACCGCGATGGCACGCAATCCGGATTCGATCTTCCGCTGACCTCCGCCATCAGCAGAGCCGTCAGTGTTCCGGTGATTGCTTCCGGCGGCGCGAAATTGCCGCAACACTTCCTTGAGGTCTTCACCGAAGGCGCGGTCGACGCAGCCCTTGCCGCTTCCATCTTCCACGACAATATTCAACCGATCGCAGAACTGAAACGCTTCCTGCATTCGAACGGCGTCAGCGTGAGGCTCGCGTGTTAATTCCTTGCATTGATTTGCAAAATGGACAAGCCGTACAGCTTGTCCATGGCCGGCGCCGCGAACTCGCCGTCGCCGACGTCCTGGGCCTACTCGAGCGCTTCTCCAGCTATGAATGGCTGCACGTCATCGATCTCGATGCCGCCATGCGCAAAGGCAACAATAATCGCCTGGTCCGCCAGCTCTCGGTCGAAGCGCACCGCAGGTTCGGTATGAAGGTCCGGGTCGGAGGTGGCATCCGCACTGTATCCCGGGCGAAAGCACTGGTGCAGCTTGGAGTAACTCACGTCATCATCGGCAGCGCCGCCTTCAGAAATGGCCGCCCAGACCTCCCGCTCCTCAAACGCCTGGCCTCCGGCATCGGCAAAAAGCATCTCGTCGTGGCCCTCGATACCGCCAGAGGCCGCGTCGTTACTCACGGCTGGCGCACCAAGCTCACAATCGATCCCCGTGAAGTTTTCGCAGCCCTGGCCCCCTACTGCGTGGGCTTCCTGTGCACCGACGTCGACCGCGAAGGCACCATGACTGGCGCGAATCTCCGCTGGTTCCACTCCCTGCGCAGTGCCACAAAACATCCCATCATCGCGGCTGGTGGCATCTCCACCTCCCGTGAAATCCGCGCACTTGAAAAAATCGGCATGGACGCCGCTGTCGGCATGGCCCTCTACAAAAACCGCGTTCGCTGAACCCACCCATTTCGCCTCGCCACATCTTCCAACCAGAGCACCCATGCAGTACGATACTGCCCAATGAGAGGCTCTATGCTTGTTTCCTTCCGCCCCTGCGGTCCGAAAGACTTCAAAGCACTTTTGAAGCTAACCACTGCCTACTACCGTTTCGACAAGATCCCCTACGACCTGCCGTCGCTCCGCCGCGGCCTGGAGACGCTGCTCCGCAATCCCTCGCAAGGCCAGGCCTGGCTCCTGGAGACTCACCACAAACCTATCGGCTACGCGCTCCTCACCTACAATTTTGACCTGGAATATGGCGGTATCGAAGGGATGCTCACCGACCTGTACGTCGACAAGCACTACCGCAATCGCGGCGTCGGCTCACTCGCTCTCTACGAACTGGAAGATTTTTGCCGGGAGCGCGGCATCCGCACCATGGAACTGCAGGTTCTGAATCGCAACAAAGCTGCGGAAACCTTTTACCGAAAAGCCGGTTTCCGTATCCTGCCGCGCAAGGTGATGGTGTTTGATGTCCGACCGGACGAGCAACCCCGCCCGCGCACCTTTACCTCAGGTAAGCGTCGGTAATATACTGCTGCACCATTCGCTGGGTGTTGAAGAACGATCCGTTGATGGCAATCGCGTGCTGCATTACCGCCAGGTACCGGTTGCGGTCCTCGTAAAACAGCGGCAGAATCACGCTTTCCAGCTTTGAATACAAGCTCTCCGCATCGGTTGCATTGTCCGCTATCGTCTCCGGCGAAGGATCGCGCCGGTGCGATTCGCCGATGGACCAGCCGGTCACTCCCTCAATGTGCCCTTCCACCCACCAGCCATCCAGGATGCTCAAGCTGGGCACGCCGTTCAGCGCCGCTTTCATTCCGCTGGTACCCGACGCTTCCAGCGGATACTGCGGCGTATTCAGCCACAAATCCCCGCCGCTGGTCAGTTTGCCGCCCAAATCCAGGTTGTAGTCGTCTAAAAACACAATCGAAACCGCCTTCTTCAGCGCTTTCTTGGCCTTGAAAATCCGCCTGATGATTTCCTTCCCGCCTCCATCGCGCGGATGAGCCTTTCCCGCGTACACAATCTGGAAAGGTCCCACGTTTTTGGCGATCTGCCGCAAGCGATCCAGATCGCTTAGAATCAGGTCGGCGCGCTTATAACCAGTGGCCCGCCGCGCAAAACCGATGGTGAAAGCTTCGGGATCCAGCTTCAATCCCGTCTTCTTGCGTACCGCTTCCAGCAAATCGTGTTTCGCCAGCAAGTGCGCCGCCCATACCTCTTCGGGAGGCAATCCCAAAGCCCCCCGCAAGCTGTAATTGTCCTCGCGCCACGATTGGATGTACCGGTCGAACAGGTCGCGGAATGGCGGCGATGCCCAGGTCGCCGCATGCACGCCGTTGGTAATTGCCTCAATCGGCACGTTGGGAAACATTTTCCGCGAGACTTCGCCGTGCAGCTTCGCCACGCCATTCACATAGTTGCTCAGGCTTAGCGCCAGGTACGTCATATTCACCGAAGCGCCCTTGTGCGCCGCTTCCTCGATGTCCGCGTACTTGTGGTCGGTCTGCAGAATGGTCTTCACCACTTCAATGGCAGTCTCGTCCTTGTCGTCAAAAAGTTTTTTCTCGTTGGGGAAGAGCCGGGTCAAAAATTCCGCCGGAAACTTGTCGTGCCCCGCGGGCACGGGCGTATGGGTTGTAAATACGCACTTGCTGCGCACCTTTTCGATGTCGTCGCCCTTGATGGTCGGGTGCCCTGCGCGCTGCGCTTCCTCGTTCAGCAATTCCATAGTCAGCAGCGCCGCGTGGCCCTCATTCATGTGATAGCGCATCAGTTCCGTGTGCCCCAGCGCACGCAACATGCGGACTCCGCCGATTCCCAGCAACACTTCCTGCGATAACCGGTAATACGGATCCCCTCCATACAACGCGCCCGTCAATGCCCGGTCTTTCTCGTCGTTATCCGGCAGGTCCGCGTCCAGGAAATATACCGGCACTTCGTAACCCCGCACGCCCTTGACGATGTACTTCCACGCCCGCAACTCCACCCGCCGCTCCTCCAGGTTCACCGTGACCCGCGGGGCCTCTTCGGCCAGAAATTTCGAAACGTCCCATTCTACCGGCTCTTCCACCTGCGTTCCGTCTTCCTTTAGAACCTGCCGGAAGAAGCCTTTCCGGTACAGCAACGACACCGCTACCATCGGCAGCCGGATGTCCGCCGCCGCCCGAATCGTGTCTCCCGCCAGCACGCCAAGTCCGCCGCTGTAGCTCGGCATCGCGTTTTCTAACGCGATTTCCATCGAAAAGTACGCCACAAATCGTTTTGGTGGGTGCGCCAAAGTTGGCATCTTTCTCTACTCTCCGTCCGCTCCCGTAGGGCGCTCACTCGCCATCCGGCGCCCTCCGTAAACCTAATATTGTCTGAAATCGGAGCGCGTGAGGCAAGGATCGCTCCCTATCCGTTTTCTCCACCTGTGGGTAATCCTCCAACTCCCCCGGTTGGATATAATCGTTGCCCATGGGCATGTTTCTGGATGGGATCCGGGTCGTCGAACTCACGGAAGCTCTCGCGGGACCTTATTGCGCCATGCTGCTCGGAGATTTAGGCGCCGACGTCATCAAGGTGGAGCGTCCCGGCGTCGGCGATCATTCCCGCACCTGGGGTCCCCCCTTCGTCGGCCCAGTCTCTGCCTATTTCCTGGCCGCGAATCGCAACAAGCGCTCCATCACGTTGAATTACGACCACCCCACGGGCGCCGAGATTCTGCATCGCCTGATCGCTCGGGCCGATGTTTTCCTTTGCAATCAACCGTCGCTCTCTTCTCTCGAGCGTCGCGGCATCGATCCCGCTACCCTTCGCGCCAAATACCCGCGCCTCATTTATTGTGCGATCTCCGGTTACGGTTTCACCGGCCCAAAAGCCGGCCAGCCCGGTTACGACATTCTGGCACAAGCCGAAGCCGGCGTGATGAGCTTCACGGGCGAATCGGGTAGCGGCCCCATGCGGTTTCCCATCGCCATCGCCGACATGACCACGGGGATCTATGCGACCCTCGGCATCCTTGCGGCACTGTTTGCCAGAGAACGGAGTGGCCAGGGAGACTTCCTCGATCTCGCGCTCTTCGATTCGCAACTCACCTGGCTCGCCAACGTGGGCAGCAGTTATCTCAATTCCGGGATCTCGCCCGCGCGATGGGGCAACGCTCATCCGAATATCGTTCCTTACCAGGTTTTCCGCGGCGGCGACGGCCAATATTTTGTCCTCGCGGTTGGTACCCCGCCTCAATGGCAACGCTTGCTCCGCGTCATGGACCTCGAGTCGATCCTCGGCAACGACTCGCGCTTCGTCACCAACGCCGACCGCATTCTCAATCGAGAGGCTCTCCTCCCTATTCTTCAGGAGCGCTTCGAGCGGCGCCCAACCGCTGCCTGGCTCTCTTCCCTCGCCGGTGCGGATATTCCGGCTTCCGCTATCCAAACCGTGAGTGAAGCTCTCGGGGACCAGCAAACCATGGCGCGCGGCCTGGTCGTCGAAATCGAGCACCCTTCCTTGCACACGCTGCGTAGTATCGCCAATCCCATTCGCTCCGCCTCGCAACCCATTGTCTACCGTTACCCGCCCCCCACTCTGGGCGAACACAGCCGTGAAATCCTCCAGGAGTTGGGCTTTCCACCCTCGGAACTGGAGGCGTCACTTCAAGGCGCTTGTTCACGCCCACCGGACCGTTAGTGCGCAGCGCCATATAATTTTCTGTTTATATCTTTTTAACTAGTTGACATATAAAGTAACGCAGCGTTACTCTACGTGTGCCCAGGCCCTCCCTCAGGTATCGGCGCTAGTTACCGGCGAAGGATCTTCGCGTGACCGATCGGAGGTTTGCGTTGATTCTCGAATTATCCGATGATCGTGTGATCGCCTACCGTAACTTCAATCTCTGCCCGCATTGCCGGAATCGCGGCCGTCAGGCCCTGCTTTGCCGCCTCGCTGAAGGCTTGCCGATGATTTCGCGCTCCGATGGCGAATTGTTTCACCTCCTGCTGGCCGATCGCCCCGTCCCCTATCCAAACGAAATCGCGGCAGGCCCGACCCGCGGCATCTCTGCCTGCTACTGGTATTCGCATGTACGCGGGAGCGACCGGACCAGGTCGGCCATTGTTGTGCTGCCCTGCACGGAAACGAATTGCCCCGCCGCCTTTCGCTTGATTGAGACGGCTGCTGATCTTCTGGCAAGGGAATTGAGCCATTGCGGCGAGCTGGCTGAGTTTTATGAGTTTATTTCGGCCCCATTACGTTTGGCCGAGCACTTGACTTGCGCCGGCAGCCGCGGCCCGCTTCACACCACTCGCACGGGCTCCTTGAACAATAGGTCCTGAATCTGCTGCAGGGCCGCCGGGACTGCTTTCCTCACCGGATCGGAAAATTCGCTGCCGTGTTCGAACGAACTTCCCCCAATCGTGATCAGGTAAGCTTTCTCGGGCGCTCCGCCGAACAGTTCCCGCGCCAGGTTCATCAGTCTTCCCGGTGTCACGGCGTGGCTGGTTACGCCAACGAGTTCCCGGCCTTGGCCGCGCAACGGCTGGACTCGAATCTCCCCGGCCGGCAACGCGACGGACGCGTCGATAAACACGGCCACCTGCGCCCGGCTCAAATCTTCCGCCTGCTCCGGGAGCCACTGGTGCGAGCACACGATCTCTGTTTCCGCGTCGCAAATCGCGCCATACAGCTGATGGGCCAGGTACAACGCGATGCCATCATCTCCGCGTAGCGCATTCCCGCATGCCAATATGATGGTGTTCATGTTCACCTGCAAATCTGGTCGAGCAGTTTCCCATCCGGCGCCAACAACTGCACCTGCAGCGCCAAGTGCCCATCCGCGTGCGTCGAGCAGCTGAGGCACGGATCGAATGCTCGAATCACCGCTTCCACCCGGTTCAGCATTCCCTCCGTCAGTTTCTCGCTGCGTACAAAATGCCGCGCGGCCTGCAGAATCCCGCGGTTCATCGCCAGATTGTTGTGCCCCGTGGCGATGATCAGGTTCGCAAACGTGATTAGCCCCTGCTCGTCGACGCGATAATGGTGAATCAGTGTTCCCCGCGGCGCTTCGCAGCAACCCACGCCCTCCAGATTGTTCAGCGAAGCTGAATATTTCGCCTGTTTCTTGGTGATGATCGGGTCTTCCAGGTATTCCTGGATGTGCTCGAGCGCAAACAGAATCTCGATCAGCCGGGCATAGTGATAGTGAAACGAACTCAATACCGCGCTGCGCTCCAGATCACGGAATTCGATCCATTCCTGCTGCGCCAGCGGCGTTCCGCAGTTGTCCACCAGGTTCAGCCGCGCCAACGGCCCCACGCGGTACATCCCGTCGGGATATCCGTGCGGCTTATAGTACGGGAACTTCATGAAGGTGAACGGTTCCACCGCTTCGCCGATGAATTCCTGATAGTTGGCCGGATCCAACTCGTCCGCCACGATGTTTCCCAAAGAATCCGTGAAGCGGATCTTCCCCTGGTAATAGCCCGCGCGTTCGTCGACCGTAACCAGGCCCATGAACAGGCTGGGGAAGTTCGCGAACGTCCGGATCTCCTCCCGGAAATTCTCTAATTGCCACTTGAACCCTTTCAGCGTTTTCTGCGCAATGCTGATCGCCTCGGGAATCTGCGCCAGCAACTTAT
>Ga0335077_10000201_pt1 | contig 63515 bp, 40 predicted proteins | sample Lox_Sample_31_FD_207151 | JGI IMG/M metagenome (GOLD analysis project Ga0335077, IMG submission 207151) | Soil microbial communities from Loxahatchee National Wildlife Refuge, Florida, United States - Lox_Sample_3.1 | ecosystem: Environmental > Terrestrial > Soil > Wetlands | place: USA... | reverse complement strand
CAAAGACCAGATGCAGTCTATTGAGCGCCAGTACCGCGAGCACGTTTCAGCCGGTCAAGTAGCGTAAGAATCCTGTCCAATGCAACCGCCATCTTGAGCGGCACAGGTTGAGTGCACCCGAAATCTGAAGAGAACTTGCCGTTTCTTGTTCGGCCGCCGATCGACGATCCGGCGCCCATCATGATCGACGAGTCGATCATGAACGGGACGGCCGGGAGTGTGAGCTACTAGGATTTCAATTGCGCCAGCTGTTTTTTAATATCACCAGCTGCGCTGTAGTTCGGGTCGATCTTGAGCACTCGTTCCAGTTGCTCGCGGGCCAGCCGCGGATGATCGGTTTTCTCGTACGCCAGACCCAGGTGGTAATGGATGTCGGCATTATCCGGCAGCTTGTTCTTCTCTCTTAGCTGGAGTGACTCCTCAAGCAGACTTACTGCCGAGGTGTACGCACCTTTGTGGTAGTAGATCCAGCCAAGAGTGTCAGCGACTTGGGGAGAATCGGGCAGGGAATGTTGTGCGGTTTGCGCGAGTGATAAAGCCTGGTCGTAATCCCCGCCCTCTTTAATGATGACATTGGCGAGATTGTTGGCGGTTACCGGATCGTCGGGTTTGACGACGAGCGCCTTTTGATAAGTGCTCTCAGCTTTTTTCCAATCCTGTTTCGATTCGTAAAGCCGGCCGAGGAACAGGTAGAGCGGGAGTTGCCTGGGATGATCTTTTAGCGACTGCTCATAGAGAGAAATTGCCTGATCGGTGTTACCGTTTGAGGCTTCGACCTCTCCCAGGTTGAGAATTGCGTCGAAATTGTTGGGGTCGAGTTGGGTTGCCTTCGAAAACGCTGCTTCCGCGCCATTGACATCTTTATTCCGCGATAGCGCAACGCCGAGTAAATCATAAAACTCGCTGTTCTTTGGGGATTTCGCAATCTGTGTTTGAACAGCGGCAGCTGCCTGGTTCAGTTGCTTCTGAACCAGATATATATTCATCAGTCCGCGCAGTGCATCGGTTGAATCGACATTTCGATCGAGCGCCTGCTCGAAGTAGCCGGCGGCTTCCTTATATTGTTTGCGCGCCAACTTCAAATTGCCCATCTGCACGTAGCCAAAGGCGCTTTTCGGAGCTACTTCGATCGACTTACGGGCGTCGTTCTCGGCATCATCAAATTTCTTTAGAGTGATCTCGGCGAGGGCGCGCAGGGCGTAGCCCTCAGGGGAAGCAGGTTGGAGCGCAATCATCTGCTCGGTACTCTGGGTAAGGGCCTCCATGTCTCCCCTGCGCATGGCAAGCAGGGCGAGCGCTCGCGCCGTCTCGAACTGGTCGGGGCGCAGGCGCAAAGCTTCCCGCCACTCGCTTTCCGCGCTATCCAAATTTCCCAAGGTCTGGTATGCCGCGCCCAGATGATAATGTGCGACGGCGTTATTCGGATCATTTCGTACAACCGTTTGCAGAGTACTTACCGCCCCCGAGGCATCTCCGGCGCGAAGTTGTAACTGGCCCCGATAAATGAGTGCTTCGTTGTCATTGGGATCGGATTTCAATACTTCATCATCGAGCTTGCGCGCGTCGGCATCGCGGTTCTTCAAGATGAGAAGTTCGATGTAATTCTTCTTCACCTGGGAATCTTTTGGATGTTCTTTGTATAAGGAACCATATTCGGCCACTGCATTGTCCAGGTCGTTGGTTACGAAGTAGAAGTCACCCAGCATGCGATATCCCGCGGAATTGTCGGGGAAGTCAGACTTGGACTGGCGCAGAAAATTGATGGCATCGGCTTTCCTGCCTTCGGCAAAGTACAAGCGCGCCATCGCCGCACGCGGATCAGGGCTTTTCGGATCGGCAGTAATCGCCGCTTGCAGTTGGGCTTCGGCATCCTGCGGACGTCCGTGGGTTTGGTAGTAACTGGCGAGCAGCAAGCGAGCGTTTATTGCTTTGGGATTCAGTTCGATTGCTTTCTTTAAGTTGGCTTCGGCTGCGTCGGATTGATTGTTCCTCGTCTGCATCAGAGCCAGGTTCAGGTATAAGTCCCAGTCGCTGGGATCGAGTGCGATGGCTTTTTGCACTTCTTGAATGGCAGCGGGGAAGTTGTTTTGCGTGGCCAACAGATTTGCTTCCATGAAATGCGACTGCGAATTATTGGGCCACTTCTGCAATAGCAGATCCGTCTGGTCTTTTGCTTTGTCCGAAGCTCCGCCAACAATCAGGAGCCGTGCCAATTCCACCTGGGCGGGGTAGTTCTCGGGTTGCAGATCGACCGCTCGAGTAAGTTCGTCGTAGGCGTGCGGCCAATCTTGGAACTGAATGTAAGTTCGCGCCAGCTGATAATGTGCCTCGGCGTAAGAGGGATCAATTTTCAGAGCATCACGAAATTCGATCTCGGCTTCGCGGTATTTGGCTTTTTCGAAGTAGCGTTCACCGTTGTGCAAGGCTTTCTGCTTGCGGACGTTGGGATCGCGAGAACATCCAGCGAGAAGAAAAAGAACTGCCGAGAGAATAATGAAAAGACCAACCGATGGAAACAGATTAGGCGTGCGGGTATGGGAATGGTGCAGAATACGCATGATCTCCTAAAAGTACAGCAAGCGGCTAGGCAGAGAAAGTTACGGCCGATAGCTCTCAATAACAGTTAAGCGAGAAATCGCCAAATGCGAAACCACACTTTCGTGCCAGTCTTTATTCGTTAATTATTTGTAATGTTGAGCACGAGAGGTATGTCGTATGTAGTTGATCCTGTTAGGCTTGCAAGGATTGTCGCAGGTGCTTACAACCGGTCGCAGAAATTATCATTCTTGACGCGATTTCTATTCGCGTTAAATTAACCATGTTGTAACACGGAGTCTGGTGTGGCTTCTGTGTAAACAACCCTCCCCCCAAAGCGAGGAGACCCAGGGAAATGGAACGTTCGATCCGTAGGTTCTGGCCAGCACTCCTGCTGGCAGTCTGTTGTTTTTCGCCTTATGCCCTAGGACAAACTGTTGGCGTCAACATTTACGGTGCCGGGCAAGACCCGACTGATGGGATCTACATGAGCCCGTATTACGCCACCCTAACAAGCGGTTCCAGCAGTTCGAACTTCACCATCATTTGTGACGATTTCGCAGATAATTCGTACCTGAACACTCCGTTCACCGCAAGCCTGATGTCGTTTTCCAGTATTTCGTCGAATCTAGGGAGCACGCTTTGGGGGAGTTCCCAAGGCTTTGTAGCTTATGAAGAGGCGGCCTGGCTGACGGAAGGCCTGCTGAATATCATGAGTCAGCCCACAGTGAACAAGACCGCCGAAGCGTACTACTCATTTGCGATGTGGGCGGTTATGGATCCTAGCGATGTCCTCAACTGGCTCAAGTCGTACGGCGACTGGGCTGCGTGCCAGGCGGTCTTCGGTAACAATTGCACGAGCTATACGCAACTGGGAACGAATAGCCTCCTGTACCAGGCAGAGCACCAATACGGCTCGGGAAACTACTCGAATCTCGCTCTGCTCACTCCGATGAGCGGCTCGAAGTTATGTACGACGCCCGGTACTTGCGTAGCCCAAGAGTTCTTCGTACAAGTAGCTGAAGGTGGTGCTGCGGCGTTGTATCTGCTGTTGGCTGCCTTTGTCTGCTTCGGCGCCATGTTCATCCGCGCTCGACGACCGCGTGTAGTTAGCCAAATGGCCTGATCTTAACCTTTGCGGGGGTCCGGACTTAGTGAAAACCAGCACTAAGTCCGGACAATCGGGCGCAATCCTTCTTCCTTTTTTCTACCTAATTCCCCACGTCGAGATTATGCCCCTACGGGGTCGTCGCTTCTTCGACCGGATTCGGAATGTATTCGGAAATTCCGTATCCCGGATCTCGGGAAGCAAAGATCAGGGGCTTAAAGCGGCTTCCTTCCTTAGTCTGACGCGGCGCTCAGTGCCACCGGCATGTCGTGCTCCGAAGGCCCGGCAATTGGAGTGGGGGTAATCTTCTGTGTCTTCCGCAGCCAATCTGCGGCCATTTTCTCAGCGTACAGCAATTGCTCCATTGTCATTGTTTTGCTGAAGCTCTTGCTGGTGCGCGAGGTTTGAGCGCTGGCGATAAGGCACCATTTGTAGGCCATTAGTACATCAGTAGCGTTCGCACGGCGCGTCCAATAAAGCTGCGAGAGAATCATTTGCGCGATCGGCGAACCTTGCTCTGCCGACTGCTGGCATTCGGCGAGCATGGACTCATCGGTAAGGTTTCCATCCGTGCAATTCTTCAAAAAGCAGCTAAACACGGACCGCGAGCTGCTTTCCTGGCTGAGCGTCATGAACAAGAGCTCGACACGGCTGGAGACGCCAAGCTTATCAAAAATACGAAACAGATAATTTTTCACCGTGTGCTGGCTTAATTTGAGGCGTTCGGCGATCTCGCGATTGGTGAGACCTTCGGCCAGGCTCTGGACGATTTCCTTTTCGCGCTTCGAGAGCAGGCTGAGCCCGTTTGCATCCACCGGGTTCACGGTTGGGGCCGAGGCCAAGGCTTCCAGGGCGAGAGACATTTCACGGCTGTTTGCCCAGATCTGCCCGTTGTATACGCAACGAATGCACTTGCACAGTTTATCGATCGACTCGGAACGGCTGAAGATGCCGCGTGCACCGGAGCGGAAAGCCTCCAGCACGACTTGAGGTTTTGAAGAATCGAGCAAGACTACGACCCGTATATCCGGCCGAGAAGCGCGGACTTCGCGGAGCACTTCGAATCCGCGGCAACTCTGCTCGTCAACGTGGGTCCCGATTACGAGGACATCGATGGCGCGCTCAACTACGGTCTTGGCGACGGGTTTTGCAGAATCGACGCTCAGGACTTCCAACGCGCGGTCGCGCCGCAGTGCGTCGGCCAGAAGTTGTGTGTGAATTACGGAACTGTCGAGGACTAAGACGCGAATCTGCTTGCCCGCGGTGTCGCGTTCCATGGTCGCCTCCAAGCGAAAGTCGGGTATAAACTCCCCGACGCCTAGCCCTTAAAACTCCAGGCTGCGGTGACGGTTATACAGCGTTAAGCACTTGGGGGAGGCCAGTTTGATGCCGCAGGATTACCCACCCTGCGACGGGAATTAGTACGTGATTACTTGTGAAGCAGTGTACCTTAAGCCTTGTACCGAAGCAAGGGAGCAGATCACAAAATTTTTCACAGTTATTACACCCTTGCAGCCCAGTGCAGATCCTTGCAACTTGCTGGTGGACAACGTAGTGGAACTCTGGTAACCATGCAATGGCACGAAGGTGACATCAATTTGCTTTCGGCGAATTTCTATCCCGAAGCATACACAGCTACTTACAATTTGCCATTGTGCGCGGGCAGACATTGCTCGAAATGGCCCGATTCGAGCGGTTTTCGGGCCGCCTGGAATTCTCCACGCATAGAGAAATCCTCCTCCGGTTCGGATATCCATGTACTCGCGAACATTCACTCCTGTGCGCGTGAGAAGAGTTTCGGCGAGAGATTGTGCCTCTTGCAGGCGGCTGCACTCGGGCCTATTCTCGTTTCATCGCGAGCAACAAACTCTTCGGAGTTCCCCCCAATGCTCGGTGAGATTAAGCCGGACTGGATTTGAACGGTCCGTCTCCTGATTCGCGCGTTCCCCCTAAAAGCGGCGTTCGGAGAATAGTGTGAATTTTTAAGGGTCAAACAGGAACTGTGACCCAGAGGGCGAAGCTATGAGCACAATCACCCAATCGTGGCAAATCGCAGCTCCGATCGCAGTACCCGAACCGGATGAGCACAACTGGTACGCATTGCTTACTCGCGCACGTCATGAGAAAGTTGTGGCGCAGCGTCTGCGTGAAATCGGAGTCACATCGTTTCTTCCGGTTGTAACTGAACTACGCAAATGGAGTGACCGCAAGAAACTAGTCGAGTTTCCTCTTTTCAGCTGCTACGTATTCGCGAAATTACATCCCTCAAATGAAGGACGCTTGAAAGCTCTGCGAATTGATGGCGTGTATAGCCTGGTCGGGACTCGCGGCGAAGGTACCGCGATCCCGGAAGAGCAGATTGACGCAATACGCCGCATTGCAGAAGAGCGTTTGGCCTGGCATTCCCACCCATTCCTGAAGATCGGACAACGCGTTCGCATCCGCAGCGGTGCATTAAACGGAGTTGAAGGTATTCTCGTCGCTCGCAGCGGAGAATCCACTCTGGTCGTTTCTGTCGATGCCATTCAACGATCGCTGGCTGTTCGCATCGATGGGTATGCCGTTGAACCCGTCTAACTGCCTGTCCTGGCAGTTAGGCTTAACTCCCGAGAGTTCTTCCCGTGCCTGAAAATCTAACTGATACCGTGCGGTTACTAGTTGTAAGTAGAGAACCTTCGGTTCTGCGGCCGTTGTGGTCGGTCGGGGAATCGAACTCCTGGCATTTGGAGACTGCCGGCAGTGGTTGGGAAGCGCTGGAACGAATCCAGTCCGGCGCGGATCCTGATGTGTTGTTACTCGACCTCCCTCGCGGCGACGCAGATAGCCTGCATGTTCTGCGCTGGCTGCGCAGAGTTCGTCCTGAACTTCCTATCATCCTACTCTCTCACGCTGAAGATATTTCCCGCGAAAAGGAAGCCATGCGGCTCGGCGCGCAAGAGTTCCTGGTACGACCTTTTGAAGAGCAGCGACTTGAATCTGTAATTCGCCGTCACCTCACTTGTGCGATCGACGAGCCTTCGGGGTTTACCAGTGAGAACATCGAACAATTGAGCGAAGATGGATTTTTTGTCGGCGCCAGCCCGGTGATGCAGAAGCTCAGGGCGCAAGCGGAGTTACTGGCTCAGGCCGATGTTCCAGTTTTGATTGTCGGTGAGCCGGGGAGCGGTAGAGACACTACTGCGCGCTTGATTCATAAGTTGTCGGTCCGCTCTGGTTTCAGGTTCTTGAAAGTGAATTGCGCGGCTCTACCCGGTGATCTTTTGGAAAGAGAGCTGTTTGGATACGCCGGAGATCTTTCGAAGAAGAACGACCCACCAACGCCCGGGAAACTTGAGCTTTGTGAGCGGGGCACGATCTTACTCGATGAGATCGTCGAAATGCCGCTCAGCCTTCAGGAAAAATTACTTCGCGTGGTGCAGGAGAAGCAACTATTACGGCCCGGCACGACTGAATACATTGATGTAGACGTTCGTATTCTGGCGGCGGGTAACATTAACATTGAGCGTGCGCCGGCGGAGCAGAAACTTCGCGAAGATCTCTATTGTCGGCTGAGTGCGTTTACGGTGCATGTACCTGCTTTGCGGCAGCGCCGAGACGAGATTCCAGTTCTCCTGCAGCATTTTATGCATAAGTTGTCGAGGCATTACGGGCTGCCGCCGCGTGAGTTTTCGCCCGCGGTGCTCGCGGCATGTCAGCGCCACGGTTGGCCAGGAAACGTAAGGGAACTTGAAAGCTTCGTGAAACGCTATCTCATGATCGGCGATGATGAGTTAAATGGCGCGGAACGGGCAGAGAACGATCTGTTTGGCACGTATGGGCCCCCTCATGTTTCGAGCAACGGACCCAGCACATCGAAATACCAGCTCCAAGGATTAGGAAACGGCAAGTCGCTGAAGTCGCTCATCAATGACGTAAAGTCAGAAGCCGAGCGTAACGCCATTGCCGCCGCCCTTGAACGGACTGGCTGGAACCGTAAGGCCGCTGCGCGCTTGTTGAAGGTGAGTTATCGCACCATGTTGTACAAGATTGAGCAATATCATATGAGTTCCTCCGATCCGCTTGCTCTTTCATTTGTCAGCGGAAACGGGTTTCATAAAGGTAACGGGCTGAAAGGAAACGGGAAGGCGAACTAATACGCTGTAACTGTGGGTGGAGCATTTATGCAATTAAGAGTTTTGAACGTGCTGAAACGAACGATTCTGATCATTTGCATCGCAAGCACCGGATGCCTGTTCGCGCAAAGCAATCCCAAGTCGGACTCGAAGAGTGATGCGCCAGTGACGGTGGCCTCGCTGGGGCAGGCTGTAGCCGCGCCGACTGGAAAGGCTCACGACAACAGTTTTGTGATCGGAGTCAATGACGTACTCGCGATCAGCGTCTGGAAGGAGCCCGACGTTTCGCGCTCCGTGCCGGTGCGGTCGGACGGGAAAATTTCGCTTCCACTGGCGGGTGAAGTGCAAGCCGCTGGATTGACGCCACTCAAGTTGGAGCAGGACATCGCCAGCAAATTAAAGGATTACATCTCCGAGCCCGAAGTTACCGTGATCGTGCAGCAGATCAACAGTCAGAAGTTCAATATCCTAGGCATGATTAACCGTCCGGGTTCATACTCTTTGACGAATTCCTCGACGGTTCTGGATGCGATTGCAGTCGCCGGCGGATTCCGCGACTTCGCCAAGCAAAAATCGATTTACGTTCTTCGCCAGAACCCGAATGGCACAGAGTCGCGGTTGCCGTTCAACTACAAGGAAGTCATTAAGGGCAAGAACATGGCACAGAACGTGAAACTGCAATCGAACGACACTATTGTGGTTCCGTAATTCATGCTTCGTACTAGCCTTCTATTAACGTTGGTGCTTTTCACCTGTACACGGGTGTGGTCGCAAGAAGATACGACCTCGAACCAAACGACAACACCAACCGACAACTCCCAAATGTCCGTTCCGCCACCTGTGAGCGCTGAATCGTATCCAACTGTGACTGGTTCTGAGGAAAAATCGAACTATCTCAGAACTGGGGTGACACTGAGTTCCACATACAGCGACAACATTTTGGGTGGAGTGAATCCCAATCCAGTGAGCGATGAAAGTTACTCAATTTGGCCGTACATCTCGCTAGATGAAGCCACGCCTCGACTCCATTCAGTTCTTAATTTCAGCCCTGGCTTTACCTTTTATCAGCACACCAATGATCGCGACGAAGCTGATGAAAATGTAGCTTTGAATTTTTCGTATCGATTTAGTCCACATGTCACGTTAAGCCTTGTCGACTCCCTACGTAAATCGTCAACTTTGGTGAATCAGGCGAATCTGTTCGGGAATCCCGCATTTGGTGCAGGTCAGGTCTCGCCCGTAACGGTCTTGGCTCCAGTCGCGGACCAATTGAGCAATGCAGGTACAGCGCAGCTTAGCTATCAGTTCGGCCCCAACGCGATGGTCGGCATGAGCGGAACATTCAGCAACCTGCATTATTCGAACTCAGCGGAAGTGCCTGGGCTTTATGATTCGGGTTCTAGAGGTGGATCTATCTTTTACACGCATCGCTTGTCAGGTCGACACTACGTTGGTGCTACGTACCAGTACCAGGATCTACTGGCCTATCCCACAGGCTTTCGCGCCGAGACCCAGACTCATGCGGTTACTGTCTTCTATACCTTGTATGTGACTCACGCCTTTTCCTTATCCATGTTTGGTGGCCCGCAATACTCGAACAGCAACGCATCAATATTCCCAGCTGTACACACATGGTCCCCCACGACGGGAGCGAGTCTATCGTGGCAAGGGCAAAGGACGAACCTTGCTTTAACTTACTCTCACATAATCGCGCCCGGCGGCGGATTGATCGGAGCGGTCCACGAAGATGCAGGCGGGCTGTCGCTTAGGCGGCAACTGAGCGCTTCCATGAGCGGCGGCGTCCAACTCAGCTATGCAAACAACAAACTGCTCGATCCCATACTGGCCAGCCAGTTCGGAGGTTATGCGACGAACGGTCATACAATCGCCGGCACCGCTTCGATCCAACGTCAGCTCGGTGCTCACTTTGCTTTGGGTTTGAATTATTCCAGACTTCATCAAAACTACAGCAATATAGCCGCCATCGCCGGGGCGCCTGACACGAACATGGGTACCATTTCGATTTCCTATCAGTTCGCAAAGCCGCTCGGAAGATAGAACTAACGACCTAAATGACACAAGATTTTGAAGAACAAAGCCCAGCTGGTTTTGACTTGGGTCGAATTCTTGGAATAGCGCGCCGGCGATACTTCCAATTTCTGATCCCGTTGTTTGTTGGTTGGCTCGCAGTCTGGGGCGCCAGCTGGTTTCTTCCGCCGCGGTACAAATCAGGCACTTTAATTTTGGTCGAACAACAGACGATGCCGAAGGATTACGTGACACCGAATGTTTCAGACGACCTGCAGGAACGTCTTCAGAGCATTACTCAGCAGATTCTGAGCCGCACTCGCCTCTTGCACATTATTGACGAGTTCAATCTGTACTCTAGTTCGCACGATCACTTAGATCAGGATGGCAAGGTTGATTGCATGCGGAAGGACATCGATATCACGCTCGTGCGGGACGGAAGTGATCGCGTTACAGCCTTCAACGTGTATTATTCTGCGGCAGCTCCCTATACCGCACAGCAGGTAACGAGCGAACTAACCAATCTTTTCATCAATGAGAATCTCGAGGTACGACAGCAAGAGTCTGAGGGTACAACCAAATTCTTAGCTGATCAGCTTGAGGACGCCAGGAAGAACCTTGCAGATCAGGAAGAAAAGGTCCGTGTTTTTAAAAGCCAGCACATGGGTGACCTGCCGGGGCAGTTAGGAGCAAACCTGCAGATTTTGAGTGGACTGCAGAGCCAGTTGCAAGCTGAGACTGATGCGTTGACAACAGCTAATCAGCAGCATACTTACCTCCAGACGCTATTCGATCAGTACCGAGCGCTTCAGGCGAGTCCTAAATCAGCCGACGGAGCACCGTTAGGATTGCCTGCAATCGATGACGAGTTGGAGAAGCTCAAAGCAGAGCTCGCGGATCTCAGTTCACGTTATACGGACCGCCACCCGGACGTGCGAAAGCTCAAAGAACAAATTGCGAAAACGGAAAAGATGCGGCAGCAGATACTTGCTGATATAAAGGCGAGAAGTGCGGTCGCACAGTCGGACAACAGCAACGCACAATCTGCGGCTTCGGACTTGCTCACTGCAAATGGTACGCCCTCTCCGCTGGCGCAGATAAAGAGTGAACTGCAAGCGAATGAATTGGAGATCTCCAATCGTAACCATGCGATTGCCGAGTTGAAGAACAAGATCAACGACTATCAAGCGCGCTTAAACGAAGAACCGATTCGCGAGCAACAACTCGCAGACCTGACGCGCGGTTATGACCAATCGAAGGCGATCTACGACGATCTCTTGAAGAAGAAAAATGACTCGCAGATGGCCACGGACATGGAACTCTTGCAGCAAGGCGAACGATTCCGCGTGCTTGACCCGCCGAGTCTGCCCAGCAAACCTGACTTTCCGAATCACCTGAAGTTCTGTGGGTTTGGACTTGGGGCCGGTCTCGCGCTTGGGGTTGGCATGGTCGGAGCATTTGAAATGCTGGATGATCGGCTCTACAGTGAAAAGGAAATCAAAGAGTTGATATCGGTCCCGATCATTTCTGAGATTCCGGTGATTATCAATCCCTCTGATGAAAAGAATGCCAAGAAACAAATATGGCTAGGGTGGGCGACAGGTGCGGTGGTATTCGTGATCATACTAGCAGGATCGGCATTCAGCTATTTGCATGGTTAAAGTGAAGTAATGTACGAAACTTTCTACAACCTCAAGCGCAGTCCATTCGACATAACTCCCGACCCGTCGTTCCTTTTCCCCACGAAACGACATAACGAGGCACTAGCTGCGCTGTACTATGGCGTACGTTGGCGCAAAGGGTTCGTTGTGCTAACCGGCCAAGTTGGCACGGGCAAAACGCTTTTGCTGCGTTGTCTGCTGCAGCTGCTTAAACAGAGCAAAGATGTCGCCTATGCGTATTTGTTCAGCAGCCGGCTTTCTCCTACCGAATTCTTGCAGTACATCGTCAGCGATTTCGGGTTGCCCTCGGCCGGGAAAAACAAGGGAGAATTGCTGTTTGACCTTTGCAACTTTGTTGTCAATCGCGGCTTGAACAAGCTGACAACGGTACTTATCGTCGACGAAGCCCATCATCTTTCAGTTGAGGCGCTAGAAGAAGTTAGGCTACTTACGAATCTTGAGACAGCGGAGCAAAAGCTTCTGCAAATTGTTCTCGTAGGCCAACCGGAATTAGACGAAAAGCTTGACTCGGTGAAGCTTACTCAGCTGAAGCAGAGAATCGCGATTCGCTCCCATCTCGAACCGCTGAGCTTCGATGAGACAAGAGGGTACATTGAGCGTCGTCTGAATCTGGCTGCGGGTGATTCAAGAGCAGAAAAGATATTTCCGCCTTTGACTGTTTCAAGTGTGTATCGCCACTCCCGTGGAATTCCACGGCTGATTAACACAATCTGCGAAAACGCACTTATATCCGCGTACGCAAAGCAACTGCCGGGTGTTACCCCTGAGATCATCGACGAGATAGCAAGAGATTTTCGGTTGAATGTGGTTCGTCCCGCCGAGGTCGAGAAAACTTCAGGGCTCGATGAGATCGACTTGCAGCGCGCGGCAAGGATTCTTTTGGATCTTTACGCGTCTGTTCAGAAACCATTGACACGTGAAGCTGAGGCACTGGCACCAGTTGTCGCCCGAGCAAGACAAGCATGAGCCATATATTCGACGCGTTACAGAAGTCGGTTGCTGAGCAGGCAGACATCGACATACCGTCTGCGGCGGTAGCCACAGAGTTGTTGGAGGCGACGGAGCGCAAGACGGCAGCGGTCCGCGCGAAGACGGCAGTACTCGACCCGCCCGCATCGGATGATGAGACCATCGTACTGACTGCTTTAAGGTCGGCTCTAGATTCGACTCCGGTGATCCCGATTTCGGCAAGGCCCGCGCTGGTGGCAGAGGAAGCGCCGCTGAAGACTGCAGCCGTCGATCAATTTAGTCAATTCCAAACCCTGAGAACCCTGATACCCCCCCAGAGCCGTATCGTGTGCGTAACCGAAAAGGAAAGTCTGCCAGCAGAAAAATTTCGTTTCGTGGCGGTGCGACTGCGACAACTACAGCAAGTGCGTCCATTAAAGCGACTGGTTCTTACTAGCACGCTTCCGCAAGAAGGAAAGAGTACGGCCGCCGCGAACCTGGCGTGTGCGCTAGCACGCCGCAGTCAGCAGAGAACGTTGCTTTTAGATGGAGATTTGCGGCGTCCTTCGTTGGCACGCCTGTTCGGGTTGGGAAAAATTCCAGGAATCAGTGATTGGTTGCAAGGGGAATGCAGTCCAGCTAACAGTATCTACCACCTGGAAGAAGCAGGTTTGTGGGTTCTGCCGGCGGGCAACATACCGCGGAATCCTCTCGAATTGATGCAGTCCGGAAAGCTTTCGAATCTGATGGATCAATTGACCTCATGGTTTGATTGGATCGTCATCGACACCCCGCCGGTGCTTCCCCTTGCAGATACGAGTATCTGGACGCGGCTCGCAGATGGAGTCCTCTTGATCGCTCGACAGGGAACAACTGAAAGAGAACAATTGAAGCGCGGCCTAGAAGCTATCGAATCTTCAAAGTTGCTCGGTGCTCTGCTGAACAGTTGTACAAATACCAAGAAGACCGACTACTACTATCAGCCGGTTATTGAATCTTGATTTCACCTCCTCCTGGGCTTGCAAATCCAAATTAGAGAAATGGGAGACGGACTTATGTCTAACGTCAGAATCGCTGTGGTGGGCTACGGGTACTGGGGACAGAACCTGCTACGTAATTTTTGTGACTTGGAAGAAGCGGAAGTGGTGATGGTATGTGATTTCGATGCGCGCGCCCTAAACCGCGCAAAACGCCGTTTTCCATCGATCGAGGTTACCCAAAGCTATGCAGAAGTATTAGCGGACCCGCGCATTGACGCCGTTGTGCTGGCCACGCCGGTATCTTCTCACTATCCCTTCGCGAAACAGGCACTGCAGGCAAGAAAACACGTGCTGGTCGAGAAGCCACTGGCGCAGACATCTCAACAGGTAATGGACCTGATCGAGCTTTCTGAATCTGTCGGCAAGAACCTCATGGTCGATCACACCTTCCTTTACACCAGTGCGGTCCGCAGAATGAAAGCCATGGTCAACTCAGGTGAGATCGGACAGATTCTCTACTTCGATTCCGTTCGAATCAGTCTTGGTTTGGTGCAGAGTGACACAAACGTCCTTTGGGACCTTGCTCCGCACGATTTTTCGATTATGGATTACCTCCTTGAGCGTGAGCCGGTGGCCATCTCAGCAACGGGCGTGAAGCATTTGAACACGCCTTACGAGAATATCGCTTACGTCACTGCACAGTTTGACGGCAATTTGATCGCTCACTTCCATCTGAACTGGCTGGCGCCGGTCAAAGTACGCAAGACGCTGGTTGGTGGCAGCAAGAAAATGCTTGTTTACGATGACATGGAAAGCAGCGAAAAGGTCAAAGTGTACGACAAGGGTGTCGTTCAAACTCAAGATCCTGAACGCCGCGAAAAAATGCTCACCGGTTACCGCAACGGGGACGTGCTTACACCCCAGCTCGATGGTGGAGAGGCATTGCGTCTCATGGCGAAGGAGTTTGTCGCATCCATCAATGAGAAGCGTGCACCGATGAGCGATGGTTATGCGGGTCTTCGAGTGGTGCGCATGCTCGAGGCGGCTCAGCGGTCGATTGAGCAGAATGGCCGCATGGTCAGCTTGCGTGAAGAGCTTCCATCTATCACTCAATTCGTCGCGACTTCAAATGTCGCCGCTGCCGATTGATTACTTTGGCCCTCAGTATTTTCGTCCTGATCGACAGTTCTGTGGAGAACGCGATATGAAAGGCCTAAATCGCTTACTGCTTTGGCTTGCAGGGGTCACCGTGTTCGTGTCCCTTTCAGTATCGGCTTTCGCCAGTTGTAGCGCACCTGCGAACCCGATCGAGGCGGAGAATTGCCAACCGGGCAATCCTTCGTCCCAATGGGACGTGGACGGCGCCGGTGATCTCACAATCCAAGGATTTGCCACAAATATAAGTGTCAATGTCGGTCAGGTGATCAACTTTAAAATTGACACAAATGCGACCGCCTACACGATCGAAATCTACCGAATGGGGTACTACGGTGGGGATGGCGCCCGCCTGATAACCACAATTCAGCCGTCGGTCAAGTTGCCACAGACACAACCTGCTTGTTTGACCGATTCAACCACCGGGTTAGTTGACTGCGGAAATTGGGCTATCTCAGCATCTTGGCAAGTACCATCGAACGCAACCTCCGGCATTTATTTCGCACACCTAGTTAGGAGTGACACAGGAGGGGACAGTCATATTGTTTTTGTCGTTAGAAATGACGCGAGTACTTCGTCAATTCTGTTTCAAACCGCGGATGAAAGCTGGGAAGCATATAACGGTTATGACGGTGGAAGTCTATATGGACCAAGCGACGTTTTTGACTTGACTCAACGCGCTTATAAAGTTAGTTACAATCGGCCATTTATTACGCGTGGCTTTGCAGCCGAGTCAGCGACTTGGGTGTTTGGTGCAGAATATCCGATGGTTCGCTGGCTTGAGCGCAATGGATATGACGTTTCCTATTTCACCGGCGTGGATGCTGCCAGAAACGGAAATCTTATCCTCAATCACAAGTTGTATTTGAGCGTTGGGCACGATGAATATTGGTCTGGTCCGCATCGTGCAAATGTTGAGGCCGCGCGCGCGGCCGGAGTAAATGTGGCGTTTTTCAGCGGTAATGAAGTTTTCTGGAAAACCCGCTGGGAAAACAGTATCGATGGCACGAATACACCTTACCGCACTCTGGTGTGTTACAAAGAAACGCTCGGCCCGAACTCAAACCCGCCAGCCGTCGCAGCTGTCGATCCATTAGATCCGCCAACATGGACTGGCACTTGGCGCGATAACAGCAAGAGCCCGCCCGACGATGGAGGTCGGCCGGAAAATGCCTTGACCGGAACGATTTTTATGGTCAACGGCCCGGATACGGACAACCCGGGGAATTTAACCATTCAGGTACCGCAAGCCGACGGTCAGATGCGATTTTGGCGTAATACGACGGAGGCGAAACTCTCGGCAGGGCAGACGGCGACACTACCGAAAGGTACATTGGGCTATGAATGGGACGAGGACTTGGATAATGGCGCGCGTCCGGCTGGCGATTTCGACCTGTCAACCGTGACATATACACTGACGACTGACCTCTTACTTGATCAGGGTGGGACGTACGGTGCCGGTGCAGCAACCCATCATTTAACGTTACATCGGTATTACAACAATGTCGGTGAGTCAACGCAGACCCCGCTGGGTCTGGTCTTCGGTGCGGGAACCGTGCAGTGGTCGTGGGGATTGGATAACACCCATGACAATCCTTTCAATTACACAAACCCGGCTGCTGATCCGGACATGCAGCAAGCTACTGTGAACCTTTTCGCCGATATGGGAGTTCAGCCCGCAACTCTGCAATCGGGTTTAGTCGCTGCAACTGCATCGACAGATACGACCGCACCCACTTCTGAAATTACATGGCCAACTGGCGGCACAGCTCTGACAAGCAACAGCACAGTTAGTATTACAGGAACTGCGACCGATTCAGGTGGCGGAGTAGTTGGTGGAGTGGAAATTTCGCTCGATGGCGGGAATACCTGGCACCCAGCGACGGGCCGAGGGAGTTGGACTTATTCATGGACTCCGACGTCACTGGGATCGTTCATGCTGGAGAGCCGCGCTACCGATGACAGCGGCAACCTGGAGATCCCATCCGCAAATACTCCTGTCGTCACTGTGAATCCACCCGATTGTCCTTGCAGCGACTGGAGTTCTTCGACAACACCGACACAAGCTGATAGCGGCGATCCCTCCGCCGGTGAATACGGTGTCCGGTTCAGGTCGGATTACAATGGGTACATAACCGGAATACGCTTCTACAAAGCAAGTACGAACACCGGCACTCATATTGGCAATTTGTGGACCAACTCCGGAACTCTGCTGGCTACTGCAACTTTCACCAACGAAACGAGCGCTGGATGGCAGCAGGTGACGTTTAGCAACCCGGTGGCGATCACAGCTGATACCACCTATGTCGCTTCTTATTTCACGCCATCAGGGCACTACTCGGACACAGCGGGTTACTTTGCAACCTCCGGCGCCGACGCGCCACCCCTCCACTTCCTAGAAAACGGAGTCGACGGGGCGAATGGCATTTATGTTTACAGTTCAACAAGCACTTTTCCAACATCCACCTTCGGCTCAACGAACTACTGGGTTGATGTTGTGTTCGTTCCGGCTTCATCCATGCCCGGCGCACCCCCCGCGCTCCTCCTGCAGCCGGGGAATCTCAGTTTTGCTGCGTTCGTTGGCAACGGTAATCCGCCGAGCCAATCTGTTACCGTCTACAATGAAGGTAGCGGCACACTTAATTGGGCTGCGAGTTCGAACGCGGCATGGCTGACTGCAACGCCTTCATCAGGATCTACTCCAACCACAGTTTCGATTTCGGTCAACGCGGCCGGGCTTTCAGCGGGAACCTACACGGGAACAATAACCGTTAGCGCTTCCGGCACAAATAATCCTCCGCAGACTATCAGCGTCACTCTGACCGTCACAAACCTGCTACTGTTTTCCAACTTTTCTGACGGCACGATGAACGGTTGGGCGTTCTCTCCGCTCGGGTTCGCTTCGAACTGGTCAGTTTCGAACGGGTTGCTGCAGTACAACGGTGGAGGTCACACGCAGGTATACGCAGGTGATTCCGCCTGGACGAACTACAACCTGAACGTAGCCATTAAGCTTTCCACATTGAATGATTACCCCGGAGGCATACGCGGCAGGTTGAATCCATCTACCGGCGCAGGGTATGCCGTTTGGCTATACCCCGCTCAGGGCCTAATCAAGCTTTTCAAGAACACAGCGTGGGATATCGACACCGGGCTGACGACCCTTGCGCAGGCATCCGTTCCGTTTGACGCAATCAATTTCCACAACGTTCAGTTGTCATTCCAAGGAAGTCAAATCAGTGTTCTCTATGATGGCCGGGCTGTAATAACTGTAACTGATTCAACCTACGGTAGCGGCTTGATCGCGCTTGACGTTTCGAACCAGGTTATTAACTTTACAAATGTATTAGTGACGTCGGGAACTGCTAACACTGGTTCACTGACAGCGGCACCATCGTCATTGAGCTTCTCAGCTCTGTATGATGGGTCGAGCCCTGCACCTCAGAACCTGCAACTGAGTAATGCGGCCAGTGGGTCGTTGGTTTGGACGGCGACAAGCAGCGCTTCTTGGCTTATTGTGACGCCCGCTTACGCCAACACGTCGAGCACGGCTCAAGTGAGTGTAACGCCCACAGGTTTGAATCCGGGAACTTACAATGGCAAAGTGACAATTGTGGCGCTTGGATCGATTCAGACCACGACGACAATACCGGTGACTTTGACAATAGCCACGCCGCCACCCATTCTGAGCGTCTCCCCGTCTTCGACGCTGAATTTCATAAGTGTTGCGGGACAGAACACTCCGTCGCAGACGGTCTCTATCGCTAATGGCAGTCCGATCGGTTCTTTCAATTGGACTGCTTCGACGAGCGCGACCTGGCTCGGCGCATCACCAACAAGCGGCCCGACTCCACAGAACGTTGCAGTGAGCGTGAGTCCAGCCGGCCTGGCAAACGGCAGCTACTCCGCTAATCTGACCGTAACCGCAGGCGGAGTGAACAATTCGCCACAAACCGTCCCGGTGACTCTGCAAGTGCTCTCGCAGGATATGACCGAGACTTTCGCTGACCTCGGTACCGGTTGGGTTGTTTCGCCCCTGGGTCAGGGAAATGGGTGGAGCGTTTCGAACGGCGTCTACTCCTATTCAGGACTGGGTCTTAGTCAATCCTGTACAGGTAATAGCGCGTGGACCGACTACACGCTTGATGCTAACGTGCAGTTATCAAACCTGTCGGATTGGCCCGGTGGTTTGCGCGGACGAGTAAATCCATCGACTGGCGCCGGGTATTTGTTGTGGTTATACCCAGCTCTCAATGAAGTGATCCTGTATAACGCGTCTCAATGGAGCGTGAACGGGCCACTTACGCAATTGGCATCGGCGCCTCTCACCCTAGATACAAATGTTCACGATCTGCGAATGGATTTTCGTGGAAGCGTGATCACTATCTATTGGGATGGCGCGACTTTGATGAGTGCGACAGACAGCAGCTATGCCAATGGTATTGTCTGTCTCGATGCCGATAATCAGCCAATCGCATATTCCAACATTAAAGTTGCAGCGGTCCAGAATCAGCTGGCGCTGGATCCTATTACACCGTCGAGTTTGACATTCAATGCTCAGCCCGGGGGGACCGCAGCGCCACAGACCATCAACATTACGGCGGCAGGCGCGAAGACAACGTGGGCAGTCTCAACCACAACCTCGTGGATTGGTTTGAGTGTATCGGGCTCACTGACACCTGGCACGCTGACGATCTCGATCAACACCTCCGGCCTGGCGCAAGGGACGTATACCGGTTCCGTTTTGTTGTCGGCGCCGGGCGCAAGCAATTCGCCCATTTCGATTCCGGTGACCCTGGCGATCAAGAGTGCGGTATTGTCGGTTACTCCGTCATCTACCATGACCTTCTTTGGCGCGGTGGGACTGAATCCGAATCCGCAAACGATCCAAGTTGCCAATCTCGGCACCGGCGTTCTGAATTGGACGGAGACAAATACCAACAGCTGGCTGGGCGTCAGTCCGACATCGGGCGCTGCGCCATCAACTATTACCGTGTCCCCGAGTACAGCGACAACCGGGACCGGCTCGTTCAGCGATACTATCGTCATCGGTTCGAATAATGTGGCGAATGGCCCCATCAATGTTCCTGTATCGATGCAAGTTGGATCGCTATTGTTCAGCGACAACTTCAGCACCACTCCGGATGGAAACTGGACAGTTGGCCCGCTCGGGTTTGCCTCCGGATGGTCGATTGTGAATGGTGCCTACACATACAATGGCGGAGGCCACACTCAATCATACGCAGGCAGTTCCGCCTGGACGGATTACACCGTTTCAACCGACTTCCAGCTTGCTTCTCTAAACGACTACCCAGGAGGCCTGCGTGGAAGACTGAACACCACAAGTGGAGCAAGCTACGGCGTTTGGGTATATCCCGCCGAAAAAGTGTTGAAACTATTCCGAATCGGCCAGTGGAACATAGATGCCCAGAATAGTCTGCTCGGACAGTCTTCAACCATCAACATCGATACTAACTGGCACAACTTGCGCCTCGTCTTCCAGGGAACTACGATTCAGGTGTACTACGATAACGTTCTTCAAATAACGGCAACGGATTCAACTTATAGCCAGGGTGCGATTGCGCTGGATGTTTCTAACCAGCCGATCTCGTTCGACAACGTAACCGTGATTTCTCTCCCGTAAGCCCTCCCACTAATTCAAATCGAACTCAGGAGAAACTATGCGTGAGTTTTGCAGGATTGCTCCAGACGTAAAGCTGGGGCCAAACGTATCGATCCATGCGTTTGTCAATCTCTATGGATGTGAGATTGGAGAGGGCAGCCGCGTGGGGGCGTTTGTAGAAATTCAAAAGAACGCATTCGTCGGTAAGAACGTGAAAGTGTCCAGTCATACATTTGTCTGCGAAGGCGTCACGATCGAAGATGACGTTTTCATTGGACACAACGTTTCATTCATTAACGATAAATATCCTCGTGCGACGAACCAGGACGGCGCTCCCCAGACGGAAGCTGACTGGGGAGTGGTGAAGACCCTGGTGAAGAAAGGCGCGTCGATCGGAACCAGTTGCACGATTCTGTGTGGCGTCACGATTGGTGAGAATGCCATCGTGGGCGCCGGTAGCGTAGTTACACGTGATGTGCCGGACAACGCCGTCGTTGCCGGTAACCCAGCTCGTTTGATGAGAAAGGTGGTTGCAGCATGAATAAGGTAGCTTTTGTTGATTTATACGCACAGCACCAGGAAGTCGAACAGGAATTGCTGGAAGTATTCCAGCGGGTGCTGAGGAAATCATCGTTTATTTTGGGCCCTGAAGTGGTCGCTTTTGAGCAGGCTTTTGCCTCGTACATTGGGGCGAAGGAATGTTTGGCTGTTAACAACGGTACCACGGCGTTGCAGTTAGTCCTCGAGGCACTCGAAATTGGTCCCGGCGATGAGGTGATCACGGTTGCGAACACATTCATTGCCACGGCGGAAGCAATCAGTGCGGTGGGCGCGCGGCCAGTGTTCGTCGACGCCGATCCTGTCTCTTACACGATGGATCCGCAATTGGTCGAAGCGGCTATCACGCCGAAGGCCAAAGCGATCCTGCCCGTCCACCTTTATGGACAGTCCGTTGACCTCGATGCGCTGCTGGCGATTGCAAAGCGTCATGATCTGCACTTGGTAGAGGATGCTTGCCAGGCGCACGGCGCAACTTACAAGGGCAAGCGAGTTGGCGCGTTCGGCATCGCCGGTTGCTTCAGCTTTTACCCCGGCAAGAACCTTGGCGCTCTCGGCGAAGGCGGCGGTATCGTTACCAACGATCCAGGGTTTGCACAGAAAATGCGCATGCTGCGCGACCACGGCTCAACTAAGAAGTATGAGCACGGCATGCCCGGCTATAATTTCCGGCTCGAAGGACTTCAGGGTGGATTCCTCAATGTCAAGTTGAAGAAGCTTGATAAATGGAATGCACGCCGCCGTGAAATTGCAAAACGCTATCAGGAACTGCTTGCTGATGCTCCGATCACGCTTCCGGCTGAGATGGGCTGGGGTGAGCATGTCTATCACCTGTATGTGATCCAGGCAGACGATCGCGAGGCTCTTCGCAAGTCGCTGAATGATGCCGGAGTGGAAACTGGACTTCACTATCCGGTGCCTCTGCATCTGCAGGAAGCATACAAAGATTTGGGATACGAGAAAGGCGCGTTCCCGGTTTCTGAACACCTCTCGAGTCACATCTTGTCTCTGCCAATGCATCCGTACCTGACCGATGCAGAAGTGGAGCGGGTCGCAAATGTCGTACTGGAGTCTTTGGAATGCACTCAGCAAACGGTCACGAAGTAGCAATTCGCCAAGTCGCGGCGACATTCGGCCTGCGGGATACGCGCCAGGATCCTTCCTGGGAGCGCGATTTCGCCGGCTGGCTGAAGTCGGCGCGCACACGCGAAGAGCTGCTTGAGATGTTTGGCCAGTTTCGCTCAGGAGAGAGCGTATTCGATGGCATGATGCGCCGTGTCATCATGCGCTCTCTCTGCAAGCTTACCGGAAATGACTTGCAGGTTGCTCCGCAGGTAGTTCTGAAGCATCCCGAGACCATGGAATTCGGCGATTCGGTTTTCATCGGGGCCCAGGTGATGATTCAAGGGCGTTTCGACGGGACTTGCAAGATCGGGAACCACGTGTGGATCGGGCCGCAGGCGTACTTCGATGCGCGCGACATCGTTCTCGAAGACTACGTCGGCTGGGGACCAGGTGCCAAAGTACTTGGCTCGGCGCATACCGGCGAGCCGCGGAATGTACCTATCATCGCGACTGGCCTCGTGATCAAGCCGGTGCGGGTTGGGTTTGGCGCGGACATCGGCATGAATGCCAGCATTCTGCCGGGAGTTACGATCGGCGCACATTCCATCGTGGGAGCGGGGTCTGTAGTAACTCACGATGTCCCAGAGTATGCGATTGTGGCGGGCGCGCCGGCGAAAGTGCTGCGCTTCCGCACAGAAGAGGAGAGGCCGCGTGTCTGATTCGAAAGACTTAATGAAAGGCGAAAAGCTGAAGCGTCTCGAGGGTTCGTGTTGCCTGGTAACTGGAGGCGCGGGCTTTATCGGCAGTACCATCGTCGATCAGCTGCTCGATGCCGGCGCCGCCGAGATCCGGGTACTTGATAATTTTGTCCGCGGCAGCTGGACCAACCTAGAGTCGGCGGTTAAGCGCGGCGTGAAGGTAACAGATGGCGATATCCGGGACGCTGGTTTAGTCGATCATCTCTGCGACGGCGCGGACTACGTTTTTCACGAAGCAGCGTTGCGAATTACCCGTTGCGCCGAGGCGCCGCGAGAGGCCGTCGAAGTTCTGATTGATGGCATGCTGAACCTTCTTGAGTCCTCGGTCCGGCACAATGTAAAAAAAATCATAGCAGCGTCGTCGGCATCGGTGTACGGCGAGCCTTCGTATCTGCCGATCGACGAAGATCACCCGTTCAACAATCGCACGATGTACGGGGCGGGGAAGATCGCTAACGAACAGATGCTTCGTGCTTACTTCACCACCTCCGGCTTGCCTTACGTGGCTTTCCGTTACTTCAACGCCTACGGCCCACGCATGGACACGGTTGGTGTTTACACCGAAGTCATGATTCGCTGGCTGGATGCGATTGAAGCCAATCAGCCGCCCTTGATTTTCGGGGATGGTAAGCAGTCGATGGATTTCATTTTTGTCAGCGACATTGCACGCGCGAACCTGCTGGCGGCCCAAAGTGATGTAAGCGATGAGGCTTTCAATGTAGGCACCGGCATACAAACCAGTCTGAACGAACTGTGCCAGTTGATGCTTGACCTGAGCGGCTCCCGGCTTAGACCCGAGTACCGGGAAGCTCGCAAGGTTGGCAATGTACAGGCGCGTCGGGCTTCGGTCGAAAAAGCAGAAAAGATGCTCGGCTTCAAAAGCGACGTCTCCTTACAAGAAGGGTTGCGCCGGTTGATTGGGTGGAAGCGTTCGCTTGCCCCGGTTCGAGCAGTCACCACGGAGGTCCGATGAGCACTGCAACGATAACTAAAAATATTCCAGTTGCTCGGCCGTTTATTGGCAGGGAAGAAGAAGCTGCAGTTCTTGAAGTCCTGCGCAGCGGCTGGGTTAGCCAGGGCCCGAAGGTGGCTGAGTTTGAGAAGCGTTTCGCTGAATACGTTGGTGCCGAGCATGCGATTGCGGTTTCTTCGTGCACGACAGCTCTGCACATGGCGCTCATGGCCGCAGGGATTAAGGCCGGGGATGAAGTGCTTTGCCCCAGTCTGTCTTTCATTGCGACGGCGAATTCGATTCGGTATGTCGGTGCGACGCCGATTTTCGTCGATGTCGATCCCTTCACTTACAATATGGATCCGGCTAAGGTCGAAGCAGCGATCACGCCAAAGACGCGAGGCATCTTACTTGTCCACCAGATCGGTCTGCCTTCAGATATAGCAGCGATCTCAAAAATTGCAAAGCGGCACGGACTTATCGTTGTGGAAGATGCAGCCTGCGCGATTGGGTCTGAATACGATGGCCGTCGCATCGGCATGCCGCACACCCTGATGGCATGCTTCAGTTTCCATCCGCGAAAGATCCTGACCACTGGTGAAGGCGGGATGATCACTACCGCGGACCCGAAGATTGCCGATCGCCTACGCAAGATGCGTCAGCATGCAATGAGCGTTTCCGACCTGGCGCGGCACAGCTCGTCGAAGATCGTGAGCGAGAGCTATCCCGAAGTTGGGTACAACTATCGCATGACTGATCTGCAGGCAGCCTTGGGCCTTGTGCAGTTACAGCGTTTGGACGAGATGATTGAACGTCGTCGTCGACTGGCAATGCGTTACTCGGAGGCGCTGTCTGGAATCGATTGGTTGGTTCCGCCGGTTGAGCCGGTAGGATACCGTCACAACTTCCAGTCGTATATGGTTCGTCTTACCTCAGACGCGCCAATCAGTCGCGATGAGCTGATGCAAGAACTCCTGAACCACGGCATCTCGAGCCGTCGCGGTATCATGGCAACCCACCGCGAGTTACCTTATTCTGATGCGCGTTGGGCAAACGAGTTGAAAGAAACTGAATCCGTGACCGACAACTGCATCATTCTTCCCATCTATCACACCATGGCAGAGGAAGATCAAGACTTCGTGATCGATTCGATCAGTGAAATCAGTTCAGCACACGAAAGTAAAGCGTAGCTGTTCGTAAGTCCTCCCCCGGCTTGCAAATACCATCAAGTACTTTCCCAGACCAACGAACTGAACCAGGAGAGTGACTCGTGAATTCTCGTCGTAGTAATGGATCTATGACTGGTGTCGCTGCGGCGCCATCACTACCGGTGTGCGAGCGTGTTGTTCTGGGCGAGGAGTCGTTTCAGCGGACTCTCTCAATTGAACGCAAACGCACTGAGAGGTCAAAAAAGCCGTTCCTGCTCATGCTGCTGAATTTCGGTACAGCGACGCTGTCAGAAGGTAATCGCAGGGTGCTCGGTCGGCTGATCTCGGCACTTTCTGACACCACGCGCGCGACTGATATCGTCGGCTGGCACAAAGAATTCTCAGTAATTGGCGTGTTGTATACGGAAATCATCATCGACGATCACAGTTCGACAATCAAGACGATGATGAACCGCGTTAGCGACACCCTGAGCCGGACACTGACACTCGATCAGTTGAACCAAATTAGTATTTCCTTTCACGTGTTCCCCGAACCGTGGGACGGAGGCTCGTTCGATCGTCCCAGCAACCCTACTTTATATCCAGACTTTTCTGAGTTGGACGACCGCAGGAAGTATCAATTCGCGGTGAAGCGAACCGTTGATGTAGTGGCCAGCGGCATCGGTCTCATATTAACTGCGCCCATTTTCCTTGTGATTGCAGCCTTGGTGAAATTATCCTCGAACGGCCCAGTATTTTTTCGCCAACAGCGGATTGGCCAACACGGCTTACCGTTCACGTTTCTGAAGTTTAGAACGATGTACGTCAACAACGATCACAGCGCACATAAGGAATATGTTAAGAAGCTGATCGCCGGCAACGCCCACGCGCATTCGAACGGGAATGGCAATGGCAACGGCGCCGCAGTTTACAAAATCACCGCCGACCCACGAGTAACTCGGATAGGCAAGTTTCTACGCCGTTCGAGCCTCGACGAGCTTCCACAACTTATTAATGTGCTCATCGGAGAAATGTCGCTGGTTGGACCTCGGCCTCCCATTGCCTATGAGGTGCAAGCGTATGACATTTGGCATCGCGGCCGCTTGATGGAAGCTAAACCCGGAATTACTGGCCTATGGCAGGTCAGTGGCCGATGCCGTGTGAAATTCGACGAAATGGTCCGGCTGGATATTCGATATGCACGGACCTGGTCACTTTGGCTCGACCTGAAAATCCTCCTCCGTACACCACGCGCAGTATTCCTCGGCGAAGGCGCGTACTAGAAGTTACGCGCATCATCCTTTCCGTTCCACACAGGCAGAAATTTATCTTATGGCAGCCAGTTCCGAAGCTCTAGCTGTGTCGTCTTCTGCGGCTGTTCCCGCCACAGAAGCCACTGAGAAGCACAGTTATGGCGAAATTCTGAAGTCCTCCATTTTGGTCGGCGGATCGTCATTCCTTAACATTGGGATTGGCATTATCCGTACCAAAGCGATGGCGCTTTTGCTTGGGCCAGGAGGCTTCGGACTTTTTGGTCTTTACGGTTCGGTTGCCGACCTGACCCAGAACATTGCTGAGTTGGGAGTTAACAGCAGCGGTGTTCGGCAGATTGCCGAAGCTGTGGGCAGTGCAGATGAAATGAGAATCGCCCGCACCGCTGCCATTCTGCGGAGAACATCTATCGTCCTCGGCAGCTTAGGCGCTGCGTTCTTGGTGCTGTTTTCAAAGCAAGTTTCAAAGATAACCTTCGGAAGCACGAAAGAAGCGGTGCCGATCTGCCTTCTATCCCTAGTTGTGTTGTTCAAGATAATCTCGGCAGGGCAGGCTTCACTGATCCAGGGCACCCGTCACATTGCTGACTTGGCGAAGATGAGCGTACTTGGAGCGTCTTTCGGCGTTTGTACCGCGATCCCGCTGGTCTATTTCTTACGAGATAGAGGGGTCGTTCCGTCTTTAGTGAGTGTCGCTGCAGTGACGATCCTCACCTCGTGGTGGTACAGCCGCAAAATTGCGGTCGAGAAAGTCACGGTTACGCTCGCAGACGTCAGGAAAGAAGCTTGTGCGCTGTTAAAACTGGGCTCCGTTTTCATGGCCAGCGGCTTCATGACCATGGGAGTTGCGTATTTCGTTCGGGTCACCGTCTTGCGCGTGATCGGCTTCGAAGCAACCGGTTTATACCAGTCGGCGTGGAACCTCGGGGGCTTTTATGTCGGCATAATCCTGCAGGCCATGGGAGCCGACTTTTACCCCCGCCTGACAGCCAGCATCTCTGATCACGAAGAGGCGAATCGCCTGGTAAACGAGCAAACCTTTATTGGTCTTTTAATCGCACTTCCCGGAGTGCTGGCGACGCTCACCTTTGCCCCGTTGGTAATTTCACTGTTTTACTCTGCAAAATTCGGAGCCGCGGTCGGAGTTCTTCGCTGGATTTGCCTTGGGGCAATGCTGCAGGTGATCACGTGGCCGATGGGTTTCATTACGGTGGCAAAGGGAAGGCAGGGGTTCTTCTTCTTCAGCGAGTTTGCATGGACGATAGTCGCTGTCAGCTTGGCGCTGTTCTGCGTGACCCGGTATGGCTTAGAAGGAGCAGGAATTGCTTTTTTCGGTTCGTATGTTTTCCACTGCATTCTGACATATCCAATTGCGAGATATCTTACTGGGTTTAGGTATTCCGTGCAGAATCAACGCGTTGGACTTGCTGCTTGCGTTGTTATTGCAATCGTTTTCTGCAGTTTCTATCTGCTCCCTCTCCGGTGGGCAGCAACTTTGGGCATTCTGTTTTTGCTCGGCAGCGCTGGTTATTCTGTAAGGGTTTTGAGCATTCTGGTTCCAATAAGTCGAATCCCTGCTCCAGTCCGACGATTGGTTCGCGTGGGGAGTTCCGCCTTATCCAAGCCGAGAATTCGATAGGAGAAACTGTGAACTCTGTCGATGTAATCGTTCCTTGCTATCGTTACGGGCGATATTTAGAGGAGTGCGTGACCAGCGTTTTGACGCAGTCCATCAAAGACGTTCGTGTTCTCATCATTAATGATGCATCGCCCGACAATACTGCCGAGGTCGCCCGCAAGTTGCAAACACAAGACCGCCGAGTGAGTTATCGTGAGCACAAACATAACGTGGGTCACATAACGACTTACAACGAGGGTATTGACTGGGTCACCTCGAAGTACTTGCTGCTTCTATCGGCGGATGACTATCTGTTGCCAGGATCACTTGAGGCCGCAATATCGTTGATGGAACGAAATAGTGAGGTCGGTTTCACATTTGGGAATGCGTTAGAGATAGATGAACAGGGCGGGCAAGTCTTAACTAATTGTATCCGCTGCAGAAATTCAGAACGAGTTCTGACAGGACTAGAATTTATATCCATCAGTGGTTCGCGAAACATTGTGCCAACTCCAACAGCATTAGTACGTGCCCAGCTCCAAAAACGTGTAGGAGGATACCGCAAAGAACTACCACATGCCGGCGATATGGAATTATGGTTGCGATTAGCTGCGCACTCTTCAGTTGGATTCATCAAGCCGCCCCTGGCAGTGTATCGACGGCATTCTCATAACATGTCACTATCATACGGAGGGCAGAAGCTACTGGCAGATTTGGAGCAACGCCGGGCGGCGCTCGATTGCTTTCTTGAAAGCTGTGGAAATCTCCTGAAGGGGTCCAAACGACTGCACCGCACCTCATTGCGTCGCCTCAGCATCGATGCGCTCTCTTGTGCGAGTGCCGCATTCAACCGAGGGGAGTTGAGCCTTGTGCAACAGCTGGCCGAGTTTGCGCGTGAGACGTCACCCCGGAGCATGAATTCCTGGGTCTCGGCGAAGCTCAGACTTAAGCGGCGCTTTGGATTACGGGCATGGCAGATTCTTAGATCCTTGAGCAGTACAGGAAACCTTCCTGCTACTCTGGAGTGCCAAATGAAAGCACCACAGCAGCAATAATGCACACTATACTAATCTTAAACCCTCACGAGATTTCTTTGAAGAGCAAACATGCAAATTCCAATTGAAGCAAAATATCTCGGTGGTGATGTAGTTGTGCTGGTGCCCGACATTTTCCAGGATAGTCGCGGGTTTTTTTGTGAAACCTTTCGAGCTGACCAGTTTCAAGAACATGGTTTACCGACTGAGTTTGTGCAGGACAACCACTCTCGATCTTCAAAAGGAGTGGTTCGGGGGTTGCATTTTCAGTGGGACCCTCCCATGGCAAAACTAATGCGCGTGACAGCAGGAGAAGCCTTTTTGGTCGCGGTAGACATTCGGCGGGGTTCACCGACGCTGGGCAAATGGGTAGGGGTAGAAGCCTCGGTTCAAAACCGTCGAATGGTGTGGGCGCCTGCGGGTTTTGCGCGTGGTTTTTGTGCATTAAGCGATGGATGTGAGATCCAGTACAAATGCACCGGGATCTACAACAACCGGGCGGAATCTGCGATTTTGTGGAACGATCCTGCGATCGGAATCGAATGGCCGGTGACAGACCCAGTGGTCTCGGATAAAGACAAAAAGGCGCGCACGCTGGAGCAATGGCTGGCATCGCCGGAGTCGCACAACTTTCGCTACGTGAGCGAAGAAAAAAAGGAAGTATTCTCAAGGAGCTAATTATGAAGTTGCTGATTGCGGGTGGGGCGGGTTACGTCGGCTCAGTCCTTATTCCACGACTGATCGAGCGAGGTTACAAAGTCGATGTCGTGGATCTGTTTTGGTTCGGGAATCATTTACCCCGCCAAGTGGGCGTTATTAATAAAGACATCTTCCAGCTCACGTTAGAGGATCTCGAGCCATACGATCAAGTTATTTTCTTAGGGGGTCTCTCCAACGATCCCATGGCGGAATACTCCCCCAGCAAGAACTTCATTTTTAATGCGGCAGCACCAGCATACCTTGGATATATCGCTAAGATAGCTAAGGTAAAGCGGTACGTCTATGCTTCTTCCTGTTCTGTTTACGGCTACACGGAAAATGAGCTCTATGACGAGACGCGTCCTGTGAGCTCTAGCTATCCCTACGGCATCTCCAAACTTCAAGGTGAGCAGGCGGTAATGCAGTTGGTGGACGATAGCTTCTCGGTAATATCGCTGCGCAAAGGAACCGTTTCCGGTTATAGTCCGCGCATGCGCCTGGATCTGATTGTTAATACCATGTTCAAGTCGGCAATGCGGGACCGCACGATTACGGTGAATAACCCCTCCATCTGGCGCCCCATTCTCAGCATAGAGGATGCCGCTACAGCCTATATCCGCGCGATCGAAGCGAATCCGAGTACTTCGGGTATCTTCAATATTGCATCAGGGAACTATACAGTTGGGGAAGTTGCGGACCTTGTCAAGAGTGCAATCGAAGAACAGTCGAGCGTCAGGATAAATCTCTGTATTAAGCACATACAAGATTTCCGTAACTACAAAGTCAGCATTGAGAAGGCGGCAAACGTGTTGAGTTTTCATCCTACGGGCACGGTTAAATCTATTGTAAAGAACCTGATCGATCACCGAGAGCAATTTCAGGACTGGGACAACCCGGCGTACTCAAACATCCAAACCTTCAAGCAGGTGGAGACGGAGATCGAACTTCACGATATGGCGGGTACGGTATGAAGGTCGTAGTGATCGGTGCGAACGGTCAATTGGGCAACGATGTAATACGCTCATTTGCGAACAACGGAGACGAAGTTCTCGGGTTGACGCACGCCGAAATAGAGCTGTCGACACCGCATTCCGCAGCTGATTGTCTTCGCTCGCAAAGCCCCGACCTGGTGGTCAATACAGCGGCAATGCACCATGTGGAGAATTGTGAACTACAGCCTGACAAAGCATATGCGGTGAACGCCCTGGGTTCCAGGAACCTGGCTCTGGTGACGCGTGAACTAAACGCGACCCTGATGCACGTCAGTACGGATTACGTTTTCGACGGAGCCAAAGGTAAGCCTTACCTCGAAGAGGATGCACCTCGGCCGTTAAATGTTTATGGAAACACCAAGCTTTCGGGCGAGTATTTCGTTAGTACTGTTAACCCGAAGCATTTCATTTTGCGGACGTCGGCACTTTTCGGGGAACATCCTTGCCGTGCTAAGGGTGGTCAAAACTTTATAGATCTAATGCTTAGACTCGCGAAGGAGCGACGCAGGGTGCGAGTTGTGGACAGCGAATTCGTGAGTCCGACGTCAACCCGGGAGCTTGCCCAGCAGATGGTTGTTCTGAGTAAAACCAGTAGTTACGGTCTTTATCACGCGACAGCTCAAGGAAGCTGTTCGTGGTATGAGTTTGCGAAGGAAATCTTTTCTGCTGCTGGCATAACTGTTCAGCTCGAGGTGGCGTCCGCCACCGAATTTCCGGCTAAGGTGCCCCGTCCGAGCTACTCGGTCCTTGAAAACCGCCGGTTGAAAGCACAGGGACTGAACGTATTTGACTCATGGAAAGCTGGAGTCCACAACTATATACGTTCGAAGTCCGAAGCAGATGCGCAATTGTGCCTTAAGTAGTAGCAAAGGTGCGGGCTGAAAAATTTTTGGAGGAGAACATCGTGAGTGCAAACGGTAAGGTCATTGTCGTCGGCCTGGGAGAGATTGGCAAGCCGCTGCTCCAATTGATGATGGAGCGTTACGACGTGGTGGGCGTGGACATCGAGCCGCTGAAGAAAGTGGGGCACGTGAGCGTGATGCACGTATGCTATCCGTTCCAGATCCCCGATTTTATTGGTGAAACGGCTCGTTACATCGAGCATTTCAAGCCAGAACTAACAGTAATCGAAAGCACGGTGGCGATTGGAACCACCCGCGCGATTGCGAAACGCACTGGTACTCCGGTGGTCAATAGTCCCGTGAGAGGGAAGCACGCACGGATGATAGAGGAATTGCGTATGTACACGAAATTCGTCGGGGCAACGAACCCGGCAGACGCGGAAACAGCTGCGCACCATTTCGCTAGCTTGGGTCTGAAAACCAAGGTGCTGGCGTCGCCCGAGGCGACCGAACTGGCGAAATTGACGGAAACCACCTACTTTGGAGTGCTCATCGCGTGGGCTCAGGAAGTGGAGAGATACTGCGAGAGGTGCGGCCAAGATTACGCTGAGATCACGTCTTTTTACGAAGAAATCAAATATCTCCCGCCAGTGAAATTTTTCCCTGGCGTCATAGGTGGACACTGCGTGATGCCGAATATCAAAATACTTCGCGAACTAGGTCAATCTTTGTTTCTCGATGCGATCAAAATCTCGAACGAAATGAAGATCGAGCACGAGGACAAAGCTAGAGCCGGAGCCGCTACCGAAGTTTTCACGACAAGAACATCGGAGAAAGTTGCACAGTAGGTCTGGAGACGTGAGCACAGAAGACAGCACTTCGATAGCTGGATGCATTCCGCCTGAGATTGGTGATGACCGGGATGCAAGACTGACGAACTGTGGACCATCCATCGTGAAGACGGGGTCGTCGCTCGCCGGGAAGCGGATTGGCATGGCGGTCATTTCGTCGTATCCGCACGATCCTCGTCCTCGGCGTGCCATTGAAGCATTTCTGAACGAGGGTGCGCAAATAGATCTGATTTGCATGGCGCATGAGCGGCTGCCGAGCCGGGAACATGCGCCTGGTTTGGAGATTTTTCGGCTCCCGCTTAAGCATCGCCGCCGCGGGAAACTTGCCTACGCCTATGAGTATTCAGCGTTCATTTTGATGTCTACCGTTCTGTTTCTGTGGCGTTCGGTCATCAAAGGGTACGAACTCATTTATGTTCATAACATGCCTGATGTTCTCGTATTCGTGGCATTGCTGCCGAAGGTGTTTGGTGCGAAAGTAATTCTCGACCAGCACGATCCGATGCCCGAACTTATGATGACGATCTTTGGCAGTAAGGAAGAGAGTTTGGCAGTTCGGATCATTCGCAAGCTTGAAAAGCTAAGCTTTGCGTGCGCGGATCTTGTAATCACGGTAAATATAGCGTGCAAACGTATCTTTGCAGCTCGTAGCTGCCGGGCCGGTAAGATTCGGGTCGTCATGAATTCTCCAGATAGCGCTATTTTTCCTTATCGATCGGCACGTTCTTACGCATCCCAGCCTGTAAAGTTTTCCAAACCATTTGTGATCATGTATCACGGCTCGCTCGTGAAGCGTAATGGTTTAGAGGTTGCAGTAGAGGCAATGGCGCGGGTACGCAGAGAGATTCCATCGGCTGAACTCTGGATTTACGGACCACAATCCAACTATCTTAGTGATGTGCTGCGCTCCGCGCATCAACAAGGCATTCAAAATGCAGTTCGGTATTTAGGTCCAAAAACACTGGAAGAACTCGTAACAGAAATTGAAAACTGCGATGTGGGAGTTATTCCGAATTATAGGAACGCTTTTACAGAGATCAACACTCCCACTCGTGTTTTCGAATATCTTGCCCTAGGCAAACCAGTTGTGGCACCGCGGACAGCGGGGATTCTGGATTATTTCACCTCGGACTCGTTGTTTTTCTTCGAGGCCGGGAACGCGCAAGAGCTCGCCGGCCAGATTTCATATGTATTTTCGAATCCCGATAGGGCGATCGAGGTTGTTGAACGGGGCCAACAAGTGTATCTGTCGCATACTTGGGAGCAAGAGCGGGAGATGCTGGTGAGGACTGTCCGTGAAATGTTAGCTTCACCGCGTCAAACTGCAGCGTTGTCCCATTCGAGTTCCACCTCGGTCTGAACTCAATGAAACTGTCCGTTGTCATTTTATGTTGGAACGATCGCGGAGTTATTACAGACTGTCTTCGGTCGATCTTTGCCACTACTAAGTCAACTAAGTTTGAGGTGATTGTTGCGGATAACGGTTCAACAGATGGATCCATCGAGCTTATCCGATCCTCCTATCCTGGCGTTCGCGTTATTGAAAATGGTCGCAATTTGCGGTTTGCCAAGGCCAACAATGTTGCAATACAGGCATGCCGGGGAGAGTATATTTTGATCCTGAATCCTGACACCATTATTCATGAAGGTGCCTTGGACAGGATGATTCAGTTCGCTGACCGACATTCTGAAGCTGGCGCGTTTGGGTGCAGGGTTTTGAATCCGGACGGCTCCTACCAAGTCTCAGCACGGCCATTTGCATCACTTCGGGCGGAATGGATTGCCGCACTCTATTTGCGCGGCATGGGACGATTTCATCGTTGGTTTAGAGCCGACAGCTACGCAGGATGGAATGGCACCAGCGAGCGACAGGTCGATTGGGTGTCGGGGTGTTTTATTCTTGCCCGCAGAGCTCTATTGAAATCAATCGGCGGGTTTGATGAGCAGTTTTTCTACTATTACGAGGACATGGATCTTTGCCATCGTGTCTGGAAGGCTGGGCAGTCCATCTTGTTCACACCTTGCGCGACAATTACCCATTTAGGGGGGCAATCCACAAAGAGTCGTTTTCCCGCTTTATCGTTCGTATTAGATAGTCAAGTCACGCGATATTTGTACTATTACAAGTACTTGGGAAGGCGAGGGGTGCGGCGCGCTCGGCGCGTAGCTTTAGTTTCCGCCTTTCTGCGAGGATTAGGGTACGGGGTTAAACAGCTTATCTGGTCGACGGAGTTGGGAAGAGGGCGATTGGAAGTTTTTCGAGGGTTGCTTGAATGGAACTACCGTGTGGATCCCGTGCGTTTAGTGGAAAAGGGCGAAGAACCAACGCTCCGGGCCCCAGTTGGCGCGCGAGTTCTTGAGCGGTAACTTGTCCGTTATACGCCTAGAGAACTTAACATAGTGATGAACAAGAAGAACAACCAAGTTCGCGTCCTATACAGCTTTCCGAACAAGCTGGGCGCACAGAGGATCTGCTATACGGCGTGGCAGCAAGTCAAGGGGCTCGCGACCGCTGGTGCTAAAGTCACTGTTTTTACGGGTGGTCTAGTACGTGCTGTTCCTGAAGGAGTAACGGTTCATACCACGCTTGCACGCGGAAAGCTCCGCATACCATATAAACTTATCGGATCCAATCGCGCAATGGCCCTTCATGACTATATTGTGTCACGTCGACTGAAGGAGTTTGCTGGCGAGATTGACATCATTCACGTGTGGCCGCGCGGTGCCCGACAGACTATTGAAGCGGCGAAAAAATTCGGGATTCCAACTGTACTCGAGCGATGCAACGCACATACTCGATACGCATATGAAGTGGTGCAGAAGGAGTGCGAACGTCTCAGCGTAGCATTACCATCGGGCCACGAGAGTGCGTTCAATGAAGACGTTCTTCGTGTTGAAGAGAAGGAGTTTCGGAGCGCCGACCGCTTGCTATGCCCATCGGATTTTGTCGTGAAGACATTTGTCGAGAAAGGGTTCCCGCCTGAGCAGTTGGTTAGACATACATACGGGTTCGACGAGAAAACCTATTATCCCAGCTATGAGCCGAGGGGCGCGAAGAATGGTTTGACCATGTTGTTTGTAGGAGTTTGCGCTGTCAGAAAGGGTGTCCATTACGCCTTAGAAGCTTGGCTGAGGTCCCCTGCGTCTGAAACTGGAACATTTCTGATAGCCGGCGAGTTTCTGCCCGCTTATCGAGAAAAACTTGCGCCAATGCTTGCACATCCGAGTGTTCAGGTACTAGGACATCGAAACGACGTTCCGGAGTTGATGCGGAACAGCGATATTTTGATCCTGCCGAGCATTGAAGAGGGTTATGGTCTTGTAGTTGCCGAAGCGATGGGTAGCGGGTGTGTTCCCCTCGTATCGGATGCCTGCACAGAAATCTGTAGTCACATGAACACGGGTCTGGTGCATCAGGTTGGAGATGTCAATACTCTGACTCAGCACATTACCCTGTTGCACAAGGATCACGAATTGTTAGAGAACCTCCGCCACGCCTCGCTCGAAGTGGCCTCTGTTAATACCTGGACGGCCGCAGGAGCCAAGCTCCTTGACGTATACCGGGATGTGATCAGTGAACAGGAGAAGAAATGCACTCGAACCGCCCAGCGTTCGGGTCGCTCAGGTGGGTCAGGAGCTTCAGTATTCACGGAATCGCCGGTGGCTGGTTCGGCTGATGGGAACGAGCAGACGCGCCAACTTACGCCTGTGAATTTTGTGCTCATTTCGCCCGTCCGGGATGAGGAGCACAATATTGAGAAAACCCTTAATTCAGTAGTTCGGCAAACCGTAGTGCCAACACAATGGATCATCGTCGATGATGGGTCGAGTGATCGGACCGGGAAGATCATTGACGAATACGCAGCGCGATATCCGTGGATATTTCCCTTGCATCGAGCGGATCGCGGCAGAAGAGTGGCAGGGTCTGGCGTTATGGAGGCATTTTATTATGGGTACGATCGCCTCCAATCGCAGGACTGGCAGTTTGTCGGAAAGTTCGATGGTGATATTGGTCTAGAACCTGACTACTTCGAGAAATGCTTCCAACGGTTCTTTGAGAACTCGAAGCTCGGCATTTGCGGCGGACTTATCTATTCGGAGGACAAAGGCCAACTCCGGCCGGAGCAGCATCCAATGGGTCACGTCCGAGGCGCGCTCAAGCTCTATCGGCGCTCATGTTGGACCGATATTGGCGGTTTGATCAGGGACGCCGGATGGGACACCGTGGATGAGATACATGCGAACATGCTCGGCTGGGAAACCCGAACTTTTGCCGAGTTAAAGGTACTACATTACCGGCCGACAGGAGAAGCAGCAGGAGCGTGGCAGGACAATGTTAAGAATGGTCGTGCAGACTACGTTTCCGGCTACCATCCCTTATTTCTGTTTCTGAAGTGCCTCAGACGTATATCTCAAAGGCCATATCTTCTCAAATCTGTGGCACATGGGTACGGATATTTATCTGCATTTATGAGGGGAACACCACGAATTCAGGACCAGAAATTGAGACGCTACATTCGTGGTCAGCAGATGAAGCGCCTTGTGTCTATGGCCGGTGACCGCAACTGATTGCTAGCCGAGACTGGCACAGGCCAGTTGCTTATTTGAGGCACTCTGAAGCTTAATTTCATCTATGTGTGGCATTTGCGGAAAATTTTACTTCGATAAAGATTCGCGTGTCCCGGCGGCGTTGCTTAAGGACATGACGGACGCTATGGTTCATCGTGGCCCAAACGATGAGGGGTTTTACATTTCGGGGCAGGTTGGCTTCGGATTTCGACGCCTGTCAATTATCGATTTAAGCGGCGGGCATCAGCCACTCTCAAACGAGGATGGAACTGTCTGGATCGTTTTCAATGGTGAAATTTACAATTACCAAACGTTGCGTGAGGACCTTCTAGCCCGAGGACACGTCTTTAAAACCAAATCGGATACAGAAGTAATTGTGCACCTTTACGAGGAATATGGTCCTGATTGTGTTCAGAGGCTTCGGGGCATGTTCGGCTTCGCCATATGGGATTCACGGCAGCGGTCACTCTTCTTAGCAAGGGACAGGGTTGGCATTAAGCCTCTCTATTACTACGTGCATGACCGGTTTATTGTTTTCGGCTCCGAAATTAAAGCCATTCTGGCGGACAAGGAAATACCTCGTGAAGTGGCACCTGAACTGATAGATCGGTTCTTAAGTTACCAATATATGCCAGGTGGCCAGACGCTACTACGAAACCTGCTTAAGCTCGAACCCGGCCATACGTTACTCGCGAAGAACGGTAAATTCAAGGTTGAACGATATTGGGACTTGGAATTTTCAGAGCCACAACACGCGCAATCACAGCGGGATCTTGAGCATAACCTTATCAGTCTACTGGACGAAACCGTTCAACTCCACATGATAAGTGATGTGCCGGTGGGCTTTCTGCTAAGTGGTGGTTTGGATTCGACGGCCATGCTGAGCCTTGCCGCCCAGAAGACTGACAAGGAGATCAGTACTTTCACGGTTGGGTTTTCATCAGAGGGAGTCGTAGATGAGCGTCCCTTTGCGAAGCTGGCGGCCAATAAGTTTCGTTCTAAGCACTATGAGTTATCAATATCTGCGGCCGACTTTGCGGGCTTTATTCCACAGTACGTGTGGCACATGGAAGAACCGGTATGCGAGCCACCAGCGGTTGCACTCTACTATGTTTCAAAACTGGCCAGTCAACATGTGAAGGTGCTTATATCAGGAGAAGGCGGGGATGAGGCCTTTGCTGGATATGAGAATTATCGAAACCTTTTCTGGTTTGAGAAGCTAAAAGCGATGCTAGGGCCGCTGCAGCCGGTAACGGGTCGTGGAATTTCGGCAGTCGGGAAGAAGTTGGGCTCACGGGTGCTTACAAAATATGGCAGCAGAATGGGCGTTCCGTTTGAGGAATATTATTTTAGCCGCACATCGTCTCCTTTTGAGTATTTTCCTTCTCGCAGGCGGAATTTATATTCCAAAACTCTGCGAGAATGCGTTGATCCCAGCATGTCCGTCAGCGTGAGCCGTGCTTACCTTTCCCGAGCAGCAGAGTACAGCCTGCTCAATAAGATGTTGTACGTTGACACCAATACATGGCTGCCAGATGATTTGCTAATCAAAGCCGATAAGATGACGATGGCGAACTCTGTTGAACTCCGCGTCCCCTTACTCGATCATAAGGTCCTGGAGTTTGCTGCGGCTTTGCCGCGTAATCAGAAAGTTCGCGGCCGGACGATGAAATACCTCGCAAAAAAGGCACTCAAAAATCATGTTCCGAAGGAGATTTTGGATCGACGCAAGGCTGGCTTCCCCGTGCCCTATCGCACCTGGTTTAGAACTCAACTGCACGATTGGACGAGCGATCTGTTACTTGAGAGCCGAACGATCAACAGAGGGTATTTTGATAGAACCGCAATCGAAGAGCTTCTTAACAGCAGTTCGAATGGCGCTGATTACGCTAAGGAGCTATTTTCGCTGGTCGTTCTCGAACTGTGGCACCGCACATTTGCCGACCAGGGTACCACTGCGATGCCGTCACAGACCAGTTCGCAGCGTAAAATCCTTTCATCGCTTGAAGTTAGCCAGCTGAGTGGGGTCGTGTGATCGGGGTTCTTTCGCAAGAGAGTGAGTCGTCAGCGGTACGGGAATTTTTTGAACTCTTTAAAACTCCATGGGAGTTCTGGACGCCGGACAAGAAGTACGATCTGGTCATCGTCACGCAGGAGAGAATACCGCGGCAACTGAATACCAACGCCTTGGTTATTTACAGCTCTCAGAAGCTCGAGTCTGATAATCGAATTGATGTAGTCAGAATATCTCCAGAAAAATGCAGTTGGGTACAGTGGCAGGGACTTGAGTTTCCCGTATACGGCCATTTAGCGGTTTTCCCGACGTTGACTCCTCGGTTAGCGCAGCGAAAAGGCACCTCCGAGGCGGCAGTGTGTGCTCTGCCGGAGTCGGGGTACCCTACCATACGGATCGGTATTGATCTATTTTATGAAACTGCTTTTTTGCTGTCACAAGGGCAGTCGCCGGAGAACGCACGAGTGGCGACGCTCGATATTCACATCTCGCTGCTTCGAGCCATCATGATGGATTTGAAGGTACCGTTTATTGAGGTGCCGCCTGTTCCCCCAGGTTATGACTTCATGGCATGCCTCACCCATGATGTGGACTTTGTGGGCATTCGCGACCATAAAGGGGACCACACGATGTGGGGATTTCTGTACCGGTCCACTATTGGTTCGTTGCTGAAGAGCATCTCGGGTCGCCTATCGTGGTCTAAGTGCTTCCGGAACTGGACAGCAGCCCTGTCACTGCCACTGGTTCATCTCGGACTGCGGCCGGATTTCTGGCTTGAGTTCGACCGCTATATGGAAATCGAGAAGGATCTCGGTTCGACTTTTTTCTTTATTCCTTTCAAAGACGTTTCGGGAACGCTGGAAGGTGTTCCGGCTCCAAGACGGCGCGCAGCGAAATACGATATCAGGCGGATTAAGGCGCAAGTGCTTAGGTTATTGAAAAGTAGCTGCGAAATAGGTTTGCATGGGATTGACGCCTGGCAGGATTCTAAGAATGCATGGTTAGAGCGGATGCGGCTTTCTGAGGTCACCGGGCAAGCAGAGGCAGGAGTGCGCATGCACTGGCTCTACTGGAATCAGAGCTCCGCAGCAAATCTTGAAGGAGCGGGTTTCACCTACGACTCAACTTTTGGCTACAACAATGCCATTGGTTTCCGCGCCGGTACAACTCAGGTCTTCCGTTTCTTGGACTGTAAACAGATGTTCGAACTTCCGCTGAATATTCAGGATTCGGCGATGTTTTATTCCGACCGAATGATGCTCTCCGAATCCGAAGCACTGAATGCCTGTGCAGAGCTGGTCCGGACGACGGTGTCGTTTGGTGGCGTACTCACGGTGAATTGGCATACCCGGAGCCTGTCACCGGAACGGCTCTGGGGAGATTTCTATGCAACACTGTTAGAACAGATTCGAGCACAGCGCGTTTGGTTCGGGACGGCACGAGAAGTTGTTGAATGGTTCCGCAACCGGCGTGCACTGCGCTTTGAGTCGGTAGAATTTCTAGAGGGCGGTGCTCGGCTGGAGCTCAGTGGACTGACTCGTGACTCTGAATCGTTCAAATTCTCCGTGAGGGTTCACGATCCTATACTCACGCCGGGCGAGTTACGTAGTCACACATGGAATTCCTCGTATCACAATGCAAAGGAAGGGGATAGCTTAGGCGATCGAGAAGTCTTGGAGGTGGCTTACTGATGCCCGGGGCAGCCTTGTACCTCAGCCCCTGTCCTCTTGAGTGTTGTTCGGGGCGGATGCGCATGTTAGCGTCAATTTTGCCGGGGAACATCCCGGCAGAAAACGTGAGAGTGCGAGGCATCCCCCATGCGCAAGATTCCAGTAACGTTAATTGGGTTGATCGCGGTGCTCGGCTTGGTAGTGCCTGCCGCGATGGGCACGACATATTATCTCGATTCATCGGTGGCATCCTCCGGCAACGGGCAGTCATGGACCACAGCTTGGAAGAACTTCAGCAATATTTCCGGCCTAAATGCCGGCGACACGGTGATGATTAGCGGCGGTTCCAGTGGTCAGACCTACAACACTGGCTCATTCAACGCTCCGAGTGGGAAAAGCGGTAATCCGGTGATTTTTCAGGCCGCCTGCGATTCTGGACACAGTGGCGTGATAACGATTAGCGGCACCGGTGGCAATCAGTTTATCTCTGGTGCCAGTTGGTATACATTCACCGGCAATTGCAATGACGGCACTCGTCACATCGTGATAAATGGCTGGAGCACCATTATCAACGGGGATTCAGACAACGGGCTAACCTTCAGCTATGTGGAATTTGACGGAGCCAGTGGCGGACAAGAAATGTTGCACATGAACGGCACCGCCGGTCTCACATTAGATCACGTGATGCTTAACGCTCAAAGTGGCGCAGACCGCGCAATACAAGGCGGTCTTAGCTGCGGCAGTAGCCCCGGTTACACGGTCAACCTGATTCACGATTCGACATTCCAGCTGCGATGGGGTAGCACGTCTGGCTTTGGCGACGATGGCGTTGGCGGTATGGAATGCACTTCGTTTTATAACAACCAAGTACTCGGGATTCATGATCCGAATTATTCCTGGACCCAACATCAGGATGGTATTCAGACGGGCGGGCAATACATAGCGATCTATAACAATTATTTCAATAATCTGCAAAACTACCCTATTTATGGGGATCAAGTGGGCGGTGGAACCCTCCAGCATTGGAGGATTTACAACAACATCATGTATGATCCGCAGACATCCGAGGGGAACCAGGGCATTTCCATCGGATGCGACGGCACGAGTTGCACACAGAACGACATCATCGTAGCCAACAATACCCTGGTATCTAACGTCAACTGCATTTACCTGAACCAAGGCACTTCGGGCACGCTGACGAACTCCTACGTATATAACAACATCTGCTACAACTCGGGTTCGACGCAAATTTCCACTGCCGTTTCTTCGAACAACGTAAACTCTACGTCTGGAATAGCGTTTGTAAGTGCGACTTCTGACTGGCACGAGACCTCGGCTTCTACAGCAACTATCGGTAAGGGAGTTAGCCCGAGCACTCTGACGAGCGTGTTTACGACCGATAAAGATGGCAACCCACGGCCAGCGGGAGCATGGGACATTGGCGCTTATCAGTTCAGTTCTGGCAGTGGTGGCGGATCAACTCCGCCGACGCCGCCATCCAATCTTGCGGCTGTAGTGCAGTAGTTTCATTTAAGCTTTGCCGTGGAATGTTTTACACTGGGCCGTGCACACGGCCCAGTCTCTTTTCATATACGACCTGCGCCTGTCGCAGCCCGCTATAATGACCCTCAATTGTTCGAAGATGCAAGTTCACCAAGCAATTTAGGCAATGGAACCAAAAAACATAAGGTTTGGCGGCGGAGCATCTGGGACTCTGCTCCATCCGTTGGTTGCGGTCGCGCTTCTCGTGGCGATCGTTCTGATTTTCATGCTCCCGAGGAGGCGCATAATTCTGCCGCTGCTGTTGGCCATTTTCCTGATTCCTCAGGGCCAGGTCGTTGTACTTGCAGGCGTGCATTTCACGGCAGCGAAAATCCTGTTCATCGCTGGGCTGATTAGATGGGCAATTTCAAAAGGCCCGGAGCGATCTCTCGCAGGAGGATTCAGTTCCATCGATCGGGTGTTTGTCGCTTTTGCAATTTGCAACTTCGCTATTTTTTCGCTTCAGTGGATGGAAAGTGGGGCCGTCATTAAGAGTCTCGGCGACCTTCTAAATATCCTTGGTGGTTACTTTGTCCTGCGATTTGCAATTCCCGACATGGAGACGGCCCGGATGGCCGTTCGAACTTTTATTTTCATCGCCCTAATTATGGCTGCGTGCATGATAAACGAACATCTGAGCCACATAAACGTATTCGGGTTATTGGGAGGTGGACGAAGCGCTCCGGAGGTTCGCGACGGATTGATTCGCGCAAATGGTGTATTCGAGCATTCAATTCTGGCGGGCTGTTTCGGGGCCACTCTCCTCCCGCTCTTCCTGTCATTGTGGACAGATAAGCGTTATAGGTTTATCACGGTCGTTGGGTTGGTCGCGTCGACATGCATAGTAATCACCGCGAATGGGAGTACCGCTTCGTTGGCATATGCTGCCGGAATATTGGGGCTGTGCCTGTGGCCTCTTCGTAAGCAGATGCGGTTAATACGATGGGGACTAGCCATCACCCTGATACTGCTCCACATCTTCATGCATGGACCAGTTTGGTCTTTGATCAATAAGATTGATCTTACCGGCGCATCCTCAAACTACCACCGATACATGTTGATTGATAACTGTATTAGACACTTTTTTGATTGGTGGCTTTTGGGAGCCAAAAATTACAACAGCTGGGGATTTGATATGTGGGATCTGTCAAACCAGTACGTGGCCTACGCCGTTACAGGTGGCCTGTTGACCCTCGCGTTTTTTATCGCGATTATTTCCCGCAGCTTTGGCGGAATTGGCAAGGCTCGGAAAGCTGTACAGCCTGATCGCAAACAGGAGTGGCAGCTGTGGTGTTTGGGTTCTGCCGTATTCGCTCACGTGGTGGCCTATTTCGGAATCGGGTACTTTGATCAGACTCAGTTTGCCTGGTTTGCGCTCTTAGCCATCATTTGCGCGGCAGTGTCCGAAGTAACGCGTGTACCTCCGGCAAAACGTTTGTCAAAAGCATTAATAGCTTACCCGCTCGCGCATGCCATGGCTTCGGGCTGCGTTCAAAATGACTAGACACTTAACTGGGCTCATTTCTCATCATTTCGAGCGTTTCATATGCCTGAAACGATCACACAGCATCCTGGTCGGAGCGTTCGACCGTGATGCCTATATTTCCTCAATGCGGGCTTACAGTGTGGCAACAAAGACAAAGCTGAAGATGATCACGACCATTGGACTGTCACTAGCATGACCTGTCGTAAGCTTTCGGTCGTAATGAGTGTATTCAATGGTGAGCGCTTTTTGCGCGAAGCAGTCGAGAGTGTACTTGCTCAAAGCTTCGGCGATTTCGAATTCATCATTATCAATGACGGCTCTTCTGATGATTCTGCTGCGATACTCGAGCTCTACCAATCGATGGACTCCCGAGTTATCGTTCATCACCAGGAAAATAGGGGACTGATCGACTCGCTCAATCGTGGCTGCTCGCTTGCCCAAGGCACGTACATCGCCCGGATGGATGCGGACGACATTTCTTTGAGAGGCCGGTTCGCCAGCCAACTAGAATTCATGGACGCTAATCCCCAGGTTGCAGTAGTTGGGGGGGCGGTGGAATTCATTGACGAAACTGGCAAAGCTTTGAGAGTTGCAGGTCGGCCTTTGCTTCATAGCGAAATTCAGAAGGTAATTTTCGACTGCGGTTTTATGTGGCACCCTACCGTAGTTATGCGTAAAGAGGCATGGGCTCGCGTTGGAGGCTATCGACAAATCCCTCATGCGGAGGACTTTGACCTGTGGCTCAGAATTGCTGAACATTTTCAGCTAGGTAATTTGCCGCAGGTTCTTCTTAAATACAGGTTGCATGCCGGACAGGTTTCGGTTGCGCATTGCAAAAAACAAGCACTTGCGGCTGCTGCGGTCCGTTTTAGTGCGACTGCGCGAAGAAACGGAAGGGACGATCCGTTGGATTCTATTGTCGATATCACGCCGGAAGCACTGCGCCAGATTGGTGTGAACGAGGCGGAACAGGAAACCAGCTTGGCCAGAGCTTATCTTTCTAGCGTTAGGAACATGTATGATTCCGGGAAATATGAGCTCGCGTTGCAGATCCTGAAGGCCACGGAATCTGGGGAATTACGTAAGGCGCAGGCATGGACACTCGCCGATTTACGTCTCTGTGCGGCAAAAATACACTGGAAAGAAAAAAATGTTGGGAAGAGCCTCCGTTGGGCTACCCACGCAGTCATGACCCGACCGGCAATTCTGGGGCGCCCCTTGAAACCGCTGCTCACTTGGTTGGGTGCTGGACTGCAGTTCGCCGATAAGCGCGCTTGCTTTTCATTATGATTGTCGTTAGTTAAACCGACTTCAAGCGACAGTTCTGAGTACTCTCCGAGAACCGATATCCGGGGCTTCCATTGAAATTTAACATTAAAGATGTTCGCATACAGATAGGCCGGCGATACAGGCAATTACGTAAATTGCAAAAACTAGAGGGGTTCAGCGGAATTGCAAGCCGATTTCGCAAACTCGCTTCGGAGCGGATCGCTCCCCAGAACGCCATTATACCTGTTCGTCCCACAGACGTTATTTCGGCAGATTTATCTCGGCCTCCACGACGAAGAGTTCCAAAGATCGTAGATGGAAGCAAGCTCGCCGCTAACTGGATCATTATTCCTCCAGGTCCGAGAGCTGGTGGACATACAACGACATTTCGCATAATCCGATACTTAGAGGCGCACGGTTATGAAAATCGCGTCTACCTTTATAATGTGTACAACTCTGACGAGCTCTACTATAAGTCCGTTCTTCGCAACGATTACGATTTTCACGGTGAGGTTGCGAGTATTGACGACGGTATGGAGGATGCGCACGCAGTGATCGCGACGTCCTGGCAAACTGCGTATCCAGCGTTCAACTCGTGTTGTGCCGGTAAGAGGTTCTACTTTGTCCAAGACTTTGAACCTTACTTCTATCCCGCAGGCTCCTTGAGCGTGATGGCTGAGAATACGTATCGAATGGGATTTCATGGAATAACCATAGGTAGTTGTTACGCCAATAAGCTGAGGACTGAATTCGGAATGACCGTTGATTCGGTCGAGTACGGTTGCGATACATCTCGCTATTCTCGTCTAACGGAGGCGAAGCGCTCAGGCGTAGTATTCTACGCGCGCAGAGACGCGCCACGTCGCGGCTTCGAACTGGGAATACTAGCCATGCAGTTATTTGCAGCGCGTCACCCAGACATTGACATCCACGTTTATGGGGCACAATTGGGTAAGCTTCCGTTTCGCTGCGTGGATCATGGTCGAGTTACGCCTGACCAGCTAAATAGTCTTTATAACATGTGCTACGCTGGCCTTACTTTATCGTTTACTAATGTGTCCTTGGTTGCGCTTGAGATGCTTGCTGCCGGGTGTATTCCAATCGTCAATGATAGTGCCGAAATCCGCACTGATCTCCACAGCCCATTCGTTCACTACGCGTTACCCTATCCTTGGGCCCTCGTTTCAGCGCTCGAGTCGGTGGTCACAATGCAAGACTTTGAGGCGCTCTCCCAAGCAGCGGCGAAAAGCATTTATTCTTCAACATGGGAGCAATCAGGCGCTGCGGTGGATCATATTTTGCGACGCGTTATTGAAACCAGCTCCGAAGATATACCGACTGTCGGATCCGAGGACCGCTATTCAGTTGCCAAGCCTGCTGATGACAGACTTTGAGTGAACTATTCAACTTAATGACAATACACTCCTGTGGTTAATGACAGGCACCTAATTATGAGTGTGCGATCAAGCCTATAAAATGCAAAGTGTTATCCACGGATCGTCCCGGTCCGAGCGAGTGTCGCTTCTCAAGGGTAAATAAACCCGGGTCTAGTTCCCAACATTCAATACCTGCACGAGTCAGTTCTGGTGGTGATCTGTCGAGCTTTTAAATCGATGCGACAAAAGCAGAAAGGAGCCTGTCAATGTTTCGCAACATTGTGTCTGTGCTCTGTTTTGTGCTATTAGGTCTCGGGGTTTGCTTTGCGTCTTGCGTTTCACCCGCGAACCCTATCGAGGCTGAAAACTGCCTTCCTGGTAATCCAAGCAGCCAGTGGGATATTGGTGCCGGTAGCGCCGGCGATTCCACGATACAAGGTTTTGCCAGCGACATCAGCGTCGACGTAGGCCAAACCATAAACTTTAAAATCGATACGAATGCGAAGGCCTACACAATCGAGATCTACCGCATGGGGTATTACGGCGGCATGGGTGCTCGCCTCATCACAACGATCCAGCCCTCCGCGACATTGCCGCAAACGCAACCGGCATGCCTAACGGATTCGACGACTAACCTGCTTGATTGTGGCAACTGGGCGATATCTGCATCGTGGCAAGTTCCGACCAATGCCACTTCTGGGGTTTACTTCGCCCATTTGGTGAGGAGCGATACCGGAGGAGACAGCCATATTGTGTTTGTAGTTCGTAATGATGCAAGTACTTCGGCGATACTGTTTCAAACGTCGGATGAGACTTGGCAGGCGTATAACGGATATGGTGGCTACAGTTTGTATGGCCCAACTGACGTATATAACTTAACCGAGCGAGCGTATAAGGTTAGCTACAATCGCCCATTTACTACGCGAGGCTTTGGTGTCGAAGCGGTAACATGGTTGTTCGGCGCTGAATATCCTATGGTTCGCTGGCTCGAGGCGAATGGGTACGACGTCTCTTACTTCACGGGCGTGGACGCCGCTCGAAACGGAAGCCTTATCAAGAATCACAAGATATACATGGATGTGGGACATGATGAATACTGGACCGGGCCGCATCGCACAAGCGTAGAGGCAGCGCGTAATGCCGGAGTGAACTTAGCCTTTTTTAGCGGTAATGAGGTTTTCTGGAAGACACGATGGGAAAACAGCATTGACGGCACCAATACTCCCTATCGCACTCTGGTTTGTTACAAGGAAACACTCGGTCCAAATTCGAACCCCACTGCCACTGCTGCAGTCGACCCACTTGACCCGCCAACTTGGACGGGGACATGGCGTGACACAAGTAAGAGTCCACCTGATGATGGAGGACGGCCGGAGAATGGACTGACTGGAACCATATTCATGGTGAATGGCACCGGCACAGACAATCCGGGGACTCTATCGATTAAAGTGCCTGCTTCTTACGCGCCGATGCGATTTTGGCGCAATACAACCATTGCAAATCTGCAAAGCGGCCAAACAGCAACTCTTCCACCTTCTAGCTTAGGGTATGAATGGGATGAAGATCTTGATAATGGCTCTCGGCCTCCGGGAACCATCGACCTGTCATCCGCTACATACACGTTGACTGCGGATCTCTTACTTGACGCAGGTGGGGTCTACGGTGGCGGCACCGCTACGCATCAGATGACACTCCACCGTTGGTACAATAATGTTGGCCAACCGACGCAATCGCCGCTCGGACTCATCTTCGGTGCCGGCACAATTCAATGGTCATGGGGGTTAGATAGCAACCACGATAACCCCATCACTTCGCCAAATCAGCCCGCAGATCCCGACATGCAACAGGCTACCGTGAATTTGTTCGCTGACATGGGAGTGCAGCCAGCAACGTTGCAAGGTGGTCTCAAAGCTGCCTCTGAATCAACAGACACCGTAGCTCCAACATCTGTTATCACGGCTCCGACGAACGGGACACAAGTACGTGTAGGTACCTCGATCAACATCACCGGAATCGCGACAGACACCGGCGGAGGAATCGTTGCCGGAGTAGAGATTTCTCTGGATGGCGGCAACACCTGGCATCCGGCATCAGGAACGGCTGGCTGGACATACGCCTGGACACCCACGGTTTCAGGAAATTACACGATTTTGAGTCGGGCAACGGATGACAGCGCGAATCTGGAGATACCGTCAGCAGGAGTTACGGTTGCGGCAAGTACCAGCGCTCAGACTCTCACTTCGTTGACCTTAAGCGCTAGTAGCGTTTCAGGCGGCAATACCGTGCAGGGAACGGTATCGCTAGGTCAACCCGCGGCCTCGGGCGGAGTCGCGGTTACGCTTTCAAGTTCCAATTCATCTGTCGCAAGTGTACCCCCTACGGTTACGGTCCCATCAGGACAGTTCGGCGCTAATTTCACTATAACCAGCTTTGCTGTGTCGGTGCCGACCGCAGTCACAATTTCTGCTACTTATGTCGCGACCAGCAACGCCAGTTTAACTGTGACAAATGCACTCCCGCCACCCGCTGGCAGTGTAGCCATTGATGCATTCGTGGCGAAAGATCAGACAAGTGCGGCGTCGACAATTGCAAGTGGCGCCTTTTCGACTACCGTGCCCAATGAGTTGATTTTGGTTCTCGTAACTACCGACGCGTTAAAGTCCGGCATGACGGTTAGCGGCATTTCCGGAGGTGGGCTTACCTGGACCTTAGTCGAGCGTACCAACACTCAATTCGGTACCGCTGAAATTTGGCGCGCCTTTGCCGCTACTCCCGTTTCTAATGTATCAGCCACCGCCACGCTTTCCCAAAGCGTCATCTCGTCGATGCTCGTTATGAGTTTTGCAGGCGTCGATACGACAGGAACAAATGGCTCCGGAGCAATTGGAGCTACCGGTACAGGTAATGCCAACCCAGGTGCTCCAACCGCATCGCTGACTACCACGCGCAACAACTCAATGGTGTTGGGAGTCGGTAATGACTGGGATAACGCAATTGCTCGTGCGGTTGGATCCAGCCAAACACTGCTACACCAGTATCTCGCCAATACTGGAGATACATACTGGATGCAGATGCAGAGTTCAGCTATCCCAACCGCGGGTACGCACGTCACGATCAACGACACGTCGCCGACAAACGATCGCTATAACCTGAGTATCGTGGAGGTATTGCCTGCGCCCGCGGGAACACTCAGTATTTCCGGCACGGTTACTCCATCGACTACTTCAAGCGGAGCAACAGTGACATTGACCGGCACCGCGAACGAGAGTACTACTGTGAGTTCGTCAGGAACGTACTCGTTCCAGAATCTGGTAAATGGGTCATACACTGTTACACCTACTAAAACGGGTGTAGTGTTCAACCCGCAATCCCAGGGCGTAACACTCAGCGGTTCGAACGGGACGGCAAACTTTACAGCGGCCACATTGCAATCGATTGCGGTTACCCCGTTGACAGCGACGATTCAGGCGGGTAACACACAACCGTTCACCGCGACTGGAACCTACAGCGATAGCAGCACGCAAAACATCACCGCGCAAGTAACCTGGTCGTCTACGAACGGGAATGTCGCCAGTGTGAATACCTCAGGCGTGGCCACTGGAATCGCAGGTGGAAGCACCAGCATAGTTGCGACTGAAGGTTCGGGCGAGACTGCAATCAGCGGCAATGCCACATTAACGGTGCAAGCTACACCGTTAGTGATCACGACCACTAATCTGCCTAGCGGACTTCAAAATCAAATATATGCAGCAACGTTGACCGCAACCGGCGGCACGGCGCCATATACTTGGTCGCTTGCAAATGGGACGACTTTGCCTGCGGGATTAACCTTGTCTTCCAACGGGTCCATCTCGGGAATACCCACCGTTGCCGGAACCGGTGCGTTCACAGTTCAGGTAAGCGACGGTGGTACTCCACCACAAACCGCAACCCAGTCACTCAGTATTGTTATTTCATCACCGCCGAGCTTTTACACAATTTGGAATCCGACAACCGTGCCAACGAACCCGGATGCGGGTGCCGATTCACCTGTCGAACTGGGTGTGCTGTTTGAGTCCGCTGTAAACGGAACAATCAGTGGCATTCGCTTCTATAAGAGCGCGAACAACACCGGTACTCACGTCGGGAACTTGTGGAACGGTTCCGGCACGCTTCTGTCATCGGCCACGTTCTCTGGTGAAAGCGCGTCGGGGTGGCAACAGGTCAACTTCACAACTCCGGTGGCGATCACGGCTAACACGGTGTACGTCGCTTCCTATCACACTGCAGTGGGCCACTACTCCGACGACGAGAATTTCTTCACCAGCGCCGGGGTGAATAACCCGCCTTTACAGGCGGTTCAGAATTCGACGAGCGCGCCGAATGGAGTATTTGCTTATGGAACCAACAGCGTCTTCCCGAACTCCGGATTCAATGCCTCCAATTATTGGGTGGACGTTATTTTTGAACCCTCGGCCATATTGCAGTCGATTGCTATCACACCTGCAAATCCGACAATTCAGGTGAACGGTACGCAATCATTCACGGCGACTGGTACTTATAGTGATAGCAGCACACAAAACATCACCACCCAAGTGACATGGTCGTCGTCGAATACAGCAGTAGCAACGATCAATACGTCCGGCGTGGCTTCAGGAGTTGCTGGAGGCGCAAGCGCGATTACGGCGACCTCCGGATCTGTTACGAGCAGCACCAAACTAACGGTACAACGCGCCACCCTGATAATAACGACAGCGAGCTTACCGGGCGCTACTCAAACTTTAGCTTACTCCGCGACGCTCGCATCCAGCGGCGGTACGCCGCCTGTAAGCTGGTCGCTGATCGACAACACAGTATTGCCTGCAGGATTGTCATTATCGACTGCCGGGCAAATTTCCGGCACGCCCACTACAGCGGGAACGACTACTTTCACTGTGCAAGTCACGGACTCGGGTAGTCCAGCACAGACTGCCTCGCAAACATTCAGTATTACCGTGCTTGCTTCGGGCTGTCCGTGCAGCATCGGTGGAAACATTAGCGGAACTGGAGGTAATGGTGCCACTGTCACGTTAGCAAGTGGAAGCAGCGTCACGGCCGATGCTTCCGGCAACTACATCTTTAACGGAATAAGTCCCGGTACTTACACCGTGACTCCGAGCAAAACCGGATATGTCTTCACGCCCGCGAGCCAGTCGGTAACCGTCAGCGGCAGCAGCGTTACAGGGGTGAACTTCAGTTCAACTGCGCAGTTGGCGATGGATCAGGCAGTGTGGACTGACCGAGGCACGAAAGCAACGACCATCGTTTCTCCTACGTTCTCGACGACGAAGTCGACCGAATTGCTATTGGCATTCGTTGCAACCGATTATTTGTCGGGAACTAACACGACTGTGACGGGTGTCACAGGAGGTACTCTCACCTGGACACTGGTGAAGCGAACGAATACGCAGTCGGGTAGCTCGGAAATTTGGCGGGCATTCGCTCCCAGTACGCTGAGCAGTGTTTCCGTAACGGCAACACTCTCGCAAAGCGTGGCGGCTTCGATATCAGTCGTGACGTTTACCGGGGTTGATACGACTGGCACTGGAGGCTCCGGTGCAATCGGAGCTACCGGAACCGGCAATGCTAAATCGGGTGCTCCGACTGCGTCATTGACTACCACACGAAACAACTCCTGGGTGTTTGGAGTCGGCAACGATTACGACAATGCCATTGCCAGAACACCGGGAGCGAATCAAACGGTATTCCACTACTATCTCTCGACCGCCGGGGACACCTACTGGTTCCAGCGGCAGAACAGCACCACACCGACATCTGGTACTGTGGTCACAATCAACGACACCGCGCCGACAACGGACCGCTATAATTTGAGCATCTGCGAAATCCTCCCGGCACAGTAAGGGAGCCGAAGGGTAACCGGGGAGTCGGCTTTCGGATTGGGGGAATTGCGTCCAAGCTGATACTTTTGAGTGGGAATATCAGAATAATTGGAAGTGGGTGAATCCTATCTGCTGTTGCAATGACAGAGCCTCTGAAAAGACTTTTCCCTCGTGTAGGCTTGCATCTCGATCAAGTTTTGTCCTCCTGTTCGTCGTTGCTCTGAGTGCGAATTGCTGGGCGGGCCCGAGACAAGCTCCACAAGTTCCCGCACTAAAACAGGGTGTCTGTACTCGTGCCCTCGAGGGCAGCGATGCCGCCGAGCCTGCCGACCTGCGGAGCAAGAATGGGCTCCTGAAGGTTTCACTGACTGTTCACAATTCACTCGACCCAAATGGTCACATGCGCTATTGCTACATCGATGAGCATGGTGATCAGGCGCCGACGCTTCGTGTGCAGCCGGGCGACACTCTCATAATCAATCTTAAAGACGATATTTCACTGCCGTCGAGCGCCGCTTCGCCGAAGCACGCTTCGTTCGCGCACGTGCATGGCGCCAAGCACGATCCGTGCGCCGGCGGCGAAATGAGTCCCGCCGCCACGAACCTTCACTTTCACGGCCTCGCCCTCCCTCCGCTCTGCCATCAGGATGATACCCTCCACACGCTGATTGAGCCCGGCGACCCTCCCTTCGAATACCGGCTAAAAATTCCCAAGGATCAGGCACCGGGCTTGTATTGGTACCATCCGCACGCGCATGGTTTCACGGAGGACCAGATCCTCGGTGGTCTATCCGGCGCGCTGATTATTGAAGGCATGGACCACGCGGTGCCGCGCGTCGCGGGATTGCATGAGCATGTTTTCGTCATCCGCGACGAACCAATGCCGCCGGCTGCACCATCCGATAAGCCCGACCCAATGCGGCCCACCAAACAGATTTCCATCAACAACATTCCGGTTCCATATCCGAACTATCCTCCGGCGGTAATCCGGATGAGACCGTCAGAGCGTCAATTCTGGCGGGTACTAAACGCATGTGCGGATACGTACCTTGATCTGATGGTTGAGTTTGATGGTAAACGCCAGCCTCTAGGTCTCGTTGCGCTCGATGGTGTGCCACTGAAGTATGGCGAACCTGGGGCGGCGACTTATGCGCCCGAGCAAACGCACATTTTCTTGCCGCCGTCGTCGCGTGCAGAGTTCATCGTCACCGGCCCGCCCAGTGGCGTTTCCGGCCGCTTGATTACAAGTTACGTTTATCGCGGAGCGGAAGATGATGACGTTCCGATCGCCAAGAAAAGCACGACGCAGCCAGCACTCCGTGTAGGACTCGACGATGTGGATGCTGCTCGGCCGCTCGCGGCCATTATCACGAGCGATTATGAGTCAGCTCCGCTAATCCGCACAGCTTCCGTTGCGCCAACCCCGCCGCTGCCGCCTCTATCGACTGTTCGCCCGATCCGGAAGAGGACTGTCTACTTCTCCGAAAAACTCGTTAATCCAGGCGATCCAAAGAGTGCGACGCTATTCTTCATCACTGAGGAAGGTCGCACACCGGCTGTGTTCGACCCAAACCATCTGCAGCCGATCATCGTGCACCAAGGCGATGTTGAAGATTGGAATATTGAAAACCGATCGCGAGAGTCACATGCTTTTCACGTTCACCAAATGCACTTCATCGTGGTGGGCGGCCAGGTAATCCGCTGGGAACAGCCCACCTTGCGTGACACAATCGACCTGCCAGCCTGGAATGGTATCGGAAAATATCCGAATGTGATCGTCCGAATGGACTTTCGCGATCCATCAATTGTGGGGACGTTCCCGTTCCATTGCCATATTCTTCAGCATGCGGATGGCGGCATGATGGGCACCATCCGGGTTGAGCCAGCATTGAGTGCTTCGGCGATACCGAGCAAACCTAGACCATGAAGTGCGTCAAAGGACGTTTCTGAAAATGAGCCGCTAAAATGAGCTCAGAATTTTCATGAGCGTACATGCGATTGACCCGTTGCTGGACGAACGATGGCCGGATTTGCTGGAGCGACACTCAAGGGCATCGGTGTTCCATACGCGGAGTTGGCTGAGGGCTCTCAAAGCTACCTACGGATATGAACCTGTCGCTTATACGACGAACCCCTCGGGATTGCCACTGGAAAATGGCTGGGTTTTTTGCCGGATCCGAAGCTGGCTTACAGGCCGGCGCCTGGTCTCATTACCATTTTCGGATCACTGCGATCCATTAGTTGAAAGCCCAGATGAATTACTGGAAATATCGCGGGGCCTAGCAACCGAACGGGAAAAGAATCGATGGCGCTACATTGAGTGCAGGTTCCTCTCTGACCAACTCGCTCCGGAAAACTTTGAAAGAAGTGAAGAGTTTTGTTTTCACAGGCTAGATCTCCAGCCCAGTTTGGACGAGCTCTTTCGCGGCCTGCACAAAAACTCAACCCAGCGAAAAATACGCCGAGCCGAAAGGGAAGGGCTTACGTATGAAGAGGGCTCTTCTGAGGAAATTCTGGATGAGTTCTATCGATTGCTTCTCCGTACCAGGAAACGACACCGTGTTCCTCCGCAGCCACGAAGATGGTTCTCTAATCTTCTGAAATGTTTTGGGAGCCAGCTTAAAGTGCGGGCGGCCAAGAACAACGGAACTCCGGTAGCGAGCATAGTTACACTGCGTTTTAAAGATACGCTCGTTTATAAATACGGCGCTGCGGACGAAAGGTTCTTTTCACTTGGGGGAATGCAGTTCTTGCTGTGGCAGGCCATTATTGAAGCCAAAAATGAGGGCTTGCAGCAAGTGGATTTCGGGCGCTCCGATCTTGAAGCGCGTGGACTGAATATTTTTAAAGATCGATTGGGAGCAAAGCGGAGCTCCTTAAGTTACTTTCGTAACCCACCGCCGAGCGCAGGGAAGCCGCCGTCCGCGAGACTTCCGCGACACCACAGGGTGCTTTCCCATGTTCCCTATAGTCTGGTCGCAACTACCGGCAGATTACTCTATCGTCACTTTGGTTAGAGTGATCAACCGAGAGATGTTAACCCAGTACCGGCGATCGCATGAGATCATAAGCAGGACAAACAATCGCTCATGAACCCACTCGCGCGGGTGCTCGTGGAACGTTATCGATGCCCCGAAAGTTTTCTACAGTTTGCAGTTCAACATAGTAGGACAGGTGGTCCCGGTTTTTTCCGCCTTGGCTCAAATGTGATCTGCTATGGGGATTCAGCTGCTGGAGACCGAAACTCGCGACCTGAAGGCAATCTTTACGATGCGGTCGCCGATATTCGAATAGAGGAATCCGAAGTCTTTCTTCCATTCGATCCGGCCAAGATCATCGATAACCTTCGGCTTGAGCGTTATCCAGGTACCCAGGATTGCTGGGTACGGTCCAACGCAAGAAAAATTTACTACCATCTTCGTCCTTTTCTGAACCGGACCACGCGCGAGCGGATTCAGAAGTTTCAGTTAAAAAATTGGCGAGAGCGGCAATTTCCCGCCTGGCCTGTTGATGCGAGCGTAGAAGACATTCACGAACAATTGTTATTGCTCGCGCTGCGGGCTGGGAAAACCGACACTATTCCTTTCGTCTGGTTCTGGCCGGATGGATATTCAGCTTGCATGATCATGACCCATGATGTCGAAGGCGAAGCCGGGAAGAACTTTTGTTCCGAGTTGATGGATATCGACGACTCATATGGGATGAAGGCATCGTTTCAACTGGTTCCGGAAAACTCTTATTCGCTTTCACAGGAATTCTTGTCGTTGATTCGGAATCGCGGATTCGAAGTTGGCCTTCAGGATCTGAACCACGATGGTCGATTGTATAACTCGCGACCCGAGTTCTTGAGGCGGGCGAAGCTCATAAACCAGTACGCAGGAGAGTACGGCGCCAAGGGATTCCGCGCTGGAGTACTTTACCGAAACCCTGAGTGGTTTGACGCATTTGAGTTTTCCTTCGACATGTCGATTCCAAACGTGGCGCATCTCGATCCCCAGCACGGCGGCTGCTGCACAGTGATTCCGTATTTCATCGGGAATATTCTTGAAATGCCGGTTACAACCTCCCAGGACTACACTCTGTTTCACTTGCTCGGAGAGCGCTCAATTGATTTATGGAAAAACCAGATTGATCTCATCCTAAAGAAAAGCGGCCTGATGAGCTTCATCGTTCATCCTGACTACGTCATCAACGACGGAGTGAGTGATCTCTACAGGAAGCTCTTGGGTTACCTGCGCGACCTCCGCGAATCAACAAACCTGTGGTTCACGTTGCCAGTCCAGCTGGACGCGTGGTGGCGTCAGCGCAGCAAAATGCGCCTGGTGCCGAATGGCAAGGACTGGCGGATTGAGGGGGAAGGCGCCGAACGCGCCGTCATCGCCTATGCCAAGAAGGTTGACGGAAACCTGGTGTACGAACTGGAACCGGCGCTTACTCATTCCAGCCGACAATAGGCTCATTCACAACAGCGCACCCAATAACTAGAGACCTTCGTCTCTCAGACGTTCATCCGCACGCCAAAACTTTTGCCTCTTGCTGAGAATCGCTGGTAAATCTAAGCTCGATCCAGAGGCTATTCGACTACGTATTGAAGACGTAGCAGATACCTATCAGCGTTTGGTTGGAAATGCGGCTTAACCCACTCCCCTGAAGATCGCAGCTACCAGTCAGCTCATATAAAACTCATGATTCGCAGCGATAAAACCCAGGAAGAGCTTTCCCATACAGGAGAGAACCGTTGACCTGCCCGCAATCTCATCGAATTCTCAATGTCTTGATTCCGGCCTTACTGATCGCAACATTTTTCGCGGCAAGTCCAGCGCGGGCAGCGATCGCCGTCGACGCAAACGTCTCGGCGGACCAGAGTCCTGCGAAAACCACGGTTACTACGGCAGCTTTCTCCACGACCTCAGGGAACGAATTGCTGCTGGCGTTTGTGTCAGGGGATTATCTATCGGGCGCGAACACTCAGGTCGGCAGTGTCAGTGGCGGAGGGCTTACTTGGACGCTCGTTGTGCGCACGAATGTGGAACAGGGTACGTCAGAAATCTGGCGAGCTTTCGCGACGTCGCCGTTGAGCCAAGTCACGGTCACCGCCACGCTTTCGCATAGCGTTGTTTCATCAATGACGGTTCTGAGTTTTACAGGGGTCAACACATCGGGGACGGATGGATCGGGGGCAGTAGGAGCCACTCAGAGCGCGGACGCTTCAAAGGGCGCGCCGACGAGTACGTTGGTGACAACCCAGAATGGGTCTTGGGTCTTTGGCGTGGGGAATGACTGGGACAATGCCATTGCGCGCACGCCCGGAACAGGGCAGTCGCTCGTGCATCAGGATCTTTCTTCCACCGGCGACACTTACTGGGTGCAAATGCAGAACAGCCCGACGCCGCTCAGTGGAACCAGCGTCACCATCAATGACACAGCGCCGACGGGAGACCGTTTCAACTTGAGTGTCGTTGAAGTGATTGCTGCTACCGGTGGTGTCACAACTTCTACGATCTCCGGGACGCTCAGCCCGGCTTCTCTTATCAGCGGGTCGAGCGTCACACTGACTTTGCCGGGAGGGGGAACAACAAATACTTCGCCAGATGGTTCCGGAAATTACAGCTTTGGAAATTTGAGCAACGGCAGCTACATCGTCACTCCAAGCGAGTCTGGCCAGTCTTTCACACCTCCGAGCCAGAATGTGACCATTGCCAGCGCAAATATCTCGGGGGTCAACTTCGCGCTGCAGACCTGGAGCATCTCGGGCAACGTAGGCACCACCGCCGCCGGCACGACGGTTACTCTGACCGGACCGGTCAATGCAAGCACTCCTGCAGATGGCTCTGGAAATTACACCTTCAGCGGCCTGCCCAATGGTTCTTATACGGTGACGCCGGGCAATTCCGCCTTCACCTTTAACCCGACCAGCCTGCCGGTTCCCGTTAACGGCGCGAACGCGACCGACGTGAACTTTACCGCCGCCGCCGTTCCGACCTATAGCATTTCGGGAACTATCTCGCCGACCAACCTGGGCGCGAATGTCCCGGTAGCTCTGACCGGTTCGGCTACTGCAAATACCACCACCGACTCCAACGGCAACTATAACTTTGCAAACCTGAAGAACGGCAATTACACAGTCAGGCCAAGCCTGAACGGAGAATCATTTACTCCGGCTTCGCAGCCTGCGAATGTCAATGGCGTTTCCATCATCAATTTGAATTTCACGGCGCAGGCGGTTTCAGCCCCAACCTTCGGGATTGATGCCACAGTTTCCGCAGCCGCGACCGCAAAGGCCACTACAGCTGTGAGCCCTTCTTTCTCAACCACGCAGGGAAATGAACTATTGCTGGCGTTTGTCGAAGGCGATTATCTGGGTGGCGCCAACACGACGGTCACTGGTATTACCGGTGGCGGCCTGACCTGGGTGCTGGTGCAGCGCGCGAATGCGCAAAGCGGCACGGCTGAGATCTGGCGCGCCTTTTCCACCGTCCCACTTTCAAACGTTGTGGTCACTGCTACGCTCTCGCAAAAAGTTCTGTCTTCGATCACGATTATGAGCTTTACCGGCGTTGACACCACGGGTACCAACGGTTCGGGAGCGATTGGGGCAAGCACCACCGCCAGCGCAAAGAGCGGAGCCCCGACTGCCACTCTCGTGACCACGCGAAACAACTCGTGGGTCTTTGGTGTTGGAAATGACTTCGATAACGCCATCGCGCGCACTGTAGGCGCGAACCAAACCTTGGTTCATCAGGACCTGACGTCGTCTGGCGACACTTATTGGGTACAGCGACAAACCAATCCCACTCCAGTCAGCGGCACCTCAGTCACCATTAACGACACCGCGCCGACGACGGATCGCTATAACATCACGATCGTGGAAGTGCTTCCATCGTCGAATGGAGCCGGCGGTGGCGGAGGCACCCCGCCAAGTATCAGCATCGCCTCTCCGTTGCAATTTGCCAGCGTGACCGGAACCACGACCATTATGGCCAATGTCATGAACACGGGGTCGGTTATAACGGGCGTGCAGTTCCTGTTGGACTCAGCCAACCTCGGACCGCAGGTGACCACGGCTCCGTATTCGATGGCATGGGACACAACCACGGCAAGCGCGGGCCTCCATACTCTGACTGCTATCGCATACAACAGTGCGAGCCTAAGCGCGACCTCGTCCAGCATTACGGTGACTGTAGATAATTCAGGGAACGCCTCGACGGTTGGTAGTTGGTCGGAACCGGTTTCTCTTCCAGCAGTTGCAGTAAACCTGATTTTGATGAAGAACAACACCGTACTGTTCTATCAGGATGGAACCACGCCCACTGTGTGGGACTATTTGAATAACGTGCTTACTAACGTCCCCGCGGCGGCTGATTTGTTCTGCTCTGGCCACACCGAGCTGGCAGATGGGCGAATTCTTATTGTGGGTGGTTACGGCGAAAGCGCCGACAAGATGGGTATCGCCAATGCCGAGATATTCGACCCCTCTAATAACTCTTGGACGGTTATCCCTAAGATGGCGTATGCGCGTTGGTATCCCAGTGCCATAACGCTTTCAGACGGCACTGTCATCGTAATGGGCGGATGGAAGACAAGTGAACATACAAATGCCGGCATTCCAGAGGTCTATGATCCGGTGGCCAACACCTGGACGTCGATGACAAACGCGAACAATCCGTTCGAGACCTATCCGTTCATCTACCAGTTGTCGAACGGCAACATCGTCCACGTCAACGGATCGGAGTACGCAACCGTCACCGATATGCTCAACCTCGGCTCACAGAGTTGGTCAACGGTCGACTCGAACATCGAGGACGGCGGCAGCTCTGTCATGTACGTGCAAGACAAAATCATGAAGGCCGGCAGCGCGTCTGATAGCCAGATGACTGGAGCTTCGGCTAACACCACGTATGTCATCGACATGACGCAGCCATCTCCAACTTGGAAGCAGACTGCGTCAATGGCTTACCCACGAAGCTTCATGAATTTAACCGAACTTCCCGACGGCACTGTCCTGGCGACCGGTGGAGAAACTGATAAGAATGGAGGCGATATCTCAAAGGCGGTATATCCGGCCGAGTTATGGTCTCCAACCACGATGAACTGGACCACAATGTCTGCCATGCATACTCCGCGTGAGTATCATGGCACCGCGGTGCTTTTGCCGGATGGTCGCGTCATGGAATCAGGGATGGGAGCTGATTTCGGCAACGTCCCGGACGAGTTGAGCGCTGAATTCTTCTCGCCGCCTTATCTGTTCAAAGGCCCGCGTCCGACAATTACACAAGCTCCGACGCAAATTACATACGGCCAGAACTTCTTCGTGGCCACGCCGGATGCGGCAACAATTACCAGCGCCGTGCTGATGCGGTTGGGAGCAGCAACCCACTTCTTCAACATGGATGCGCGCTATGTCCCAGTAGCATTCACGCAAGCTGCTGGAGGATTGGATATAACGGCGCCTGCGAACGGTTACTTGGCGCCGCCCGGGTATTACATGCTATTCATATTGAACTCGAACGGTGTGCCTTCGATTGCACCGTTTGTTCAGATACAGTAACGGCTGCGATTGAAGTCGTTGGTCGTGAAGGGAGAGGTTAGCGGCGAGAGGTTAACCTCCGAGAATGTTCATTGGAAATTATCGAAGAAGATGACAGACGAATCATTGTCTGCTACAGTAACGCACGACCCATCTGTTGTGTCGCAGATTTTTACGTAATTCACAATCATAGACACAGGCAAGTCAGAGTTATTTGGAGTGCCTCCAACTCCTCCCGTTTGAATCTGGAGGATTAAGAACATTGGATTCGACAAGCTCTGGTTGCAGGTCGTTTTCAAAGCTCCGTCTGTGTACTGCTGAATCTGGTTGCTCGTCCACACCAACATAAATGTGTGTACGTTGGTGTCCATCGGGATTGATGCATCGCATCCGCCGCCGATACCGAAACCAGGATTCGCCACATGAAATTGGCACCACCCCGAGTTGAGCATTCCATCGGGTCAATCTCGGTATACCCCGTACCTCCAACATTTGGACAGCTGGAAAATCCAGTATCCTCGGAGTACTTATTCGTATTTTGGCAAGCGGAGGTGAGTAGCCAAAAGGATCATGGCCAGAGATTCGTTGCCGAAGAGGGAACTTTCTCCTGCACAATGAGGGTTCCGTACAAAAAGTTGAAAGTGTTCCATTGAAGGTCTCCGGTTGAATAGGGCCAACTCGTTGGGGTATTGCGAATGCTTCCGTCGGTATTGAAGTCGCCGCACGTGCCCTCCGCAGCTGTCGCAGTTATAGTTAGCTGACCCGGTGTGGCACTGATCGCGCTCGGAATATTACATTCTGTTTCGTTCTGCGCGTACTCTCCATGTCGAGAAATCACTGTCCATGCGTTCGGGTCCTTCGCGCCATTGACAATGGCCGTATTTAAATCCCCGTGAGCAATTTGCTGGCAGGCGGGATTCGTCCAGTTCAGGGTATTACCGCATTGGCTAGAGGTCTTTTGCGTCACGGTTACATTTGCAGTCGCGCTTTTGCTCGTATCAGCCATGGACGTCGCAGTAACAATGTCGTTTTCGGTTGTAGTTGGTGCTGTGTAAAGGCCAACTGGGCTAACGGAGCCATTTCCAGTTTCTGACCACGACACGTTCTGGTTGATGGTTCCGTTAACAGTCGCGCTGAACTGCTGTGTCCCGCTCGGTTGTACTACGGCGGAGGATGGTGAAACTGAAAGACCCACAGCCGGAATAGTCACCGTGGCAGTGCAGTTTTCGTTTGGTCCGCCTGGCTTTGAGCTTGAATTATTGCCATGCCATCCGCTGCGGGAGCTGTATACAAGCCGGTTGAATTAACCGATCCCGAGCCACTCAACAGTGACCAGTTCACGGCGGTGTTTTCGGAGCCGGATACCATTACTGCGAATTGCTGCTGGGCTCCTTGATTGACGGAAATAGTTTTCGGGCTCATCGAAATTGTGACGCCGCCTCCGTTGTCCATACTTCCATGGACAACTGAATTGCCGCAAGCCGCCCAGCACACGAGAGATGAGAGGATCGCCACAAGCACAAGGCGACGCTTCACGCACATGCCCCAACGGCTGAAGTTCACACCTGAGCTAGCTTATTGTAGCGAATAAATGAGCATTTCGATCCTCTACCCTTATTGTGCAGGCCCGCCGAAGCGATCCACAAACTCGATGCTTGGATCATTGTCGTGCACCGTGGCACAGGAGCCGTCGGTTGTGCTGCAAACCTTGACATACTGCAAGGCCGCGGTTGCGGGCAAGTACGATTTGTTGGGCGTGCCACCCGCACCTCCCGTTTGCGTCTGAATAATCAAAAACATTGGCTTTGAGAGGGACTGGTTGCATGTGGATTTGAGAACGCCGTCAGTGTATTGCTGTATTTTGCCCGGACCCCATATCAACATAATCGTGTGAAATCCCGTGTCACTAATCGGAACACTCGCGTCACAGCCATGACCGATACCAAAGCCAGGATTTGCAACATGGAACTGACACCAGCCGTCGTTCCCGTTGTAACACTCGAAGGGATCGATTTCGGTATAACCGGCTTGGCCCACGTTCGGGCATCCACTGAAGCCGGTGTCACCGGAATATTTATTCGTGTTCTGACAGGCGGCGGTCAACATCCACAACAGGCCTGGCCATAGGTTCGAGGCAGACGGAGGAACTTTGGCGCTATAAACTACCGTCCCATAAGTGAAATTGAAGGTGTTCCATTGCAGGTCGCCGGTGGTATAGGGCCAAGATGAAGGTGAAGTTCGAGTGGTTCCGTCTGTGTAGAAATCGCCACAGACCGCCGAAACCGCCGAGGTGGTAATTGTCAAATGGCCGTTTTGCGCACTGATCTCACTTGGAATATTGCATTCGGTCTCATTTTGATCGTATTCACCGTGACGGGAAATTACCGTCCACGCAGTCGGATCATTGGCAAGAGTTCCCGAAGACTTGTCCATAGCAGTATTTAACTGCCCTTGGCCGATTTGCTGGCAGGTCGAGCTCGTCCAGTTCAGCGTGTTGCCACACTGAGTGGAAGATTGCTGCTGAACGGTCACACTCGCGCTTGCGGATTTCGCTTGATTGGCCGCCGCGGTGGCGGTTACCGTGTCGTTTTCAATTGTGCTTGGCGCAGTGTAAAGACCACTGCCATTTACCGATCCATTGCCGCTCTCTGACCACATCACTCCAGTATTTGTTGTTCCCGAAACCGAAGCCGTGAACTGTTGAGTGCCGCTTGGCTGGACGGTCGCTGAGATTGGCGAGATCGAAATGCTGACGGCGGGTACCGTCACGCTTGCAGACGCGTACTTGGTCGTATCGGCAACACTGGTAGCTGTCACTGTCGCGGAGCCCTGAGAATTGGGCGCGGTGTATAAACCTGAAGAGCTGATACTGCCGATGCCAGTGCCAGACCAAGTGACGTTAGTGTTAGAAGAACCAGAAACCCTGGCAGTGAATTGTTGGGTGCCGCCTTCCGACACGGCCGCGGTGCCGGGAGAAACTGAAACGGAAACGGTTGAAGTGATCGTGACCGTGGCGGTAGCGGTTTTGGTTGTATCCGCTTGACTTTGGACTTGAACGGTCGACGAACCAGTAGTGTTTGGTGCAGTGTAGAGTCCGGAAGAGTTGATTGAGCCCCCGCCCCTTAGGACAGACCAACTCACGCCGGTATTGCTTGATCCTGTGACGGTTGCGGTGAATTGCTGAGTTCCGCCCGGCTTCACCGTCGCAGAGGTTGGTGAAATGCTGATACCGACACCACTACCAG
>Ga0335077_10000200_pt1 | contig 63533 bp, 49 predicted proteins | sample Lox_Sample_31_FD_207151 | JGI IMG/M metagenome (GOLD analysis project Ga0335077, IMG submission 207151) | Soil microbial communities from Loxahatchee National Wildlife Refuge, Florida, United States - Lox_Sample_3.1 | ecosystem: Environmental > Terrestrial > Soil > Wetlands | place: USA... | reverse complement strand
CCGCAACGAACCACGTCGTGTCGTCTTGCAGGATCGGATAGACCCCGAAAGTTCGCCGGCCGCAGAGATGCTCGTAGATGATGTCGTCGGAAACGGCAAGCAATGCGCGGTGGGGGCAGTCTGTGCACTTGATCCGTGGCTTCTCGCAGATGCCGGGCAACCACTCATTGCCGCATGCGGGGCTATAGCCGGAGCGCCCAGCCTTCGATTCCCAGCGAAGGGGATAGACATCCTCGCGGCCGCGAAACAACGAACGGAACAGCGCGACTTTGTCGGCTGTGGGAGAGTCGTGACGAACCGAGGCCTCAGCCGCCTGCAGTTGCGTCCTCTCGACGGGGCCCGCGGCGGTGCGCCCAGATCTCTCTCCGTGAATGATGGCTCGTAGCGCTTCGTTCTCAGCTCGAAGCTTGGCACACTCAGCCTCGAGAGCGGCGATGCGCTTGTCCTGGGTCATCTGGCGATCTCATGCGAGGCATCGGACGATACCCGAGCGCATTCCAGCCAACTGGGCCTTGACCACTGGATGTGCTGAGGAGGGTCTCGCGCGAATTTGCCTGCCAGCCTGCGCCGGGCTCGGGACCCGCTGTCGGGAGCGACGAAACGCGGCCATCACGGCGTCGCGAAGAGTCCCTCTGTCAAAATTCAGATTGCCGCGCGAGAATCCATGGATCCCGGGAATCAGTTCAACACTGCCCTCCGAGACTACAGAGCGCACGCGGCACACGCCCCAGCGGGCTTTGCCTCCGCGCTAAGCTCAGTTTCCTGCCTCGCCGGATTGGCAAAGCATGAGCTGATTCACGCGAAAATCTCCCCCACGCTCAACTTTACGCCGGGCGGTGCTTGCGGAGAGACCACATCCGTTAGCACGAACTCGAGTTCTTGGCTGTACCCCGTCGAGGCTGGGGTGCGGAAGACCTCGATGCATTTCGCTTGCACATCGACGATCCAGTACTCGGGAATCCCGTGCTGTGCATACAACGATAGCTTCGCGCCTCAATCGTATTCCACTGTCGTGTCGGATACCTCGATGACGACCAGCACGTCGGCTGCGGACGGCAGCGACGACGCGTATCGATCTGCTCGGGGCTTTAGCAGCATCAGGTCAGGCTGGGGTTCGGACCTCGGTACCAGGACCAGTGGATTCTGGGTTGACAGCCGGAACTGGTTGGCCGCCTGTGGCGCTAACAGCCCAACCAAAGTGTCAACCACGGATGCATGTTTGGGCTCGATCGGTGCCATCTCGATCAATTCTCCCTCGATCAACTCCACCCGGCTATCCTCGGTGAGCACGCCCGCCGCACCCAGCTTGTGATAGCCCTCGACGGAGAGCTTGTACCGAGAGGGAGTGAATACCGCGCTCATGGGGTTGCTCCATAGATCGAGCCATTTGCCGACTAGTCTACCGCGAAGAACGCGGTAGGTTCGACGTACGGGGTTTGGGCACAGAATGAGCCGCTAAGGGCATCGTCCAAAGGCGCGGGGACTCTCCGGGGACTTGAGGGTACATAACCGTACAAGACAGTACAGAAGTTGGAAACGGCCGGCGTCAGAACATGCAGTTAATCAGCGCACTAACATCGATCCGAGAGCTACGAACCAGGGGGTCGTGGGTTCGAATCCTGCCGCGCGCGCCAACTACTCGACTACTTAGAGCCGCCAATTAGGCGGCTTGTTTTTTTGTGCCCCGGTTTTGCCCCATATCGCGCGCGCGAATAAGGGTTAGCACCGGCGCGCTCTCACCGCCTTCGATCTTGCTGACCGCCGCGATCAACCCCGCGACTTCTGCTGCCGAGTAGTGGCTGGTCAACTCGTTGGGCCACGGAGGCGCAAATTCGCACACGAGACCCGTGGTAGCGATCGACTCGTGCTGCTCGTAGCCTAAGTCGCCGTGGTCCTGTCTTCCAGTCCAGTTCCCGGGATCGTTCTCCACTCGGCAAAACGCCGATGCATGATCTCCCTATAGTGTTTGGCGCGCAGTCGATGCCGACAGGGACGAAAGTGATTCGACACCGCCGCGTGCGTTGAGAGGGATCTCTGCGCGTGGCCCAGCGACTTGAAGCGCCGCATGCAACGTTCGCGCTCCCGGGTCGGCTGATGGGAGTTCTCAGCCCGGTTTCTCAACTGACCGCCGCGTCGATGCTCGACCCAAGAGAGAAGCTCGTCTCGTGCGACATCGTAGCTGGAGAGCTTGTCAGTCACCATCGCTCGGGGCACCTAGCGCAGCCCTTTGAGCAGCTTGCGGAAGAAGCGCTTGGCTGCCCTGGCGTTGCGTCGCTCTTGGACCAAGATGTCCAAGTGTCACCGTCCTGATCGACCGCCTGCCACAGGTAGACCAGCTCGCCGTTGACCGTGCAGAACACCTCATCAAGGTGCCAGGGGAGGTCCTCGGCGCTCATCGGATTGAAGCTGTCGGAGCGGTCGGCGATGCCGCGCGCGACCGTCTTGCCGTCGCGTGTGGCGTATCCGCCGACATTGCGCAGGTTGGGCACGGTGGGGAGGCCCAGAGCGACGCCGAGACTCTGGCCCGGTGCGAGCTGCGGCAGCTTGTCCACGGGTGCCTGCGCGTGGGCCGGTACGAGGAGCCCGAGCCAGACGGTCGTGAGGCAGAGCCTGATGTTCATGCGTTCGACTCATTCCTGCTCGACGCCTGCGCGGGCGGCGATGGCGGGTTCGGGCGCGCCGCCTCGTCGGGCGCGGGCCGGACTCGACCGCGGGGCAAGCCGGCACGGCATGTCGCCGTGCCGGCCGCCCGATCGAGCGGCATCAACGGTCGCGCTTCTTCGCCAGTTCTTCCATCATCAGCTTGATGGACTCCGGCGACACGCTCGACTCGCCGAGGTCGAAGACGATCCTTCCGATCTTGCCGGTGAACGCGAACGGCACCTGGTAGTCCTGATCGTCCACCGGCGTGCCGGTATCGAGGCCGACGTCGAATGTCTCGTCCCACGCCCAGATGAACGGGATCGACTTCGGCAGCGAACGCTGCGCGACTTGCTTGCCGTCGACTGAGAGCGTGCCGGTTCCGCCACGCGCGACCGCCATGCCCTTCGGGTCCATCTTCCAGTCGAACACGATCGTGTGCTTGCCGGGCGTAACGGGCTGGGAGCTCTGCCACTTGATCCGCTCGACATCGAGCGCGTTGTAGGTGAAGGTGGGCTTGCCGTCTTTCAGGTAAAACCCGTAGCCGGCGAAGCGGCCGCCCTGGGTCACTAGCACCCCATTGGCTCCGCCTTGCGGCACCTCGATCTCCGCGGTGATGGTGTAGGAGCGGTTGAGGATCGACGGCGCGACGCCGAACTGCATCGAGGTCATCGGTGCGGTGTAAACGAACTGCGTGCGTCCCGCTGCCGGTCCCGGACGCACCGCCGTGAGCAGCGGCACCTGCGAGTTGTTCAGCGGCAGCACGTTATTGGCCGTGGCCTCGATCAGCCACAGCTGCTGCATATCGCGCAGCCGGTCGGGCTCCTTGGCCGACAGATCGTTGGTCTGCGTCGGGTCCTCCGCGAGATTGAAGAGCTCCCACTTGTAGCCGTTCATCACGTCCACCGGCGGCTTACCCGCAACGCCCTCCCACGGAGTCACGGCCGGCACGGTGTTGGCCATCCAGCCATCGTGATAGATGGCACGGTTACCGAAGATCTCGAAGTACTGAGTCTTGCGCGTCGACGGCGCGTTCGCATTGGCCTTGTCCCAGGTGTAGACCATGCTGACGCCGTCATAGGGGCGCTGCTGAATGCCGTTGATGAAGGTCGGTTGCGGGATGCCGATCGCATCCAGGATCGTCGGCGCAATGTCGATTACATGATGGAACTGATTGCGCATGCCGCCCGCGTCCTTGATGCGCTGGGGCCAGGTCACCACCATGCCGGTGCGCGTGCCGCCCAGGTGCGAGGCGACCTGCTTGACCCAGCGGTAAGGCGTGTCCATGGCGAAGGCCCAGGGCACCGCGAAGTGGTTGTACGTGCGATCGGTGCCCCACACCGGAATCGCGGGCAGCATCTGCTCAACGGTGAAGGCCACTCCGTTGAAGTAGGCGACTTCATTCGGCGTGCCGTTGAGCGAGCCCTCGGCGCTCTGGCCGTTGTCGCCGCAGACCCAGATGATCAGCGTGTCGTCGAACTGGCCGAGCTTTTCGATCGTGTCGATGATCCGGCCAATCTCGTGATCGGTGTAGGCCATGTAGGCGGCCCACACGTCGATCTGGCGCAGGTATAGCCGCTTCTGGTCGGCCGTCAGCGTGTCCCATCGGGGCAGAAAATCCGGCCAGGCCGGCAGTTTCGCGTTGGGCGGAACGACGCCGAGCTTCTTCTGGTTCGCGAAGATGCGTTCGGTCAGCTTGTTCCAGCCGTCGTCGAACAGGTGCATCGCGCTGATCTTGTCGACCCATTCCTTGGTCGGATGGTGCGGGGCGTGCGTGGCGCCCGGCGCGTAGTGAATGAACCACGGCCGGTTCGGGTTGGTGGCGGTCTGGGTGTTGATGTAGTCGATGGCGTCGTCGGCCATCGCGGTGATCAGGTTCCAACCCGGCTTGCCGTTGTAGGGGTGGATCGGCGTCGTGTTGCGGAACAGATTGCCCGGCTCCCACTGGCTGGTGTCGCCGCCGACGAAGCCATAGAAGTAGTCGTAGCCTTGCCCGATCGGCCAGTTGGTGAACGGCCCGGCCGGGGTGGCCTCCCAGATCGGCACGTTGTGGTTCTTGCCGTACCAGGCGGTAGAGTAGCCGTTCAGCTTGAGCGTCATCGCCACGTGCGCAGACCCGGGTCCGGTGACGCTGTCGTAGCCGGGGTAGCCGGTGGCGCCTTCCGCGATGTTGCCGTAGGCGACCGCATGGTGATTACGGCCGGTCAAAAGCGCCGCTCGCGTCGGCGAGCACAGCGCCGTGTTGTGCATCTGGGTATAGCGCAGGCCGCGTTTGGCGAGCTTCTCGAGCGTGGGCGTGGGCACGACGCCGCCGAACACCGAATTCGAGCCATAGCCCGCGTCGTCGATCAGAATGAGCAGCACGTTCGGCGCACCCTTCGGCGGCGCAATGGTCGACGGCCAGCCCGGCGTGCTGTTGATCAGGTTCGGCTGGATGTCGCCGGCGAACGGCGGCGTGGGTATCGGCAGCGTCCGCGAGTCGGGGAACTCGAGCGTGGCCGGCGCGCCCGGCTTGCCCTGAAACTGTTGGGCGGCCGCCGGTAGCGCTGACAGCAGGGTGCCGCCCAAGAAAGCCACACCGGCGACGAACGTGCGAAAGACCAACATGGTGCGTTACCTCCCAATGAACCGGAACACAAGCGTGGTGAGTTGAGATTCTTGCCGCGCGCCTTACAGATCTTCGGCGGCCGCGCAACTCTACGTACTCGCACCGCCGCAACATTTGATGCAGATCAAGCGTCTCGCATAGGACATGGCGTTCACTGGGACGAGCTCCCGAAGTCCCCGCCGAGCGCCAGGTGCAGGTTGTACTTGAGTGTGGCGATGCGCACTGCCTCTACGCGGGCGTCGAGCCTCTGCTGCACGTACCGGAGCTCCTGTGCGGTGAGCCGCCAGTCGAGCAGACGAGCGCAGAAGCAGCGCGCGCAACGCATCGTGCCATACTGAGTGCCTAGATCGGGAGCGCACTCATGGACGGTTTCGAACCCCTCTCCTTCCTCCTTTCCGCCCCGCGTGGTGCGTGGGCGACGTACCTGGAACAGATCGAGCGCGTCGCCCCTTATCTGGGAGCACTGGCGGGACTCAGGGCGACCTTAGCGCGGCCGCAGCGCGTGCTCGTTGTCGACGTTCCGATGCGCCTGGACGATGGGCGGCTGGCGCATTTCGAAGGCTATCGGGTGCAGCACAACACCGCGCGGGGGCCGGGGAAAGGCGGGGTGCGGTTCCATCCGAGCGTATCGCTGCCCGAGGTCACGGCGCTCGCAGGCTGGATGTCGATCAAGAACGCGGTGGTGAACGTGCCGTTCGGCGGCGCTGGAAGGACAGATCACCGAAGCCAACGCCGGTTCGATACGCGCACGGATCATCGTCGAAGGCGCCAACGGGCCGACTACGCCGCAGGCCGATGACATTCTGGATGCCATGGACGTCCTCATCGTGCCCGACGTCCTGGCGAACGCGGGTGGCGTCACGGTCAGCTACTTCGAATGGGTCCAGGACTTCTCGAGCTTCTTCTGGTCCGAGGAGGAGATCAACAGCCGGCTGGATCGGGTCATGACCGAGGCATTCAACGCCGTCTGGGAGATCGCCGGTCGCCACGGCATCAACCTGCGCACCGCTGCCTACATCCTTGGCTGCGAGCGGATCCTTCGTGCGATTCAGCAGCGCGGGCTGTATCCATAGACAGGGACAGACATTACCGCTGTCCCCGACGCGCCTTGACGATGCCATCGGACTTCGCGTCGGCCGTTTCCGCCGCTTCGCGGCTTGCATCGGGCTTTACTCATACGCGAGAGACGGCGCGCGCCACCTGTGGCTCCACCTTGCTCAGCACATGCGAGCCGTCGGCGCTCGAGCGCAGCTCGAGGCGCAGCGGATGATAGCGTGCCAGCTCATCGCGGTGCGCGATGCTCACGATCGTGCTGCGCGGCAGACGCTGGACCAGAAGCTCGTAGAGCCGCGCCTGGCTCGGATCGTCCAGGTTCGAGCTCGCCTCGTCGAGAAACACCCAGCTCGGCTGCTGCAACAGCGCGCGTGCGAAGGCCACACGCTGCTGCTCCCCGCCGGAGAGCTGCTGTGCCCAGTTGGCCGATTCGTCCAGGCGCGACTGCAGCTGGGGGAGCCCAACGGCAAGCAGAGCCTCACGCACCTGCGCCTCCGGGAAGCGGAGCGGCGAAGCGGGATAGCACACCGCCTCGCGCAGCGTGCCGAGCGGGAAGTAGGGGCGCTGGGGCAGAAACAGCGCGTCGAAGGAGGCGGGCACGGAGATGCGGCCACGGCCGAACGGCCAGATGCCGGCCAGCGCGCGAAACAGCGTGCTCTTGCCCGACCCCGAAGGGCCGCGGATCAGAACGCGCGCGCCCGGTTCGAGCGAAAGGGTCGCGTCGGAGAGCAGCGGCTGCCCGTTGGGCAGCATCAAGTCGACGTGCTGCAGCTCGAGACGGCGTTCGGCATCGAGTGCGCGTTGCAGGCGCGCCGATGGCGCGGGCGGCACGCGCGCCGTGAGCACGGCGTTGTGGAAACTGGTCAACCGCTCCACAGTGGCCTTCCAGCCGGCAAGTCCGGTGTTGGGGCCCGCGCCGGAGTAGGCGTTGACGAACCAGCTCAGCGAGCGCTGGACGTTGCCGAACGCGTTGGCGATCTGCATCAGCCCCCCGAGCAGGATCGCGCCGGAGAAGAAGCGCGGGGCGGCGACCAGGAAGGGGAAGATGATCGCCACCTGGGCATAGCCGCTGGTGTAGAAGTTGAGAAACTTCTGCCGGCGCATGATGCTCCACCAGTTGGAGAACACGTGCGTGAAGCGCGCGCGCAGTCCGCGCAGCTCGTCGCTCTCGCCGTGATACAGCGCCACGCCTTCCATGTTCTCCCGGAAGCGCACCAGGTTGAAGCGGAAGTCGGCCTCGAAGCGCTGCTGCTCGAAGTTGAGCCCGATGAGCGGGCGTCCGATGCGATGCGTGAGCCAGGAGCCGACCACGGCATATGCGACGGCCACCCAGACCATGTAGCCGTAGAACAGGTAGTGGGCGCCGTTCCACGCGAGCTCGAGCGTGCCCGACAGCACCCACAGGATGCCGACGAAGGCGATCAGCGTCACCACCGCGCTGAGCAGGCCCAGCGACAGGTTGAGGCTCTGATCCACGAACATGCGCAGGTCTTCCGAGATCCGCTGGTCGGGGTTGTCGGTGCTGCCGTTGACGAGCTGCATGCGGTAGTAGGTCTGCTGCTCCAGCCACTGCTGCAGGTAGCGGTCGGTGAGCCAGCGGCGCCAGCGCACCTGGAGCATCTGCGTGAGATAGGTCGCGTAGACGCCGATGACGATATAGACCGCGGCAAGTCCACAGAAGCGCCACATCTGGTGGAAGAAGGCGTGGGTGTTCTTCTCCTGCAGCGCGTTGTAGAAGAGGTTGTACCAGCGGTTGAACAGCACATCCATGTAGACGCTGGCGAGCGTGAGCACGACGATGACCAGCAAGAGCAGCCACGCCGCCGCCTTTTCTTCCGAGCTCCAGTAGGGTCGAAACAGCGTCCAGAAGTCGCGCCAGAACCTGGTGCGCGCCGGCGGCTGCGGGTTGTTGCTGCTCATGGGCTTGCCTCATTGGGAATGGTGCGGTCACATCGGCCTGGGTCGCCCGGCCTGGGAAGACCCGAAGAGGCCCGGGAAAGGTCCAAGAGCGTGCTTGCGTTGTGGACACCGGCGCCGCTCGGGGCTGCCGCAGCCGATCATGGAGGATGCGGCGCGTGCCCCGAGACCCGCGCCGCCTCCGCTCTCGGTGGGCAGCCTGGCTCAGCCGAGGTCGAGCGGCACGTAGAGCTTCATGTCATTGCGCTGTACGAGGAGCGCGACGTGCTTGCCGGCCTTTGCGACCAGTTCCTGCATCTGCCTTGCGCTGTGGATGGGGGCTCCGTTCACAGCCAGCACGATGTCTCCTGACTGGATGCCCGCATCCGCGGCCGGTCCCGTGGCGTTCTCGACCAGCAGTCCGTTTCTGTCACCCGACTGCTGCCGCTCCTCCGGGGTCAGCGGCCGCACCGTCAGCCCGAGTCGCCCGTGGCCTTGCGCAGCCTGTTCCGTTTCGGCGACCGTGGCGTTGTTGAGCTTGCCCAGCGTGACGGCCACGTTCCGGGTCTCGCCCTTGCGTAGCACCTGCATCGTCACCGTGGCTCCCGGCTTGGCATCGGCCACCTGCACCGGAAGCTGCGCGGAGCTCGAGATCGGTTCGCCGTTGAACTTCAGGATCACATCACCGGCTTCCAGACCGGCCTTGGCGGCGGGTCCGCCCGGTTCCACGTTGCTGATCAGCGCACCTTCTGGCTTGCGCATGCCGAAGGAATCGGCCAGTCCCTGCGTCACGTCCTGGATGGTGACCCCGAGGTGCGCCCGGGTGACATGGCCGGTGGCGAGGATCTGCTGCTCCACGTTGGTGGCGATGTTCATGGGGATGGCGAAGGAGAGCCCTTCATAGCCGCCGGTGCGGCTGAAAATCTGGGAGTTGATCCCCACCACCTCGCCTTGCAGGTTGAACAGCGGGCCGCCCGAGTTGCCGGGGTTGACTGGGACGTCGGTCTGGATGAATGGCACATAGGTCTCGTCGGGCAGCGAGCGCGCCTTCGCGCTGACGATGCCCTGAGTCACCGAATTCTCGAAGCCGAAAGGCGAGCCGATGGCTACCACCCAGTCGCCCACTCTGAGCTCATCCGCGTTGCCCACTTTGACGGTGGGCAGATCGCGCGCGTCGATCTTCAATACCGCGACATCGCTTTGGTGGTCGACTCCGATCACCTTCGCCTTGAACTCGCGCTTGTCGGTGAGCTTGACTTGCACTTCCTTGGCGCCGTCCACGACGTGGGCATTGGTGAGAATGATCCCGTCGGGGCTCACGATGAATCCGGACCCCATCCCGTGCACCGGAACTTCGCCCTGCGGAACGGGGCCTTGGAAGCGCTTGAAGAATTGGTAGAACGGATCGCTCGGATCGACCTGCGGCATCTGCGGCATCTCCGCGGCGGCCTGCACCTCACCGGTGACGCTGATGTTGACCACCGCGGCACCGTACTTGGCTGCAATCCAGTTGAAAGACGGCAGTGCCGATGGGCTCGTGGGGGGCGCGGCCATCTGCGTAACCGGCTCGTTCATCGCGACGGCGGGCGTGAAGAATGAGTTCGCGCCCACCGAGTATCCGATTGCTCCGGCGCCGATGATCCCAGCGGAGAGGAGGCTGATTACAAGGCGGTTTGGCTTCATGGTGTGCTCCTGGTTGAGATGGGAAGAGGGTGAGCGGATCGCTACTCACGCCTTGGAGCGTAGATGCAGAGAATTAAGAGGCTCTTAAGCCCGCAACCGGCCCGCGTCCATGCGATGCGCTAAGCGACTTACCCGATGTTCGTGGGAATTCGGCGCGAGGGGTTGCTGCGATCTACTTGGCGAAGGCCTGGGAATTGGCCCCGTCATCGAGCGCTTTCCCGGATCGCCGTGGCGCGGATCTCTTCGAGCGTGATGCAGGGTTTGGACATCGCGATCGTCGACGTCGCGTTGCCCCACGTGCAAGGGCCGCTTGCGGGCGGTGCCGGCCGGCGACCAGGATCATCGAGATCGTGGTCGTTCGCCCGCTGCACGGCGTGTTCGCCGGGGCAGACCCGATGCCTAGTGCGACATCAGAATCGGGCACCTCATGGCCGCGAGCAGGTCGCGCGTCACGCCGCCGAGTAACGTTTCGCGAAGTCTGGCGTGACCGAAGGCGCCGGCGACGAGCAAGTCGGCGCCGAGCGAGCGGACCTGGGCCTGCAGCGCCTCGGAGATCGAGGCGGTAGGGACATCTTCGAGCTGGATCATGTCTACCGAGTTGCTATGTCTGCGCAGATGCTCGAGCATCCGCTCCGCGGGCAGCGCGCCATGCCGGTCGATGAAGTCGGCCGGATTGACCGTGAGCAGTGTCGTGCGCTCGGCGCGCTCGATCAGCGGAAGCGCATCGCTCACCGCGCGCGCCCCCGGGCGGCTCGAGTTCCAGGCCACCACGATATGACGCCCGAGTGTTTGCGACGATTCCGACCCCGGGATGAACAGCACCGGCCTTCCGGCAGCGAACAGCAGATGCAAGGAAAGGGTGTATTCGACGTAGCCGCCGAAGGGGACCGCCTCCCCGCCCGAGATGCAGAGGTCGGCGCAACGCGCGTGCTGGGGCACCACGGCGGATGCCGAACCGTCCACGCAGCGCCACTCGGTCTGCAGGCCGTGGCTGCGTCCCAGAGCTTCCAGCGCGGATCGCAGTCGGTTCGCCTTGACGCCAATCGATCCCTCGACGGCCCGGTCCATGCGATCCAGATCCTTGGCCGAGGCAAGGCCGAGCTCCGCGGTGCTGCGCTGTTCCAGCTGAGCGATGCTCCACTCCCGAACATATAGCGCGGTCAGCCGGCTCGCGTGGCGGGTGGCGAGATCGGCGGCCAAGCGCAAACGGACGAAGGCGCCGTCGGTCTGATCCACGTACACGAGCAAGTCTCTCAGTGCCATGCGGTCTCGCTCGGCATTCCGACGCCGCTCTGAATGCGAGGCTGCAAGCCCGCGTGCAGTGCAGGATTCGACATGGGCTGACCACTTTGCGGCCCCCCTCGTGGCGTCTCGACTTCCTTCGAGCGCTGTGGCATCTACGTGCTCCGGCTTCCGGATCTGGCAACTGGGACGATGAGACCCGTACACAGCCTCCCTGGTCGATGTGTTCGGAAAGCACCGACTGCGCGGCGACGAAGCGCTGCGCGATGATTCGCTACGCGCCGCTCACCTGCTCAAATCATACTACTTGCTGCGGCTCGCGCTTTGAGCGTGCTGAGCACAGCCGTTCGACACCGCGGCGGCCGCGCTGGGCGCACCGACACCACGTCCGCGGCATGGCTCGGGCCGATCCCTTCGCCCGAGCCGATCCCAGGAAGAGCGAGGCGCCTGTCCCGCGCAGGCCGGCGAGGCGCGCCCGACCTGCCTGCGGACGGCCAGACCGCCGCACGAACTCAGCCGTTACAGTCCACTAGGATTGAGGTGCGGAACAGCACGCCATCTACCGCCTAGTCGCCTTCGACGGGCTGGCCGGATTTCTCGGCAGCGGCGGGCATGGCCTTGGCCATGTGAGCTCGCTCGATCGGGTTGGTGCTCATGACGCTGCCATCGGCGAGGCTCACGCGTACATTCGTCATCGCGTCTCGCTTGATCACGTGGACGTCATAGAAGTCTTGTCCTTCGCGCTGCTCCAGCCACGCGCCCAGCGCCTTTCCTCCAACGTTAGCCTCGGCCGTGGAGACGGCCTCGGACAACGTCGTCTTGGCGCCTTCCATCACCTTCTCGGCATGCTCAGGATTCCAGGGGCTCGCGGCAAACGCCGGGGCCGCAACTAATGCCAGAACGGACAGCGGGATGCGAAGTCCCGCACCAAGGCTGCGTTTCATGATGACTCTCCTTTCAGTGTGTTCGCGCGGGCGTAGGGTCCGCTCGCCAGCATCGACCTTAGCCCTAGACACTTAAGCGCGACTTAATTGCATCGGGGATCTTAAGGGGTCGAGTTGCGCGAACTCGAACGTGGGCGATCGCTGGCCGCCTGCTTCGAGATGGGACTGCCGGAGCTGCACGCTCAAACGGAACTGGCGGCGCGGAACTTGAGCCGGCGGTCTCGCGTCGAAAAAGAGTTAGAGACAGATCTATCTCGGAGCGTGTGCTTGCGCGATTCTTACATCGAGATCTCGCAGCTCACGCGGCGGCCGAGTATGGCGCGCGCGCGTGAGCCGGAGAGTGGAGCGAGGCCTCACTGGATCGTTACGTGGGCCGCGACCGCTGAGGTTGCGGCCATCTCGACAAACATGCAAGTGGAAAGGAGTTAAGAGATGAACCGTATCGTGATCGCAGCCGCATTGGCTGCAGCTTTTGGAATCGGGCTGAACAGCGCGATGGCGCAGGACGTCCGATCGGCGAATACCGAAGCCAAGGTGGTCTACAAGGAGGCACGGCAGGATTGCAATCTGCTCCGTGGTGAAGAGCACGCTCAGTGCCTATCGGACGCGAGAGGCAATTACCTCAGCGACGAAATGCGGTGCGATTCGTTCATGGGTCCGGCGAAGCAGGCGTGCCTGAAACAGGCCGATGCGGCAGAGGCTCGTCGTCTCGTAGCCAGTACCAAGCCGTGGAGCGGTGTGCGGGCGGTCGACATCGACTAGCGGGCTAGGCGCGGCGCGGCCGGGGCCGCCCGGACGCGCCGGAGTCTAGACGCGCGGTGACTGCGGCCTGGCCGGCGCCCGGCCGGAATCTGAGCCGATGTGCCTTGCCTCGCAGGGACAGACGGTCGCAGTGGTTGCGCCCGAAGGCACGATCCAGCGCAGGCCAGCTGGCGCGCGCTTCGCGGGGCGGTGATCAACCAGCGCTTGGAAAAGCGCTCGCGAGCAGGGCGTGGATGCCGTTCCACGAGATCTGAACTCCAATGCACAACAGGATGAACGCGGACAAGCGCACCACCACGCTGGTGCCGGTGGCCCCCAGTTTCTTCAGGATGCGGTCAGCGTAGCGATAGCACAGGTATACGCACACGGCGACGATCAGAATTCCCAAGGCATGCGCCAGCGCGGTGACGACCAATGAGCGCACGCTGCGCTCTGGGTTGGCGCCAAGCGTGAGCGCGACGGAGATGGCGCCCGGGCCAACCGTGAGCGGCATGGTCAGCGGATAGAATGCGCGCTGGCGGAGATCGTCGGCGGCCACCGCCGCGGCAGTGGACCGGGCGAGCCCCGCCGGCGCATCTGGCCGGTTGAGAAGCGACCACGCAATCGCGCAGACCACCATGCCACCGGCAACCTGGACAGCGGGAATGGAGAGGCCGAAGAAATCGAGCACGTACGCGCCCACCAGCGTGGAGGCGATCAGCAGCAAGAAGCTGTCGAGCGCGACCGCTTGCGCCATCGGCCCTCGCTCTTCGGCTGCCAGGCCAGAGGTCATCGCGAGGTAGATCGGCGCGCCACCCAGGGGATCGACGATCGGGAGCAGCGCGCCCACGGCCAGCAGCACGGTCTCGACGAAATGACGCAGGTCGCTGATGACCGAAGTTGAGTGCATGACATCTGCTACCTTAGCAGGGAATGCGCCGCCCGTGAGGGCTGCGGGTTTCGCTTTGGGGGCGAATAGGATCGAGAGCTCCAGCTGGGCGGTCCTGCATTGACGGCACACTGCAAGTGGGCGCCGGGTCATGGAAGGCCGCTGGCCGAGATCGCCGCGCTTCGCGACGCTCGTGGCAAGGCCAACTTGAGGGCATTCGTCGTGATCAAAACCGCGGGGCGCAAGCCCACACTCCGTGGTTCGGCTTCGTTGCGAGGAGGATTCCGCATGAGACTGAACGTGAAGGCGTTCGCGCTGACGTGTGCATTGGTGTGGGGGCTGGGCCTGTTCGCCCTCACCTGGTGGATCATCGCGTTCGATGGCGCGAGCGGAGAGCGCACGCTGATCGGACAGCTCTACCGTGGCTACACAATCAGCGCGACAGGAAGCTTCATCGGGCTGATTTGGGCGTTCTTCGACGGCTTGGTCGGGGGGGCCGTGTTCGCGTGGCTGTACAACCTACTTGCGGGACGCGGCTCGAGCAGCGGTGGATGAGCCGCGAGCAGAATGCCCACACACCGCATTGTGCACTGTGTAGCCGCTGGGTGCTCAAGGCTGCGTCCCGCCGGCGCATATCGCGCAGGATCCGATTCCGAGCCCCGCTGTAGCTAGCCCGGGCATATTACGCCCTGCACGAACGCGATCCACTGACCAATTCCGAGATTCTATGCCTGATCGCGCGCGTACGAATGCACCGAACCTGCCGCCGGCATTGTACGGCCCGCTTTGGACGCGTGCGCCGGGAGTGGGCCCGCTCGTGGAGTTGGCGCTCGACCTGCGCTGGTCGTGGAGCCACACGGCCGACGATCTGTGGTCGCAGCTCGACCCGGACCTGTGGCGGCTGACCCGCAACCCGTGGCTGGTGCTGCAAACGATCTCTACGACTCGGCTGGAATCGGTGCTGGCCGACGCGGGTTTCCAGAAGAAGCTACAAGAGCTCGACGCGGAACGGCAGGCGTACGCCAGCTCCCCCGCATGGTTTCAGATGGCGCATCCGACTTCTGCTCTGAACGCCGTGGCATATTTCAGCCTGGAGTTCATGCTGAGCGAAGCGCTGCCGATCTATTCCGGAGGACTGGGGAATGTCGCCGGGGACCAGCTCAAGGCGGCGAGCGACCTCGGCGTGCCGGTGATCGGCGTCGGATTGCTTTATCAGCAGGGCTACTTCCGGCAAGCGCTCGACGGCGCAGGAGCGCAGCGAGCCTACTATCCGCACAACGATCCGATGCAGCTTCCGATCCTCCCGGTGCGTGCCGAAGACGGCGAATGGGTCCGCATCAAGCTCGCGACTCCGGGGTACGCACTTTGGTTCCGCGCTTGGGAGGCGCGCGTCGGCCGAACCAAGCTTTACCTGCTGGACAGCAACGACCCGGCGAATCCACCGGCGGAGCGCGGCATCACCAGCGAGCTGTATGGCGGGGACGCGGAGCTGCGTCTGCTGCAAGAGCTGGCGCTCGGGATTGCCGGCTGGCGTTTGCTGGAGCAGCTCGGCGTCTGCGCGAGCGTATGCCATCTCAATGAGGGCCACGCTGCCTTCGCCGTGCTCGAGCGCGCACACAGTTTCATGCGGCAGAGCGGCCGATCTTTCCACGAGGCGCTGGCGGTCACCCGTGCCGGCAATCTCTTCACCACGCATACGCCCGTGGCCGCCGGGTTCGACCGCTTCGCTCCGCAGCTCATGCATCACTATCTGGGCGCCTACGCCGAGCAGGCGCTGAACATCCCCTTTGCGCAGCTCATGGCGCTCGGCCGGCGCGAGCCCGCAGACGAGCAGGAGGCGTTCAACATGGCTTATCTGGCGCTGCGCGGAAGCCTGCGCGCGAACGGTGTAAGCCGTCTGCATGGCCAGGTCAGCCGCCGCGTATTTCAGACGCTGTTCCCGCGCTGGCCGGAGACCGAAGTTCCGGTGCGGCACGTGACCAACGGAGTGCACATGCCCTCCTGGGACTCCGAGCAGGCCGACGCGCTGTGGACCGCAGCCTGCGGGAAGGAGCGCTGGCGAGGTGGCCTGGAGCGGGTCGGGAACGACGTCGCTGCAGTCGCCGACGAGGCGTTGTGGAAGATGCGCGGCGATGCGCGCGGTGCGCTCGTCGAGCATACACGCAGCAGTCTGGCACGGCAGCTCGCCGCGGCCGGAGCCGGCGAGGCTGAGGTGAAGCAGGCCGGCGCCGTGCTCGACGCCAATGTGCTCACCCTGGGATTCGCTCGGCGCTTCGCGGCGTACAAACGCCCCAATCTGCTGCTCTATGACCGCGCCCGGCTGGTGCGCCTGCTGACCGACGGGCGCAGACCGGTGCAGCTCGTCATCGCGGGCAAGGCACATCCCCAAGACGAAACCGGCAAGTCCATGGTGCAGCAGTGGGTGCAGTTCATCCGCGGAACACCGCAGGTGCGCGCGCGGGCGGTGTTTCTCAGCGACTACGACATGGTCATGGCCGAGCATCTGGTCCAAGGCGTCGACCTGTGGATCAACACACCCAGGCGCCCCTGGGAAGCCTGCGGCACGAGCGGGATGAAGGTGCTGGTCAACGGCGGACTCAACCTGTCCGAGCTCGACGGCTGGTGGGCCGAGGCCTATCGGCCGGACGTCGGTTGGGCGCTCGGGGATGGGCGCGAGCACGACGATGATGCCGGTTGGGACCGGCATGAAGCCGATGAGCTGTACCGCATCCTCGAGCAACAGGTGGTGCCGTGCTTCTACGAGCGCGACGCGCATGGCGTGCCCAGAGCGTGGACCGCGAAGATGCGGGAGAGCATGGCGCGGCTCACGCCGACCTTCTCCGCGAACCGAGCCGTGCGGGAATACACGGAGGACCATTATCTGTCCTGCGCCGGGACTTTCGCGGAGCGCGCCCGAGATGGTGGGGCGCTAGGGATGGAGCTGGTGCAATGGCGCACTCGAATCCAGCAGCACTGGCGCGACGTGTACCTCGGCGCGAGGCGCGTGGAGACGACCGGGACGACGCATCGAGTGACGATCCAGGTCTATCTCGGACTCCTGGATCCCAAGGAGGTGCGGGTGGAGCTCTATGCCGAGGCCGGCGATGGGCGCGCCGCTACGCGCACGCCGATGAGCGCGCAGCAGCCGCTCGTCGGCGCGGCGCACGGCTATAGTTACTCTGCGACGGTGTCGGCCGAGAGGCCCGCACAGGATTACACGGCCCGAGCGCTTCCTCACCATCCGAAAGCTCAGGTGCCGTTGGAGGCTTGGGAGATCTGCTGGGAACGCTAGCGTGCGCCCCGCGTGTTCTCGACGATGTTCGGGGGCAGATGCCCAGGTGGCGCGTAACGAGCGGCGAATGCAGCTCGCCACTTGCGTCAATCCCGTCCGGGCAGACGGCGACAGTGCACCGTCGAGAAATGCTGAGGCGGAGCCAGATCGCGCGAGCGTAGAGCGCACATGGACGAGCACAAACCGAGCAGCGTCGGCGGCATCGCCGAGCATGGCGTCCCGGTCTGGCCGCTCAGGGACGCCTATGCGATGGCCGAGGCGGAGCTGGCTCTGTTCAAGAAGAACCTCAAGCTCCTCGCCGAGGCGGAGAAGCTCGACCACGGGCTGGGGCCGCGCTTCGCCGCCCCAAACCGCGTTGTGCTCGATTTGCATACCCTGCGTCTGCGCGAGTTCGGGGACGCGCGCTCCGAGGCGCTGCCGACCTCGATTTACGCGCCTGACGCGGGGCATACGGCGACCATCGCCGACTATCACAAGGGGCAGAGCCTGGTCGAGACGCTGCGGTCCACCGGGCATCGACGCGTGCTCGTCACCGACTGGCAGAGCGCCAGCCAGGACACGAAGGACTACGACATCGATAACGATCTCGCCGAGCTCAACGTCTGCATCGACGACCTGGGCGCACGCGTGAACCTGATCGGGCTGTGTCAAGGCGGCTGGATGTCGGCGATGTACGCCGCGGGCGATTTCGGGAAGATCTCGACCCTGGTCTTGGCCGGCTCGCCGATCGACACGCATGCCGGAGACGGGCCGCTCATGCGGATGGTGGACAAAATGCCGGTGATCTTCTACGAGGAACTGGTGCAGGCCGACGGCGGGCTGATGCGCGGGCGAAGATCCAAAGGCCGTTGCGCCAGGCGGCCATACCGGCCTGTTCATGGGAGCGGGTACGCTGCGCCAGCGCTGGCCGCAGATTGCGCGCTGGATCCTCAGAGAGCAGAGTAGTACGCGATGCGCGCCCCATTCGCAGGTTAGGATAGCGGCGTGGATACGCTACGCGGAGTCGAACGGTTCAGCTCCTCATCCCTTCATGCTTCCCCGGTTGTTCAGGCGCTGATCTTGACGAGCATCGTGGTCTTCCTGCTCGAGTTGTTGCTCGGCGGGCCGATGATCGGCTGGTTCGCGCTCTGGCCGCGCTGCGCGAGATGTGAGTGCGCTGTTGCCGCCAGTACCGGATGCGAATTGGGAGCCCGGCAGGTCTTATCGCAGGCAGTGCTGCGGACGCCGCCTTTCCAGCGGCTACTTGCGCGCCACGATCTCGAGGAGCCGGCGGTCGTAGCCGGCCGCGCCGTCGGGATAGGAGTCGTGCCGCCGCGCTGTCTGCAGGGTTCCGCTGCCGTCGATGGCGCGCACTTCGAGCGTATACCGCCCGGCTGTCGGCCGCTCCCAGCGATAACGCCATGTGGACCACACATCGCGGCTCCCCGGCGTGAGCAGCTCACATCGGGTCCAGTTCTCCCCGGCATCGAGCGAGACCTCCACCGCGCGTATGCCGCGCTCGCCCGCGAATGCGATGCCCGTGAGCTCTAGCGGCTGGCCGCTCGGTCGGGCGTCCCGGGGATCGAGCCGCGACATGGTTTTCACCGGCACCTCTCCCGCCCAGCCGCGCTTCTCCCAGAACGAGGTGGTCTGCGGAGACCGCTGCAGAGCAATCGATTTCAGCCAGCGCGGCTGCTTCATGCCGTAGAGGTCGGGAAGAATGACGCGCGCGGGAAAGCCGTGTGCCGCAGGCAGCGGTGCCCCGTTCATCCGTAGCGCCAGGAACGCGTAGTCGTCGAGTGCACGCGCAGCCGAAACGCTGGAGTAGAAGTCGTCCAAGCCTCGAAACAGCACCGAGTGCGTGCCGCCGACGCCGCCCGGAACTTCGGCGAGCAGGCTCTTGAGCGGAATGACGTGCCAGCGGGCGTTGCCGATGAGCTGGCCGCCAATGTCGTTCCCGATGCACTCGAACGTGTAGAGCGTCTGGTTGGTGGCGCGTGCCAGCAGTTGGCTGTAGCCGAGCGTGCCGCGCCGTCCGTCGACGCCGACGAGTTCGAGCGACCACCTCGATTCGACGCTCGCCGGGTCGAACGCCGGGCGAAACGACGGATCGACGGCGACGAGATAGAACTCCTCGTTCGGAGTGATAAAGGGCGTAACCCGTGCCGCTTGGGGACGATGCCCGAGCGCGCGCCACTGCTCGAACCAGCGCGCGAAGGGCAAGTCGAGCGCAACCGCGGCCGCTACCTGCACGAAGCCGCGCCGGCTCAGAAACGCCTGGTTTCCCTCGCTACGGTCGCGCGGCACGGGGTCTCCGAGTCTTGACGATGGCATCCGGCCTTGGCATGCGCTTGTTGCGCTGTCCCAGCTTGCCGGGTCGATTTGATCCGAAGCTCGTCTAAGCGGTTTGATGGCGCTGGGCCCTGCAGGTTCGCTGGCTGCATCGGGCTTCGCTCAGACGCATCGGCGAACACCTGCGTGAAGGTGGGATGCGGTCCGGGCAGCTCATGGCTGTCGATGTAGCACAGCGCCACGCTCTCCATATTCTTCGGAGGCGCACCAGGTTGAAGCGCAAGTCGGCCTGGAAGCGCTGGTGCTCGAAGCCCGACCAGTGGACGTCCGCTCTTTCCCGGCAGCTTGCGTCAGCCTGCACCGGAAGCTCCGCAGCGCTGTCGCTAGCGCGGTGCAGGTCCTTCGGTGACCTGGACCAGATCGTCCACACGCAGCCATCGGGCATAAGCGGCGCGCACTTGCTCGGCATTCAGGACGGTGTAGTAGTGCGCGGCACGCCAAGGCTCATCGAGCGGGAGACCGAGCTCGACGCGCTCCAGCAGCCCCTGCGCCACCGCATCCACGCTCGCTTGCGACAGCGGGATCTGCTTGAGCAACTGAGCGGTGGCTTGGCGCAGCTCGCCGGCGCTGATCGGCGTGGTCTGCATCATGCGCAGATCGCGTTCGACGATGGCACGGGCTCTGGCGACGTTGGGCGGGTCGCATGCATATTGGACCAGGTAAAGCGCACGGGTGCGCCGGACGTCGAAGTCCGAGCTGACGTAGTAGACCAGCCCGGTGTTCTGGCGCAGGTCCCGGTACAGGCGCGTGGCGAAGAAGCCTCCGCTCAGCACGCGGTTGCCCAGACGCAGCGCGTAGTAGTCCGGGTCGTAGCGGTCGAGGCCGAGCGTCTCCGCCAGCGTGACGTTGTCCTGAATGCGGCTGTCGTCGGGTACCACAGTGGTGACCGGCCGGTTCGGCGGCACGCGCGGCAACTGGGTCGTCGGTTCGGGCCCCTGCGCTTCCCACGCACCGAAGTAGCGCTCGACGGCCACCTTCGCGCGCTGCGGCGTGACGTTGCCGATCACCACGATGGTCGTAAGATCGGGCCGGAACACTTCCCGGTAGTACGCTCGAACTGCGGTCAGTGTGAGCGCCTCGACGCTTTGTGGAGTCGCGTGGCGCACCTCCGGATCGTCCTTCGGGAAAAGCGCACGCTTGAGGGCCTCGCTGGTCAAGAAGCTCGGGCTTTCCAGCTCGCCCGCCACGGCAGCGGCGACCTGTTGCCGGACGATGCGAAAGGCATCCTCGGGCAACGCCGGCTCCAGCTCGTTTTGCGCGAGCAGCTCCACGCCCCGCTCGAAATGGCCAGCCAGTACCTGGAGCGAGAAGTCCGTGCCTGCCGACTCGCTCGCCGCGATGTCGTCGAGCGCTTTCTCGAACTGTGCCTGGCTGAGCGAGCTCGTCCCATAGGAGAAGAGCCGCGCGAGGACCTGGCTCACACCCTCCTCACCCCTGGGGGCCTCGAGAGCGGGACGGTTTCGGATATGGCCGAACACGCTGACCGTATCGCTGATGGACTCCGGCTGAACGATGAGCTGGATGCCGTTCGCAAGACGCATGCTCACCGGATGCAGCGTCAGCGGGGGCACGGAGACCCGCTCGACGGCAGGCTGCGCCCACGAGGGCAGCGCGACGCCGACGCTTCTCTCCGGGGCGAACGATTCCTTGCCGGCGAAGCGTGTGGACGAGACCGGCTTGCCCGAGAAATGCGGTACCAGCACTGCAGCGAACGTCGGTTGCGAAGCCAGGGAGCCGCGCAGCACACGCCCTACATCTGCTGCGCTCAGGCGCTGGATCGCCTGCACATCCTCGTCCGGCGAGCTGCGGCCTTCGACAGCCAGCGCCGTCGACCAGGCATCGGCGAGCCCGGGAATGGAGTTCTTGTCGAACTCGCGTTGTGCGAGCTCGGCGCGCTTTGCCGCGTCCACGAGATCGGTAGACAAGCCCTGCGCTGCGGCATCCGCGAGGGTTTCGCGCAGGCGGCCGAGCAGCTTTTCGCCGTCGGCGCCATGCGGGAAAGCCGCGGTCGCATAGCCCACGGCCGCCTCCGGCAGTGCGTCGATGGAGAAATCCGCCGACAGCGCCTCGCCGTCCAGGACGAGCCGGTAAAGCGCGCCACGCCGGCTGCTCAGCGCGTCTGCGAGTACCCCGGCCGCGGCATAGTCCGGAGACCGGAAGCCCGGCAGACGGAACGCGACGACGGCCAGGCCGTAAGGCAGGTCCGAATCCCGATGGGACGTCTGTGCCGCCATCGGCTGTAGGCGAACCGCGCGCCGCGGCGGAGTGGGTTTGGCGGGGATATCACCGAACAGAGATTGGATCGTCGCCAGCGTGCGATTCGGCTCGACGTCGCCCACCACCACCAGCACGGCGTTGTTCGGCACATACCAGCGGTCGTGGAACTCCTTGAGCATCGCGCCCGTCGTCGCGTCGAACGAGGCGCGCGTCCCCAGGGCATCCTCCTCGTACGGCGTGCCTTTGAAGGCCGCGTGCAGCAGTTCGGCGTACAGCTTGTACTGCGGATTGGACAGGTCTTGATCGACCTCCTGCTCGATAGCGGGGCGTTCCCGCTGCCAGGCGTCCTCGCTGTCGAGCACGCCGCGCATACGAATCGCGTGCACGTGCAATGCGACCGCGAGGTCCTGAGCCGGCACGGTGAAGGAGTACTGCGTCACCGTCTGCTGGGTCTGCGCGTCGAAGTCTCCGCCCATGCCGGCGATGATGTCGGCGAGCTGCGCGGCAGACAGCCCGGGGCTGCCCTGAAACATCATGTGCTCCTGAGCGTGCGCAGTCCCGGGAAATCCCGGCGGCGCCTCATCGGACCCGACGAGGTACGAGACTTCGGTAGTCACCACCGGAGCCAGCGCGTTGCGCACGATGACCACGCGCAGTCCGTTCTCGAGCGTGGTGCGCACCACTGCCTGCGGAGGGGCGTCCGTGGCTGCGGCACAAAGCAGGACGGCGAACGCGATCGCCGCAGCGCGGGTGCAGAAGCGAAGAAAGGGCATTTCAAGTCCTGCGTGGAGCGGCCGGCGCCACGTCCTTGACAGCGTTGGGATCCAATTCACTTAGACGCTGCGGGTGCGTCGAGTTCGATTCTCGAGTATACGCGCAGCGCAGGGCGGCAGCCGGAGCTTTCGATGCGAGGCGGTCACGGCGCGCCGGCAACAGCCGGGAGCAGCACACAGCGATCGTGGGACCTGGATGGACCGCTCGCGCTGCGAATCACCCTGCGCAGACTTGGCAAATCGCGCAACCACGGAGCGCTCTGCACGGGCATCGACGCCATCTCCGCCAGCAGCTGCTCGGCTTCCTCGCGCGGCACGCTGGTGACGAGCGCGATCCACAGGATGATCAGAGTGAACAGCGCGATGATCCAAGCGGCACGCAACCGGAACGGGCGCGGCGCCTGTGGCATGCGACGGCGCAGCTGCGGCAGCACGATCGGGCGGATGCCGTAGGAGAGCACGGTCACCGAAGAGATGTAGCTCACCATCTTCTGCCAGGAGGGAAACGGGAAGGAGAACAATGCGCCCGCGACATAGACGACGAGCAGCGCCACCCACGGCACGCCATTGGCGTTCACCCGTATCAGCGCTGGCGGGCCGCTCCCGATCTCGCCTGTGGCCATGGTGAGGCCGGAGGCCGCCGTAACGTCGATGAAGGCCGTGCGAGCGGAGGAGAGGATGGCATCGACATACAGCACCACCGCCCACCAGGTGGCGCCTACCAGCGCGGCGATCGCCGCGAACGGCCCAGTCAGCCCCGGGAAGTCGAGCGCCAGCCATCCGCCCTTCGCAAGGTCGCGCGGATCGACGCTCACAAAAAACGCGAGCTGCAGCCCAACGTAGAGCACGAGCGCGATCAGCACGGAGCCGATCACGGCGATCGGGATATCGCGCGACGGGTTAGCGGTCTCTCCCGCAAGAGCGATGGCCTGGCGGAAACCGAAGTAGCTGAAGATGACCCCCGCGGTCGCCACGGTGGTGAACATCCCGCCCAGCTCGGCGCGCGCGTCGGGCGCAACCGCGTGCAGGCTCAGCGGATGGTACGAGAGCGACATCAAGATCACCGAGGTCGCCGCTGGGACGAAGAGCTTCCACCAGGTCGCGGCGCTGTTGAGGAACAGGCCCCAGCGTAGCACCAGAAAATTCAGCCCGACGAGGCAAGCGAGCAGCAGCGCCGACAGCACGAACCCCGTCGCGGTGAGCAGCCCGTTTTGTGGATAGATCAGGCCCGGGATGTAGTTGTTCGTGTAGGTGAGCACGGCCATCGCTTCGACCGGTGCGACGGTGACATAGGCGAAGAACAGGATCCAGCTCCAGATCAAACCCAGCAACGCGCCGTGGCTCACCCGGCTGATGTGCACTAGTACCCCGCTGCGCGGGATGAGCGTCGCGCTCCTCGAGATGGCATTCAGTCGCGGTATGCTCAAGCAGGACGAGATCGCGGTGATATGGACTTCCGACCCAACACCGGGCGCGCCGATCGTGTATCGGCGCGATCTACCCCAGGAGCTCAAGGCGAAAATCCGCGCGTCCTTTGTCCAAATCCACGACCCGCCCTGGGGACAGACGTCCACGATCAAGCGGTGGGTGCCGACCAACGATGCGGCTTACGATGTAGTCCGCCAGACCGCCAAGCTGCTCACCTTGGACTCGAAGAAGATGAAATGAGCGAGGTGCACCGAATTATCTACCACCCCGCGCTGGTGAAGGCTTTCCGGTAAGAGTGTAAGTCCAGGATCCTCTGCAATTCCCAAAAGCTCCTGAAATGCCAGTAGCGTGATCCGGGTGAGGAGCGGACACCCCGCACCTTCCCGAATGTAATTCGCGTGTCATGGGTTGGGGCCTCATCGGCAACGCCAATCTCTTCGAAGCCTTCCTGCGTACTGCTGTGCAAAGAAACGGCGTTGTTCAATCGGCTAGCATCCCTGCGCAAGCTCGGGAGCGAAGACAAAGAGCAAGCCGCCATGCGGGAGGCTCCGAGCTGATCGCCAGTCACCCAGCATCTCGTCCTTCGCGGATTTCGCTCGCCACCTGCAGCTGAAGATCATTGCCGGATTCCATGCCCAAGTCGCGCAACTCGTCTTGCCCATCGCAACGAGACATCACGTCTCGTCACGTTTCCTTTGTCATACCGCCAGACGCACACGATTAGGCGAAGGACCTGTACGCGGACGGCGAACGACCCCCACCAACTGTCCCCGCAGGGCTTGGCTTGCAAGAACTACCTGGTAGTTCTAACATGTAGTTTCGATGTTTAATCCATAATATGTGATGTCTGGAACATGATTACTGCTGCACAGCTCAGGGCTGCTCGAGCGTTGGTCGGTCTCGACCAGCGCACACTAGCGGACGCTTCCGGGCTGTCCGTCCCGACGATCCAAAGAATGGAGGCCAGCGAAGGGGTGATCCGCGGCAATGTGGACTCCCTGATGAAATTAATCGCGGCCCTCGAAGCCGCAGGCGTAGAGCTCATTGGTGAGGGGGCGGTCAGCGACAAGGGCGGCCGAGGAGTGCGACTTCGGGCGCGCTGAACTCAGGCATTCCTGGACGTAGTCCTCAGGCATTGACGACCACAACATGGCTGTGACGGTCCTGCTGTCGTGCTGCGCGGTATTGCTCGCCCTCAGCGTGGCGGCTGTGGCCGATTCACGCAGAGTGGCAGCGACTCTTCTCGTTTATGCAATTGCGCTAGTTACCACGAGCATAGCCGCGGCAACCGCCTGCTCTGCACTGCTCAGTGCAGGCACTCCAGAAAGCGTCGAGCTGCCGATCGGTCTGCCTTGGCTCGGCGCGCATTTCCGGTTGGACAGCTTGAGCGCGCTCTTTCTCGTCATCACCAACTTCGGTAGCGCGATGGCGAGCCTGTATGGCCTGGGCTATGGACCGCACGAACAGGCTCCAGGCCGGGTGCTTCCGTTCTTCCCAGCCTTTCTGGCAGGCATGAATCTCGTAGTCCTCGCGGACGACGCATTCACTTTCCTGCTTACCTGGGAGTTCATGTCTCTCACGTCATGGGCGCTGGTCATGGCTCACCACCGGCAGCCGGACAATGCCAGGGCCGGCTATATCTACTTGTTGATGGCCAGCATGGGCACGCTATGTCTGCTTCTAGCCCTTGGCCTCTTGGCGGGGTCGAGCGGTGCGTATAGCTTCGAAGCGATTCGCAGCGCACCTTCCTCGGCGACCGTGTCCGCTGCCGTTCTGGCGTTGGCTTTGATTGGCGCCGGATCCAAGGCTGGGTTGGTTCCGTTGCACGTATGGCTGCCACTCGCCCACCCGGCCGCGCCCAGTCACGTGTCGGCACTCATGAGCGGCGTGATGACCAAGGTAGCGGTGTATGGTTTCACGCGCATCGTTCTCGACCTCCTCGGCCCTCCCGCATGGTGGTGGGGTGCAGTCGTACTCACATTCGGTGGTATCACCGCGGTCCTGGGCGTCCTGTATGCGCTGATGCAGCACGATCTCAAGCGCCTGCTCGCTTATCACACGGTCGAGAACATCGGCATCATCTTCATCGGACTCGGCCTCGCGCTTTGCTTTCAGGCCAACGACATGCGGTGGGCAGGGGCACTCGCGCTGACTGCGGCGCTGCTGCACGTCTTCAATCATTCCGTGTTCAAGAGCCTGCTGTTCTTCGGATCCGGCGCTGTACTGACTGCGACCGGCGAGCGCGACATGGAACGCCTGGGCGGCCTCATCCACCGTATGCCCTTTACCGCCTTCGCCTTCCTGGTCGGCTCGACGGCTATCTCCGCGCTGCCCCCGTTCAACGGGTTCGTATCGGAGTGGCTCACCTTTCAGGCGATTCTTTTGAGCCCAAGGCTGCCACAGTGGATGCTGAAATTTCTCGTTCCCGCGGTCGGCGCGATGCTCGCCCTGTCCGCGGCGCTGGCTGCAGGTTGTTTCGTGAAAGCATTCGGCGTGACCTTTCTCGGACGAGCCAGGACGAACATCGCGCAACATGCCAAGGAAACGGACGCGTTCTCCCTGACCGCAATGTTCGCCCTTGCGCTGCTCTGTCTGATCGCCGGAGTGGTGCCCGGGTATTTCATCGATGCGCTTGCACCGGTCGCGCAGCAGCTCCTGGGCGTAAGTCTGCCCGAGCAGAAGCAATTGGAGTGGCTTGCGATCGTACCGATCGCCGAGAGCCGCAGCTCCTACAACGGCCTAGTGCTGTTTGCGCTGATTGCGATATCGGCCTGGCTGGCAGCGTACGTGATCCATCGCTGGGGCTCGCACGCGCTGAGACGATCCGCGGCTTGGGATTGCGGATTCCCGGATGCGAGCCCGTCAACGCAGTACACGGCCGATAGTTTCGCGCAGCCGATTCGCCGGGTGTTCGGCGTGTTCGCGTTCCGGGCGCGCGAGGAGGTCCATATGCCGCCGCCAGGCGACATGCGGCCCGCGCGGTTTCACGTGCATCTGCGCGACCTGGCGTGGGATGCCTTCTACGCGCCGGTCGCGGTCCTCGTTGGCTTTGCGGCAGATCGGCTGAACCGAGTGCAGTCTTGGACCATCCGAGCTTACCTGACACTCGTGTTCAGCGCGCTCGTGGTGTTGTTGATGGTGCTGGCCGTATGGCACTGATCCTGGACGTGCTGGTTCAGCTCGCTCAGCTGATACTGGTGCTAGCGATTGCACCTTTGCTGACCGGCTACATCCGCAAGGTCAAAGCGCATTTGCTGCGTCGCCGCGGCCCGCCTCTGCTGCAGCCCTACCGTGATCTCATGAAATTGCTCCGCAAGGAGGTCGTGCTGGCAGATAACGCCTCGTGGCTGTTTCGTGTCGCGCCTTACTTGATCTTCTCCACGACGTTGGTTGCTGCGGCTCTGGTGCCCACGTTCGCCACGGGCCTGGTGCTGAGCGATGCGGCCGACTTGATCGCCATCGTTGCACTGTTGGGCAGCGCACGGTTTGTCCTGGCATTGGCGGGGCTAGATGTCGGCACCAGCTTTGGCGGGATCGGCTCGAGCCGAGAGATGATGATCGCTTCGCTGGCGGAACCCGCGATGCTGATGGTCGTATTCACGCTGTCCCTGCTGGCGGGCTCGACCCAGCTCTCGTCCGTCTCCGCCTTCATGCACGGGCCGGAAGTGGGCCTGCGCGTCTCACTTGCCATGTCGCTGGTCGGCCTGATCATGGTCGCGATCGCAGAGAATGCGAGGATTCCGGTCGACAACCCTGCGACACATCTCGAGCTGACGATGATCCACGAGGCCATGATTCTCGAGTATTCGGGGCGTCATCTCGCGGTGATCGAGGCCGCCGCCTCGCTCAAGCTGCTGCTCTACCTGTCTTTGATCGGTTGTGTGTTCGTGCCGTGGGGCGTCGCGGTAGCCGGTCAAGGCTTTGCCGCTTATGCTATTGGGTTGGGGACGTACGTTGCCAAGCTCGCCGTGGCCGGCTTCCTCCTGGCGGTGTTCGAAACGGTGACGGCAAAGATGCGTGTATTTCGCGTCTCGGACTTCCTCGGTGCGGCGCTGATGCTCGGGCTGCTGGCCGCATTGCTACTGTTTGTTTCGCAGAGCGTGTGATGGATCGCTTCGTACTGGATGTCGCCCATCTGTTGGCGGGAGGGCTCGTGCTGGTCAGCTTCCTGCTGTTGTATCAGGACCGCATGTTCGGTCTTCTCAACATCTTTGCGCTGCACGCACTGGTGGTCTCCTTGTCGGTTGCTTGGCAAGCCTACATCCAGCTCGCCCCGCATCTATATATTACGGCCGCCATCGCGCTGATCGTCAAAGCCATCATCATCCCTGTGGCGTTGCATCGGATCATCGTGTACCTGGGGATCCACCGCAATATCGAGACCGTTGGTGGGATCGGGCAAACCATGTTGGCCGGCATCGGCCTCGTGGCGCTGTCCATTCTGGTGATGTTGCCGATCACTGCCCAGGCCGGCACGCTTGCGCGCGAGGACCTCGCGTTTTCCCTGTCCGTGATTCTGCTCGGCCTGTTGATGATGATCTCGCGGCGTAATGCGGTGAGTCAGGTCATCGGGTTCATGTCGATCGAAAACGGGCTGATCCTAGCCGCAACTGCAGCCAAGGGCATGCCGCTCGTGGTGGAGATCAGCGTTGCGTTCTCCATTCTCGTTGCATTGATCGTGATCGGGATTTTTCTGTTTCGAATCCGAGAGCGTTTCGACACGGTGGACGTGCACGCCTTGGAGCGCTTCCGCGGTGAGCGGACATGAATGCCGCCCTGGGCCTCGCGCTGGCTAAGACCGTCCTGGCGATCCCCGCGTGCAGCGCGGCGCTGCTGGCGCTGTTCCCGGATGATCGGCTCACCGCCCGGCTCAATGTCCTGGGGACATTTCTCACGTTCCTCGCTTCGACAGGCCTGTTCTTTCTGCGGCCGGAGCCTACGCCGTTCCTCATCGTCGACGACGTCAATGTGGTGTTCATTGTGCTGACGACGTTTGTGGGATTCACGACCAGCGTGTTCAGCGGCAGCTACATCGGGCACGAGCTGCAACAGGGGCGCCTGACGCCTATCTATCTTCGCTTCTACCACGCCATGTATCAGACGCTCATGTTCGCGATGAACCTGGCCCTGCTGGCGAATAACGTGGGGTTGATGTGGGTTGCCGTCGAGCTAGCGACGCTCACCACGGTCTTGATGGTCGGAATATACCGCACACCGGCCGCCCTGGAGGCGGCTTGGAAGTACTTCATTCTTGGCAGCGTCGGCATCGCGCTCGCGCTGTTCGGGACGATACTCGTCTATCTTGCCGCGCGTTCGGTTGTGGGAGAAGGTCTGGATGCCATGGCGTGGGACGTGCTGGTCAAGCGCGCTGCCGGCTTCGACCCTGCCCTGCTCAACCTTGCGTTCGTGTTCCTTCTGCTGGGTTACGGGACGAAGGTCGGGCTCGCGCCTCTGCATGCATGGCTGCCGGACGCGCATGCGGAAGGGCCAACACCGATATCGGCCGTGCTGTCGGGCTTGCTTCTAAACGTCGCCCTGTTTGCGGTTCTTCGCTTCAAGATGGTCATGTCCGCTAACCCGGGGGCGTTGGCGCCAGGACCGCTGATGGTTTCCATGGGGCTGATCTCCGTGCTGTTCGCGGCTTTCATGTTGTACCGCCGGCACGACATCAAGCGGATGTTCGCCTATTCGTCCATCGAGCACATGGGCATCATCACTTTCGCCTTCGGGATGGGCGGGCCGCTGGCGAACTTCGCCGGGCTGCTGCACATGACCTTCCACAGCTTGACCAAGTCGGCCATCTTCTTTTCCGTCGGCCATATCGCGCAGGCGAAAGGCACGCAGGTGATGGCCGACATTCGCGGTCTGACCGTGTCGCATCCAGTCCTTGGTTGGGGGCTTGTCCTCGGTGTGATCACCATTGTCGGGCTTCCGCCTATGGGCATCTTCATGAGCGAGTTCCTGATCATCACGTCCACTTTTGCGCGTCAGCCCGCACTTGCGATCGCGTTGGTGGTTGGATTGCTGGTGGCGTTAGGCGCGCTGCTGCTGCGCCTCAATTCCCTTGCCTTCGGGGATCCATACGGGCGCGAGGGCCGCAGCGAAGCATCTTTCGTTCCGATGTTTGCGCATCTGGCGCTCGTGGTGGTGGCGGGGATCTATCTTCCTCCCGCCCTCGTTTCCTGGTTTCAGCATGTCGCAACTTTACTGGGCTAAATGAGCCACACCATGCCCAGCCTGACGAGCTTGCGGGATCTGATGCGGGAAGGGCAGGCAGTCGATATGCACCGACCGTGGCCGCGCGCCGTCGTGAGCCGGGTAGTCTGGGAACGCACGATCGGCCTGCTCGAAGAAGGATGGTGCGGTTTGCTCGGGCTTTGGGGCGCAGGACAGTTTGTGCATATGGCGCTGATCGGCATCGAGCGTGATGGGCCTGCGATATTGAGCCTAGCGTGCGAAGACCATCGCTTCCCGTCAGTGGGGCGCCGGCATGCGCCCGCAATCCGGCTCGAGCGAGCCGTCCGCGACCTGCTGGGGTTGGAGCCTGAGGGTCTGGCAGACACGCGTCCTTGGCTGGATCACGGTACGTGGCGGCGGCGGCATCCTCTCGGCATGGCGGGCGATGCGGGTGCACTCGATCGATATGTTTTTCTGCCGGTCGAGGGGGAGGGCCTGCATCAGATCGGGGTGGGTCCCATTCATGCCGGAATCATTGAGCCAGGTCACTTCCGCTTCACGGCAAACGGCGAGACGATCGTACGACTCGAGGAGCGGCTCGGTTATGTGCACAAAGGGATCGAGTCACTCATGGCGGGGCGATCCCTCGAGCGGGCCGCGGTTCTTGCCGGCCGGGTCTCTGGCGACAGCACGGTCGCCTATGCCCTAGCTTTTTCACGTGCCGTCGAGGCTGCGCTCGGTTGCGAGCCTCCCCAGCGAGCCGTCTGGCTGCGGGCGCTGATGGCCGAGCTAGAAAGGCTGGCCAATCACTTCGGCGATCTCGGTGCGGTATGCAACGATGCTGCGTTCGCGATGCTGCATGCTCAGTTTGGTTATATGCGCGAACATGTCCTTCGAGCGGCAGACCAGTGTTTTGGCCACCGGCTCATGATGGATCGCATCGCGCCCGGCGGCGTCGTGTGCGATCTCCCGCCAGATGGACCGGCCGCGATCGCGGCGCTCATTGCTCACATTCGGGCGCATTTCCCAGAGCTAGTTGAACTCTACGACAATACCGCCTCGCTTCAGGACCGCACCGTCGCGACGGGAGTTCTTTCGCCCGTCCTTGCCCGTCAGTTCGCGCCAGGAGGCTACGTAGGCCGGGCCTCGGGACGGGCCTTTGACGCCAGACGAACGCCCGGCTATCCGCCCTATGACACGCTGAAGTTCGACATCCCGGTTCTGGAAGAAGGCGACGTAAATGCCCGTCTCTGGATCCGCATACGCGAGGTCGAGCAAAGCGTGGGGATCATCGATCAGATTCTGCAGCAGTTGCCCGGCGGAGCGACCCGTGGGCGGCTGCCGGTAGGGTCAGCCACCCACGCGGGCGAAGGTGTCGCCTTGGTCGAGGGATTTCGCGGCGATGTTCTGGTGTGGGTCCAGCTTGCCGACGATGGCCGCATCGAGCGCTGCCACCTGCGCGACCCCTCGTGGTTCCAGTGGCCACTGCTCGAGGCCGTAATCGAGGGCAACATCGTCGCCGACTTTCCACTGTGCAACAAGTCGTTCAATTGCTCCTATTCGGGCCACGATCTGTGAGCTAGCCGCGGATGCGTCGACTCCTGTTCAAGAGCCTCGTGCATGGTCCCTTGACCGAGGCAGCGCCGTTGAAGGACGAGGCCGCCACGAAAGAACTCGCGGCACGCCTCGACAGTGCGGCTCGCCGCCGATTGGGCCGCACTCTATCCATCCGCCAGATCGATGCCGGGTCCTGCAATGGCTGCGAGCTGGAAATACATGCCCTCAACAACGTCCTGTACGACCTCGAACGCTTCGGAATTCGGTTCGTCGCCTCGCCGCGCCATGCCGACGTGCTGCTTGTAACCGGCCCAGTTACTACCAACATGGGCGAGGCGCTCGAGCGCACCTATCACGCTACGCCTCACCCGAAGTGGATTGTCGCCGTCGGTGATTGTGCCCGCGATGGAGGCGTATTTTCGGGTAGTTATGCGTGCGTGGGCGGCGTCTCCGCGGTCCTCCCGGTCGACTTACACATTCGCGGTTGCCCTCCCTCGCCCATGGCGCTGCTTAAGGGCCTGCTGGCACTGCTCGAGCACGTCGATCGCGAGGTGCCCGTCAGCGTCAGCGAGTAGAGCGCCCCACCGGCAAGTGGTTATCGCAATAGCTGGCAGAATCCGGTGGTGCGAGCCTAGAACAGCAGCGAAAGCAAGACTAAAGCGACAACGATCGCTATGCCGATCGCGAAGACGAGAACGAGTTTTGAGAACGATTGATCTTGTGCCAATTATTCTCCTTTCTAGGTCTTAGGACGCGGGACTTCTACAGGTGGACGCACGAGAGCGCTTGCAGCTGGCGGGTGTGGAGACCTCGGTGCTCGGCGATCTACCAAAACCGGGATCTGGGTGTGGGTCAACACCTTTTGCGCCTCGTTGCCGAGCAACAGAGCGTGCACGCCTTTCCTGCCGTGCGAGCCCATTACAATGAGGTCGCACCCGTTTTCCTCCGCAGCTCTGATGATGGCCTCATACGGATGGCGCCGCTGCAACACCTCGTATCGCATCTTACGCCGGCCATATTCGCCAATCTCTCAATGACGTCGAGATATTGCGCCGCCCGGTCCCGGGCATCGCGCGTGAACTGCGCCCTGGTCTCTTCCAACATCTCGGCGCGGGAGGTGAACAGGTGAAAATCCGGCAGAACATGAAACCCCGTTACCCTAGCACCGAGGTCTTTGGCAATCTGAATTCCATTTAGGATCGCGGTCTCCGACAACTGGGCCCCGTCCGTTGGCAGCAGCAGGTGCTTGAACATACAACCTCCTCGTGAACCGAGAGGGTCGCTAGATCGCTGTTTGTCTTCGGGTGCTCAGTCTCTCTCCCTTGACGCCGAAGTCTCACCGGTGGTATGCGGAAGGGACAGTCCGGCCCCCCTCCGCATTCGGACGTCGGAAGTACTGCAGCTCATCGACGCCGTTTGCTCTTTCCGCAACGCACTCAATTTGATATCGGACGAGGACTGGAACGGACGGTCGCGGCGCGCGGTGCTGTCGCCCCTGGCCTGAAGCTGCGGTCTGCACGAGTCGCCGCATTCGCTTGTCGCTCGATCGTGATAGCCGCCGTGGCGATGGCAGTTTGTGTGCGTTACGGAACGAATTTCAAACATCTGGCGCGCCCCTTGTCGATTTGCACGCCGGCTCTAGCTCTTGTGTCCCGTCGGGCATCTCGCCAGCCGTACCCAATGCAGCGGAAGTGGGTGTCTTTCGAAAAATTCCTCGGTCCCAAGATTTGAAGTGCCCGTTTCTGGGCGGACCGATGCGATGTCCCGCACCTGAACGTATTCATCACGACGTGCCCCATGCTCCGGCCAGACAATGCCGCGTACCCGGGCTTCTCCTGAAGCCGTTACTGCGCCTTGAGGCGCAATCACCTCGTGCACACGGAAATTCCGGATTTTCTGACCGTCGCGAAGCAGGAGTTCTACTTGGAGACCTCGCGTCGCGCATTCGACCAGCCTATCGAGAATGTCTCTGGTTCCGGCGTTAGCGGTATTCACGACTCGCGCTGCGGCTCAAGAGGTTACCCGGCAGACGCCTCCGACCTCGAATTCGTAACAGCGCTTGAGTTGCCTGGCATAGGTGGAGAACTCCAGCCCGAACTGGAATTCGAGGCTCCTCGCATGGAACAGAAGCCACTTCCATTGCGGCTGGAAATGTCTATCCTTCGAAGCAAACACCACATGATTGCCGCTGTCGTCGCTGGGTACGGGCATCACTGCCTCCCCGAATACGTCGCGTATCCAGCCGAGATGCGAACGATAAGTGGCAGGCCCTGCCGCCAGATTGAGCACGAACATACCCCTCGGCATTAAGCGGCGCCGCGCGTCCTCATCGAACACCGAATGCGCCAACGACGCGGCAATATCGTTGCGGTCAAAGACGTCGACTAACACTGCGTCGACGTTTCTTTGAAGCCCAGACAGATAAGCGGCGCCATCGGCCTGAATCACGGAAAATCTGGAGTCATCGCGCGGGATTAGAAAGACGTCTCGCAATGCGATCGCACTCGGATCGCTCTCGACAGCGTCGCTGCGGGCCGCAGGAAGGTATCGATAGCAATACTTCGCAATGGAGCCGCCCCCCAGTCCAATTATCGCGATCCTTCTCGGCTCCAATTGAACAAAAGAAACGCCGTCATCTCGCTTGTATAAGCGAGATCGAGGGCGTAGGGATCGGATATCCGCATCGCGGTTTGAAAATTGTCGATGCCAAAGCAGAGGTAGCGCAAAGCGCGATCTTCCAGGATTTACGGCTTGTCGTAGGTTCCTCGCACGATGCGCGCGTAGAGGTCCTTCCGTCGACATTCCGCTGATTCGAGCAGACGGAGTATTCCCGACTCTCTGCGGAACGGGCTGGGCAGTGCCAGCAATCCTGGGGTTTCCGGACTCATAGGCCGACTGCTGCGGCGCTGGAAGCAGCGACGAATGAAACGGCAGAGGCGGCGGCGAGAAGCCCGGACGCTGCACTGCATCCTGTGGCCGCACTCCGACACCAGCTCGCGCGCACTGTGGAGTAGCTAGTCGACGAATAGGGGAGCCGCACTGAGTGAGGCCTTGTCTGTTGACGCCGGCGTCCCACGTTGTCGAGGACGATCGCAGAGTTTCACAGGCACAACAGCAGCTGCATGATCGTCGCCGTTGACTTGCGTCGCTTGAGCCGCATCCGTCCTGCGCGCGCGCCAAGAATCCTCTCCTCGTTTGGGCCTGGCCCTGAATGCAATTTGGGTCTACCTAGGGATGTGTTGAAAGTATATTGCTCTCAGTTTTGTTTGCAATTACAATTTGATTAACATGCCACGCGCCAATCAAATCGAGAGCAGGACGACGAGGCTCACCATCTTGATTGACCCTCGAAAGAAGAAGATCTTCGAGGAAATATGTGCCGCGCAGGATCTGACGCCGTCCCAGGTGGTCCGCAAACTGATCCGGGAGTACGTCATCGAGCACGCGGCCGGACGGCCGCTCCCGGAATGGCTAACCGCGCAGAGCAAGGCAAGGGAGAGGGGAAGAAGGCCTGAGACATCGACGAAAGGCTGAAGGCGCAGTACTGGCAGGCCGAAGAAGTTGTGCCTGCCTGCTGGACCACGTCGCGGGCGGGTTGATGCTGACGTCCTGAAGTACCGGATTTTTGCGGTGGCGAGCGTCAGGCTCGCCCATTGCCTAGCGTTTGTCGATGAGCGGCCACGATGCGCTCGGCCACCCTGAGATAGTGCTCATGCTTCGCGAGGTTGTAAGCCGCCAGATTCACCGCGCGGATGATGCGCCTAAGAATCTCGCGGTCCACGACGTCGGCATCGATGATGTTCACACAGCCTGCGTCCTGCTCGAACGCCGACAGGCCGGCCAGCCCGCCGCGCGTTACCCAGGCAAGAATCACCGCGTTGGTTCCTCCATGCCCCACGACCAACGCTGTGGTCCAGTCGGAACGCTGCGGGAAAGCCTCGAAGGCCGGGACGATACGATCCCGGAATGCTGCGAAGCTCTCGCGCCGGGAAAGCCAGCGCCGGGCGGTGCGGCGCGCTCCATGCCATAGGTGAACTCTGTGTCGATGCGCTCGTCGCTGAGACGGTCGATCGAACCCGCCTGCATCTTGCGCCGCTCGCCGATCTCGTCGAGACAGACAGCGCGTCCCTCCAGCACCAGCTAGGCGGCCTCACGCGTGCGCGTGAGGCCGGTCTGCACGCCCAGGTCGAACGGCACTGGTGCCAGAAGCTCTTGCATATGGCGCGCTTGCTCCATGCCTTCTTCCGTGAGCGGCACCTGCGTCGAGAAGATGGTGCGTCCGTCGGGCCGCCGATAGCTCACCTCGCCGTGCCGCAGCGCCTAGGAAGTCTAAACGCCGGTTGTTCTCGGAGAACGCTCTAGCCGCGGCCCCGGTGGGCCTGGATGTGGGCTGGTACATCCGGAAACGCCAGGCCGCCACCCGCCCAGCTCGTCGCGCGCGTCGGGCGCAACCGCGTGCAGGCTCAGCGGATGGTACGAGAGCGACATCAAGATCACCGAGGTCGCCGCTGGGACGAAGAGCTTCCACCAGGTCGAGGCGCTGTGGAGGGACAGGCCCCAGCGGATCACCACAAAATTCGGCCCGACGAAGCAAGCGGGCAGCAGAGCCGCAGCTTCGCTCCTGGGTACATCAACGCGTCGCTCGTCTGACGATGCTCGCTACCAGGGGTCGCCATGGGGCGCCGCGCCGCAAATGTCTGCGCGCAGGCGCCGAACAGACGCAGCTCAAGCGCCGGTCGCGGCGTGTGCTTCGCCGCTGGCGGCCGGGACAACGCGCTAGCCGCGCATCACGCGGGACGCGACCTGTCGAGCATGCGATTCGTTACCGATGCGCCGCTCAAGATGAGGGCGACCCCGATGGCGAGGAACGCCACGAGACTGAGCAGCAGCGGCACGAACCCGATCAGCGCCAAGATCGACAGCACGATAGCGCTCAAACCGACCAGGACATGAAACGCGATCGGGAAGGCCGCCTCGCCAGATGCTGAGCGGTCGGCGGATGCGTCTTCCGCTTTTGCAGACGCGGCGGAGTTCACGCGTGCGAGCACGCCGCTGCTGAAGATCGTTCCAACCCCGAGCACCAGTGCCGCGACTGGCATCAGCGCGGTCGCGTCGATCTTGAGCAACGTGAGAATCCCCAGCACGACGGCGGCCAGACCCGCCGCTGCTTCCAGGCTGACACCGCCGGTGAACTGAGCGGCCTCCAGTGTGGTCGCGTGAGCGCGGGCCATCACGCGCGAGCGCTCCGTCGCGAGCAACCCGCCATTGAGCGCGAGGGCAGCGCCCAATGCGATGCAGCTCACGGCTGCCATGTCGGTCGGGGCATAGTGCACGAGCCCCAGAATGGCGAGGATGACGCCAGCCGTCCCGCCGAGGAGGTCTAGAGCCGATGCGCTCATCAGGATGTGGTCGAAAGACCTTTCATGTAGCTGAATGGCTTTTTCTGACATGGAAATCTCCTTTGCCGGATCGATCCGGCCGATCCATATGAGTTGGACTTTCCCCTTCTGTCGACGGTTCAGCGTGACATCCCTCGCGGAGGGCGGCTGGGCGGGCGCGCGTGGATGCGTCGCCAGGGACGGTGCGCTTACGCTCCCGCTCATCGCGAGCGGCACGCCAGGTGTCTTGAAAGTCACCGCTTCCTGGTCAGTCCCGGCGCGGCTAGGTGCTTTGAGCAGGGGATCAGGTGTTGCCTGGACTCCGGCGGCTGCGTAAGGGCAGAGGCAGGTTCCCATGCAGGACGATGTCGTTCCAGGTCACCACCCCGACCACGTCGTCTTCACGTTCGTGGCTGCCGTCCGCAGTCACGAGCGCGGTATCGCAATCGCTTTGTGTTTGGTGTTGGCCGTGCGTTGAATCGGCGCGGGCGCAAGGTGTTTGGGCACCGCTGGCGCACGGACAGTCTGCGGAGCTACGCGCAATCGACCTGGCGGGAGAGATGCCCGCAGAGCGCAAAGTCCTCCTGGACAATCAGCAGGCTGAGGCGCTCCTCAATGAAGTGCGGCGCGAGCGGGTGGCGTGTACGCGAGGGCCCAGGCCGTACTCGGGCCGATCGACGGCTAAACCTGAATTTGCACAGCCCGCCCGCTTCGGCTAGACTTCCGGCGACTAGGGAGATGGCATGCCTCCCTCATAAGAACCGCCGAAAGGCTGATGATGCCTACGCGACCCACCTGAACGGGGTGGTCCCGTAGGCATTTTTTATGCCCCTCTCCGAAGTGACGCAAGTGCGCACAGAAGAAGGAACTGCCGGAGTCAGATGTCCATGAGCGAGCGGATCGGCTTCAACCTCCTGCAGGTGTTCGTCGTAATGGCATTCGCCCCGCTCGTGTCCGGCGTGTTGTCGCGACTGAAAGAAATGGTGCAGTCCAAGCGTGGACCGAGCATTCTTCAGCCCTATCGCGACTTGTGGAAGCTGTTCCACAAGGACGAGATCGTGTCCGAGGACAGCTCGTGGATCTTTCGCTTCACGCCGTACATCGTTTTCGTCACGCCGATCTTCGTCGCGCTGCTGATCCCGGTGTTGACGAGCTATCCGCTGTTCTTCGCGTTCATGGGCGACATGCTCGGCGGCGGCTTCGTGCTCGCCCTGGGCGGGTTTTTTGCCACGCTGGCGGCGGTGGACACGGCCAATCCTTACGGGCCCATCGGTGCCAGCCGCACGCGCATGGTCGGCTTCCTAGCGGAGCCGGTATTCATGATCGTGTTCTTCACCGTCTCGTTCGTGGCCGGCTCGACCATCCCGTACATCGTCCAGCAGAAGTGGGTGACGCCGCTGGCGAATTTCTTCGCGCCGTCCCACGTGCTGCTCGTGCTCGCGTTTCTCATGCTCATCCTGGCCGAAGCGGGCCGCATCCCGGTGGATAACCCTACCGGGCATTTCGAGCTGGCGATGATCGATGAATCCAAGTCGCTGGAGTATTCCGGGCGCGGCTACGCCCTGATGAAATGGGGCGGGCAAATGAAGTTCTTCGTGCTCGTATGCATCTTTCTCAATGTGCTGGTGACGCCGTGGGGACTCGCTGCGCAGCAAAGCCTCGGGGCCGTGCTGCTCGCCATACCGCTTGTGCTGCTCAAGATTTTCTGCTTCGTGCTCGTGCTGGTCGTCATCGAATCCTCGCTCGCCAAGCTACGCCTGTTCCGCATCGTTGAATTTCTGGGCGCAGCGTTCATCACGTCGGTGGCTGCGATGATCGCGCAGGTTTTCATGGCGTAACCGCAGAGATGAGCGATCCCACGCGGCAGCTGGTGGAAAATCTGAACGCGCTGGCGACCGGCTTGTTTCTGCTCACCGCGTTCGGCATCGTGGCCATGCGTCAGGCCAGGGGCTGCCTGCACCTGTTCATCGCGCAATCGCTGCTGCTCGCGATCTCGGCCGCGTTGCTCGGCCTGCGCTTCGATTCCGGGCATCTGTACGGCGTCGCGCTCGTCAATCTCATCAGCAAACCGATCATCGTTCCGTGGCTGCTGCGCAGGACGGCGCCGGCGGAGATCTACACGCGCCGCGAGATCGACCAGGTGCTGAACATCCCCAACGCACTCGCCATCGCGTTGGCGCTGGCGATCGCGGCCTACTTTCTGGGGACGGCGCTGGCCGATGCACTTCCTCCCGAGTACCGCGGCCCGAACGTGCCCATCGGGATCGCGGGACTGCTGCTCGGCGCCTTCACCCTCACCGTGCGGCGCGAGGCGATGCCCCTGCTGATCGGGCTGTTGGCGATGGAGAACGGCGCCTTCCTCGCCGGCATCTCCATCGCGCGCGACCTCTCCATGCTGGTCGAGCTCGCGATCGCCACGGACGGGTTGATCATCGTGTTCATCGTCGGCGTCCTGGTCCGAGCGGTCGAGAGGCATGTCGGCACCACCGCGGTCGGAGAGCTGGCGAGCTTGAAGGAGGTGCCCGCGACGCAGGTGGAGCGCGAGGCGGCGCCATGAACGCGATCGCCATCCTGTTTCCGCCGCTGATCGCTGCCGCGCTCTGCGCCATTCCGTTCAAGAAATCCTGGGCGCCGGGCGTAACGGTGCTCTCGTGCTTGGTCGTTCTGGTGCTCGCCTCGAACATGGCCTGGCGGCTCGCGACGGGCGGCTCGGTCATGGTCAGCGCCGGGCCGGGCTGGTCGGACTGGGTCGCCGTGGACGGACTGAGCGCGCTGATCCTGCTGTTGATCGCGCTGGTGGCAACCACCGCGGCCATCTACTCGGTCGGGTACATGGCGCACGGGACCCCGGCGCCGAGAGAGCTGCGCCTCTACCACTTGAATTACAACCTCTTCATCTTCTCGATGCTGGCGATCCCGCTGTTGGCGGAGCCGACCCTAGTCTGGATCGTGGTCGAGCTGACGACGCTGTGCTCGGCGCTGCTCGTCTCGTTCGAAAATACGCGAGAGGCGCTCGAAGCCGCCTGGAAATACGTCGTGCTCTCGCTCATGGGCGCGGGCTTCGCGCTCTTCGGGTTCCTGGTGCTGTTCGCCGCCATGCATGCAGCCAGCGCAGGTGCGTACACGTGGGCCGGACTGATCGAGGCGGGCCCCGGGATGTCCGCGTTGCTCACCCGGACGGCGTTCCTGCTGATCCTGATCGGACTGGGAACCAAGGTCGGTCTGGTGCCGATGCACACCTGGCTCCCCGATGCCCACAGCCAGGCGCCGTCCCCCGTGTGCGCGCTGCTCTCGGGCGTCGAGACGACTACCATCCTGTACGTCATCCTGCGGCTGTTTCCAGTGATGCAGGCGGTGCCGGGCGCTCACGCCGAGACCTGGGCGCTCGTCCTAGGGCTCATCTCCGTCGGCACGGCGGCCTTCCTTCTGCTCCAAGTCAGCGATTACAAGCGGCTGTTCGCGTTTTCCACCGTGGAGCACATGGGCATCATCCTGACGGCGGTCGGGCTCGGCGCCGCGGCGCACGACGGTGCCATGCAGCAGATCGTGAGTCACTCCGTCACCAAGTCGTTCTGCTTCTTCGCCGCGGGAGCGACCCTGCTCGGCGTCGGAACGCGCGAGATCGCAGCCGTGAGGGGGCTGATCCGCATCGCGCCCGCAGCGGGCGCTGCGCTCCTTCTCGGCGGTCTCGCGATCACCGGCGCTCCGCCGCTCGCCGTGTTCCTGAGCGAGTTCGCGATCCTGAAGGCGGGTCTTGCGCAGGGAGCGTATGTCGCGACCAGCCTTCTGGCCGTTTTCATCGTCATCGCCTTCTTCGGCGTACTGATGCATCTGAACCGCATGGTCTTCGGCGCGCCGCGCGATGCGGCACCCGCGCATGCGCGTGCGGATGCTCGCAGCGAGAGCGGGGTCCGGTTGCCGTTCACCTGTGCGCTCGCGCTGATCATCGCCGCGGTGCCCATGCTCGTGCTCGGCGTCTACGTGCCTCAGCCGCTGCACGAGCTGCTCAAACAGGCCGCCGCGGCATTGGGCAGATGAGGCGTCCGTGAACTGTGCCGAACTGAAGGACGCGATCGAACGGGCCTGGCCCGGTGAGGCGCGCTGCCGCCTGGATGCCGAGACCTGTGTGAACGAAGTGAAGTGCGGGCACGGCGTGCTCGCCCATCTGTGCCGGCGCCTGTTCCACGAGTGGGACTTCGGCTTCGCCGGCCTGATCGTCGAGGAGGGCGCGGAAGCGTGGAACCTACGCTATGTGTTCTACGGTGCGCGCGACGCAGGGTGGGTTCATGTGTTCGTGGACGCACCCCTCTCGCGGGGCGTCTTCCCCAGCATCGTCATCGAATCGAGAATCTTCGCGGCGGACTGGCACGAACGAGAGGCCGAGGACTTATTCGGCGTGCAGTTCCAGGGGCATCCGCGCCTGGGCGATTTCGTGCTCCACGACGACGCCTGGCAGGAGGGCGTGCAGCCGATGCGGCGCGGCTTCGACGCACAAGCCGCGATGCGCAGCCGCCTTCCCGCTGCCGACTGGCGGCCGCGGCGCATCGTGGAGGAATCGGGTGCCTTCGTCATGCCGATCGGTCCCAAGTTTTCCGGAGTGACGGAATCGGTCCACTTTCAACTCGAGACGGTGGGCGAGGACGTCATCCGCTCGTGGACGCGGCTGTTCTACAAATGGCGCGCGGTCGAGAAGCTTGCGGAGGGCAAATCAGCCGACGATGCTCTGCTCATCGCCGAACGGTTCGCCGCGACAACGGCGTTCGCGCACGGTTTGGCCTTCTGCCGCGCGGTCGAGGCGATCGGCGGTGCAAGCGTGCCGCCGCGCGCACGGGTGCTGCGCGTTTTTCTAGCCGAACTGGAACGCTTGCGGCAGCACGCGGGAGCGATCCAGGAAATCTGCGAATCCACGGCGCTGATGGTCGCCACGAGCCAGGCGGGCTTGCTGGAAGAGGATCTCCTGCGCGTGTCGGCGGAGCTGACCGGGCATCGTTACCTGTTCGGTTTGCTCGCGCCCGGCGGGCTGCTCGGCGATCTGCACACCGAAGCCTGTCGCAAGGCGCTGTTCGATGCCAAAGACATCGTCGCGCGGCTGGACGAACTGGAGCGGCGGCTCACCATCTCGAGCAGCTTCCTCGACCGGATCGAGGAAGTGGGGGTGATCTTCCCGAGGACCGCCAAGGCATACAGCCTGGTCGGGCCGGTCGCACGCGCTTCGGGACTCGCACGCGACCTGCGCCGCGCGCAGGCGTATTCGGGCTACGACTCGTTCGAGTTCGACGTTCCGACCGAGCAGGAAGGCGACGGCTACGCGCGGCTGCGCGTGCTGTTCGCGGAAGCGCGGCAATCGGTGCGCATCATGGAGCAGGCGGCGGGCGCGCTAAAGGATGGCGAGGTGGCGACGCCGGTGGCGCTCGTGCCGGGCGCCGCGCTCGGCTGGGTCGAGGCGCCGCGCGGCGCGACTTTCCACTGGGTGAGGCTGGATGACGCCGGAAGAATCGCGCGTTACCGCGTCGTCACGCCGTCTTTCGCCAACTGGCACAGCTTTCACCTGGGCGCCGAAAAGTTCGCTTTCCAAGACTTTCCCATCATTCTCTCGACCTTCGATCTGTCGGTTGCCGAGAACGATCGGTGACGAACAAACGCAAGCCGTTGGAGCGCGTATGAGCGGGTGGGTCATCAAAGGCATCAGCACGGGAATCAAGACGACCGCATATCCGCACGGCACGGAATCCGCGGCGGGCGTCACGCCGGGCCTGCCAATCGGCGGCGAGTTTGGCGCGCAGGCTGCAGCTCTCGCGCAGCGCTGTCCGGTCCATGCGCTCGAGCATCGCAATGGGAGCATCGCGGTGGACTACCGGCGCTGCGTTCACTGCTATCGGTGTGCGCGGGGCGCAGCGCCTTCGATCGATTGGCAAGCGAGCTACGAATGGGCCGGTCAGAGCGCCGGTGCGCGGGCTCGAGATGGACTCGGCGAACCGTTCCAGCGTTCGATCCACATCCTGGTCGCCGACGCCGGGGACTGCGGTGCTTGCCTCAACGAAGTCAAGCAGCTCAACAATCCCTACTACAGCATGCACCGGCTGGGCTTCTTCATCACGCCGACGCCGCGCCATGCCGACGTGCTACTGGTCGTCGGCCCCGTTACCGATCACATGCGAGTGGCGTTGCAAAAGATCCATGACGCCATGCCGACGCCCAAGCGCGTCGTCGCGGTAGGCGCATGTGCGCTGTCGGGCGGGGTGTTCGCGGACAGCTTTGCCTGCGCGAAGGGGGTGGGTGAGGTGCTGCAGGTGGATGTCGAGGTCCCCGGGAATCCGCCGCCGCCGCTCGCCATTCTGCACGGTCTCCTGGTCGCGGTCGGACGCAAGCCGCCAGCGGCACTGATCTCGACGTCCGCCGGGGCAGAACTGCGGCGGTGATGCGATGTTGACGCTGACCGTGCTCTTTTTTGCCGCTTGCGGCATCGGCATCGCGGGTTCCTTCGCGATACGCCCTGCGCACCAAGGGGCGCTGATCGCGTCGCTGGGCGGCGCCGCCGCGCTGGTGGCCGTCGCGGCGGGAATCGCAGATCTGGCCTCGGGAGAGATCTTCACTCGGACCCTGTGGTCCGTCCCTGGGCTGACGACGCTCACGCTACGGCTCGATCCGCTCTCCGCGGTGTTCGTACTGGTAACCGGCCTCGTGCTCTTTCCGGCTTCGATCTACGCGGGCGGAGAGCTGCGCGGCGAGTCGATGCGCGGCCATGAGCGCGCCTTCACGGTGATGCTGCTCGCCCTGTATGCGTCGGTCGTCCTGATCCTGCTCTCCGGGGACGCGCTCCTGTTTCTGCTCGCGTGGGAGGTCATGTCCGTGCTGTGCTACCTGCTCGTCACGAGCGGCAGCCGCGAGAACGGCGGGCAGATCGAGTCGGGATATCTTCTGCTCGCGATGGGAGAGGCCGGAACGCTCGCGGCCGCGCTCGGCTTCTTACTGCTGGCGGGCGATGCGGCCTCGGTGGAATTCACCGCTCTCAAGTCGGCGGCACCGGGCTTAGACATCCACGCGCGTTGGGGCGTGTTTCTCCTCACCTTCTTCGGGTTCGGCGTGAAAGCCGGGCTTGTGCCGGTGAATTCCTGGCTGCAGCGGGCTTACACTGCCGCTCCACGCGCCTTCGCTCCCGTGCTCGCCGGCGCAACCCTGAATCTCGGCCTCTACGGCATCCTGCGGGTCAATGCCGATCTGCTGCCGGCCGCGCACGCGGCCATCGGCTTGGTCGCTCTCGTCGTGGGCACGGCTTCTGCGCTGATCGGGATTCTCTATGCGACCACCGACAACGATCTCAAAGCGATGCTCGCACACAGCTCCATCGAAAACGTCGGCATCGTAGTGGCCGGCATGGGCGCCGGGATGGTCTTCGCCGCAGTAGGCCACCCCATGCTCGCGGCGATCGCCTTCGTCGCGGCCCTCTACCATCTGATCAATCACTCGCTGTACAAGACGCTCCTTTTCGTCGGGGTGGGCGCGGTGGAAACGCAGACCGGAACGCGCGACATGGACCGGCTGGGCGGCCTCATCAAGGCGATGCCGCTTGCCGCACTGGCCTTTCTGGCGGGCTCGTTGTCCATAGCCGGCTTGCCGCCGTTCAACGGATTCGTCAGCGAATGGCTCACGCTGCAGACCATGCTGCGGGCAGCAGAGCTGTCCTCGACGGGCGCGAAGATCGTGTTTGCCTTGTGTGGAGCGGGTCTCGCGCTGACGGCCGCGCTGGCCGTGACCTGCTTCGTGAAGGTGTTCGCCATGAGCTTTCTCGGAATGCGCCGGCTGAGCGAAGAAAGGTTGGTGCGCGAAGCCGCTCCGGCCGCTCTCGTCTCGATGGGAATCCTGGCAGTCCTGTGCCTCGCGCTCGGCGTGCTCCCCACGTATGTCATATCGATGCTGAATCCGGCGTCGACGCAGGTGGCGCGGGCGAGCTCTTCCGACGCGTTGGTTCCACCCTTCTTTGCTTCCGCTCCGGCGCACGACACGCTGCCGCCGGCATTCGCCGCCGAGTTCCACGTTCTGGGCGCGCAGGTGGGCCAGGACGTGCTGCCCGGGCGCGGCCTGGTGGTGCTGCACCGTGGCGGCGAGGCGAACCCGGTGGTGTTCGCGATGTCCAGCTCTTACATGCTGGTGGCGCTGATCGCACTGCTTCTGCTGACCTACATCGTTCTGCGCTTGTGGCTCACGCGCAGGAGGCGTCTCCAGCGCAGCGAGCGCTGGGACGGCGGCTTGCGGCGGCTGCTGCCGGAGATGACCTATACGGCGACGGGCTTTTCCAATCCGGTGCGGGTGATCTTCGATGCGATTTTCCGCCCCACCACGGTGGAGGACACACGCGAGACGGTGGCCGAGCACTTCCGCAATGCCATCCGCCGCGAGAAAGAACATGTGCATCTGGTCGACCGGCTGTTCTTTCAGCCCGTGAGAACGGCGGCGCTTGCCTTCGCGCGCCTTCTCGCGGAGATGCACCACGGACGCATCAACGCTTACGTGACGTACGCGTTTCTGGCCTTGCTGATCGTGTTGGCCTTGCTGCCGACGTCTTGACGCGCTGGGAAGCACCGGGCGCCGCGGCGGCCGAGGGTCTTTGGATGGGCGCCGACGGATTGCTGCTTGCTTCGGTGTTCGCGCTCTGCGGCGCAGGGCGCTAGCGGGGTTGATCGTTGCTGAACGGCGTACTCCCGCGCTGCTCGCGCGGGCCGGTGTGCTCGCTGCGCTGCCGCCGGGGTTCGCGCAAGAGTTCCACGATCTGGGCGCGCAGGCCGGTGTTGACCGCGAACAGTGCCATGCGCTGCAGGTGACTGGTTTCCTGACGGCGATCCAAGACAACCGCGCGCTGCCGTTCGTCACCCCTGTGCCTGAGAGTGGAGGCGTCAGTGGAGCGCATAGAGCTGACCGACGCGGACGAGATCGTAGCGATCTACCGGGGTGGTCGAACGCGACAGGCGGTCCCGGTACTTATCTAGCCGCTGGCGAAGCCCGCTCCGAAGGGTGCGCAGTGGATCGAGGCTTGCCGTCGCTGGGCGCGTCGTAGGTAGAGGCGGCGCGGGAGCGCACGCCAGCTGCCGAACGGAGGGTGACAACAGGTACGGCGACGCGCACGCAAGAGCTCGTGCGGCCAGGGGACCGTGGGCCGAGAGTCGCCCATCGCGCGACCGTCTCAAACCGACCCTCAGCGGCTAATCAACCGGTTGCAAAGCGGAGTGCGCCGTCAGGCACTGAGGCGGGAAGGACAATCGGGCCTTTTGGCGGTCCGTGGGAGACCGGCTTCCGACATCATTCGTCACCTATGCGGCGGCTCAGCTATCCTGCTTTGGCTTGCGCCTCCTTGGCGGGTATCGTCAGCTGTTCCCGACAGTCATAAGGGAGCAGCCTATCCGGAACGGTCGTAGCTGGAACTGAATATCGCGCGCCGCAAATCCACTTGAAGACAGGATCTCCAGGCTTTGCGATTTCACCGCTTTCGCCGATGGGGACGATCGTGAGTACCTTTCCTTCCAAACCGGCGCCGCTTGCGGTGCCGAACCTAATTACGACGACACCGGCTGACAACGAGATCTGGAACTTCTCGCCGCGGTCCAGGTAGCAACTCGGAGGTTCGCCGCGTGCGCCGTCGTTCCTTTGCATCGGAACCCGTTCCGCAAGTTCAAACCCGCATGCGTCCGCTGCGCTTCGAGCCTCGGCGACTTTCGCGCGGTGTGTAGTCCTGGTATGTCGGCATTGCTATCGCTATCGCCAACCCTACGACAACGACAAGAAATGCAACGCTGAAGAGCATCCCACGCAGCGCTTTTGCCATTTGACCCCTTGAATGGGCTATCGATACGTTATCAACCGATCAGTATCGCGACCGAGCCACCGAGAACGGGCGAAAGGATTGCAACGCCTGCCGTGAGACGTTGCTCGACGGTCTCCTTGACCTGCAACATTTCTTCGATGGCGGCTCGCCTTTCGAGGCGTTCCTGGAAATCAGGACTCTCGGGGCCGGGAAGAGGTGCGACGCGATCAACGAGCCGGTATCCGATCGCTCGAAACGAAATGTGTGTTGGTGTAAAAAAGAGGGCGACCAGACATATGTAGTAGCCCCCATGGCCGAGTACATAGATGGTGGGAAACGCGTCAGCCCCGTAGCCGACCGCGATTGGCGGTGTTGAGCAGGCGTCGTAAGCAATGTGCCAGCCACTACCAAGCTGCAATCGACGCCGACCCGCGACTGCTGTATTCCCTCTAGGTCGCTGAAGACGTCGGCGCAGAGTAACGGCCCACGCGCTGCCGCGTTTGGCGGTTGGACGCGAAGAAGAGTAAATTACCAGTCGCAAGTCCCGCGGCATATCCAAATGCATCTGCTATTGATCGGTCATGGAGGAGGCATTGGACATGAATAGGTGCGTCTCGACGATCGTGATTGCTGCGACAGCATTAGCTGCCTTGGCGAGCATAGCGCTCGCGCAGCAGGACAGGTACGCGCTGCAAGTGCCTGATGGTCTCGCGTTTTCTGACTTCAGGGGATACGAAGACTGGCAGGTTGTCGCCGTCAGTGAGACGAAAGGCAGCGTCAAGGCGATTCTAGCCAATCCGACGATGATTACGGCTTACAAGGAAGGTATCGCGGCCAATGGCAAGCCTTTCCCGGAAGGCTCCAAGATTGTGAAGATCGAGTGGATCAAGAAGAAGAATCCAGTGGCGCAGTATTTTGTGGAGGTACCGGACACCCTGAAGTCCCTCTCGTTTATCGAGAAGGACTCTACGAGGTTCCCGAAAACGCACGGATGGGCATATGCTCAGTTTACCTACAATGCTGTGTCTGAGACGTTCAAGCCTTCAGTGACCGGCTCCGAATGCGGATTTGCGTGCCACATGGTTGTGGCGTCGACAGATTACATCTTCACCGCGTATCCACCCAGGTAATCACTGATAAGAAAGGCGATGCCGAAGCAATTCCATAACCCAAACTTGGGAGAGAAATTACATGACCGACATGAGAAAAGAGACCGACAGCTTGAGCCGGTCGAGCAACGGTCTCTGGTTGGCCATCAACGGTCGGTCCAAGTGTGCAGAAGGACTTCCGCAAAGCCGACACTGAATCGCGGTGCACCACCGTACCACCGCAGCCGCCTATTTCCAGCAATGACGCCTCATTGATTCTGGGGACGATATTGAGAACCTCGCTACCGAGCGCTACTTCTTAAAGCGGAAGTTCGCGAGGTCGTAGTCCTGCATCACGTAGCTCTTCGTCTCGACGCGCATCTTGTTGGCATGCTTCGCCTGCGTTTCGCCGCCGGCGGCGACGAAGTCGTCGTAGCCAATGATCTCTACCCGGATGAATCCCTTCTGGATGTCAGTGTGGATCGCACCACCCGCCTCCTGCGCCGTAGCGCCCTTGCGAATCAACCAGGCGCGGTTCTCCGAGCCGCCGACCGTGAGAAAACTAATGTAGCCGCTCGCGCTCACCACGCGGACCAAAAAATTGTCGAACGCCGCAGAATCCGCCGCCTCGGCCACCACTATCGGTTTCGCCGTAACAAATGCGTGGGACTCGATGAGGTGCAATTCTTCCGGCGTCAATCCGGCTTCGGCGACGACCCCTTCGCTCTCCAGGTGTGCTTTGATTCTCTCGAGAACCGCCTTTTCTGTCGCGGGCGGATTGCGCTCGAGCCGCGTTTCCGCGAATTCCAGGTCCTTCACGATCAGGTCGAATCGGCCCTCCGGTGAGGCGACTATCGCATCCGCGGTCGAGGCCTCCTCTTCTCCGACGACGTCGACGAACGCGTAGGTTTTATTGTCAGCCTTGACGAGTTTGTCAGCCTGATCCAGGCGTGGATCCTTGACCTTGTGCTTCCCGAGCGGGACGCCTGCGACACCGACTAGGCCGACTTTCATGGCAGCATGGTCTCAAAACGATTGAAGGCCGCTCCAGTGTAACCTCAGGGGCTAATTTAATCTGGGCGTCCGCTTCTTGGCAATGGCTACTTCCGCTTCGGATCGAGGGCAGTCAGGGGAGGGCGACAACCCCCCGCCAGCGCCCAGATTCATCCTGTCCGGGGCGCCAATGGATCAAAGACTTCCAGCGGTGCGAGCCTGGTTCGTGGGTAGCAACAGACCATGGCCTTGTGGAAGTCGAACGGCATGGCGAGCGTGAGGATTGCGGCGGGCCTCGCCAAGCGCTGCGGGTTGATGAATAGCGTTGCGAAGCCAAGGGCCAACCGGTCGAGCGAGGTAAGATTAGGGGCGCGCTGGCTGGGGCGATTGTTGATCAGCGCTTGGCGTTTGAGGTGCAACGATTGAGCCGCCGGGGCGCGAACCGCGCCGAGTCGGTGACCTCTCGCCAGGATGACCAGGAGAGGAACGGCGAGGAGAAACAGATCGCGCATGATTGAAGCGCTATCACGCCCGCCGGTCTCTGCCAGACTGCACGACGGCCGAGATGCGCGGTAGGCTCTTGCAATTCGCACCTCACAGGGTTCCCGCTCAGAGCAGCGCGCGACGCGCTTGGCAACGAAGGCCGCTCATGGACCGTGCTCGCCCGAGCGCCGATGGGCACTCGGCATGGCTACAATGCACCCCATGCTCGTGTCCGCAACGGTGTCGCCGCCGATAAGTGGCGCTGAGTTCTTGGTGACCCATCACAAGGTCGGCGCAAGGTTGTCGAACTGATCACCCTGGCAAACCATTCGATCGTCAGAGTGCATCACCTTTGCAGCGCAGGACGGCCGCCTCCGAGAATTCGGCAACTGCGAGGCCATCGATGCGAACGCTTGGAACTTTGGTCCTTCAGACGCCGTTGTGGGTCCGACGTGCCCGCTGTGTGTGTTCCCTCCCCTTCAAGGGGAGGGCAGGGTGGGGATTGGGCACGCGGCCCATCTCCCCATCCCCCTCCCAACCTCCCCCTTGAAGGGGGAGGAGAGCTGTGCGATCGCGGGACGGGTCTGCCGTCTGCTCGACCCACACAAAAGCCGGATGCACCGGAACTTTCAACCTGTCGGGCAACTGCGGCAAGGATCTCTGGACGAGTCTGTGGGACGGCGAGCCGATAGGGCGCTGACTGCCAGAGCGGAAGTTGGGGCTCGAGCATGATCCGGCGTCTTCCGCGCATAGTGCTCGTGGGTACAGTCGTCGTAACGACGCTCTATGGCGCTCTCCTGATCCCGGACACCGCTCCGACTATTTCATTTGCCGCCCCCGATCAGGAGCGTCATCCGTTCGTGTGGAATCAGGACGCGTTCTGGAGCACGCTGGAAGAGAGCTACGTGCAGGCTCGTGCGGCCGGATGCCAATCCGTGACCCCGGCGATCAGCAACGCGGTCGGTCAGATGCACCTGCGTATCGCCCGGCTTGCCCGTGAGCGATTCAGCCCGGGAGACATGATCTTCACGGAGATCGAACAGCTGGTGTTCCAGCTTGGTCCTTGGATTGGCGCCTGTCCTTCGGACCTGCCAAGTTATATGGACCTCGTCTCGAGAGTGCGCGGGGCCGTCAAGCGTCAATCCGAACGATGGAACATGGAGGGCCGAACGGCGCGGGAGACCATGTACCGGCTGCTCTACGGCGGGCGCACGGCGGTAGAAGAAGTGATTCTGCAAATGCCGCCAGACTCCCAGCCTGGTACAACGACGCCCGGCACGAACGAACCCTCCGTTACCCCCTCATCCACCTTGCTTGACGTGACGATCCGCAGCGGGGACATCCTCGTTTCGCGCGGGGGCGCTCCAACCTCCGCGCTGATCGCGCGCGGCAACGACTTTCCCGGTAACTTTTCCCACGTCGCTCTGGTGTACATCGATGCCGTGACGCGTCAACCGCAGCTCATCGAGTCTCGCATCGAACGAGGTGTGACGGTCTCCTCTCTCGACGACTACATGCGGGACACGAAGCTTCGGATCATGGTCCTGCGATTGCGGGCAGACCTGCCGGCGCTTCGGGCCGATCCGTTGCTTCCCCATCGTGCGGCCGAGGCCGCATTACGACGCTCGCTCGCTCACCACATCCCGTACGATTTCGCCTTGGACCCGCGCGCTACGACGGCGATGTACTGCTCCAAGGTTGTGTCCGATGCGTACGCGCGCTTCGGCATTCACCTCTGGATGGGGCTGTCTCATGTCACCTCCAGGACGTTGCGAGAATGGCTCGCTGGATTCGGCGTTCGGCACTTTGACGCGCAGGAACCGTCGGACCTGGAGTACGACCCGCAGTTGAGTGTGGTCGCCGAGTGGCGGGACACGGAGACGCTGCGCAAGGACCATCAGGATAACGCCGTGACCGAGGCGATGCTCGACGCGGCGGAGCGAGGCTTGCATCTGCAGTACCAGTGGTACTTATTGCCTCTGGCACGCTTGGCGAAAGCGTACTCGGCGGTCTTGAATCGGTTTGGGGCGCTCGGACCCGTGCCCGAGGGCATGTCTGCCACCGCTGCGTTGCGCAGTCGATGGTACTCCTCGTTGCATGGCCAGGTCCTACGGCGCGTCGAAGCTCAAGCCGCTGCATTCCTGTCACAGCGCGGTTATCCTCCTCCGTACTGGAGACTCGTGCGAATGGCAAGCGATGCCCTAAGGGAGCTTGGCGCAACCAAGGCGTAGGATCCAAAGTCTCGGCCCAGGGTCATGCGCGGCTCGATGGTATAAATAGACAATGAATCAGCGCACGAGGATCGATCGGCAAGCTACCAACCAGGCGGTCGTGGGTTCGAATCCGGCCGGACGCGCCAGACAATCGATGGCTTGCAAAGACGCAGGCCTGTTTCATTTGCCTTGGCGCGGTGCCAGAGCTATGCCGAGGAAGCAAGAGGTGCGGCCCGCGCTGTTCCGCAGACTGACACGCTCACCTCCACCACGATCTGCGTGCTCCCCCGTCACCGATTTTGCTTCGAGAGGAGCCGCGGCGCTTTCGCGCACGGGCAGGCGCCAGCGTTGCCTGCGCTTACGACGCAGACGACTCCTTCAACTGCTCGCCTGATTCAGCCGCTCGAGCGCTTGCCGGTCGAGCTGCAGGCGAGTCCCGGCGAAGAGCGTATCGAGCTGCTCGAGGGAGGTCGCGCTCGCGATCGGTGCCGTGACGCTCGGGCGCGCCAGCAGCCAAGCGAGCGCGACCGCGGTAGGCGTGCTCCCGGTCTGCCTTGCCACCCTGTCCAGGGCATCGAGGATGCGGAAGCCGCGCTCGTTGAGATACTTCTTGATGCCCTGCCCGCGCGGGCTCTTGCCGACGTCCGCCTCCGAGCGGTACTTGCCGGTCAGGAATCCGGCGGCCAGCGAAAAATAGGGGATCACACCGAGCCCATGCTCGACGCAGACCGGCTCGAGCGTCTTCTCGTAGTCTGCGCGCTCGCACAGGTTGTACAGCGGCTGGAGGCTCTGGTAGCTCGGATAGCCGCGCTCGCGGCTGACCTTCGCCGCCTGCGCCAGCCGATCGGCCTTGTAGTTGGACGCGCCGATCGCCCGCACCTTGCCCTGCTTCGTGAGCTGAGCGTAGGCCTCGAGCGTTTCTTCGAGCGGAGTGGCCGCGTCGTCGGTATGCGATTGGTATAGATCGATGTAATCCGTCTGCAACCGCTTCAGCGAGTCTTCCACCTCGCGGAGTATGTAGGCCTTAGCAAGCCCCTTCTTGTCCCCGCCCATGTCCATGCCGACTTTGGTGGCGATCACCACCTTGTCGCGGTTGCCCCGCTGCTTGAGCCAGCGGCCGATGATGGCTTCCGATTCGCCGCCCTGGTGCCCGGGCGCCCACCGCGAGTAAGTGTCCGCAGTGTCGATGCAGTTGAAGCCCGCGGCGACGAATGCGTCGAGCAGCTGGAACGAGGTCGCCTCGTCCGCGGTCCAGCCGAACACATTGCCGCCCAGCACCAGCGGCGCCACTTCGAGACCCGATTTTCCCAGTTTGCGTTTCTGCACGCCGACCTCCGGATTCGCACGTTGACCAGCTCACTCCGTCCGGCGCCAGCCGGACAGCCCTTGACATGATAGTGCAGGCGCCTCGGGCTCGCGTTCGGCCCCGCGCGGCCGACGCTCCCGCGGACCGGGCCCTGTCGCTCTCTCCTCTGAGGCGGGAATCGCTTGCGACGTGAGCTGCGTCCCACGTGCAGCCCTTCCGCGCGACTCGGACCCAGTCTTTGAACCCAGCGCCGCCTCCCCGGAATCGCCCGCCAGACTCGGGGATCCCGCTGTCCTCCGCAAAGCGAAGCGGGTCGGGTGGGCGCATCCTGGTGACGCAGCCCGCCCGATACCGACGTGACATGCACAGACCTCAGTGTACGCGAGCCCGGAACAGCGCCGGTCCGCCGCCGACTTCGCAATGAAGGGCGCTGTCAGGACTACGGTCCGATAGTCGGCCGTCGTGCGTCCGCGAACGGCCACGTCTACTTCGGCCGGCGAGGTACCCAAGCAAGTGCTCGTCTTGAGGAGCGTTGCAGGATCGTAACCGGGGGCCTGTCCTCCGCCGGAAACGAGTCAGGCCGTCGGCGCAAGAGCTCGAGGTCCCACGATCTTCGGTAGAGGAGTAAAGGCGGGCAGAATCAGGTGATCGTTCACAGACGTCGCCCGCGTGGCTCCTCGCCCCGAACTTCGGGGCAAGGAGCCGCCTTGTGTGGAGCCAAGCTAGGAGATGTCCTTGTTCGTATGGTCCGTCAGCAGCGATGTGGCGATCATGCTGATCACCGCACAGCCGAGGATGTAGCAGGCGATCGCGTACCCGGAGTGGTAGGCCGCGAACAACGCGGTCGCGATGAACGGGGCCGGCCCGCCGGCGATGATGGAAGCGAGCTGATAGCCGATCCCGGCGCCGCTGTAGCGCAAGCGCGGCTGGAAGGACTCGGCGATCAGCGCCGCCTGCGGACCGTACAGGTTCATGATCACGGGAAACGATACCGAGATGGCGATGAAGATCAGCACCGGGACGCGCGTGTCGAGCAGCGCAAAGTAGAGGAACCCGAACAGGCCGCTGATCACGGCAGCGATCAGGTACATGCGCTTGCGGCCGATACGGTCCGACAGGTGCCCGGATGTCGGCGCCCAGAGAAATCCCAGCACCGCGGAAGTGATCACGGCGGCGAGCAAGAAGTCGCGCGAGGTCTGCAGCACCTGCGTGCCGTAAGTGAAGATATACGCGATGTAGATGTATCCGGGCGCTTGCTCGCCCATGCGCGCCAGCGCCGAGAGCAGGACCTGCTTGGGCTGCCGCTTGATTACCTCGAGCGATGGCGCACGCTCGACGCGCTCTTCCTTCAGCAGGCGCGAGAATACCGGCGTCTCCATGATGCCCAGCCGGATGTAGAGGCCGATCACCACCATCACGATGCTCAGCAGGAACGGCACGCGCCAACCCCAGGTGAGGAACTGGTCGCCGGAGAGCTCGCTGAAGGCCAGTACAGCCAGATTCGCGAGGAACAACCCGCACGGCGCGCCGAGCTGCGGGCAGGACGCGATGAAGCCGCGATGCGCATTGGTCTTCGCCCACTCCATCGACAGCAGCACCGATCCGCTCCACTCCCCACCTACACCTATGCCCTGAACGAAGCGCAACACGATCAGCAGGATCGGGCCCCATACGCCGATCTGCTCGTAGGTGGGCACCAGGCCGACGGCAAACGTCGCCAACCCCGTGAGCAGCAAAGTTGCGATCAGCGCCGCCTTGCGGCCGATGCGATCTCCGTAGTGACCGAAGATGAACGCGCCGACGGGGCGCGCCACGAAGCCGACGAAGAATATGGCGTAAGCCTGCAGCGTGGCGACCAGGCTGTCGGATTTGGGAAAGTAAAGCTTGGCGAATACCAGGCCCGTGACGATGCCGTAGATGAAGAAGTCGTACCACTCGATGGTCGTCCCGATCGCGCTCGCAACCACTGCGCGACGGAGCTGTTTGCGGTGATCGGCGTCGGAAAGCGCGCCTACGGTGAGCTCTGCTGTGGTCATTCGGATCTCCTCCAGACTGCCCAGCTGTTATTGGGGTGGTTTCGGCGCGAGTGGCTCGCGTGACGCCTTTGGTCTATCTGCATGACATCCGACGGTAGCTTATACGCCGCCGCACAGACAATCTCAAGGCCGTGCACCCGGATGGTCGACCGACCGGAGTCCCTTTCGATATCTCGCGGATGCAACAAAGCCGACGGCGCTGGGCTTGTAAACTCGTTTGAATCCAGAATCCATCCGTTCCCCAGTCGCGCGAGCGCCGCATGAACGCTCGCGGCGCAAGCATGAGGTAGCTCTTCACGGCGGCGCGCGCGGCCGATCTCGCAACGCAGCAGGCGAGAGGCAGCGCTGCTCGACAGCCTTGCCGTTCGCCGAGTCGCTGCCGACAGGGACCCGGCGAGGGCAGCGCCCAATGCTCACGCCGCTCGAGGGATGGTGCGTGCGCGATCAAGCACTGCTGCCAGCCGTCACCGCTAGCGCTGCCCGTGTTTGCGCTTGCCCGTTGGAGTCGCCATCAGCATGCGGTTGTCATCGAGTGGCCGAAAGCCGAAAAGCGGATCCCGCGCAGGCTGGTTATGTATCCTTCTTCTTGCCAGTCGAACTGGCCGCGCGCGTGGTGCATCTCGCCGGCATTCCCGCCCAGCCCAATGAGCCCCGGACCCTGGGGATTGGTACGATCCTCGCCGACGCCAGCCGCGGCTTGTCGGGAGCGCCTGGTGTGGTGCCCTTCCCCGTTCACAGAACCGCAGGCCGCAACTGGGCGGACGGCAGAAGACGATCTGGTCTGTCCTCCAAATGGCGCCGCGAACGTTAAGAGAACCGAACGGGGCCTACGCCCGTCGAATACACGACGCCGTTACCTGAGGAGATCCGCATGGTGCGCCTCTTGGCTTTGGCTGTACTGTTGATTCCCTTGAATCTGTCGCATGCAGCGGACGAGGTTGCGCCTTCGTTGCCGACGCCGCCGCGCATCAGTTTGTTGGACGGTCAGGTGTCGTTCTGGCGTCCAGGTGCGCAGGACTGGGCTCCGGCGGTGTTGAACACTCCACTGAGCGCCGGCGATTCCCTCTTCACGGGAGCCGGCGCCAATGCGGAAGTTCAGATTGGCGCCCACGCGTACTTGCGACTTGGCAACTCGACGCAGCTGGAGGTGAGCGACATCGAGCCCGACTACCTGCAGATCAAGCTCACGGCCGGCGAGGCTTCGCTCGACGTGCGCGAGATCGCGGCGGGCCACACGCTCGAAATCGATACGCCGAACGCGGCGTTCACCGTTGAGCATCGAGGCTACTATCGGCTGAACGTGGACCAGCAGTCCACGAGCTTCATCACCCGACGCGGCGGCAGGGCGAACGTCAGTTACGCGGGTCAAGGCAGCAGCCCGATCAGCGCCAGCGAAGAGGTCGTGGTCAGCGGCACCGATGCTCCGACGCTGCAGAGCTACGTCGCTCCGGAGCTCGATGCGTGGGATCGCTGGAACTACAGCCGCACCGATTACCTGCTCGATTCGATCAGCGCGCGTTACGTCCCGGCGGAGGTATACGGAGCGAGCGATCTCGATCACTACGGAAGCTGGCGCACGGTGCCCGAGTATGGCCCTGCGTGGTTTCCATCGACGGTCCCGGTGGGCTGGGCTCCGTACAGCGCGGGGCACTGGGTCTACGATCCTCTGTTCGGATGGACCTGGGTCGACGACGCTCCGTGGGGCTATGCGCCGTTCCACTATGGGCGGTGGGCCTACGTGGGCGGCTACTGGGGATGGGTGCCAGGGCCGTATATGGCAAGACCGGTCTACGCTCCCGCGCTCGTGGCCTGGTACGGTGGAGTGCATGTCGGGATCGGTGTGGGAGTCGGTTGGGTCGCGCTCGGCTGGGGTGAGCCGGTGGTGCCGTGGTGGGGACCACCCGCTTTCGTCGGACACCCGTACTGGGGCGGTTGGGGCGGACCCAGAGTGATCGACAATACCGTGATCACCAAGACCACCGTCGTGAGGAACATCAATGTCACGAACATCACGTATGTGAACGCGCAGTACCACAACGCCGTGATCGCGGCCCCTGGCGATCGATTCGGCACTGGTGGTCACGACTTCGTTCGGGCGACGCCGGCGGAAGTGCGCGACTGGCACCCCACGGCCCGTGGCGCCGAAATCCGGCCCACTGCTGCAAGCCTGGTTCCGGAGGCAGGCCACACCGTGCATCCGCCGGAGGCGGTTCTGGATCGGCCTGTGGTGGCGTTGCGTGCTCCCCGCGATCCGGCTGTGCGGTTGCGCGATGCGGGCCTGCAGGCACCCGAGCATGCGAGCCCCGCTCCCAGGCTCGCCTCGCCCGGTCCGCGGCCAGCGCTCGCGAACGCGCCAGCGTATCCGCAAGGGCGTGAGGAACCCGCGCGACCGCCAGCCGCGAACGAACCCGAAATCACTCCGCCCCACATTGCACAGCGGCGGCCCGCAGGACCGCAGCCTCCGGTTTCGACTCAACCGTATCCGACTCCGGCGCGCGAACCCGCCGAGCGCCCAGCACCGATCGAGCGCATGCGGGCGCCGCCGCCTCCCGGCTTCAACGAGTGGTCGAGGCAACAGCAGGCAAGAGCACCGGAATCACCCGTGCGTAACGTTCCCGCGGAGGCGCCGAGAGCGCAAGCAGCGCCTCAACAGACTCACGCGAACGAAGCCCACGCCGCGGGCGAGCAGCCCAGGCTGCCGGGCGAGCCGGCCATGAAGCTTCGGCCCCGCCCACCCACGGCCGCTCACCCAGACACCGCGCACAAAGAGTGAGCCGTCCGGGACGATCGAGACTCGTGCTCAGCTCGGCACGCTGAACCCTTTGGCTCATCGTCGCCGAGCTCTGACGTCTCTGGGTAAGCGAGGGCGCATTCCTTCTCACGGCTGGACGATATCCGAACGGCGCAGCGTTTCTTCTCCCGCGTGCTTCCGAGGTGAGGCGGTTTCATCATCGCTTGGGGCAGGGGCTTGTCGGATCGATGGGCATCAGGCTTCGATGTCGTCCCAGAATCGGACTGCGTATCGGTAGCGGTGCTCCAAGCCGATGGCTCCCCGCAACCGCTGCAAGCCCCGGGCGGCGATCAGGCGGCCCGCGCGGTTGAAATGCAGCAACCGACGTGATCCATGATGGATGCCGACAAAGAAATAAGGTCCTTCAGGCGTCGTTGTGGGTCCAACGTGCCCGCTGTGTGTGTTCCCTCCCCTTCAAGGGGAGGGCAGGGTGGGGATGGGGCAAGCGGCCCGTCTCCCCCATCCCCCTCCCAACCTCCCCCTTGAAGGGGGAGGACAGCTGTGCGATCGTGGGACGGGTCTGCCGTCTGCTCGACCCACACAAGAGCCGGATGCACCAGAAATAAAGAGCAGCCGGAACGTCACCGTTGCGCTCGCGAACCAGTCGCCGGCATCGCTCGCGTTTGCATGGTTTCGCAGAAATGCCACCCTGCGCGGAGCGCCGCACGGGCAAGTCCGCCATGCGCAGACCACACGTTCGAGCTGCGCTGATTAACGGTATAGTGTCCGACCGATCAACGGCCAGGACGGCCGGGAGGAGACTATGCAACGCATGACAGGCGGCTGGGCGGTCGCCGCCGTGCTCAAGGCAGAGGGCATCGAGCATATTTTCGGCATCGTCGGCACGCACGACTGTCCGCTGTTCGATGGCGTGTTCGAGGATCCGGCGTTTCAGGTGGTGACGGTCCGGCATGAACAGGGTGCCTCGCTCATGGCGGCGGGGTATGCGCGCGCCTCGGGAAAGATCGCCGCCTGCTTCGTGGTACCGGGGCCCGGCCTCACGAATGCGCTCACCGGGATCGGCATGGCCTATTCGGAATCCGCGCCGATGCTGGTGTTCGGCGGGCAGAACACGCTCGCGCAGTTGGAGCGCGAAGGCGGCCATTTCCATGAGCTCGCCAATTCGGTCAGCGTGGCCGGGTCAGTGTGCGGCTACGCGACTCGCGTGACCACTCCGGGCGATGTCCCGAAAGTCATCCGCGAAGCCATGCGCGCGATGCGCGGTGGGCGTCCCCGGCCCGCCTATATCGAGATGCCGCTCGATGTGCAAAGCGGCGAGGCTGACGTCGTGCTGTTGCCGTCGGAGCACTACAGTCGCCCCGCGGGCGACCCGGCGGTGGTTGCACGGGCTGCCGAGGCTCTGAAGTCGGCCAAGCGTCCGTTCATCTTCGCGGGTGGCGGCGTGGAGAGCGCGGGAGCCACGGCGTCGCTCGCGCGCCTGGCCGAGCTGCTGGGCGCTCCCGTCGTCACCAGCGTGTTTGGAAGAGGGGCGATCTCCGACCGGCATCCGCTCGCGCTGGGCGACGGCTGGGGTCGTTTCAACTTGTACGACGAGCTGCTCGCGCAGGCGGATCTCGCGCTGGTGGTGGGCTCGCGCATCGACGTCGTCTCCGACTGGAACCTGGGCGCGCGCTTTCCGCAGCGGATCGTGCAGGTGGACATCGATCCGCTGGTGGTGGGACAGCGACGGCCAGTGGAAGTAGGGATCGTCGGCGATGCGGCGCTCGTGCTCGATGCGCTGGTCGCGAAGCTGGGTGGCGGTCAAGCGCGTGCAGGCTGGCTCGATGCGGCGGATTTCCGGCGCCGCAAGCAGGCCGTGCTGAAAGAGCGCGCCGGGCCGGTGGTCGAGATCGTCGCGGCTTTGCGCGCAGCGCTGCCGGACGACACCATCTTCGTGGATGATCTCACGCTGGTGGGCTATTGGATGCCGTTGCTGCTCGACACCTACCAGCCGCGCACGCTGATCCATCCCGGCACCTACGGCACGCTGGGTTATTCGCTGCCGGCGGCCATCGGCGCGAAGCTCGCGTGCCCCAGGCAGCCGGTGGTGTCCATCAGCGGCGATGGCGGCTTTCTATTCACGATGCAGGAGCTCGCCACCGCCAGCGCCCTGAACCTCGACCTGATCGCGCTGGTGTTCAACGACAATGCCTTCGGCGCGATCCGGAAGTATCAGGATCGCATGTTCGGCGGCCGGCACATCGGCGCTGCGCTCACCAATCCGGACTTCGTGAAGCTCGGCGAAGCGTTCGGGGCGAGGGCCGAACGGGTCGAACCGAAGAACCTCGGTGCCGCGGTGCGCCGCGCGCACGAGAGCGGCGGACTGTGGCTGCTCGAGATTCCTTTCGCGCCCGAGGGATCGGTGCAGATGGTGCCCTGGATGCCGTGAGCTCGAAGCCTTCGGCGATGCCGGAAAGCGCCTCAAGCGCCGGCCTGCCGGATCTCGTCGAGGACGGGCAGGATGTAGGAGCGAAACTGGGTCGGGTTCTCGCTCATGGGGAAGTGACCCAGCTCCTGCATCACGGTGACCTTGGCGCCCGAGATCGCGCCGGCGGTACGCAGCGTGTCCTCCGGCGTGCATGAGAAATCGTACTCGCCGGTGAGCAAGTACAGCGGGCAGCTGGCGGTGTCGATCCCATCCAGCTTGCCGCGCAGGTCCGCATCGACGCGGTAGAAGTGCAGGTCACCTTTGAACACGCCGGGCCCGCCTTGCATGTATTGCCAAAGGGTTTCGTGCCGGTGTTCGGGCGGGCTCTGGGGCGCGACGAGGCCGGATACGAGCGCGGCGCACACTTCACCGCCGTGCACGTCGCCGCGATGCAGCCAGCTGGTGTCGTACCACGGCTGCTGATAGTCCGCCGCCTCGAGACCGATCAGCGCGCGAAATTCCGAGCCGTGAGCGTGCGCGAGCTGCAGCACGATGCGCCCGCCGATCGAGCATCCCATCACCACCGGCCGGTCGAGATCGAGCGCGTGACAGAAGGCGCGAACGGTCTCGACGTAACGCTGTGTGGTGAGGCGATACTCGATCTTCTCCCAGCCCACTGGGGGATACGACTTCCCGTGCCACGGCAGATCGAACGCCATCACTCGGTAATGCCGCGTCACGGCCTCGTCGCACATCAAGTGGCGGAATTGGCGTGAGTCGGCGCCGGCGGTATGCAGGCAGACCAGCGGGATGCCTCGTCCGGCTTCTTCGAAGTAGACGCGGCATGCGTCGCCCAGCACGTCCACATGAACGTAGCGTCCGACGATCGGCTCGATGAAGGCCCGCGCCATCACATGCTCGGTGTGCGAGGAAGGGCCAGCACGTCTTTGAGGTACTGCAAGTGCGCCATGAACGGCTGTAGATTGCCCTCGAACGACATCTCGCCGCGCTTGGAGAGCGCAAACAGATCATGCCAGCCGGGCGGTGGCGGATCCTGCCACAGGCTCTCCCACGCTCGCAGCGAACCGCGCACGGCAAAGTCCCAGGGGCACAGCAGCGGCAGACTCTCACGGCATTCTCGGACGCTGCCGGCATCGAAGTGCAGCAGAAACGCGGTGGCCCCGATTTGCACCAGACAATCCGCGCGCAGCGTTCTGCCCCGCCACACCAGATGTGAATCGGCATTGACCCGTGACGGGATCGCGGCCCGGAAGCGGGAACACAGTTCCTGCTCCTGCTTGGACGGGCTGATCTCGGTCGCCATGACGACAGCAACGGTGAGGCTGCTAGGGTGGATCAGAGCCCCGGGCGGGCGGAGAAGAGCCGCGCGCGATCGGGATCGGTGCTGCTCGGCGGGCAGGGTTCCATAGCGGGCGCCTCTGTGTCGAGGCGGACATGATAGACCATCCGTCCCCGGCGCTTGCAACCCGGCGCGCCCCAGAATTCTTGGGATGGAGACAACGTCATAGGCGGGCACTTTACGAACCAGCGGGTCGTGGGCTCAAACCCAGCCGGGTACCAAGGCTCGACGACTGGGGACCTCGAGACCAAGTCCCTCTGATCTCTACGGGTCGCTTCGTCGACAGCTGGCGCAGATCACGACCCGGTGCTTGTGCTAGCGCCACTGCCGGCCCGGCACTCTTGCGATCTCGATCAACGGGCGCAGCGTGTTCGCCCAAGGGTCCTGGCGAGGTAGCGCGTCATCGCCCGATGCGCCCACGGCCGAGAGGGAAGACAGATGCCCGCAGGTCCCTGGCTCGAGGTCTTGTCAGTCGTCGTGACCGACCCCCGGAGCTACGACAGCGTGCCTGAGTGTGCCCGGTAGGATTCGGCCAGAGGTTAGAATGCCCGCGTCCTGGGCCCGAAGGCCGCACGCAACAGAGATGGAGATCACGCATGGCAAGGAAAACGCAATCCGAGGTCGACGCCGGACGCAGGAGCGCCCTGAAGACGATTGGGGTGGGCGCAGTGGCTGCGTCTCTCGGACCGGATTTGTTCGGAAGCAGCACGGCTTTGGCGGGAGCTACCCCGCCGCGCGTCGAGATGCAGACGACTGCAGGCGGCCCGTACAACATCCTTTTCATCCTGACGGATCAGGAGCGCTATTTCCGGTCCGGCGAGTTGCCGGAGGGCTATCGGTTGCCGGCACACGAGCGCCTTGCGAGGAAGGGGATCGTGTTCGAGAACCACCGTATCAACTCCTGCGTGTGCACACCGTCGCGATCGGTGCTGTACACCGGCCGTCATATCCAGCACACGAAGATGTTCGACAACACGAACTTCCCGTGGATCGCCAGCATGTCGACCGATCTCCAGACGGTCGGCGACATGCTGCGGGAGGCCGGCTACTACACCGCCTACAAAGGCAAGTGGCACCTCACCAAGGAATTCGAGACGGTCAACGAGCTCGGCTCGCCCACCAAGATCTTCACCAAGGAGATGGAGGCGTACGGATTCTCGGATTACGTCGGCGTGGGCGACATCATCGCCCACGAGCAAGGCGGCTATCTCCACGACGGCATCATCTCGGCGATGGGCGTGAATTGGCTGCGAGGACGCGGCATGGACCTTGCGGCGCAGGGCAAGCCCTGGTTCCTGGCGGTCAACCTGGTCAATCCGCACGACATCATGTTCATCGACACGGACCGCCCGGGAGAGCGCGTGCAAGCCCGGAACATCCTTGGCCACATCCTCCCGGAGCCGACCCATCCGCTGTACGCGGAGCAGTGGACGTTCGAGCTGCCTGCGACCTATGCGCAATCGCTCCATGCTCCGGGCCGGCCCGCGGCGCATGCCGATTACCTCGAGTCGCACGATGCGCTGGTCGGCCACATCCCGAACGAGGACTGGCGGTGGCGCAGGCGCCACAACTACTACCTCAACTGCCTGCGCGACGTCGATCGCAACATCGTCCCCTTGCTCGACGAGGTCGAGGCGCTCGGGCTTGCTTCCAACACGATCATCGTGCTGACCTCGGACCACGGCGATCTCGATGGCGCGCATCGCCTGCACTCGAAAGGCGCAACCGCCTACCGGGAGCAGAACAACGTGCCGCTGATCGTCGTACATCCGGCGTATGCCGGCGGCAAGCGCTGCAAAGCGTTGACCTCTCACCTCGACATCGCACCGACGCTGGTCAGCCTGACCAACGCCAGCCCAGAGAAGAAGGCTGCGATCACGAAGGAGTTGCCCGGCAAAGACTTCTCGCCAGTGCTCGCTGCGCCGGAAGACGCATCCTATACGGCGGTCCGCGACGGGTCGCTCTATTGCTACAACATGTTCGCGTACCTCGACGGGGACTTCATGGAAAAGGTCGTCGCGCTCGCGCAGCAGCCCGATGGGAAGGCCAAGCTCAAGGAAGCCGCGAAGTCAGGCGCCCTGCGTCCCGACCTCAAGAAGCGGGGCGCGATCCGCAGCGTGTTTGACGGCCGCTATCAGTTCGCTCGCTATTTTTCGCCCAAGCAGCACAACCGGCCGGCCTCGCTGGACGCGCTCTTCAGGCTCAACGACGTGGAGCTGTTCGATCTCACGAGCGATCCGCTCGAGCGTA